>Ga0182030_10019237_pt1 | contig 13024 bp, 10 predicted proteins | sample 812S3MmetaG_FD_121299 | JGI IMG/M metagenome (GOLD analysis project Ga0182030, IMG submission 121299) | Permafrost microbial communities from Stordalen Mire, Sweden - 812S3M metaG (Illumina Assembly) | ecosystem: Environmental > Terrestrial > Soil > Wetlands > Permafrost | place: Sweden... | reverse complement strand
CTCCAGGCGCAGCAGGCCAGAACCCAGGCCAGAACCCGGATCGGAACCCAGATCGGAACCAGGCGCGGTTACCACTTCCCAGCCCTGCCAAACCTCGCAGCCCGAGGCTTTCAAACGCGCCGTCCAGCGCAGAAACGAAGCTCCATGGGGATACTTGTTCGCCGAATCGCGCCGAAACCCTCTCCAGATTTGTCCGCCGAGCGCAGCATTGTTGTCCAGCAGACATACCCGCTTTCCCGACTCCGCCGCCACGGCAGCGGCCGCGATTCCGCCCGGACCTGCCCCAACCACCACGACATCAAACACGTTAAGGGCTGCGCTCATCCGGTCACGACCTCCATGCCGGGGGAGCAAAGCAACTGGCAACTCCGCTGCTGCGCCACGCCATCCACGGTCACCCGGCACTCCATGCAAATGCCCATTCCGCAGAATGGCGCGCGCGCTTCTCCACTGACAGAAACCCGGCAACTCGCGCCAGCCATCATCACCGCGGCGGCCACGGAGGCGCCCGCAGCCACCTGCACGGCCTTGCCATTGACGGTGATCGCGATCGGGGCTTCTCTCAACGCCTGCTCCTGAAGTGCGCCTGCGGCTTGTTATCGGGCTTCACACCGACGGTCTCTATTTAATTATTGCGTACAATTTTGTATATCATACCGAAATTCGAGAACCGGGACGGGTGGCCCAGGTCTCATTTCTCTTCCTTGAACAGCGATGAGGGTGCCCCACATCTCGATTCTGAGATGTGGGAGACCACAAAGGCCGCCCCTGGCGTTCCTCTTGCCCTCGCTCTCCCTCAAAGTCGACTTCAAGCCCGTTACTAAATAAATAACCCCCCAAAAGCGCAAAATGAAGGGGTGAGTTCTCAATCCCAATCCGCGCCCAAACGCAGCCCCCATCGGCATCCCCGGCTGCGCCCGCGCACCGAGGGGAATCCTCATGCAAGACGCATCGAAAAAGTGCATAAATACGCAGTAAAAGCGCCATTATCGCGCCCTGAAAATCCGGATAACTCCAACAAAGTGTTGCAGATAGGGGCAGAATTCAACACCCACCCCCCCGGTTTTGAATGCAAAACGCGCACGTATCATGCCAAACCAAAGGAGTTCAGGCGGCTGGCTCAGGTCACCCAACTGAAAATGATCTAGTCCCGCCGAGCACGAGCATCAAACCGCAACAGGCTCCAGCCGCTGAACCGCGTCCACTTCCCGACCGGTTTCGCGACTGGACTTGTCACCAGACAGAGAAGCCGACTGGCGGCCATACCGCCGCGGCGAGCTTCCCATCACCCGCTTGAAAGCCGTACTGAATGCGCTCTCCGACTCGTACCCCAGCGACAGCGCAATGGCTGCAATCGAATCGCCGGGATTGGTGAGCCTGTCTGCGGCCAGCAGCATCCGCCAGCGCGTCAGATACTCCATTGGAGAACTCCCCACCGTCTCCTTGAATTTCAAAGCAAACGTCGACCGCGACATCCCCACCCGCTCCGCCAGCTCCTGCAGCGTCCACCCGTGCGCCGGATCGTCATGCAACGCGCCAATCGCCGCGCTCATCTGCTTATCGGCCAGCGCAAACAGCCAGCCCACCCCACCGCGCATCCCCTCCGCCAGATGCAGCCGCAGCGCCTGCACCAGCATCAGGTACGTAAGCTGCTGCGCCACCAGGTGTCCGCCCGGTTGCGGCTCCCGCAACTCGGCCATCATCCGCTCCAGCGCCCATCGCATCGCCGCCTTATCTGCCTCCTTTCGAATATGCACAATCGGCGGCAACACCCCCAGCAGAATCCCCGCATGATCTCCGGTAAAGGTAAAATGCCCGCCAACCCCAAGGCATCGCCCACCGCCCTGATAAACGAAAACCGCCCCATCAAGCGGCGCCTGAAACAGCCCAAGCGCTTCCACCGGCGTCAGACCCAGATCGCTCGTCAGCCGGAACGGCCGCCCGCTCGGCAGCAAGAAACAATCCCCCGCCGTCAATCGCACCGGCTCCGCAACCCCCTCCAGCGCCAACCAGCATTCGCCGGAGACCAACGCATAACACTTGATCCCGGTGTGGCAGCCGAAACGGACCGACCACTCCCCGCCCATGCTCCATCCCCCGGAGAAATAGCTGCGCGGCTTCAGCAACGAAAGCACTTCAGAAAGTGGATCCATAAACGACCCTTCCTCGAACGCCCGGACGATTGCAAAGACAATACGGACTTTCGCAATAGATCGTATCGCCAACTCGCCAATCTAAACAACCACAGGGCTCGAAAAATCGGCCCTGGCCCTCAAGGGAAAGAAAAAAAGGAGAAGCCGTCATGCGTATTTTCGTTACCGGAGCAACCGGTTTTATCGGTTCCGCCGTCGTTAAGGAACTCATCCAGGCAGGCCACCAGGTCCTCGGTTTGACTCGCTCCGATGCCGGCGCCACCGCTCTCATCGCCGCCGGAGCCCAGGTCCATCGCGGTGAACTGGAAGACCTCGAATCCCTCCGCAGCGGCGCGACACAGTCCGACGCCGTCATCCACACCGCCTTCAACCACGATTTCTCCCGCTTCGCCGCCAACTGCGAGCTGGACAACAACGCCATCGACACACTCGGCTCAGCCCTCGCTGGCTCCAACCGGCCCCTCATCGTCAGCGCCGGCGTCGGCTTCCTCGCGCCTGGCCGTCTCGCCACCGAAGACATGGACGCCCCGCCCATCAACCCCGCCTTCCCCCGCGCCTCCGAGCAAAAGGCCCTCGCCACCATTGCCCAGGGAGTAAGCGCCCGCGTAGTGCGCCTTCCCCAGGTCCACGACCCCGTCAAGCAAGGCCTCGTCACTTACCTGGTCGCCGTAGCCCGTCAAAAGGGGGTCTCAGCCTACGTCGGCGATGGACTCAACCGCTGGTCCGCCGGTCACGTCCTCGATTGCGCCCGCCTGTACCGGCTCGCCCTGGAAAAAGGAACCACCGGAGCCCGCTACCACGCCGTCGGCGAAGAGGGAGTACAGCTTCGCGAAATCGCCGAAGCCCTCGGACGCGGCCTCAACATCCCGGTAGTCTCCAAATCCCGCGAAGAGGCAGCCGAGCACTTCGGCTTTCTCGGACACTTCGCAGCTGCTGACATCCCGGCTTCCAGCGCCATCACCCAGCAACAGCTCGATTGGCACCCAACCGGACCAGGACTCATCTCCGACCTCGACAAGATGAATTATTCTGAGGCCTGAACGTGAGACGATAGCGCGGCAGCTCCTATTTCTGCTGCCGGATATAGCGTTCCGAGTCGAACTTTTTACCAGTGCTGCCACCGGCCATGTACCGGACAAGCCCAAAGACAGGCCGGTCGAACCATGGCCGGTCGTGCTTGCCGACCATGGCCCAGGCAATCCCCGAGTAGCCATTGGGGTCGCGGCCGTCGAGCTCGTATTTGTCATTGAGAGTCACGGCCCACTCAAAGCCCGTGGCCGGGTCCGGGGACCACTCCAGGATTTTCTTCGCCCAGTACATCCGCATATAGTTATGCATCCAGCCATCGCGGACCATTTCTCGCTGCGCGGCATTCCATAACTCATCATGCGTTTCGGCCCGTTCAAGCTGATCGAGTGTATAGCTCCATGGACGCGGGTCGCCCGCGTGGGCCAGCAGCGTCTTCCGCGCCCAAGGCGCGGCGCACTCCCAGTTATCGTAGTTCGGATTGTATTTGCAGAAGAGGATAGATAACTCCCGCCAGCCGATCAACTGATCCAGATACTTGTCGCAGACTTCCTTTGCCGCCTTGCCGCGCTCCTCGGCGTCTTTGACTGCCAGCGCGATAGTCAGCGGCGAGATATGGCCGTAATGCAGATAGGGAGACATCTGGCTCGTCCCGCGCATCTCGGGATGGTTGCGCCGCTCGTCGTAACCGCCTAGCTGAGTCTCGGTAAACTCGCGAAGCCGCTCCAACGCCGCTCTGGTTCCCCCGTGGAAAGAACTTACCGGTCCCACGGAACGGTCCAGCTTGTGGAAGCCTTCGGTAATGTCCAAATCCAAGTCGTAACTGCGCGCTGCCTTACTCCACGTATGCCGAACTTCGATTGGTTCCACGGGCCTGAGAAACTCAGGCAACTGGGCGTGCAGCTTTGGCCGGAAGTGATGCATCAGCACAAAGCTCTTTCCAAAGATTGCCGAAGGAACCACCACGTCCGCATCCACGGTAAAAAAGGGAATGCGCAGCTTTCTCGCCAGCGCCGTGCGCCAGCGTTCCGGCTCGCGGCAGACATTCTCATCGCTCACGACCATGGCGGCGTTCACTTCGTCGAGGAAACTCTCAAGCGTGTCGCCGTCCGTAGGCCGACGCACCACAAAACCTACGCCACGCTCCGCCGTTCCCTCCGCAATATCCGGCAATCCCTGCTGCAAAAAGTGGTAATGCCGGTAATTTGCATTGGGATAATTAGGAATTACCGAGAAATAAGCGACAACCGGCAATCCCAGCGCGTTTCCGCAAGCAATGGCCACTTCGAGCGCCGGATTGTCCAGGGCCCGCTGCGCTCGCTGCAGCCAATAGACCACGCAAAGGCCGTCCGCCTTCGGGTCACCGCCGCGCCGCACCGTGACGCGCCTGTTCTCCGCAATCGAACTCAGCGCTGAAGCCAACTGCAGACTCATCCAAACGCCCCCAGACTAATCGTACCCGCCGCGCCAAGAGAGTGCTTGCAGGATTCAGGCAGCGGATTCAGACGGTGAAAGCAAAAGAGCCAGCATATACGCTGGCTCTTCCGATGAGCACTTGGGAGATCTGGACGTTATCGAAAACCCGAGGGGAGCTGCCTTAGAGCATTTTAGGTAATACTGTGGTCCCGAAATATCTGCGAAGTGTGGCCTTTCTTTGATAGAAAGGCCACGCGATCATCGGTTGCTCGGTCTACACCATTACCTAAAATGCTCTAGTTGCCGAAAACCTTCTTGATGTCGCCGACCTTCCTTTCGATCACGCCGTCGACCCGTTCGGCCGTTCCCTCGTCCTGGAGGTCAGGGTTGTTAGTTGCTTGACCGATCTTTTCTTTGATCGCGCCTTTTACTTCGTGGACCTTACCTTCCACGCGGTCGTGAGTGCTGGTGGTAGTGCTTGTCGCTGATGTCATGATTGCTCTCCTTGGTTCCCTCGCGGAGGGGGATCTGGATGGCATGCTCCAAAACTCGCTGCACACAAACCATCCACCTGCGCAAATCTTCGCGCCGTGATTGTGAAGCTAATCCTCCGTCCATCGAGGCGGTGTCCCAAAGTGAGCAATGCAGGTAATTTCGCGGAACCTGTCTCAGCTGCAAATGCGAAAGATGACGTTCCATTTTGCACAGGCAGCGCCCAAACTGCCGCTTTGTGAAAGGGCACGACTTCAGTTGTTCAGTCGTGCCGATAAAAGCCAGCCTGATCGATGGGGCTTTAGCCCCTGCACACTGCCTCCGCCGCGCCAATGCCGACCGACTCGTCCTGAGCCTCACCCACAGGGTAGGGAAGACTACTGAGGGACTTGAACTCAGATCCCGCCTCCCATGGAAACGTAGTCGCGTAGTTGCTCAAGCTCCTGGCGGTAGGCTTCGCGCTCTTCATCCTCGGCCGCGAAGCTGTCCGGGTAAGTCTGAGCCGCAGCCGGAGAGGGGCGCCCCGCGGTATCGAGGCGTTCAAGCTTGTCTACGCGTTGCGCCAGCGCGATGAGCGCGTCGGAGAGCGGATCTTTCACCTCGTGCGGGTCGGTAATCAGGACACGCTGGCCATTGCGGTAGACGATGTGCGCGGGAACGCCAACCACTGTGGAGTTGGGCGGCACGTCGCGCAGCACGACCGAACCGGCGCCTACGCGGGAGTTGGCGCCGATCGTGATGTCGCCGAGGACGTTGGCATTGTTGCCGACGAAGACCCGGTCGCAGAGCGTGGGATGGCGCTTCGCCGCTCTCGACTGGCCATCGGGCTTGCCGCCAGCCTTGGCGCTGCCGGTTCCCCCCAGCGTCACTCCCTGGTAGAGCGTCACATCGTTGCCAACCACAGCCGTTTCGCCGATCACAACGCCCATGCCGTGATCGATAAAGAGCCGCCTCCCGATCACCGCGCCGGGATGAATCTCAACGCCCGTCCAGAAACGGGTGACTTGCGAGAGTATCCGCGCAATCAGGCGGAAGTCTCGCAGCCAGAGCCAGTGATGCACACGATGCGCCCAGACCGCATGAAGCCCCGGCGAACACAGCAAGACCTCCAGCGCCGACCGGGCCGCCGGGTCGCGCTGGAGAATCGAGTCAATATCTTCGCGAATGCGGTCCAGCATGGAGTTCCTTAGTGTGAAGTGTGGAGTGTGGAGTGTGAGAAACGGAGGTGCTTTTCACACTCCACACTTCACACTAGCTTTTGATCGGCTGCGCCTGCAGCGCCGTAACTTCGGCGCGGATCGACTCGAAGAGCACGCTCGAAAGATAGCGCTCGCCGGAGCTGGGGACAATCGCGACAATGCGTTTCCCAGTGCTCTCCGGCCGCGCGGCGATCTTGAGCGCTGCAAATACTGCGGCGCCCGAAGAGATCCCGACGAACAAGCCCTCCTCCAGCGGCAGTCGCTTGGCGGTCGAAACGGCTTCATCGTTCGAGACGGTAATGATTTCGTCGATCAGCCCGGTCTTCAGAATCGACGGTACAAAGCCCGCGCCGATGCCCTGGATCTTGTGCGGCCCCGGTTTCCCGCCGCTCAGCACCGGGCTATCTGACGGCTCGACAGCCACGATCTTGAGGTTGGGGTTCTTCTCTTTGAGGTAGCTGCCCGCGCCAGTGAGCGTACCGCCGGTGCCGACACCGGAGACGAAGTAGTCGATCTTGCCGCCAGTATCAGTCCAGATCTCGGGGCCGGTAGTGGCGTAGTGGATAGCCGGGTTGGCCGGGTTGTCGAACTGCCGCAGAATGTAGCCGTTAGGCGTCTCGGCAAGGATCTCATCGGCCTTGGCGATGGCGCCTTTCATCCCGTTGGGGCCCGGAGTGAGCACCAGCTCCGCACCAAAGCTGCGGAGAACGATCCGGCGCTCCAGACTCATCGTCTCCGGCATCGTGAGGATAAGCTTATAGCCCTTCACCGCGGCGATAAACGCCAGACCGATGCCAGTGTTGCCGCTGGTCGGCTCAATCAGGATCGTCTTGCCGGCAGTGATCTTGCCGTCGCGCTCAGCCGCTTCGATCATCGCCAGGCCGATGCGGTCTTTGACGCTGCTCAACGGGTTCTGGCTCTCAAGCTTCACGACCACTTCGCCCGGCAGCCCTTCCGTTACGCGGTTTAACCTCACCAGCGGAGTGTTACCGATCAGCTCCGTCACATTCGCTGCGATCCTGGTCGCAACGGCTTCCTGTTCCAATACGTTCATAATCCTCACCTCGTCTTTCGGAATACTCCAATTACCAACATTTGGATGCGATGGGGCCAATCCGGGAGATTTTGCGGTGAGTTTGTCGAGGATTTGAGTCGGAATCGCAGCAGCTAGATGAGTTGAAAATCTGCGCAGGACAACCTCGGCATAAGCACCAGACCGGTACTAGCGACATCGAGGCATGGCCAAAGATTACGCTCTGCGGGGCAAAGCGCGCAAGCACTATGCAAAGTTTGAGGCTCCCGCAGCCCAAAGTTATGGCATGAGGGAGCCTCGCCGCGCTGAGCAGAACTACTCGATTTCCCCGATATAAACCCCAAACGCAGGCAGCTCAATCTTGCTGACGCTGGCCGGATCAGCCGCCCCTGGAGTCTTCAGCAGCGTCTTCAGCTTGCCGCCGGTAACTCCCGCGCTGAGGTCCACAGTCTGCGAATAGGCAGTGAAGTTCGTCGCCACCACGACTTGCTTCCCGCCGCCTTTGCGCAGCCAGCTCAACACCTTCATATTGTCCGTATCCAGCATCACGTCTTCGCCGGAGATGAATGCCGGGTTGGTCTTCTTGAGCTTGATGAGCGCCTCGTACCAGTTGAGCAGCGAATTCGGATCGGCCTCTTCCGCCTTCACGTTGATTTCAGCCTTGCTGGGCGGGACCGGGAGCCACGGCGTAGTCTTCGAGAACCCCGCGTAAGTCGAGTCGTCCCACTGCATCGGCGTGCGCTCGCCGTCGCGGCCCTTGTTGATAGGCCAACCGGTGAGGCCGACAGGGTCTTTCACGTCTTCCTTGCGCGTCGGGGGAGTGGTCTTCATCCCCAGCTCGCCGCCGTAGTAGAACAGCGAAGCTCCGCGGCTGGCGAAGAGGAGAGTCGAAACGACGCGTTCAATATCCGTGTCATGCACGCCGTCGCCGTACCGGGCATCGATGCGCGGATTGTCATGGTTGTCGAAAACCAGCAGCGGAACGTTGCCCTCGATCTTCGTTTCAACGTCCGTGAGCTTGCTGCGGAATGCTGCCACGTCGAGCTTGTTGATGAAGCCCACCTGGGTGTCCATCGGCAGCTCGAACTCGGGCTTTTCCTTGGTGCCGTACATGTTCAGCAAATCCTGGATGGTGGGCACATAGGTTTCGCCGATCATCACGCGGCGACCGGGAAAGGCATGGGGATTGACGGCGTCTTCGACCTTCCGGACGTGCTGCACCACATCGTTGACCGCCGCCAGGTTGTTGGTCATCTTGTCGTCTAGCGCCGTATCGCCGTAATCGTTCTTGTAGCTCTTGCCGTCCTTGTCCTTCAGTTCAGCGTCGTCGCGCCACTGCGGGTCTTCAAACAGGGTCGTAATCGCGTCGAAACGGAAGCCGGCGACACCCTTCTTCATCCAGAAATTGAGGATCTCGTCGAAGGCCTTCTCCACCTTGGGATTGGTCCAGTCGAAGTCCGGCTGCTGGATATAGAACTTGTGATAGTAGTACTGTCGCGTCTTTTCATCCCACTCCCAGGCGGAGTGGCCGAAGTCCGACTGCCAATTGTTGGGCGCTTCGCCCTTATCGGTAGCCGTCTCGCCCTTGCCGTCCTTCCACACATACCAGTCACGCTTGGGGTTGGTGCGCGAGCTGCGCGACTCGATAAACCACGGGTGCTTGTCCGAGGAGTGGTTCATCACCATATCCATCACGATGCGGATGTTGTGCTTTTTGGCTTCCGCGACTAGATGGTCGAAGTCTGCCATGGTGCCGTACTGCGGATCGATCCCCTCGTAGTCCGAAATGTCGTAGCCGAAGTCGACCTGCGGCGAGGGGTAACAGGGCGAGATCCAGATTGCGTCCACGCCCAGCTTCTGCAGGTAGTCCAGCCGACTGGTGATGCCATTCAGGTCGCCAATGCCGTCGCCATTCGAATCCTGAAAGCTGCGCGGGTAAATCTCGTAGATTACGGCGTTCTTCCACCAGTTTTCGAGGTTGTTGCCGGTTGCTGCGGCGGCCATCGTGTGGGCTGTGGAAGGCTTGGAGCTGGCCGGCTGAACTTGGGCCATCCCCTGGATTGGGACCAGAAGCGTGGCTGCCGTAAGCGCCCCAGCTCCAGCCCATGCGAGTCTCTGCCCTGCCGCGAGGAGTGCGGTGAGGTTGCGTAGCATTGGGTTTTTCCTCCGAATTGCCATCTGCCGCTCGGTTTTTCGGCGGCAGTGTGACTCCGCCAAACTAATCCATGGATAGGCGCTCTGTATATAGATTTATCGCCAGGGCATTTGTTGCTGGATCAGCGGGAGCCGGGCGCGGAGGATTTATCGTTCTTGCCCAGCCGATTGAAATCGACGCCAAACTTCGGCTCCTTGCGCGTTCCCTGAATATGGATTGGCACATCCGTTCCGGCGCCGTTCTTTTTCAGATACCGGTCCATCGGCTTGAGCAGCAGACCCTTCCAGCCGCCCACGACGCTCGACAGCTCCGCGTCCAGCTTCGCATCCCCTTCGAAGCTCAGCGTTCCGCCCTCTAAGCCATAGGCCCCGTGGGCCAGAATCTTCGCGCCCGGCACGTCATAAACCAGGTCCGGCAATTGCAACGAACCGCCTGCCAGCTTGAAGTGGCCCTGCACTTCCGAGAGGATCGTCGCGGGGTCGGTCGTTTTCACTTCGTCCGGCTTGCCCTGGCCGCGCAGGCTCAGGTCTTCGATCCTACCCTGCATCGTCGCGTTGTTGAACCGAGCCTGACTCAGGTGAAACTGGCCGTCGAGCATCAGTCGTTCGAAGACCGCCAACTGCTTGCCCTCGGGATTGGGCGGCAGATGGAATGCAGTATGCAACGTCAGGTTTCCGGTCATAAAGGGCTTCTCCGCGTCCGCAGAGATGGCCAGAATGTCGTCGATGCGCCCGCGATCCATGCTCACATCGAGCGTAATATCGTGGCCATGCTCACCGGGAATACCGTTGGGCGCGTCCTGCGCACGCAACACGTTGCCCCGCGCGACGAAGTGCGTGTGGCCCAGCATTGCATCCACCGGCTGCAACTCGGTGTTGCCGTTCGTACCGTCCACGATGGCATGAAAACGCGTGGAGAGTGAAATGCCGTTACCCTTATGCGCACGTTCGAGGCGAAAGTCCGGGGTCTGCGTCTGGCCATCGACCTCGATGCGGCGCAGCGTTCCGGAGTAGTGGCCGGTCGAGGAGAGAATGCCGGCAATGCCCTTGATCGTGCTCAGGTCGGCGTGGTCAAAAGCGTAATCGCCATCGACAGGAATCGCACCCGGATCGAAGGGAGTCGCGGTGGCCAGCGGGCCGACATGGCCAGTCGAGTGAATCGTCCCAATCGGCTTGGCGTTGACCATATCGACCGAAAAGGCCGCCGGACCGCCGTTGCCATCCGGAATGACAGTAATCTTCTTCAGCTCAAAATCGAGCGGCACTTTGGCCGGCTTGCTGGGGTCCAGACGATGTTCGATGACCAGATGCGCCTCTTCGCACTCGATCTTGTGGACCACAATTCGCGGCATCTTGAAGAGGCTGGATTGCTTTCCTGGCTGCGTCTGGCCACCGCTTTCGTCCGCATCGGCGTAATTCAGGCGCGGGCGATCTTCCTTGGGAGGCAACTGAATGCGTACGCCCTCGACGTGGATCACGGAGATGTCGATCGGCCTGCCGGGCAGGATGCGCCAGGAAGTGTGAAATTTGAGTTTGTCCACTACGACCCAGGGTTGCGTGCGCCACGGCTCGGTTCTCGCGGCGTTCGCAACAGTCGCCTCCGGCAGCCAGATGCGTAATCCACGCCCCTCGACCCAGAAGCCGTTCAGGATGGAGACGTTCAAACTATCCAGTTCAACCTTGCAGTGAAGACGCTCTTCAAGCGTGTCGATCAGGCTGGCTCGCAACATCGGCGCCGCCCGATGCAGCAATATGTCGGCAGCCACCACCAGCGCGGCCAGCAGAACAAGCAACACCCCGCCCGTCCACAGCAGCCAGCGGGGAAAGCGACGACGCTTACGCGGCGGCGGCGCTGCTGCCGCCCCCGTCGCCCCTTCCGCCCCCGACGTCGCTTCGCTCATCCATTAGCCCTCCGCGCTATATCGTCTCGAGTCCAAATCCCCTGAACCTTGTTGCCATCCAGGAAAATTGTCATCCCTCAAGAAGATTGTCATCCTGAACGCAGTGAAGGATCTGCTTTTTCAGCGATCTACGTCCTCCAGCCTACGCGGGTTGCCCAATTGAGCTTCTCACCCAGAGTCCTCGCAACCTTCCCATAGGACGCAATTTGCCCCGGAATGGCTGCTTTTTGTGCCGGAAGGTTCTACGCTTCAGACCGCGACCAGGGTCGAAACGCCAGCCAGATGCTTCACCAGCACCGCCTGGAACTTGGCCAGCCACGCCGGGTGCGCAGGCCATGCCGGAGCGGTGACCAGCTTGCCGTCCGTGACGGCATCGGTAACGGCGATCGCAGCGTAGGTCCCACCGGCCAGCGTCACTTCCGGCGCGCAGGCCGGGTAGCAGCTCACGTCTTTACCCCGAATCACGTCCGCCGCCGCCAGCAGTTGCGCGGCGTGGCAAATTGCAGCGATCGGCTTGTCGATCTCCGAAAAGTAGCGGACGATTTCCAGCACCTTCTCGTTCAACCGGAGATATTCCGGAGCACGCCCGCCGGGAAGCACCAGCCCGTCGTAATCCTCGGCCTTGATCTCCGCGAAGGTCGCGTTCAGCACAAAATTGTGCCCCGGCTTCTCGGAATACGTCTGGTCGCCCTCAAAATCATGGATCGCAGTTCTCACAAATTGTCCGGACTTCTTGTTCGGGCAGACGGCGTGAACCGTGTGGCCCACCATTTGAAGCGCCTGAAAAGGCACCATCACCTCATAATCTTCCACGTAGTCGCCAACAATCATCAACAGTTTTGCAGTCGCCATTGGAGTCCCTCCTCATGAGAAATAATAGTCCTTCTAAAGTTGCGCTGAATTAAACCCAAAGGGCGCAGTTGGAAGATGCCGTTGGCTTGATGCGGTACAGTTGGATCGACAGATTTTGAACTCGATCCCGCTACGCCAAAGGCTATCCATGGAAATGCCGAACCCGTTCCAGCGCTTGAGTCGTCGCAACCTTGTCGCCTGGGCAGGCCGCAGCTTGGCCGCAGCAACCATTCCCGCCGCCGCAGTTCCGGTTGGCCAAACGCAGGCTGCGTCCGCCGTCACGGCAAATGCCTTCAACGTCCGCAACTTCGGCGCCGCCGGCGATGGCCAAACGCTGGACAGTCCGGCAATCAACCGCGCCATCGAAGCCGCCTCTGCCGCCGGAGGCGGAACAGTGTATTTTCCCGCCGGAGTCTACGCCAGCTACTCGATCCGGCTAAAAAGCCACATCACGCTCTATCTAGACCAGGGCGCCACCATCCTCGCCGAGTCCACGCCCCACGAAGGCATGGATGCCGGAGGCTACGACGCCGCCGAACCGCAAGGAATCTGGGAGCCTTACCAGGATTACGGGCATAACCACTGGCATAACTCGCTCATCTGGGGCGAAGGGCTGCACGACTTAGCCATCCTCGGCCAGGGACTTATCTGGGGCAAAGGATTGAGCCGCGGCTGGGAGGGCGAAGCGGAGCGCCCGCTGAGCGGCAAGCCAGGCGTGGGCAACAAGGCCATCGCTCTCAAGAATTGCTACAACGTAACTCTGCGCGATTTCTCGATTCTCGAAGGCGGCTGGTTCGG
>Ga0182030_10019236_pt1 | contig 13024 bp, 8 predicted proteins | sample 812S3MmetaG_FD_121299 | JGI IMG/M metagenome (GOLD analysis project Ga0182030, IMG submission 121299) | Permafrost microbial communities from Stordalen Mire, Sweden - 812S3M metaG (Illumina Assembly) | ecosystem: Environmental > Terrestrial > Soil > Wetlands > Permafrost | place: Sweden... | reverse complement strand
CTCCTCGCGCTCGTCTCGCTCGGCCTGGGTGAGCTGCGGGTAGTAGTCGCGCAGGGCCAGCCGCCCGAACATCACGTGGCGCGCCTCGTCCTGCATGACGTAGGCGTTGACCGCCTTGCCCAGCGGGTCGCCCGCGGTGTTGCGGATCAGTCCGAAGGCGGCCAGGGCCAGTCCCTCGATCAGAATCTGCATGCCCAGGTAGGTCATGTCCCATCGCGAGTCGCTGAGCACGTCGTCCAGCAGTGACTGGAGGTGCTCGTTGATCGGGTAGGCGGTCTCGATCTTGTCGAGGTAGCGCGAGTAGCTCTCGACATGCCGGGCCTCGTCCATCACCTGGGTCGCCGCGTAGTACTTCGAGTCGATGTCGGGGACGGTCTGCACGATCTTGGCCGTGCAGATCAGGGCACCCTGCTCGCCGTGGAGGAACTGGCTGAACTGCCACGCCACCATGTTGCGCCGGACGTTCCCACGCTCGTCCTCGTTGAGCTTGTCCCACACCGGCGAACCGAAGATGGGCACCAGCTCGTCCGGGGTGAGCAGCGGGTTCTCCGGGTCCGGGTCATGGGTCCAGTCGATCCGCTCGTTGGCGTCCCACTGCTTCTTCTTGCCCTTGTCGTAGAGCGTCAGCAGCTTCTGGCGGCCGGTGTCGTAGTCCCAGGTGAATTTCGCCGTCCCGGTCCCGTCCGCCGTCTGCCAGCCGGTCTTGTCCACCGGAAGCTGGTAGATCTTGGCGCCCATGGGCCTCGCCTCCCCTTGATCCATCGTTCCGGCCCCGGGTCAAGTTTTGGCACGACACACGTTCGCTGTCAACGCCGACTGTCAACGCTCACTGTCGACGTTCAGAACCGACGTTCGCCGTCCTTCGGTCCGGCGAGGCCGGTGGCCTCCGACCGGGTGGAGAGCGGGGCCGTCACCAGGTCCGCGCTGTCAGCGCAGCTGGAGGGCCTCCGAGGCCCGGGCCAGGGCGCCGAGGTGGTCGTCGACGGTCGCGAGCCCGGCATGCATCGTGTTGATCGAGAGATGGGTGGCACCCACGACCCGCCACCTCCCGACCCGTTCGGCGAGGTCGGCGGCGTCGCCCCGCCAGTCGACCCGTCCCTCCATGCCGATGGCCGCAGGGTCGCGTCCGGCCTCTCGGGCCGCCCCGTCGATGATCGCCCTGGCCTCGTCCAGCTTCGGGCCGGGCTGGATCATGGGGAACCAGCCGTCGGCCAGTCGGCCCATCCGGGCGTAGGCCCGCGACGAGGCACCACCGAACCAGACCGGGATCGGGCGCTGGATCGGTAACGGGGCGATGCCGACGCCGTTCCACCGGTCGAAGTGCCCGGCGACCGTCACCGACCGGGTGGTCCACAGCTGCCGCAGCAGAGCCACCTGCTCTTCGATCCGGCGTCCCCGGCGAGAGAAGTCCTGGCCGAGGACCTCGTACTCGACGGCGTTCCACCCGATGCCGACGCCGAGGCGGAAGTTGCCGCCGGTGAGCAGGTCGACCTCTGCGGCCTGCTTGGCCACCAGGGCGGTCGGTCGCTGGGGGAGGATGGTGATGCCGGTCACGAGCTCCAGCGACGTGCAGGCCGCCAGGTAGCCGAACAGGACGAAGGGCTCGTGGAATTGGGTGTCGATGTCGTAGGGGCCCTCCCAGCCCACGTGCACGGCCGGGTCCGCCCCGACCACGTGGTCGTAGGCGACGACGTGGCGGTAGCCGAGGGCCTCCACCCCCTGTGCATAGGCGCGGACCCCGCCGACGTCCGGCCCGATCTCCGTCTGGGGGAGCACGACACCGATCCTCATGGCAGTGGATCTCCTTCCTCGCCGCAGTCACGAAGCCTTCGAGCGGCTTCGGTCCTCCACCCGGCACTCACATTGCTGTTGTGGTGCCCACGTCCGACACCCGGTCGACGCTGCATCCGCTCAGGCCGATCGCTCCGCCGGGGCGTGCTCGGAGAGATCGGACTGGCGCACCCAGGTCGAGTACATCTCGGCGTAGCGGCCGCCCCGCGCCACCAGCTCGTCGTGCGTGCCGACCTCGATGACCCGTCCCTCGTCGACCACGACGATGCGGTCGGCGCGCATGGCCGTCGACAGCCGGTGGGCGATGAGGATGGCGGTGCGGTTCTCCAGCAGGACGTCGAGGGCGGACTCGATCTTCGTCTCGGACTGCAGGTCCAGGTTGGAGGTGGCCTCGTCGAGGACCAGCACACGGGGGCGGGCCAGGAACGCCCGGGCCAGGGCGAGCAGTTGGCGCTCCCCCGACGAGAGGGTTTGGCCGCGCTCGTGGACCACGGTGTCGAGTCCGTTCGGCATCCGTTCCACCACGTCGGTGAGGCCCACCTTGTCGATCGCCTCATGGATCTCCTCGTCAGTGGCGTCGGGGCGGGCGAAGGCGATGTTGTCCCCGATAGTGCCGGCGAAGAGGAACGGCTCCTGGGGGACCACGCCGAGCTGGCTACGGAGCGAGTGCATGGTCACGTCGCGCAGGTCGTGCCCGTCGATGAGGACCCGCCCGACGGTGGGGTCGTAGAACCGGGTGACCAACTTGGCCAGGGTGGACTTGCCGGCACCGGTGGGGCCCACAAAGGCCACCGTCTCACCTGGCGCCACGGTGAGGTCGACGTCCTCGATGACCAACCGGTCGGGGAGGTAGCCGAAGGAGACGTGGTCGAAGGCGATCGCTCCCTCGATGGGCGGGAGCTGCACCGCGTCGAGTGCTTCTCGGACCTCGGGCTCGGTGTCGACGAGGGTTCGCAGTTTGTTCACCGAGGCCTGACCCTGTTGGTAGGTGTTGTACTGCTGGACCAGCAGCTGGATGGGCTGGAAGAACCGGTTGAGGTACAAGAAGAAGGCCACCAGGCCGCCGAGGGACAGGGTGTGGTTGACCACCATGGAGCCGCCGACGGCCAGCAGGACGGCCTGGCCCAGGACGCCCAGCAGCTGGGTGCCAGGGCCGTAGATGGCGTTGACCCGGGCCGTGTAGTTGTTGGCGTCCCGGTAGTCGCCGACCACGTTGCGATGGTGGATCACGTTGTGGCGCTGCCGGTTGTGGGCCGTCACGATGCGGACGCCGTGCAGGCTCTCGGAGAGGTCGGCCAACACGTTGGCGATACCGTCGCGCACCCGGTCGTAGCCGCGCTCCGAGGCCCGCTTGAACCACACCGAAGCCCCGAAGAGGGCAGGCAGGATCAGCACGACGGTGATGAGGGCCAGCTGCACGTTGATGGTGAACAGGATGACGGTGATGACCACCATGGTCAGCCCCTGGATGGCCAGCTGGGACAGGCCGTCCTGCAGCAGCTGCTGGAGGTTCTCGATGTCGCTGGTCATCCGGCTCATGACCACGCCGGCCTTTTCCTCGGTGAAGAAGCCGAGCGAGAGGCGCTGGAGATGCGCGAAGATCTTGACCCGGAGATCGTTCATCACCCAGGCGGCCAGGCGCCCGGTGACCTGGACCTGGAACCGTTGGCTCAGGGCGGTGACGACCACGAAGAATAGGTAGGCGATGGCCGCGCCGACCACCACGGCGAAGTTGAAGTGGCCCTTGGTCATCCCGTTGTTGATGGCGTATTCGGTGAGCGTGGGCCCGACCTGAGCGGCCACCGCGACCACCACCACCAGGACGCCGGCCAGGGCCAGCATGCCCGGGTACTTGGTCAGCAACCGCCACAGGCTGAGCCGCTGGAGGTCGCGTTCCGACCCGTTGGGACTGAAGACGATGTCCGGCTCGGGATGCTCCGGCTCGGTGGCCAGCAGCTTGTCCACCCCGTCCTGCAGCTCGTGGGGGATGCCGGCGAACGGGAGGCCGGAGGCGGCCGAGGCCGCGGCACCGCCCGGTCCGCCGAAGCCGCCTCCGCCGCCTCCACCGAACATCATGACCGGCCCCCGCCCCGCACCGAATCGAGCAGGTCCCGCAGCGGCTGGCCGTCTGACTCGTCCGGTGGGCCGTCGTCGACCTGAGCCGAATCCTCGGCGGCATCCTCGGCGTCGGCTTCCTGTTCGAACTCACCGGCCTGAGCCAGCACTTCGGCGTACAGGGGCGTGGTCTCCAACAGCTCGGCGTGGGTCCCGTCGGCCACGATCTTGTGCTGGTCCAACAGGACCACCCGGTCGGCCAGGGAGATGGTGGACAGCCGGTGGGCGATGATCAAGGTGGTGCGGCCCTCCATCTGGACCCGCAGTCCGGCATGGATCCGCTGCTCCACTTGGACGTCGATGGCGCTGGTGGCGTCGTCGAGCACCATGATGGGCGGGTTGACCAGCAGGGTCCGGGCGATGGCGATCCGCTGCCGTTGCCCGCCGGAGAGGGTGTAGCCCCGTTCGCCCACCACGGTGTCGTAGCCGTCGGCCAGGTGCATGATGAACTCGTGGGCCCCGGCGGCCTTGGCCGCGGCCTCCACCTCGGCGAGGGTGGCCGCCGGCCTGCCGTAGGCGATGTTGTCGCGGACCGAGGCGGAGAACAGGAAGGGCTCGTCCAGCACCACGCCGACGTTGGCCCGCAGACTGTCCTGGGTGACATCCCGGACGTCGTGCCCGTCGATCTGTACCGAGCCGTGCTTGACGTCGTAGAAGCGGGTCAACAGACGGGCAACGGTCGACTTGCCGGCGCCGGTCCGACCGACCAGGGCCACTGTCTCTCCCGGGGCGATGTGCAGATCGAAGTCGGCCAGCACCAGCTGCTCGGCGTCGGCCGAGTAGGCGAAGTCGACGTGGTTGAACCGCACGTCCCCACGGCTGTCGACCAGGTCGATGGCATCGGGGGCATCGGTGACGGTGGGCTGTTCGTCGATGATCTCGTAGATGCGGTCGGCCGAGGCCGCCGCCCGCTGGCCCATCATGATCAGCATGCCCAGCATCATGAACGGGGCCTGGAGCATGAGCAGGTAGGCATTGAAGGCCAGGATGTCCCCGATGCTCAGCCCGCCGTGGATGACCATGTACCCACCGAACAGCAGGACCAGGGCCAGCCCTACCTGGGGCAGGTTCTGGACCAGCGGGGAGAAGCGAGCCCGGAGGTCGGCGTCTTTGATGTAGCTCCACCGCAGCTTGTCGGCCGCCCCGGACAGGGCCCGGAGCTGCTGCTGCTCGGCGGCGAACGACTTGACCACCCGGACGCCGTTGACGTTCTCGTCGACGATGGTGGCGACGTCGGCCAGGCGGGACTGGATCATCCATGACACCGGGAACATCGACTTCCGCATCTTCACCCCGGCCAGGTAGACGAAGGGCATGGTGGCCATGGCGATGAAGGCCAGCGGCACGTCGATGGAGAGCATGAAGCCGAACGCCACAACGGCGATGGAGCACTGGACCAGGATGGACGGGGCGAACGTCATGTACATCTGGACCGACCGGATGTCGGAGTTGGCCCGCGAGATGAGCTGTCCTGACTGCACGCGGTCGTAGAAGGAGAACGACATTTTGGTCAGGTGCTCGTAGATGATGTTCCGCAGGTCGTACTCGATGTCGTAGGCCGTCTCGAAGAGGAACAGGCGGGAGATGTAGCCGGCGATCCCGCCCACCAGCCCGATCCCGACGATCAACCAGACGTAGTGGCTGAGGGGGACGGTGTGGCTCTGGATCGAGTTGGTGATGGCGTGGTTCAACAGATTGGGCACCAAGACCTGCAGGACGAGGCCCACGAACGAGGCCACCAGCGAGGTGATGAAGATCCCCTTGTGGGCGCCCATGATGGGCATGACCCTACGGAGCCAGGTGAGCGACTTGTCCGGATCGATGGTGGCACGTGGCGCTTCGTTGTGGGCCACCTCGGTGATGGGGACGAAGTCGGTGCCCTCCTCGGGCGGCCCGGCGGGCCTCGGACGCAGTCTCGGGGCCTTCATCGCGCTGCGGCCTTCGCCCGTCGGTAGGCGCCGAAGGCCCGTCGCCATGCGAACAGGCCGTCGAACGCCCGCTGCCTGTCACCTTCGTCCTCGAGGCAGGCGGCGATGTCGTCGAGACGGGTGGCCACGGCCGCGTCCGCCCGGGCGAGGGCTTGGTGACCGTCCTCGGTGAGGACGTGGTCCACCAGTCGCCGATCGGCTACCACGTGGCGACGCTCCACCAACCCACGGCTCACCAGGCCGTCCACGATGGCCGTCACGCTGGGCGGCCGGACGGCCAGGCGCTCGGCGAGGTCCGAGGACACGGCGGGGCTCTCGTCCAGGAGTCCGAGGACCCGGTACTGGGGCAGGGACAGGTCGACGGACGCCAGCCCGATCTCCACCTGCTTGGCCAACCAGGCCGCGGCGCGACCCACGGTGCGCTGCTCTTCGGTCGCGGCTGTCGCAGGCCTCGTTGCTTCGACGTTCACATAGTTAGACTATCGAACGAACTGCGAGGAGCGAACATGCAGGTCAGGGGCTCGCCTGCCCGGTCCGTTGCTCGAATGGCAGCTCGAATGGCAGATCGGAGCGGCAGATCGGAGCGGCAGATCGTAGCGCCACCGGCGTCCGGCTCGCCCGGCCCGGTCGGGGCCGCTGGGGGCCGCTCCGCCCGCTCACCCGTTCATCGACCCAGCCGGTGGTGGACGAAGAAGGCCAGCATGAGAGCGGTGGCGCCGATCTGCTCGGTGGTCTTGCCGAACGTCCCCGCCGACAGGGTGACGGGGGAGCCCGGCCACGTGTGGCCCCCACCGAGCACCGAGTAGAGGACCACGGCGCTGCCGCCGCTGCACCCGCTCCAGGTCCGCCGGACCACCATGGTCGAGAGCCGCCTCACCGCCGGCACGGCCCGGCACCGGTCGAGCCCGGCCCAGGCACCGAGGTTCTGCAGCACCCCGGGCGACGGGACGCCGGGGAGGAACAACCCGGTCCCCCCGGCGCGGTAGGGGACGATCGGGTCGCTCGTCCCGTGGAAGGCGATCACCGGAAGCGGGCCGTGGCACGGTCGGAGCAGGAATTCGGCCGCCACCAGGCCGACGGCGGCGATACCGGCGGAGGCCCGGCAGCCGAGGATCGCCGCGAACTCCGAGCCCAGCGAGATGCCGGCGGCGTAGACGCGGTGGGGATCCACGCAGTACCGGTGGGACAACGAGGCGACCAGGGCCCCCATGTAGGCGAGGTCTGCCGTGTGCCCGCTCGGCGTCGACAGGTCCCACTGCCCGCCGATGGCATCGGGCGTGGCCACCAGGTACCCCGCCTTGGCCCCCTGCCGGGGCAGCTGGGTGTACAGGGACGTCTGGATCGCGTTGGACCCGCTCCCGTGGAACAGGAGGACGAGGGGAGTGGGCCTCGTCCTCGAATAGTGGTCGGGGACCGCCAGCCGGTAGGTGCGGGTGACGCCTCCGACCACCAGTGTCTGGGCGACGTCTCCACCCGGACCGTCCTGCGTGGTCGGGCCCGGCTCCGGAGGCCGACCGCATCCGGTGGCGACGGTGCGCGACGCCGCCGCCGAGTATGCCGCCACGGCACGTGTACCGGCAGTGCCACCCGAGACCACCCCGGCATGCGTAACGGCACTCCCGACCGCAGCCGTGGCGGCGCCGGCCACCGGGCCGCCGGACACACCGGGCAGTGGCACCCCCACGAGGGAGGCAACTGCGGTGAGCACCACCAGAGCGACCGTCGGGAACCGGCGCCGGGGCGGCCCCGCCGGACCGGGCCATGTGCCGGCCACCTCCGTTGGCAATGTGCCGGCCACCTCCGTTGGCAAAGAGCCGGACGAGACCGTTGGCGGAATGCCGGCGGACTCCGTTGGCAATGTGGTGGTATGCGGACGCCGACGAGGCGCCGGCCGCTTAGGAGACCAGCCCGCCGGTGTTGAGGTTGAGGCCGTCGGCGCTCTTGGAGCGGTGGACCACCTGGACCTCGGTGAATTCGGCCAGGCCCCACGGGCCGTTCTCCACGCCGACGCCGCTCCACTTGAAGCCGCCGAAGGGCTGCTGGGGAGCGAGGGCGAGGTGGGTGTTGACCCAGGCGGTGCCGCACTCGAGCCGCCCGGCGATCTCCGCGGCGCGGTCGGTGTCGGTTCCCCACACCGAGCCGGACAACCCGAAGTGGGTGGCGTTGGCCCGCTCAACGACGTCGTCGATGTCGCGGTAGGAGATCACGGGCAGGGCCGGCCCGAACTGCTCCTCGTCGACGATCCTGGTCCCGTCAGTGAGGTCGGTGAGGATGGTGGGCTGGAAGAAGTACCCAGGCCCCTCGATGGGTCCGCCGCCCGTGGCCGCGGTGGCGCCGTGGGACAGCGCGTCGGCAACCAGCTCCTTCACCCGCTCGTACTGGGGGGCGTTGTTGATCGGGCCGAGCTTGGAGTCGGGCTCGGTGCCGTCCCCCACCTTGATCGACGAGGCCTGAGCGGCCAGTCCCTCGACGACGCCGTCGTAGAGGGCCTCGGGGACGTAGACGCGCTTGATGGCCGAGCACACCTGGCCGTTGTTGTTGAAGGCGCCGGCGAAGATGGCTTTGGCCACCACGGCCGGATCGGCGTCGTCCAACACGATGGCCGGGTCGTTGCCGCCGAGCTCGAGCGTGACCCGCTTGAGGTCGGGGGCCGCCGAGAGGGCCACCTTCTTCCCGGTCTCGATGGAACCGGTGAAGCTGACCTTCCTCGGCACCGGATGACTGGTCATCCAGGCACCGAGCTCGTCCCCCCCGCTGACGACGTTGATCACGCCCGGGGGGACCACGCCACGCAGGAGCTCGACCACCTTGAGGGTGGTGAGCGGAGTGAACGGAGACGGCTTGAGCACCAGGGTGTTGCCGGCCAGCAGCGCCGGTGCGATCTTCCAGAACGCGAGGGTGAGGGGGAAGTTCCACGGCGTGATGGCCGCCACCACCCCCACCGGTCGCCGCACCACCTCGACCAGGGCCTCGGCGTCGTCCTGGATGACCTGGGGCGGGGTCTCCAGGTTTGCGAAGTACTGGCACCAGATGGCGGCGGCGAAGACCTCGATGTTGGCGTCGCCCAGCGGCTTGCCCTGTTCCGCGGTGAGTACCGGCGCCAGTTCGCCGCCCGACGCCAGAAGTACGTCGGCCATCTTCAGCAGCGTCGCCCGGCGGGCCGCCTCGTCCAACTTCCAGTCCCGCTGTGCCTTGGAGGCGGCGTCGAACGCCGCGTCGAGTTGTTGGGGGGTGCACTCGGGGGCGTGGGCGAACACCTCGCCGTTGGCCGGGTTCACCACCCCGAACGAGTCCTCTGCAGGAACCGTGTCCCCCGCGATGGTCATGACGAAGTCGGACATCTGCATCCCCCAAGGGTCGATCGACGGTTCCGGGCTGGAGCCGGTGCTCCGTTCAGCTTAACGCCCGGATTTCGCCAGTCAACGGGGTCAGGCGGAGACCGGCTCGGGCTCCGCCGGGGCCGCCGGGCCTCCGGGTCCGGGGGTTTCCCGGGGGAGCTCCGGGTCGACCGAGACGTGGGGGAGGATCCGGTCGAGCCAGGAGGGGAACCACCAGTTGGCCTTCCCGAAGAAGAACATCAGTGCCGGCACGATGGCCATGCGGATGAGCAGCGCATCCATCAGGATGCCGGCGGCCAGCCCGAGGCCGAATTCCTTGATGATCCGCTCGCCCCCGAGGATGAACGACCCGAACACCAGGATCATGATCAGGGCCGCGGCTGTGATCGTCTTGCCGGTGGCGGCCAGGCCCTTGCGGACGGCCGTCGCGTTGTCACCCGACTTCAGGTACTCCTCTTGGATGCGGCTGACGAGGAAGACCTCGTAGTCCATGGACAGCCCGAACAGGATGGCGAAGAGCATGACCGGCAGGAACGACTCGACCGGTCCGGGCCCGCCGACCTGGAACACCGAGCCCAGCCAGCCCCACTGGAACACCGCCACCAGCACGCCGAACGCCGCCCCGATGGAGAGGAGGTTCATGACGGCGGCGGTCAACGGGATCACCAGGCTCCGGAAGACGATGGCCAGGAGCAGGAACGAGAGCACCACGACGAGGCCGATGAACAGCGGCAGCTTGGAGCCGAGGACGCGTGCGAAGTCCACGAAGATGGCCGTGTTGCCACCCACGTTGACGGTGAGCCCGGTGCCGGCGACCACCGCCGGGATGGTGACCTGGCGCAGATGGTCGATCAGGTCGGTGGTCTGGGAGGCCTCCGGTGAGGTCGTCGGGTAGGCCGTGACCAGCGTGACCGTCTTGCCGTCCTTGGTGGGGAACGCCGGCTCCGCGATGACCTTGGCCACCCCGTCCTGCTTCTCCACTGCGGCCACCAACCGGTCGATCACCTGCTGGTCGGCCGGGCCCGGGTTCTGGGTCACGAGCAGGAGCGGTCCGTTGAAGCCGGGACCGAACCCCTGGGCCAACAGGTCGTACGCCTGGCGGGTGGTCGTCCCTGTCGGGTCGTTCCCCTGATCGGACGAGCCGAGCCGGAGGGAGAAGAACGGCAGGGCGACCAGCACCACGATCAGGAGCGCCACGAGTGCCGGGATGATGGGTCGCCTCTGGATGAACGCCGCCCACCGGGGCCAGAAGCCCTTGGTGCCCGACCCGACCACCCGGGGCCCGTTCTCTGCGAGCTCCTTCTTCTGCCGCCTGGACAGCACCCGCGGCCCGATGAACCCGAGGAACGCCGGCAGCAGCGTGAGGGCGGCGATCATGGTGAAGGACACGCCGATGGCGGCGGCGATGGCCAGCCCGTAGAGGAACGAGACGCCGAGGGCGAACATACCGAGCAGGGCGATGCAGACGATGATCCCGGCGAAGAGCACGGCGCGCCCGGAGGTGTTGACCGCCTTCACGATCGACGACTCGACGTCCTCGCCGGCGATGAGGCCCTGTCGGTGCCGGGTCACGATGAACAGGGCGTAGTCGACCCCTACGCCGAGCCCGATGAGGAGCACGAGCTCCGTGGAGAAGACCGGCATCTTGAGCACATGGCTGAGCAGCCCGATCACGCCGATGGCGGTGCCGAGGGAGGCCAGGGCCGACAGCAGCGGCAGAGCCATGGCGAAGATCGAGCCGAACACCAGGAACAGCACCACCCCGGCCAACAGCACGCCCAACCCGGTCCCGCCGAAGGACTGCCTGTCCGCGGCCTCGGCCACCTGCCCGGCCACGGCCACCTGCAGGTTCGGGCCGGCCGCGCTCTGGGCGGTGGAGACCAGCTGCTTCGCCACCGGTGTGGAGATGTTCTGGCCCAGGCGGTCGAAGGTGACGGTGGCGAAGCCCGTGGTCCCGTCCTTGCTGATCTGGACGCGCCCGTACGGACCGTAGGGGCTGTTGATGTGCGAGACGTGGGGGACCTGCTTCACCTTGTCCAGCATGGTGGTGACCGCCGCCTGGACCTCGGGGTCGGTGACCTTGGCCCCGTTGGTCGTGTGGAACACGATCTGCTCGTTGTCACCGGCGACGTTCGGTGCTGCCGACTGCAGCAGGGCGAGGGCTTCGGTCGACGGCGTGTTGGGCAACGAGAAGCTGTTGGAGTAGGCGGTGCCCACCGACTGGGAGACGAGCGTCATCCCGATGAGCGCGGCAAGCCAGAGCAGCAGGACGATCACGCGGTGGCGGACACACCAAGAGGCAAGGGCCTTCATAGCCGGGGGCTCCTCATTACTTCGCTGTCGGTGGACGGGCGCCGGGCGGTGGGGCGGTCCGGGTTGCGCGTCCGAAGGGGGTCGTGGTCATAGTTTCGTCGAAGATCCGTACCGGGGGGTAATTCCGTGCCGAGGACGGGTCCCTCAGGCCCGCCCACCGGGGGCTTCCCGACTTCCTGGCAGGAAGCAGAAGATCCACGATCTTCGCACAGTGAACGGTCGGATTGGTGCCGGCGGCCGGTGCCCGGCGGGCCGGCGGGCCCACGTCGGGGCGTACCGTGCCTGGCCACCGCCCGCCGTCGGCCATGATCTTCGGGTGCGAGCCGAGCAGCCGGACCAGCCAGAACAGCCCCCTCAGCGCCTGGTCCCCCTCGTGGGTGCGTTCAACTTCCGCGACCTCGGTGGCTACCCGAGCGGGGCCGGCCGGTCCACCCGATGGGGGCGGCTCTTCCGCAGTGACACCCTGCACGAGCTGAACGACACGGACGTGGCGCTGCTGTCGTCGCTGGGCCTGGCCACGATCATCGACCTCCGCACCCCGGCCGAGCTCGAACGCACCGGACGCGGCCCCTTGGGCGGCCACCCGATCGGTTTCCACCACCTGTCGGTGATCGGTGATGGTGGGGGTGAGGCGATGGGAGCGCCCGCACCCCCCGGCGAGGACCTGAGTGAGCGGTACCTCTGGTACCTGGACTGCGGGAGGAGCGCTCTCGCCACCGCGCTCACCCTGCTCGCGGATCCTGCGAACCATCCGGTCGTATTCCACTGCGCCGCCGGGAAGGACCGGACCGGGGTGCTGGCGGCGCTGGTCCTGGACATCCTCGGCGTCGACCACGACGTGATCGTCGCCGACTACGTCATCACCGCCGGGCGAATGCCCCTGATACTCGAGCGCTACCGGGCCGACCCGGCGTTCGCCGGGCAGATGGCCACCGCTCCCACATCGAGGTTCGGGGTGGAGGCCTCCACGATGGAGCGCTTCTTGTCCGAGCTGCACGCGCGCTTCGGCGGTGCCCGGTCATGGGCGCTCGCGTCCGGCGTGCCCGTCGAGGACCTGCTTGTCATGGAGGCCGCGCTGCTCGTACCGCCCGCCTGAACCGGTCGACGTCGACGGAGCGCCGGCCTGCATCTCCGCCGTGTCACACCGCCCCTCCCGGATACCACCCTGCCCACCCTGCCCGCACCGCCGCGCCCACCCCACCCTGCCCCTGCCGCCCCGCCGACCCCTCTCCCCCCTGAACGCGGAGGCGAGCCGCCGGCGCCTGCCCTCGGGCGTGACCCCGACCTACACTGGTCGACGTGACCGCTTCGATCTGGCTGCCGATCATCGCCGGCACACTGGTGCTCCTTTTGATGATGACGGTCGCCATGGTGGCCGGGGCCTACCTGCTGTGGCGGTACGGCAGGCGCAGGTGGCGGGCGTTCCACTCGCACGGGGCGGTGACGGCGGCGACGGCGCTGTGGGAGACGACGGCGTCGGGGTGGTTCCGTCCGAGGCGGCCGGTCGAGGCCGACCAAGCCGCGCAGTGGCCGGCGCGG
>Ga0182030_10019235_pt1 | contig 13025 bp, 13 predicted proteins | sample 812S3MmetaG_FD_121299 | JGI IMG/M metagenome (GOLD analysis project Ga0182030, IMG submission 121299) | Permafrost microbial communities from Stordalen Mire, Sweden - 812S3M metaG (Illumina Assembly) | ecosystem: Environmental > Terrestrial > Soil > Wetlands > Permafrost | place: Sweden... | reverse complement strand
TGCGCATGGGCCACTTCATCCAGCGCCGCAACCACACCGAAGCCCCAGGCGTTCAGGTATTTCTTCACCATGGCTCCGCGCGCGGCTTTTTCCGCGTCCTGTTGGCTGCGATACTTGCCTGTCAGAAAGCCCGCTGCCAGCGAAAAGTAGGAAATCACGCCCAAGTGGTACTTCTCCACCACCGGCAAAAGGTCCGTCTCGAAGTCAGGCCGCTCCACCAGGTTGTAGTGCGGTTCCAGCAGAATATAGCTTGCCAACCCATGCTTCCGGCTTGTCTCCAGCGCTTGCGCCAGGCGCGCTCCGCTGTAGTTTGACGCGCCGATATAGCGAACCTTCCCCTCTTTCACCAACTCGTCGAAGGCGCCCAGCGTTTCCTCCAGCGAAGTCTCCTTGTCGTCCTGGTGCGCCAGATAAACGTCGATATAGTCTGTCTGCAACCGCTTGAGCGAATCCTCGACCGCCTGCCGGATGTACGCCGCGTTCAACCCCTTTTTGCCCTCGCCCATCTCCATGCCGACCTTGGTCGCCAAGATGATGTCTTTGCGCTTCCCGGTCTTCGCAAACCATTTGCCGAGGATCGTCTCCGAATCGCCGCCCTTGTGCCCCGGAACCCACCGCGAATACACATCCGCCGTATCCACAAAGTTCAGTCCGGCATCGAGCGCGGCATCCAATTGCCGAAATGTCTCAGCCTCGGGCAGCGTCCACCCATAGACGTTTCCACCCAGACAAATTGCCGGCACTTCAGGTCCGGCAGATCCCAGCTTCCTTTTCTCCATCGACGACTCTCCTCTCACCATCAGATGCATCGCAGGCGTCGAAGGTATCACCCCAATCACAGGACAAGAGTCTGCCAGCCATCTCCTGGAAGTATCTTGCATCTTCGCCCCGGAACGGCAAGGCACCGTTCGACAGGACACACCTACTCTGGTTTCGCCTTAGGTAAGTCCGAGTCGCTGCGATCATGCGCCTGACTATGCAAACGCTTGAGCAGGTCGAATTGAAAATCCTTGCGATTAAAGCTCACGACGTAGGGATCATTCGAAAATTGAAGCCCATTGCGCGCACAGGACCCGATGCATTGACCGCACAGGCAGCAAAGAGAAAAATCCATGATAAACCGGCCTGGAGTCCGGGCGCCTTTTTGTGGAGCCGGTCCCATCTGCGCAGCTTCGCCCTCCTTGGCCGGAATCGGGCACAAAATGGTGATGCAATTAGAAGGGCAGGCCTTGGCGCAGTTACCGCAGGCCGCGCACATGGGCTCCTCTGGAGCATCCTCCTTGCCGATCAGTTCCACCATGCCACGGAAGGTCGACAGGTTGTCCACCTCCTCTTGGGGATAGATCACGGTGACCTTTTTGGCGCAAAAAGCCCGTCCCGTGATGCCCAGGCCGGTGGCCAGGCTCTTTAGCCCTTTCAGGACGTCTTTGATCTTCGAAAAAATCATGTTAGATCCTCATACCGGCCATCACCACAGCCAGCGCGAAATCAAGCAGAGCCAGGGGAGTCAGCCATTTCCAGCTGAGGTTCAAAAGCTGATCGAACCGCACCCTGGGGAAGGTCCAGCGCAGCCAGATGATGAAAAGGAGAATGCCGTAGATCTTCAGCAGAAACCACCAGACCCCGGGCAGAAACGGTCCCTGCCAGCCGCCCAAAAAAAGCGCGGCGGCCACGCCCGAGACGATGACCATGTTGGCGTATTCGGCCAGGAAGAAAATGCCAAATCCCATGCCCGAGTATTCGGTGTGAAAACCGGCCGTAAGTTCGGATTCGCCCTCGGGCAGATCGAAGGGGGCGCGATTGGTTTCGGCCACGGCGCAGATCAGGAAGATCACAAAGGCCAGTGGGTTCTTCACGCCGTACCACTGCCAGGGCCAGCCGCCCTGACGCCCGACAATCGTGTAGAGATCCAGCGATCCGGCGCAGATGGCCACGGCCATGGCCGAGAGCAGCAGCGGCACTTCATAGGCCACGGACTGGGCCACGGCCCGGGCGGCGCCCAGCAGGCTCCATTTATTGTTGGAGCCCCAGCCGGCCAGGCACAGGGAAACCACGCCCAGACCCGAAAAAGCCAGGATGAGCACTAACCCGAGGTTCATGGGTAAAGGGTTGAAGCGGGGGTCGAAGGGCATGGGCAGAAAGCAGACCATCACTGGAGTAAATGCCAGTAACGGCGCGGCCCAGAAGAGGACCTTGTCGCCGGCGGCCGGGGTCAAAAGCTGCTTGCCCATGAGTTTAACGGCGTCGGCCAGGGGCTGGAGAAGGCCCTGGGGTCCGACGTGAAGCGGGCCCGGCCGCAATTGCACGTATCCAGCCACCTTGCGCTCAACCCAGACAAGGACGAGCGCATTCAGCCCGACGAATGCGAACATGAGCACCATCCACAGGACAAGGCGCGCCGCCGTATAGGTGAAGAGTAAAGAGAAGGCGTTCATCGATCGATCTCCGGGATGACGAGGTCAAGACTGCCCAGAATGGACACCGCGTCGGCTATCAAAGTGCCCTGGGCCAGTTCGGGGAAAAGGCTCAAGTTGGAAAATCCGGGAGCCCGTAGCTTGACCCGGTACGGCTTGGGACCGCCGTCGGATCGCACATGGACAAGAACCTTTCCCCGGGCGCCTTCCACGGCCATACTGGCCTCGCCCTTGGGCGGCTTGAAGTTCCGGCTGATCTTGGTGGCTATCGGGCCCTCGGGAAGGTTGGCGACGGCCTGCTCGATGATCTCGCAGCTCGTTTCCAGCTCGTCGAGCCGCACCCTGTACCGGGCCATGGCGTCGCCCTCGGTATAGGTCGGAATGCGGAAGTGGAAGCGGTCGTATACGCCGTAGGGTTCGCTCGTACGGGTGTCGCTGGCGATGCCCGAGCCGCGCAGCACCGGGCCGGTGGCTCCATAGCGCCGGGCCACCTCCGCCGTCAGTTCGCCGATTCCTTCGCAGCGTCCCCGCAGGATCGCGTTGCTGGTCACGAGGTCGCGGTACATCGGCAACTGCGAGCGCATGCGGCTCACGAACTTGATGCAGCGCTCGCGGAAGTCGGCCGGCACATCGTTGTAGACTCCGCCGATCGTGAAATAGGAGTAGGTCAGGCGCGAGCCGGTCACGTCCTGAAGAATGTCGAGGATCTGCTCGCGGTCGTCGAAGGCGTACAAAATGGGGGTGAATGCGCCCAGATCCAGCAGGTAGGCGCCCCACCAGACAAGATGGGAACTGATGCGGTTCAGCTCGGTGACCGCCACCCGGATGTACTCGGCGCGCTCGGGCACCTCGATGCCGGCTAGGCGCTCCACGGCGCCAACGTAGGCCCAGTTCCAGGCCATGGCGTGCAAGTAATCCACCCGGCCCATATTGGGGATGAACTGCATGTAGGTCTTCTGTTCGGCGATCCATTCGTGCATGCGATGAACGTAGCCGAGAATCGGCTCCGCGCGCAGAATGTACTCTCCGTCGAGTTCCAGCATGATGCGCAGCACACCGTGGGTCGAGGGGTGCTGGGGCCCCATATTGAGGATCATCTTATCCTCGGTGGGGCCCGGCTCGAAGCGGACCGAGGAACGATCGCCTAGCATGGCGATAGGATCGAGGGTGGGCATGGCTACTCCTTGGCCCCGGGGCGTGCCGGGGGGAGATTTTCGGGCGTTGCGGTCTTGGGCGCCTGGGGTTTGGCCAAACCAACGGCCTCGAGCCAGGACTGGGGCATCAGATCCACCAGGCCCTTGCGCGCAGTCTCCGCTTTGATCAGCGGATGCCCTTCGAAGTCCTCGGAGAGCAGCAGATAATGCAGATTGGGATGAGCGGTGAAATCGATGCCATAAAAGTCGAAGCACTCCCGCTCGTGCCAGTCGGCTCCGGGATAGATGCCAGAGATGGTCGGCACCTTGGGCGCGTCGTGGGGCGCGATCAGGCGCAGAACCAGCCGGCTCTTCCCCTCGAACAAACTGAAATGATAGGCAATCTCGAAGCCTTCCTTCAGATCGGAAGCCATAACATCCTCCAGAAGGTAGCCCTCCCTGTCGAGAACGGCCACGGCGTCGAGAATCGTCTCCGCCGTCAGGCTCACCGAGGCCACCACGCCGGTGGCGGCATAATCCATCGCTACGGCATGGGTGGCGTTCATGGCGGCAACGCATGGGGGAATCATGACCGGCCTCCCTCGGGTACCGGCCACCAGCGCCGCCCCGTCACCTTCTCCTGGATGGCGAAGAACCCCTCCAGCACAGCCTCGGGGCGCGGCGGACAGCCGGCAACGTAAATGTCCACGGGAATGATCTTGTCCACGCCGGTGATCACGTTGTACTGGCCCTCGATGGCGAACGGACCGCCCGAGATGGCGCAGTTGCCCAGCGCCATCACAAAGCGCGGCGCCGGCATCTGCTCATAGAGCCGTTTGACGACGGGCGCAAGTTTCTTGTTCACCGTGCCGGCCACAATCAACAGATCGCATTGGCGCGGCGAAGGACGGAAGACCTCGAAGCCGAAGCGCGCCATGTCGAAGCGCGCCATGCCCGCGGCCATCATCTCGATGGCGCAGCAGGCGATACCGAAGGTCATCGGCCAGATCGACATGGCCCGGCATATATCGACGAGCTTCTGCACCCCTGGCGAGGACACCAAGGGCAGCTCGACCGTGCTCAGGGTCTTGAGGCAACCTGGATCTTGCGGGGCCATGTGAATACTCCCTTGCGCTTGAAATAAACGATCGCGGCGGCTAGCACGGCGATGAAAACCAGCAGTTTGATGGTCGAACTCAGGCCCTGGGGCGTCTCGTAAAACGCCACCACTGGAAAGAGGTAGAGGATGTCCACTTCGAAGGCCAAAAAGATCAGGGCATAGACGTAGTAGTTGGTGCTGAAGCGCATCCAGGCCTGGCCGTGCGTGGGCACGCCGCACTCGTAGGGTTCGCCGATGGCTCCGCCCTTCGCCCGGGGGGCCAGGAGTACACCGATCGCCAATGGGCTGCATGCGAAGAGCAACCCACCCACGATAAAGAAGAGAATTGCCGCCTGAAACCAGTCAAAGACCATACAATCTTCCCTCCCTGCAATTTACGTGCTGCCGGGAGATCCCCTTCCTCGGCGCCTGCAAAACCTTTTCCGCGGCGTTTCGCCGCAGGCTGGCGCCGGTTTGAGTCGCACCCGATGCGATTTTATCACATTCTGTGATATATATCACACTTAACGGATCCCGAAACCAACCAACTCCGTCTCCCTCCGGCTACGGACGTAACGCTGCCGCCGCCTGTGCCGCCAGGCCGTAGAGCGAGGCGGGTAGCATGCCCACGAGCAGGACCATCGCGGCCAGCACGCCGCCAAAAACAATCTGGCTCCTGGAGATGCTCAGGGCCGGGGCCTCGGACTCGCCCGTGTAGGCGTGGCGTACCATGCCGAGGTAGTAGTAGATCGAGATGGCGGTATTGAGCACGGCCACGATCACCAGCCAATGGTAGCCCTGATCCCAGGCGGCCGAAAGCAAAAATAGTTTGCCCGTGAAACCAGCCGTGGGCGGCAGGCCGACCAGCGCGAAGGCGGCCACAGCCAGGATCATCGCCAAAGCCGGTCCCCGGCGATAGAGGCCGTTCAGATCGTCCAGGGTCGGGTTTTCGCCGTTCCGCGAGATGGCGCACACGACGTAAAAGCAGGCCAGATTCATCAGAATGTAGGCCAGAACGTAGAAAGTCGCCGCGGTCAGGCCGGCGACCGATCCGGCCGCCAGGCCGAGCATCACATAGCCGGCCTGGGCCACCGAGGAGTAGCCGAGCAGGCGCTTGAGATCGCGCTGCACCAGCGCGGCCAGGTTGCCGCCAGTCATCGAGATGGCGCCCAGGATGGCAAAGAGGTTCGTCACCTCCATGCCTGGAGAGAACAGCGCGGCCAGGCGCACCAGCACCACAACGGCGCCGAGCTTGGGAATGGTGGCTACGTAGGCCGCGGTCTCGTTCTTCGCGCCCTGGTAGACGTCCGGGCACCAGAAATGGAAGGGAAACAGTGCCAGCTTGTAGAAAAAACCGGCCAGAAACAGGACCAGGCCGATCACCGCAAGAGGCGCGTCGGCAAACTTCCAGGAGGTCGAGGCCAGAACGGCCAGGTAGGTCGTGTGCTTGGCCGCCATGATGTAGGAGAGGCCGAAGAGAGACACGGCGGAGACGGCCGATCCAAAGAGAATGTACTTGATGCCGGCTTCGGAGGCCCGCCTGTCCTTGCCCCGAATGGGAATCAAGGCATAGAGGCTATAGGAGGAGAGCTCCAGCGCCAGATACAGGGTGATCAGTTCCACGCTCGAAGCGAGCAGCATCAGTCCCCAGGCAGAGACGCCCAGCAGCATGAAGTAGTCGGGGCTGAAATCCTCCGAATCCCCGTTGCCCGCCCCGATGCAGGTCACAATCGCGAAGCCCGCGGCGATGGCCAGCTTGAAAAACTGCGAAAGACCGTCCAGGCGGTAGACGCCGTGAAATATTTCACAGCGCGCGCCCAGCGACAGCGCGGCAATGGCAACGCCAAGAATGGCTACCCAGGGCAGCCAGCGGAGTACCGCCTGCTTGCGGCCGCTCAAGCTGGCCAAGAACAGGGCGCAGACGATGGCGAGCAGCCACAATTCCGGCAAAAGCTGGGTCGTGATCATCGTTACCGACGCTCCTTCTGGATTTGGTCTTGGCCGTCAGGAACGGTCAGATCGGGCAGGTGCAGGCGCTGGGAGAGCTTCATGCCCTCCGTCAAACCCATGGCGGTATTCTTGCTCTTCATCGTAGCCAGCACGCGATCGATCGACGGCGCGACGGTCTGGATGGCCAGCGAGGGGGCAAAGCCGATATAGAGAACAAGCATAGCCAGGGGAAGCAGCATTCCCCATTCCCGCACGCGTAGATCGCGCCACGACGGGGGCTTGAAGGAAGTGGGCGCGCCCCAACTCATGCGCTGCAGCAGCCGCAGCATGTAGGCGGCTGCCAGCATCGCCCCAGGCACGGCCGCAAAGCCGATCCAGACGTCGCTCTTGAAGGCCCCGATGAGAACCAGAATCTCGCCGACGAAGCTGTTGCTGCCGGGAAAGGCCAGCGAGGAAAACGAGAACAGCCCCATAAAGAAAATGAATGCCGGCATGTACTTGGCCAGCCCCTGGTTGTCGGCGATCTCGCGGCTGTGGCTGCGCTCGTAAAGCAGGCCCACCATCAGAAACAGGCCGCCCGTGGTGATGCCGTGGTTGAGCATCTGCAGAATGGCTCCGGTGATGCCGTTCATGCTGAAAAGAAAGATGCCCAGCGTCACGAAGCCCATGTGTCCTACCGACGAGTAAGCGATCAGTTTCTTGATGTCCGTCTGCCCCAGGGCGATGCAACCGCCGTAGAGAATCGAAACGATGGAGAGGGCGATCATCGCCGGCGCGGCCACCACCGATGCGGCCGGAGTCAAAGGCAGGCAGAAGCGCAGGAAACCGTAGGCGCCCATCTTCAGCAGAATGGCCGCCAGGAAGACGCTGCCTGCCGCCGGGGCTTCCACGTGCGCGGCGGGCAGCCAGGTATGGAAGGGGAACATCGGTACCTTGATGGCGAAGGCCAAGGCCATCGCCAGGAAAGCCCACATCTGGAAGTTGAACGCGTAATTCTTCTCCATCAGTTCAGGGATCGAGAAGGATCCGCCCACCTGATGGAAGGCCACGATCGCGGCCAGCAGCAAGGTCGAGCCAGCCAGCGTATAGAGAAAGAACTTGATCGAGGCGTAGCGCCGGCGGGGTCCGCCCCATACGGCGATTAGCAGATACATCGGAACCAGCATGGCCTCCCAGAAGACGTAGAAAAGAACGAAATCCAGGGCCGCAAAGACGCCAATGCATGCCGAAGTCATCAGCAGCAGGCAGAAATGAAATTCCTTGATGCGTTTTTGGATCGAGGTCCAGGAGCAGAGCACGCACAGCGGCAGCATCAGCGCGGTTAAAAGGACCATATAGAGGCTGAGTCCATCCAGCCCCAGGTGATAGCTCATGCGGAGAGCGGGCAGCCATTCGGCCTTCTCCTCAAACTGGAAGGCGGCGCCATGAGGAGCATAGGTGAGCAGTTGCAGGCACAGCAAGCACTCCAGCACGCCCGCCACCATGGTCACAATGCGTATGGTCCGCTCTTGGCGCAGAAACAGCAGTGCCCCGGCCGCCGCTAAGGGCAGGACGATCAGCAACGTCAGCACTGGAAATCCGTAATGCATCGTCATGTACCTATCGATCTCTCAAACTTCGGCTATTTACTTCACCAGCCAGACAAGCACGAAAATAATCGCTCCCAAAGCCGCTGCGGCGGCCAGATAATCCTGCAGCCGGCCGGTCTGCATGCGGGCTACCGCCCCGCCGCCATCCTCGCGCACGGCCCGGGCCGAGCCGTCCAGGACCCCGTCGATGACCTTGCCGTCAAAGAAGTTGGTCCCGCGCCCGATGCCGAGCAGTCCGCGCAGGCCAATGCGGGCGTAGACCCCGCTCCAGATGTCGTCCACGAACGCCGCCGGTACGCTCACCAGCTTGACGAAGCCCCGGCCGATGAGCCGGTACAAAAAGTCAAAGTCCAGATTGCGGCTGGGATGCGGCGCAATGATCCGGCGCATCAGATAAAAGCCCAGACCGGTGAATCCCAGAAGCAGCGAAGACTGGAGCACGTGCCAGGGCGTGTACGGCGTGTACTCCGTGGGGAAGGGAAGCAGCCGATACAGGCTCTGCGGGAAGACTCCGATCAGCAGGCAGAGCAGCGATGAGATGCCCATGCCGAGATACATATTCCAGGGGATGGGTTTCAGCGGCCTCTCGCTCTTTGGCTTGGACCAGAAGGCGAAGTAAGGCAGCTTGATGCCGACCGAAAGGAAGGTACCCACGGCGGCCAGTTCCATGCCCATGGCCAGCCACGTGTGATGAGCCTCGGCCGCGCCGGCGATGGTCATGGTCTTGCTGACGAATCCGTTGAAAAGCGGCATTCCCGAGATCGAGACCGCGCCCACCATGTAACCCATCATCACCAGCGGCAGCCGCGAGGCCAGACCGCCCAGCTCGGTGAGCTTGTCCGAACCTGTCGAATAGAGCAGGCAGCCGACGCCCATGAACAGCAGCCCTTTATAGAGGATGTGCGCGAAGGCGTGGGCGCAGGCTCCGTCCACGGTCATGGCCGTGCCGATGCCGATGCCGCAGACCATGTATCCGACCTGCGAAATGATGTGGTACGAGAGGATGCGCCGCGCACTGTTCTCGATCGTCGCGTAAAAGACGCCGTAGAGGCACATCACGCAGCCGCCGATGGCCAGCACTTCGAAGCCCGCGAAGCCCCGGGCCAGAACGTAGACCGCGGTCTTGGTCGTGAAGGCGCTCATGAAAACGGCGCCTGTGATCGTCGCCTCCGGGTAGGCGTCGGGCAGCCAGGCATGCAGCGGCACGAAGGCGGCGTTCACCAGGAAGCCCACGAGAATGATGTAGTCGTAGTAGCGGGCTGCATCCGGAGCCACGGCCGTAAAGGCGAAGCTGCCGATTGCCGCGTGGCGCAGCAGCAGCCCGCCCAGCAGAAAGAGTCCGCCGAAGACGTGAAAGAGAAAGTACCGGAAACCGGCAGCGGTCGAAGATGGCGTGCGGCGCAGCCACACAAGAAATACCGAGCCGATGCTCATCAGCTCCCAGAAGATGAAAAGCGTCAGGTAGTCGCCGGCGAAAACGCTGCCGAAGGCCCCGGCCACATAGAGGCAGGCGGCGATGTGCTGGGCGCGATCGCCCACGTGCAGCGCATAGATGAAGCCGATCAGCGACTGGATGGCGAAGACGTATGCAAAGACCAGCGACAGCGAGTCCACCCGGCCAAGGTGCAGGGTTTGGCCGAGATACAAGACGTTCGCCAGATCGCGCGAGCCCGAGGGGCCTATCGTCAGGGCGACGACCTCAACGATGGCCAACAATGGCGGAACCAGCAGCAGCCAGCGCCATCTCCGGTAGTGGCTGTTCTTGAGAAAAGCCATGATCGCGGCCAGGACGATGAAGCCGATGGCCGGATGCAGGAAAAAATGGATGCCGAGGGGCTCAAGGCCGGTCATGCGTATCCTCCTCGGGCCGGGCCAGCAGGGGATAGACGATTTTCTTCAGCACCACGACCATGACCACCGCGCCGATCAGAGCAAAGAGCGCCCAGAAGCCGGGCAGCTTTTCGGCGGCAAATTCGGGCTCGCGCGGCACGATGATGAAATTGAGCGCCACCAGGGCAGCCAGCACGATAAAGAGCAGGATCTTGAAGCTGCCCGCTTTTTCCTTGGCCGTCTCCAGCCAGATTCCCAATCGTTTAGGTTCCTGCACGGTTATCTCCTACTGATCCGTTCCAAAAGAAATGCGCCAGTTTCTCGCTTTTACGCCCGGATAAAGGCGCAAAGACGGGAAACGATGTGTCAATACTTCGGGACCGGATCAATAAAATCTCCCAAAGACATTCACGAGAGAGGTGAAGAGTTGAGGAAAGAGGCCCAGCGTCACGGAAATGGCCGCCGTCAGGCACAACGGCACGACCATGACCAGAGGCGCTTCCTTGAAGTGAGTGTGGTCCACGCCGAGCGCGGGCGGCAGGAAAAAGGCCCGGTAGACGATGGGCAGAAAGTAGGCGGCGTTGAGGAGCGTCGAGGCAAGCAGGGCCAGCAATAGAATGTTGTTGTGAATCTCTAGAGCGCCGTTGGCCAGGTACCACTTCGTGACGAAGCCGCTCACCGGGGGCATGCCGATCATCGAGAGCGACGCCACGGCGAAGGCGCCGAAGGTCCAGGGCATCTTGCGGCCGAGACCGTCCATCTGCGGGATCCGCCTGAGGTGCGTGGCCACGTAAATCGCGCCCGCGGCAAAGAAGAGCGTGATCTTGGCGAAGGCGTGGTGGGCGATGTGCAGCAATCCTCCCGTGATGCTCATGGGAGTGAGCATGGCTACGCCGATGACGATGTACGAGAGCTGGCTCACCGTCGAGTAGGCCAGCCGGGCCTTGAGGTCGTCCTTGGTCAGCGCGATGATCGATGCCGCCACGATGGTGAAGGCGGCCAGATAGGCGGTGATCACGCCGAGCCCCAGGTGGGAGAGCAGGTTCACGCCGAAGACCGAGAGCATGATTACCGCTACCGAAAAGACGCCCGCCTTGACCACGGCCACGGCATGCAGCAGCGCCGAAACCGGGGTTGGCGCCACCATCGCCGACGGCAGCCAGTTGTGCAGCGGCATGATCGCGGCCTTGGCCAGCCCGGCCAGATAAAGAAAGAAGGTAATGCTCACCAGGGTGGGATTGGCCCCCGCCGGAAAGATTCCGTTGGCGATATCCGTCACGTTGAAGTCCAGCGTGCCGCACTGAACGTAGGTCAGTATCATCGCCGGCAGCAGAAAAAGCTTGCTCGTGCCCATCAGGTAGACCAGGTACTTGCGCGCTCCATGATAGGACTCCTGGTCCTGATGGTGAGCGACCAGCGGATAGGTGCTGACGGTGATCACCTCATAGAACAGATAGAGGGTGACGACGCTGCCCGAGAAGGCCACGCCCACGGCGCCGAAGATGGCCAGAGCGAAACAGAAGTAATAGCGCGTCTGGGCATGCTCGTCCAGCGCGCGCATGTAGCCAACGTTGTAGCTGGTGGCGAAAAACCAGAGGAATGTGGCCACCAGCGCGAAGATCAGCGACAGGCCGTTCACCGCAAAGCGGATCGAGACGCCGGGGAAGAAGGTCGTAAGATAGAAGCTCCAGACCGCGCCGCGCAGCACCTCCGGCACCAACGAAAGAACGCTGGCAAACGACAGCGCGGCGGCCACGAACGAGACGGCCTCGCGATGGTTGATCTTCTGGCGGCAGAAATACAGAATAAAAGGGGCCAGGAAGGTGATGCCCAGGGGAATCAGCACCCGGGCGCTGTCGATTGTCTGGGATGGGTCGGCCATGAGCTACCCCTTGAGTTCCCGTGCGGTGTCGGCGTCGGCATTTCCGAAGCGCTTGAAGACAACCAGCACGATGGCCAGGACGAGGGTGGCCTCGGCCGCGGCCAGGCCCATGACGAGCAGAGCGCCGAGCTGGCCCAGGATGGCGTCGGCGGGAGTGAGTTGCGCGGCGGCCACAATCGAGAGTCCCGCGCCGTTGAGCATCAATTCCACGCCGATCAGCATGCCGACGAGGGTGTGACGAGCGACCAGGGCATAGAACCCCAGGCCCAGAAGCAGCAAAGCGACAATCTGGTAGCAGACCAGTGGATTCATTTTGAGCCCCGCTTTTCAAGCGTCAGCAGCACCGCGCCGACTGTAGCTACCAGCAGCACAATGGAAATAAGTTCGAAGGGCAGCGTGTAGGCCCCGAGCAGCCCAGCGCCCAAGGCGTTCACCGGGATGTTTTTGGGCGTATCGCTTCCGCTCACCCCATAGAAGCGCAGCATAATCATCAGCACGACCGGCAACAGAAAAGCCGCTATGGCCCGCAGAATGCCTCGCCAGCCCGGCCCTTTGGCCTCGCCGCCGTCGGCCGAGGCGCGGGTCAGCATGATGGCGAAGAAGATCAGCACGCTGACGGCGCCGACATAGATCAAGATCTGCATCAGGGCGACGAAATCGGCCAGAAGCAACATATAAAGACCAGCCACGCCGAACATGGTCGCGACTAAGCCAACCATAGCCCGGACAAGGCTATGCGCGGTCACCGCTACCCCCCCTCCGGCCAGGATAATCAGAGTGTAGGAGGCGAAGGCAATCTGGCCGAAACCGAATAGGAAGTTCCAGTGGGCCAAGTGCATCCTCCAGCGATGGTTTGTGATCAGGAACTCGTCAACATCTTAGCAGATATTACGCAGACCATGTCAGCGATTGAGCGGTTATAGCAAAATCAGAATAGCTGTATCCCGAAAGCTAGATGCTGAGTGGTTTTTTCCGCAAGAAAAAGCCACTTTTGTGACTCTTTGAAAGATTCTCTCTTCTACGTCAAGTGTTTTCGGAGTGTTGGGATTGGATTTTCAAGGCATAGCGGGTCTATCCTTCGGATGTTTTTCTGGGCCGGGCGAGGATTTCCTCGTCCGGCCCTTGGTT
>Ga0182030_10019233_pt1 | contig 13027 bp, 15 predicted proteins | sample 812S3MmetaG_FD_121299 | JGI IMG/M metagenome (GOLD analysis project Ga0182030, IMG submission 121299) | Permafrost microbial communities from Stordalen Mire, Sweden - 812S3M metaG (Illumina Assembly) | ecosystem: Environmental > Terrestrial > Soil > Wetlands > Permafrost | place: Sweden... | reverse complement strand
GACGATTTCCACATTCCCTCCGCCGCGACTGCGACTGATAACCTAACCAAATTCAGAACAGAAAGGACTTTCCAAACTTCGCCCGACCTTCGCTCCCTTCAGGCTCATCCTTCGATTGGAAAACACTATCTAGGGCCGCCGTCGATAGCGCTCTGCTCGCCGACTGCGCGTCAGAAAACTCACCGCTTAGTGCAGCAAAGCTCGGTCGACTTCAACATCCACCAACGACCATCACTTGTGTGAGAGCGCAAATATGCTATCGTGAGCTTGTCGGAAATGGTGGGCCGGACATGGGTAAGCCCCGGTCAATATCGCAGGTCATGCCCGACCGTGATATTCAATCCAGCCAATAGGCCGCGGACCTCGATGAAGGACGAAGGGAAAGGAACGCCGTTGAAGGGCAATATCGGAGATGCTTCGATCCGAGCGCGAATCTCAGGCGCCGACTTCTCCATGCTTTGGCGGCCTGCCTGCAATGATCCCACCGCTAACGGAGTGAGAAGTAAACACGAAATGACGCAAGTCGAGACTCCGAAAGACACGTATCAACACTCCAGTCCAAACATCGCCATCTTGCATGGTGGACAGCAGGGTATGTCCACTTCGACGGTATCTGAGATCGGCGAACGATGTCTAGACCACTAATCGCCCTACTTCCCGTGGATAAGGACAATCCTGTCGCCAATTGTGAATCTGGCAGTCTGAGCTTGCGCTGGCCAACGCGACGGTAGCCCGGAATTATTTTTTGACTCATTCGTTACATCGAAAGAGGTAATGACTCTATCGGCCGCGATCAACACATTCCGATTATTTGGCGGGTCGTTTGGATTGCAGATCAGACATGTTGCTTGCCATCAACTTCCGCCAGCCAATCCTGCTCATCTTGATTCGCTTCAACGAACACGCTACTTTCTGGAAGGAAGGTGTCGAACTGCGCTAAGAGATTCACGCGATGTACCGACGTCTTGCATTGAATTAGCAGCCAAGTTCGATCAGGCGTTGACGGCCTTGCCTGCTCATCTTCAGGACACTGCCTGATTTCAAAACCAGCGAAGAATCGGTGCGTCCTTCCCGGTAGACCTCGCGAATCCGCTCCACGTTGACGATAGAGGAACGATGCACCCGCACAAAGTTTGTCGGATTGAGTTTGTTGTTCAACTCTGTAATGGTCTCGCGAAGCATGTAATGCTTCCCGTTTACGTGAAGCCGACTATAGTAAGCGTCTGCCTCAATCCAATCGATCTCTGTCACGGAAAGCATAATTTCCTTGTCTCCATCGCGAACTAGGAAGCGAGCGGCATAGGTCCTTGGTGCATGATCTTGCGCACGCACGCTTTGAAGCAGCGTAGTCAGTTGTTCTTGTGTCAAATGTGCGGTCTGCAATTCGAGCTTATCTCGGACTCTTCGTAACGCCCTTCCGAGTCGCTCCGGAACAATCGGCTTTGTTAGGTAGTCGATCGCCTGGACGTCGAACGCTCGCACTGCGTGCTCTTGGAACGCCGTCACAAACACCGTTGGCGGGAGACTTTCCGCTCCGACTTCTTCGATGACATCGAAGCCATCCATCTCCGGCATCTGAACATCGAGGAAGAGAAGGTTGATGGAGCTGTTTTGCAGAGCCTCGACCGCCTCGTCTCCATTTGCGCATTCCCCGATGACAGCGACATCTTCATGCTTGCGAAGCATGGAACGCAGCAGATCCCTGGCTAGGGGCTCATCATCGACAATCAAAGCTCTTAGCTGCATAGAGGTGCTTCCTCGAACGGAATTTGTATGGTGACTTGGTAGCCACCATCGGAAGGCGTTTCAATGTCACACTGGTTCTCGCCCGGATAGAAAAACGCGAGTCGTTCTTTGATGTTGGCTAACCCGATTCCGTGGCTATCGGCACGGGCCGCATTGATCCCGCTTCCGTTGTCCCGCACCTGCATCCACAATCGGTCGCCTAGCTTCTCCGCTCTCGTTTGAATCAGACCTCCTTCCTTCTTCCGTTCAATCCCGTGGCGCACGGCATTCTCAACTAACGGTTGTAAAAGGAAGCATGGCACAAGACCTCGACGTGCTTCTGGAGTGGTAGTGATCTCAATTTGGATACGATCTGCGAACCGTACCTTTTGTATCGCAAGATAACTTTCTACGAGTTCGAGTTCTTCCGTTAACGGCACCTTCTCAGGAGTTCGTCTCTGGAGAGTTGTTCGGAGGATCGTGTTGAGATGGGCCAAAGTTTCCATAGCTGCCTCGTTCCTGTGCTGATCCACAAGGCTTGTCACGGCGTTCAATGTATTGAATAGGAAGTGTGGTTCCATCTGCATTTGCAGAGCCTTGAGTTGAGCCGTTACAAGTTGCCGTTCAACGTCCAGCTTTTGGCGCTCAAGCTCCATCTTCTGAACTAAAGCTTGTTGTGTCTGCATGCGGGAATGGAGGAATGCACATATACCGACGATAAACCCGTAGATAACAAGTTCCACTCCGAAGCGTTCCAGACTCTTCAGGTAGAGTTTCCCATTTGGGCTCCATGCAGGCCATTTCCACGAGGCAAACCAGAGGGCATACTGAAGTAAAGCTATGTGCGCGGTCGCAAGTACACACGCACCTCCAATATGAGCCATGACTGTCAGTCGTGAAGGTTTGAATGCGGACGCCCATCGGTCCGCGAGTCTCCACAGGACCAAAGTCACGACAACCCACCATATCCAGTACGCGCAGCCATAGAGGAGAGAGGGAGCGAAAGGAGCGTGCAGATAGCGATAGTGATACTCAAGATTGAGATTGGCATCTCTTGCAGTCAGACCTGCCAGCACCCCACCAATCAACAAGACTGCGACAAATCCGACCGCTGGTCGTATGGGGAGAATTCTTGGATTGGCCATCTCTTCTATCCTCACATTCCTTTCTGGCCTGCATTAAATTCTAGTCCTGCCCTGGTGCCCAGCGGATTCAAAACGCAAACCGAATCCCCAACTCAATACGCCGCGCCGTCTCAGCAGAAACAGCCTGACCGAGAGCCGACGATGAGACAACTGTGTTCACAGCCGTCACGTTCGTATGGTTCAGCAGATTGGCGCTGCGCACATTGAAGGTTAGCGTGCGGGAGTGACTCTTTTCCTTAGGGTCCAGAATGAAGGCCCGGCTCAGATTCGTGTCCAGATGAATAACGTTTGGCATCGTTCCAAAGTTGGCCGGAACATTTCCGTTGACCGTATTCGTGGTTAGTAGACCAAAGCGGGTGCTATAAACACCGGAACCTGGGGCAGATGCATACGACGGTCGATCCGTGAAGTTTCCATCGCCGTTATTATCCGTTCCCGTGGTGATGTCAAAAGCGCGGCCGTTGCCAGCATCAAATTGAACTGCCGCTTGAACCTTGTAAGGAAGGTTAGCCGTTCCGAGAAGAGTAAAGCTGTTTTTTCTTTCATAATCAAGGCGTCCCCATTCTCCCCTGTTGGAATAACTCGACTGCGGAGTCCCATTGCCGGGACTGTAGGTTTTGAAATTCGTGTACCCGTAGGCTGCGGATAGGCCAAAACGCTTGTAACTGTGCTGCGAAACGCTGAATGTTGCCGCAGGGCCCGCAGCAGGAGACGAATTTTGATACTCAATTATGTTCTCATTGGGGGCGATTGGACGCGCCGATTCAAGAGCTGCCGTGGGATCTGGAGGTGTTCCGATACTGCTGGCCACAAGCGGAGCGTTAATGTTCACGGTGCGGATGAGACCATAACCTTTTCCATATAGGAACGTGCCGCGCACCTGCCAGTGGCGGACAAAGTCATGTTCGACATCGACATAGTTCATCCATGACTTGGATTGAAATAGCCCAGGCGAAAACAGATTAATCGTGGTGACCTGAAGCGATCCCTGAACCGGAGTGAGGGGGGCGCTATAACTTGGCGAATACACGGTGGTCTCCTTCTGTAGCTTCCCGTTTAGCCTATAGACGTTCGTTGCGTCGCTCGGGCCGATCGCGACCGCAAACAGTCCAGAGCGGGCGTGAAACACCCACGTTTGTTTTTTATCGGGTGACCACGCAAGAGCAACTCTTGGATTAAAGTTGGCAAACGCTCCCGGTGTTGTCTGTAGCTGATAGCGAAGTCCGGCGTCGAGGATTAACTTCTGAGTGAGCTTAACGGTGTCCTGCGCCCAGAGATTGACTTGCCATTGAGTTAGCGGAACCACCGGCGTTCCCGTGGTGACCTGATAGGTCGTCGGCGACCCTCCGGGCAGATTGAGCAGAGCGCGTCGGTATTGTTCGAGAGCGCTGATGGTCGTCGACTGACCGGTTGGATTGTTGTTCACATCGAGCGCGGGAGCGCTCCCGCCGCCAAATACGTACGCACCATTGAACGTATTTGGGTCGTAGTCATGCACGAAGATGCCGAGTGACTGTACGCCGAACGCGACTGCCCGAGTACGATAGCCGAACTGATCGCGCACTACCGGTTGAAGGAATTGACCGAGGACGAGCAGGGACGCAAAGCGCACTCGACGCGAGCCGGCTACGAATGCTATCTAAACGGCTGGATTCTTCCACGGTGGGGCGACCACAGCTTGCAGCAGGTCAAGTCTGTTGCCGTGGAAGAGTGGTTAGGCAGCATTCAGCGGGCACGAGGGACAAAAGCGAAGATTCGGAACATCATGAGCGCTCTCTTCAGTCACGCGATGCGGTACGAGTGGACGGATAAGAATCCGATCAAGTTCGTGCGCCAGAGCGCGAAGCGAGAGCGGATTCCCGATGTACTCGAATTGCACGAACTTCAGGCTCTTCTGACAAAGCTCGCCGTGCGGGAGCGTACCTTGGTTCTGCTCGACGCGGCGACGGGCCTTCGGGTCAGTGAACTTCTCGCACTAAAGTGGGACGACATTGATTTCGAGAACCTGGAGATTCGCGTCACCGAGTCGATCTGGCATCAGGTGATGGGTGTCTGCAAAACAGAAGCGTCCGCCAGGCCGGTCCCCATGGACAGCTACATGGCGGAGGATCTTCTGCGTTGGAGAAAGATCGAACTCTATGGGGTGTCCGACCTTTACCGCGAAAACAAGCAGAATGCATCGTGTCCCCGGCCGCAGGGCCGATACAATTGCCATGTCCCTACTCTTTTCTTTCATTCCAAATGCTTCTGGAGGCGAGATTTGATTGGCACCAACTACAAGTGCGAGATCTGCGGAGATGAAACCTCCAACCCGGTGCGCTGGTTCGTGATTCACTGCAGCGACACAAGGCTGGGGATTTTCAAATGGGACACGGCCGAGGCAGACAGGCCGCACGCGCTGCACTTCTGTGGCGAGGGCCACGCGCAGGTCTACATCAGCCGCTGGTTTGAATCCTTTTGCGGTTCTCCAGTGATGCTGGGCGGGAAGTGACCGGCTCGCATTTCGGCAGGCGTCGGGAACGGATTCAGCTTTGCGGACCTGCTGGAGGCATTTCCTCCAAAACGGCGTCGAGCAGATAGGTGAGGCTTGTGGCGCGGGCGTGAAGGCTCGCCGATTCGGTTGCATCCAACGTGCCTTCCAGGGTTCGAAGGCGCTCCTCGGCGCGGGCCAGTTCATCGGCCAGGTTGAGCGCGGCCAGCACCGCAACGCGCAGTGAATCCGCAGTCCGCCCCACGGCGGCTACGGCGCGCATGCGGGAGTCGACCCGCGCTGCCAGATGCTGCACATGCTCCCGCTGCGGGTCCGACTCCGATCCCGAGCCGGCTCCCGACAGGTGATATGTCTGGTCGTAGATATGCACCGTCACATATGCCTGTTCGGGCCGTGAGGCGCCGGGATGTTTCTGCTGCGTCATGCGGCGCTAAAGCTCCAGCGCGTCCAGTTGCCCGAGCAGGCGTTCGACCCGCTGGCGCACCTGTTCGCGTTCGGTTCGCAGGGATTCAACCTCTTGCACCAGGCGATCCAGGATCGGGCCTTGCGCCTCGATCTGCTGAATCTGCGCTTCGAAACCGTGCAGCTGAGCCTCCATCGCAACCACGCGTTCTTCAGCGGCGATGCGCGCCTGGCGTTCACTGCGGACCAGCGTAACGGCGCGCAGCACCCGCACTTCAAGCGCCGCAAAATCGTCGGAGGTAAGCATCGACGGCGCGGCAGAGGCTGATTCGGCAGAGGGCTCGGGAGCGGATTCAGCAACAGGCTGCGTGGGCTCCGGCAGCGCCTCCTGAACGGGAGCGGGAGCTGGCGTCTCTGGAAGCTCCTCTTGCGCCAACGCCGTTTCAAGCTTCCGAGGCTCCGGTTCACTGACGGGATCGGGGCCGTCATGGCCAGATCCAGATCCAGATCCAGACACGGATTCAGCATGGTAAGAGTTCAGCTCCGGAACTTCGTCGGCGAATTCTTCGGCCGGCTCGAAGCCGCTTTCTTCTGAAGCCTCGTCGGTCGCTTCATAGCTGGTTTCATAGGCCTCAGGAGCGGCGAGGGCTGTGGGTTCGTCGAACATGGACTCCTGCATTTCGCCGGCATAGTCGGTGCTGTGATCGGTGTTCATAACGGGTGGCTCCAGGGGCAATAACGCCATAAAAATCCTCCGTGCGGTGGGTTGGCGTGGATGCATAAGACAGCACGGCCTTGCCGCGAGTATATCGCTGTTAGACGTGGAAATCAGGTCATGTGCGCAGGCGTGCACCTACTTGGGAAACGGCCTCGACCACGCGCTGCGAATAGGCCTGGAGCTCCTCGTCGCGCAGCGTGCGGTCGGCGGCCTGGAAGGTGGCGCCAAGTAGCAGAGAATATGCGCCGGCTTCTCCTGGGCGCTTCTCGCGCACCCGCCAGTCCACCAGCTCGGGGAAGCCTTCAGCCGCCAGAGCGCTAAGCCTTACATCGAGCGCCGCCCATTGGACTTTCTCCGGAACCAGCAGGGAAAAGTCGCGCCGAACTGGCTGGAATCGAGAGATCTCCCGCACCGCCGGCTTATTCAGCGGCAATTGGAAGAGCCGGTCCAGGTAAATCTCCCCCATCAGCACGGTCTCCTTCAGTTTGCGAGCGGAGGCGAGTTGGGGATGCAGTTGGCCAAACCATCCTACCGTTGCGCCCTCTGCCGCCACACGCGAGGCGCGGTAGGGATGCAGCCAGGGCGGCGTCAGACCCGCATCGGCTGGGAAGTTGTCAAAGTACAAGGTCTTGGTCTTGAACCGCCCCAGAACCTGTTCGATTACGCCCTTCAAGTCGTAAAAATCCAGCTCGCGTACACTCTGGTGCGGTCCGGATTGCGGCAAGCTCCCAGTCAAACCGATCGAGAGCGCCAATCGCTCGTCCACGCGCTCGGTCGAGCCGGAGAACACCGCGCCCAGCTCAAAGAGGCGAACATCGCTCACATCGCGATGCAGATTGCCGGCGATCATCCCAATCATGCCCGGCACCAGCGACGGCCGCATCACGCCAGCCTCTTCGGATAGCGGATTGCCCAGCGGAACGACCTGACCCGGTTGCGGCGCGGTCAGTGCGGCGTCTTCGGCCGAAGTAAAAGTGCTCGAAATGGCCTCATGGAAGCCCGCGGCGAGTAGCGTTTGCCGAACGCCCGTCGTGGCTGCGGCATGGGGCAGTTCGCGCACCGCTCCTGCAAAGGAGGGAAGTGTATTCGCAAACCGGTTGTAGCCGTAGACACGCGCCACTTCTTCGATCAGATCGATTTCGCGATCCAGGTCGAGCCGCCAACTGGGCAGCGTCACCTGCCATCGATCCTCCGGCTCCGCCGTAAGTCCGCAGCCAAGCGCCTTAAGCACCGTTTCGACCGTCCCCGCAGAGATCCCCTCGGGATCTATAGTGGTTCCCAGCAGCCGATGCACTTCGCTCAATGCCAGCCCTACCGGCTTGCGCCTCGCCGTCCTCGCCTCGACTGCCGGTACGATCTCGTCTACCAACTCGCCTTCAATATGACCGCCGCTTTCGAGAATCATGAGGCTGACGATTTCCGACGCGTGAGGCGCAGCTGCAAAATCGGCTCCGCGCTCGAAACGATGCGATGCGTCGGTATGCAGGCCATGCCGCCGCGCCGTCCGGCGCACCGCAACCGGATCGAACCACGCTGCCTCGACCAGAATGTTGGTGGTCGAGGGCGTAATCATCGTATCCCAACCGCCCATCACCCCAGCCAGACCAAGCGCCTTCTCGTGGTCGGCGACGATCAGGTCTTCGGGATCGAGGGTGCGCTCCACGCCGTCGAGCGTCTTGAGCTTTTCGCCCTTGCGCGCACGCCGGACCACAATCCCGCCCACGATCTTGTCCAGGTCGAAAGCGTGCGTCGGCTGTCCCATCGCCAGCCACGCGTAATTCGAGGCATCCACGGCATTTGAAATCTGCTTCTGCTCAAGCAGCGCAAACATCCGTGCCGCATACTGGCTGATCGGACCGCTCGCAGCAGCCGTCGGTTGAATCGTGACCCCGCGCAATACCCGCGCAGTAAATCGTCCGCAAGCATCCTGCGCCTCGATCGTCACGGAAAACGGCGTGGCTGCCGGCTTTGGCGCAGGCAAAGGTGCTGCGCCCGGAGCCAAATGCAGTCCGTAAATCGCAGCCGCCTCGCGCGCCACGCCGTAGTGATTCATCGCGTCGACGCGGTTCGTTGTGATGTCCATTTCAAAAAGCGTGCCGTTCCCCGGACCAAGATCGTGGATACCTTCGACGGCGATGCCGCGCAGAGTCAGATCCTCAGCGAGTTGATGGTCGTCGACAACGAGTGCAGGAAGCAGTGTTCGGAGCCAGGTGGTGAGAATCTTCATGGAGTACCTTTTAGCAAGTTAGCAATCTTGCGCTGACTCATTCTGAGTGTAGTTTTCCGAGCAGGCCATTGATCATTTTGGCAACTTCCGTCGCAGTAGAAAGGATGTGCTCCGCGGAATCAGGATCGATAAACTGTAAGCTGCTGGCGAGTTCGGTCTGGGTCTGCATTTCGTTAAGCGATCCCCGAGCCATTCCGAGTGAGTTTCGCAGTTGTGGATCGGTCAAGCGTCCATGCCCCTCAGCAATATTGCTCGCCACAGAAACAGCGGAGCGCCTCATCTGCATCCTGAGGCCAAAAGTCTCGGACTTGGGAAATTCCTCCGTTCGAAGATAAACCTGGCGGGCAAGCTCCATTGCCTTCTGCCAAACCAATAAATCCCGATAATGCCGAGTTCGAGACAATTGTTCCGACCTCCACAAATCCAGCTAACTTGCTAACCAGCTAACGCGCAAAGCGCGCTAACTCGCTGCACCTACGCAAATTGCTCCAGGAACCGCATATCGCCCGAGTAGAACTGTCCAATATCGCTGACGCCGTACTTCATCATCGCAATACGCTCCACGCCCATGCCAAAGGCAAATCCGCTGATCTTCTTCGGATCGTAGGCAGGCTGTTTCTCCGCCGCAAAGGCGAAGACCGCTGGATCCACCATGCCGCAGCCCAGCAGCTCAATCCAACCCGAATGCTTGCACTTGCGGCAGCCTTTTCCGCCGCAAAAAATGCAGCTGATCTGCACATCCGCGCTCGGCTCTGTAAATGGGAAGAACGACGGAAAAAAGCGCGTCTTCACGCTCGATCCGAAGAGCGCCTTCATGGCGTGGTCGAGCGTCCCCTTGAGATCGCTGAAGGTGATGTTGGTATCCACGCACAACCCCTCCACCTGGTGGAAGACCGGCGAATGGGTCGCGTCCGCGGCGTCGTTGCGATGGACCTTCCCAGGAATCACGATCCGAACCGGCGGCGGTTGCTGCTCCATCGTCCGCATCTGCACCGGCGATGTGTGCGTGCGCAGCAGCAAACGGTCGCGCAAGCTGCGTCGCTCCTGATTGGCAATGACCAACGTGTCCTGCGTGTCCCGCGCCGGATGGCCGGGAGGAAAATTCATGCTCTCGAAGTTGTAGTAGTCGGTCTCGACCTCCGGCCCCACGCCCACCGAGTAGCCGAGCGCCGCAAATATACCAATCAGCTCGTTCGTCGTTCGCGTGATGGGATGCTCAGCGCCGGTAAGCCGTCGCGTTCCGGGCAAGGTCACGTCGAGCGCCTCAGCCGCCAGCGCCGCATCGGAAGGCCCTGCGCCAGTAGCGGCTGCGAGCAACTCGTCCAAAAGCGTCTTGAGCGCGTTAAATCGCTGCCCAATCTCGCGCCGCTGCTCCGCCGGAGCCGATTTCAGCCACTGGTCAGAGAGTTGCTTGAGCCGCCCATTCTTCCGCCCCAGCCACTCCAGGCGAAAGTTCTCGATAGCCTCAGGCGAACCCAGCCCAGCCGCAGCCTGCCGCGCATCCGCTTCAAGCTGAGCAAAAAGTTGATCTAAATTTGAATTCTCGTTCGTCATGCGCAATCGTCAGGATAAACCACTGACCCGCAGTAGAAGGCCGATCAACCCGCCAGCCGCTGCTCGGCCGCCTCGACCAGAAACCGGGACCGATTGCCACTACCGGCCACCGCGTCGATACGCCCCAGCAAATGCCTGGGAATCATCACATTCACCCGCTCTGCTTTGAGGAGAGAAGGGTCGAGATCAACCAGAAAAAGTACGGCATCGCCGCGATGCCGATCACCTGCCAACTGATCCATGGTGGAGGCCGCAGGAACAGGGAAACCTTCCGACTGCAACACTGAAACATGGCCGGCGAGAGCCTCGGACGCCATGGCCTTGGCTTCTTCCATCGTGCTTCCAGCGCTGAAGCACCCGGGCAGATCGGGAAACTCAACACCGTAGTCGCTGTCCCGGTCCTTGCGCAGATAGGCAATGTAGGAAGTCATAAGGTTCACCTCAAGAGCGAAAGGCCGCTCTGCCGCTCAATCGCCCGCACCGTGCCAAGCGGTAAATCCTTCTTCGGATGCGGAACCGTTGTCAGCCCCGGTTTAGTGGGATGCGTGTAGTGATGATGCCTCCCCGTGACCCGCTTCAGCACCCATCCATCCGCTTCGAGAGCTTTCAGGACGGAGCGGCTATCCATGTGTGTAATTATACACATGGCATTGATTGTTGGTGTGCTGGACCTCCTGGGATATAAACGCACGAAAGCCCGAAGCATCGCTCCGGGCCTTTGTGGGTACGAGGAGAAAAACTTATTTCGCAGCCTTCTCCGCTTCAAGCGCAGCCTTGGCCTGCTCGACCAGCCGCGTAAAGCCCGGCGCGTCCTGGATGGCGATATCCGAGAGGATCTTTCGATCCAGCTCGATCCCAGCCTTCTTCAGTCCATTGATCAGCAGTGAATAGCTGAAGTTGTTCAGCTTGCACGCTGCTGAAATACGCACAATCCACAGCGAACGGAACTGGCGCTTTTTCTGGCGGCGACCGGTGTAGGCGAACTTCAGGCCGCGTTCTACCGCTTCCTGGGCTGCCTGATACAGTTTGGACTTGGTGAGGAAGTACCCACTCGCCCGTTTGAGAATCTTTTTGCGGCGGTCATTCCGCTTTGTGCCACGTTTTACGCGAGGCATAGTGTTTGCTCCTTTTTGCGTTTCGTTGTAGCGGCTGGAGGCAGGAGGCGAGCCCTTTCAGGCAACGCTTTGAAACCTCTTCACTCGCTTTGTCTTATCTGAATTTCTGGAGTTTCCGAGGGAGACTCCGGGGTCGCGCAACGCATTTGCGCTTGACCCAGCTCACTTGCGCCCATTCGGGGCTTGATCGCTCTTCAGACTGTTTTCGAATCAGGCGTACGGGATCATGCGGGCGACCTTATCGTGATCCGCATCCGAGACGATCAGGCTCTTGCCGAGCTTGCGTTTCGTCTTGGGGAGCTTCGACGTAAGGATGTGGCGCATCTTGGTCTGGTGCCGCTTGATCTTGCCGGAACCAGTCTTGGAGAAGCGCTTGGCCGCGCCCGTATGGGTCTTCAGTTTGGGCATTGTTTTCTCGATTTCGGCCAGCCTGCCTGAAACAAAAGGCCGCCAGCCAATTAGAACCACTTTGGGAACAGGAGTGCTCCAGTCGCAAAGCGGACCGTTTCAGTATATCGCAGGATGGATTTTCATGCCATCCGCCTTGCCCCTGGATTCGCGGGGGCGTAGGTTTACACCCATGCCCGTCCTGTCTGTCGATCTCGCCTGCCGCAGTTGGTCCGATCTGGGAGTCGTCCTCCTGGAGCAAAAGGGTCCTGAGAACAACCTCCAGATCGCCTGCGAGATCATTCGCTGGAACGACCCATTCCCGCCTCCAGTAGTAGAGTTGGCCCTTCGGCTGAATACCATCTGCCTGGAGCGCAACGCCGGCGTACTCATGCTGGACGGTCCCCAGGCGTGGAAGTCCGAGGACAATGGGCAGGAGTTCTGCCGCGTCTCTGAGCGCGAACTGAACACCTCCGCCAAGACCGGCCTGCCGGGAAACGTCCTCCCCGGCTCCTACGAGCGTTTTGTAGGCTACTGCCTGGCTCTTTACGACGCCCTAGGGCGCCTCGGATGGGAGCGATTGGCCACGCGCGAGCAGGCTGAGGCCATGCCGCGTAAGATTCTGGTTGAGAGTTATCCCAATGCGGCGTGGAAATCTCTTGGCATTCCACCGCTTCCGGCCAAGCGCCGCTGCCGGGTGAGCGACCTTGCCGAAGCATACGCAGCGCTCACCGCCTTGCTACCCATTACCACCAGCCAGCCCCCCAACCACGACCAGATGCAGGCCATCGTTGGCGGTCTGCCGGGATTAGCCATCGAACTCACTGCCGGCCAGCCAGGTTCCGCAGTCGCCTCGCATCTTGCGTCACCAGTGCAATCGCGCATTGTCGGGCAGCCACCGCGCTGGGAGGGTGGCTACTGGAGGGAGGGATATATCGCGGTTCCTGTCCCTTCCGAGCCCCAGGCGTCACGCCAGGGCAAAGACGACTGGCCCAACTGAACCCAACTCCTCAACCTGGATACTGACAAGAAATGTTGTCGTCCTGAACGCAGTGAAGGACCTGCTTTTCAGCAAGATGACTATCCATTTTGCTCAGGCAGCGCCCAACATGGCGCTTTGTGAAAGGTCACAACTTCAGTCGTGCCGATAAAGCCAATCAAATCAACAGGGCTCTACAGGCTGCGAAAAAAAACATCTAGCAAGGCTTTGTGAAAGGGCACGACTTCAGTCGTGCCGATAAAGCCGATCAAATCAACAGGGCT
>Ga0182030_10019232_pt1 | contig 13028 bp, 9 predicted proteins | sample 812S3MmetaG_FD_121299 | JGI IMG/M metagenome (GOLD analysis project Ga0182030, IMG submission 121299) | Permafrost microbial communities from Stordalen Mire, Sweden - 812S3M metaG (Illumina Assembly) | ecosystem: Environmental > Terrestrial > Soil > Wetlands > Permafrost | place: Sweden... | reverse complement strand
GACCCAGATTGCTTTTACTGGTTCCTTGTAAACCATTCAAAAGAATGGCGGGGACGACGGGACTCGAACCCGCGGCCTCTGCCGTGACAGGGCAGCGTTCTAACCAACTGAACTACGTCCCCACTCGCCAAATCAACTAAAAATTGCAAAACCACTAGGATGTCTGCGCCCTTGCGGAACCGTCTCCTGTGAACAAGGTCGCACTCGTTGCAAACAGCGGTGCTCTTAATCCAGGAAATATCCTAACAGCTTCTCCGAGAACGCGAAAGACCTACAGCCCAATTCTTTGCTCTTCTATCCTTTTCTTTTCTTATTCCTCTGTCCTCTTGCCTTTCGAGTTTCATTTCCTCAGCGGCTTAACTTCTGACGCTGACATGCGTCCACGAGTTTGGTGGGATCAATCGCTTCCCAATCCGCCTGTTCATCGAGATTCTTGCCGTCCTTACCGATCAGAAAGCTGACCCGCCTGGACGGCGACATCGACCGCTTTCAGGTTCACGCCTCCGGGCTCGGCTCGTCAAAGACCACCTATGGATAAAGTCCCGCCTACGTTACAGGCGATAAATTTGTACAATGATCCGTGACCTAGTGTAGTGTGTAGTGCGTCGGAAATAGTGACCATTAAATATTGTGCCTCGATCCGCGTGATCGGTGGTGTTCGGCGAGGAGTTCAAAGGCTTTGACCACAGAGGGCGCAGAGGATCACGGAAGAAACCGGCGCCTCATAAATGTCGACCTGTTTGACGCACCACATTAGTTGCATCGGATGAGCCTACGCACTCTTAACGACATTCTCTCGGCCATTTCGCAGCGCGAACGCGAACGCGTCATGCTACAGCGCGAAGTTCCTGGTTGGGTGCCAATCTCTTCAAAAGAGCTCTATCGCGATGTTGTGGGCGTAGCGCGCGCACTCCAGTCCTGGGGAATTGGCAAAGGCGACCGGGTCGCCATCCTGAGCGAAAACCGCCCCGAGTGGACGATTACGGACTTTGCTGCGCTGTCGCTGGGTGCGATCACCGTCCCGATTTACTCGACGCAGACGGCCGATCAGACCTCCTATATCCTCAACGATTCCGGGGCGCGGATTATCGCAGTGTCTACCAAGAATCAACTGGAGAAAGTGCTGACTATCCAACAGTACACACCCATTGAGCACATTTTGGTGATGGATGCGGTTGAGACTGCGCACGCCATACACATGCAGGGATTGATGCTCGACGGCCCCACAGACCGCGATGCGGAGTTCGACACGCGCGCGGCGGCGATTACTCCGGACGACCTCGCGACGATTATCTATACCTCTGGTACGACTGGAACTCCCAAAGGAGCCATGCTGACCCACGGCAACATGGCTTCGAATGTTGCATGTTCGCTGGCGGGATTTGACATCGGCGGGGAAGACGACGTCAGCGTTTCATTTCTCCCGCTGTCCCACGTTACCGCTCGACACGTGGATTTTGCGCTGCTGTATCGCGGCGTGACACTGGCCTACTGTCCGGATATCCCGCAGCTCCCGAAAGTGCTGCGCGAGGTGCAGCCGGGTATTTTTGTGGGCGTGCCGCGTGTGTATGAAAAGATCCGGCAGCAGGTGATCCTTCAGGCTACAGGTTTTCCAAAGGACGCAATCTATCGCTGGGCGCTCGGGATCGGGCGCGCTCATCGCGAGGAAACGCTGCGGGGAGTTCGGCCAAACACTTTGGCATGGAAAATCGCAGATCGCCTGGTCTTTTCGAAAGTGCGCGCGGGCATGGGCGGCAAGGCGGAGGAATTCGTTTCTGGAGGCGCTCCGCTGGGACGCGAACTGGCGGAATGGTATGCCGATATTGGCATACAGATTCACGAGGGCTACGGCCTGACCGAGACTTCTCCGGTGATTGCGGTCAACACACCGAGCGTTCACAAACTGGGCACTGTCGGAAAACCGCTCTCGAATGTTGAGGTGCGAATTGCGGAGGATGGCGAACTTCTGGTGCGCGGACCTTCGGTGTTCAAGGGCTATTGGAATCGTCCGGATGAAACCCGAGACGCCTTTGTCGACGGCTGGTTTAAGACTGGCGATATCGGACATGTGGACGCCGAGGGATTTCTTTCCATCACCGACCGCAAAAAGGATCTGATCAAAACATCGGGCGGCAAATTCGTTGCGCCTCAGCCGATCGAAAATTCGCTGAAACTCAACCCGCTGATCGGCACCGTGGTCGTACTGGGCGACAAGCGCAAGTTCCCCGCTGCCCTGATCTCGCCGCACTTCCCTGTTCTTGAGGATTGGGCGCGCGTCAACAAGATTAACTTTGGTTCCCGCGAGGAACTTGTCGCCAACCCCAAGGTGCAGGCGCTTTACGAAGGAATCGTCGAAGACGCGAACGCTAACCTGGCTCGATTCGAGAGACTGAAACGCGTGCTCGTCATCTCGGAGGAATTTTCCGCAGCCGATGGCACCATGACGCATACCTTCAAAATACGGCGGCGTGGCATTGAGGCACGATACAGCAAACTGATCGACGATATGTACGCCAAAGCGGAAGCGGAGCGGCGCTGAGTCTTCCCGCTCATTTTGCGGTCTGGCCATAGGCGGCGGGCTGCCAAGCATCCGACGCGCGCCGTACAATAAGGGCATGACGGACTCATTGATCATCGCAGGGAAGCCATTTCAGTCCCGTCTGCTGGTTGGGACTGGCAAGTACAGATCTTTTCAGGAAACCGCGCGCGCGCTCGAAGCCAGCGGCGCCGAGATTGTGACGGTCGCAGTGCGCCGCGTGAACCTGGACCGCGGCACGGAATCTCTTTTGGATTACATTGACCCGAAGAAATACTTTCTCCTGCCGAATACCGCGGGCTGTTACACGGCGGATGAGACCATACGCACGGCGCGACTGGCGCGCGAAGCAGGGCTTTCCGACTGGGTGAAGCTGGAAGTGATCGGCGACCAGGCAACGTTGTATCCGGATGTGCAGGCCACGCTGGAAGCGACGCGGACGCTGGCGAAGGAAGGCTTCACGGTGCTGGCATATACGTCCGATGACATCGTGGTCGCGAAGCGTCTCGTGGATGCTGGGGCTTCGGCCGTGATGCCTTTAGGCGCGCCGATCGGCAGCGGACTTGGTATTCAGAACACCGCCAATCTTAAAATCCTCCGCGAAATGATCACGGGCATTCCGCTGATTGTCGACGCGGGCGTAGGAACCGCGTCGGACGCGGCGATTGCGATGGAACTCGGCTACGATGCCGTGCTGATGAATACGGGCATTGCCGGAGCGCAGGAACCTGAACTGATGGCGCAAGCCATGAAGCACGCGGTGCTCGCGGGACGTCAGGCTTATTTGGCCGGACGCATGCCCCGCAAACTTTATGCCACTGCGAGTTCTCCGCTGGAAGGGGTGGTGCGGTAGAGCGCGCTTGCGGAATTAGCGGCCGGTCTTAATTTGACCAGTTCCGGTTTGACCAGTCGCGGCTCGGCCCGTGGCTGGTTTCTGAGGCGGCTGGGGCGCGACGAAGACGACTTCTCCCTTGCGTGAGTAACCAAGCTGCTCGCGGGCTTCCTTTTCAATCGCCGCAGGATTCGACTTGAGCTGCTTGATTCGATCCGCTTCGAGCGCGTTTTCCTTCTGAAGGCGATCGACATCGGCCTGTAATGCCTTCATGTCCGCACGCTTCTGCTCATATACAACCATTCCGTTCGAACCAAACACTGCGTGTGCCAGAACGCCAACAATCAGCAAAGCGGCGGCGATTGTGCCTACGACGCGCCATTCGCGCGCCAGCCATGACCAGGCTGGACGCGTGCGCTCAACCCATTGCTCAGCCAGCGCCTCGGCTCGCGGAGCTTGATTCATGACCGTGCGCAGACCTTCCTCTGGACGCACGAATATGCGCGCTCTCGACGCCGGTCCTAGTCGAAGATCCATGCTTTGGCTGCCGCGTTCAACTTCGTAAAATCTGCTTTAGTGCGCGCTTCAGTATGCGCACACCACAGGCTCCGTGCCCGAAAGCCGGTAGCACACCCACGATCCGCCGGTCAGGACGAGCTTCAGCCCGTCTGTCCGCACCACCTGGGCAACTTTGCTGCCACAAACTTCTGCCGGATCGAGGTGTAACTTTTCAGTAAACTTCTGTTTCGCTTCCCGCGTCAAGCGGAAGTTCTGCCGCAGCGGACAGAAGGAACCAACTTCGGCAAATATGGCTTTGAGTTGCTCGCCGTGCCTCGACTATTGCGTTGAATGAAGAAGTGAGCTTTAGCTTTCGGCTTTCGGCTTTGGGCTCTGCTTTCGTCTAACGGCATTGCGGAGCAGGGCGTGAAGGCAATACCATCGGCAGCGAAGGAGCCACCGCCCGATTCTATATGACTGATAAAACCGTTGTGTTGAGCACGTGTGGTTCGCTTGAAGAAGCACAGAGCATTGCGCGCACGCTGGTGGAGCGGCAACTGGCCGGTTGTGTCAACATTGTTCCGCAGGTGCAATCGGTTTACCGGTGGCAAGGCGAAGTGGAGTCGGCGACTGAATGCCTGCTTATCATCAAATCAACCTCGGGCGTATTTGAACGTTTGCGCGATGCCGTGCGCGAACTGCATTCCTATGAAGTGCCGGAGTGCATCGAACTCGCCATAGAGGATGGGGACGTGAGCTACCTCGACTGGATTGGCGCGTCGGTGCGCTGATCGCTTTTGCTCACAATTTTCTTCACTGTGAGTTTCTTCACTCGAGAGTTAGCGAGAATTGGGTGACCGACGCCGGTGGAATGGTGCAAGCGACGAGTTTCCCCCTGATCTCGACGTTTTGGTTTCGCGGGACGACAACGTTTCTCTCGGCATACGAGTTATGCGCGTGAATGTCGGAATGCGTCAGCGTAGTTGCTGTCGCGGACCGCACGCTTGCTCCACGAACTCCAATCTCAGTTTGACGCGACTCCTTGACGTGGGGATTGACCACGGTCAGCACCAGTTCTTTATCGTGCAGCGAAGCTGACCCTTTGAGTCCCCAGAACGTGGCCGGTTTGCCATCCCGGTCGTAGTTGACGGGGGGAGCGGAGAAGATGGTCCGCAATCCCTGCCCGCCCTGGTGTGCGGCATACATCCGATACACGTGGCCTACCGGCGTTACACAGAACTTGTCCTCATGCGCCAAGTAAAGACTATTCAAGCAATTCATCAACTGGGCGGAAGCGGCAATCGTGACTTTTTCCGGATGGCGATTGAAGGTATCGAGCGTCATGCCGCTGAACACAGCATCGCGCAATGTTGGTGTTTGCTCAACCTGATCCGCGGCATTGATTTCACTGCCCGGGCGATACCACGGCCCCCACTCGTCAACCACAAGTTTGACTTCATGCTCGGGGTCGAATTCCGACATGGCTTGCCAATGTCCGTTGATCAAGGATTCCATGCGATCGCCTTCGCGCAGGATTTCGTACCAGTCGACGTTGTCGAACTTGAGGGCATCGCCTCTTCCCTGATCCCAGTCTTGCGTTTTCCCGCGGCTAATATTCCAGGCATAGAAATGAAGAGCCCAGCCAAAAACGGAGTCCAGCTGGTCTTTCCCCTTGCGCGCGATTGCTTCGAAGAAGCCACGCGTCCAGCTCCAGTCGTCGGAATTGGGACCCGATGCGACAAACGACAGCTTCTGCTTGTTGTACTCAGGAAGCCAAGCTGTATATCTGCGAAATTCCATGGCGTATTCCTGCGGCGTGAAGTTCCCGCCGCATCCCCAAGCTTCGTTCCCGACTCCCCAGTAGCGAACGCCGAAGGGATCGGGAGAGCCATTGGCCGCACGCTGGTCAGCCAAGGTGGTGGCGCCTGCGGGAGAATTGCAGTATTCCACCCATCGATAAAACGCTTCGGCGGGAAGACTTCGCACATTGGCGGAGAGATAGGCCTGGCTGCCAATCAACTTACAAAATTGCATGAACTCATTCGTGCCGAACTGGTTCAAGTCATAGCGATGGCTGTCGGGAGCGGCGGCCGGCTCACCGTCTTCCCAGAAGTTAGTGCGCCGGGGACGCTTATCGACGGGCCCAACGCCGTCGCGCCAATCGTAACTATCGGCGAAGCAGCCGCCGGGATAGCGAACGACTGGCGGCTTGATTTTCTTCATTTCGTCGATCAGTTCTTTGCGAATGCCATTCACGTTCGGAATCTTGGAGTTCGTGCCGACCCAAACTCCGTCGTAGACGACGCCGCTCAGGTTCTCCACGAAATGCCCGTAAATATTGGGTGAGATGATGCCCAACGGCTCTCCCAGCAGAACTTCGACGCGGGAATCGGCCGTGCTGGAACTTTGTGCGAGTGCGAATGGTGAGTATCCGGTGAAGAGTGCTGCCGCGGTTGCGGCGGTGTTGCGGATGAAATCACGACGCTTGATCATAGGGTCCCTGTAACGTCACTCTGCTAGATCGCTTCCAGCGCTTGATCGAGGTCGGCCAGAATATCGTCCACGTCCTCAATGCCGACTGAGATTCGCACTAAGCCGTCGGTGATGCCGATTTTGCGGCGGCCTTCTTCGCCTACTGCGGCGTGCGTCATGGTCGCGGGATGGGAGATCAGTGTCTCGACTCCGCCTAGCGATTCACCGAGCGAACAGACTCGCACCTTGCGCAGCATCTTATTAGCGTTGGCGAGGGAGCCGGTTTCAAACGAGATCAGTGCTCCGAAACCGGACATTTGGCGCTTGGCGAGTTCGTGCTGCGGATGATCAGGCAATCCGGGATAAAAAACCTTCTGCACCTTTCTGTGCTTTGCCAGATAGTCGGCGACTTTGCGGCCGTTGCTATCGTGCTGCAACATGCGGACGGCGAGCGTTTTCACGCCGCGCAGAATCAGCCAGCATTCGAATGGAGACATGATCGCGCCCGCGCATTTTTGCAGGAAGGCAAGCTTCTCGGCTTGCTCGGGCTTGGTGCAGACAACGACTCCGCCGAGGCCGTCGCTGTGGCCATTGAGAAACTTGGTGGTCGAATGGACAACCATGTCCGCGCCGAGCTGGATCGGCCGCTGAAAGTACGGTGACATGAAGGTGTTGTCGACTACAAGTTCAGCGCCGTGCTTGTGGGTTAATTCGCTGATCGCGTGCAAATCGCAGATTTCCATTAACGGATTGGTTGGAGTCTCGGCAAACACGAGGCGAGTGTTTTTCTGGAAGGCGCGCTCGACCGCGGTCAGGTCCGTCGTATTCACGTAGGTGAATGTGAGGCCGAAATTCACCAATACCTGATTGAAGAGGCGCGGCGTTCCTCCGTAAAGATTGTGGCCGGCGACGACGTGATCTCCCGCTTTGAGGGTCGTGATCACGGCGTTGATTGCGGCCATTCCGCTGGCGAAAACCTTGGCGGCAACGCCACCTTCAAGCGCCGCGAGATTCGTTTCCAGGCGATCGCGCGTGGGATTAGAGACGCGCGAATACTCGTAGCCTTTGTGCTTTCCGATCTCTTCCTGAACGTAGGTGGAAGACGCGTAGATGGGAACGTTGACTGCGCCTGTTAGGGGATCGGGTTCTTGTCCTGCGTGAATGGCGCGAGTGGCGAAACCTTGCTTATGGGAGTCTGGCTTTTTGGCGGTCAAAGAATGAGTTCCTCGGAATTGCAGACTCTAGCGAGGAGAATTTTCCCAAAATGGGAGGATTGCTGCTCAATACCCCACCTCGGTCTAATGAACTCAAAGACTTGGAGATTCCTCGCGCTGAGTCTTTGAGGAATAAGGAGTTACGGGTAAAGTGTTCATAAGTCAAAGACTTAAAGCAATTCTCTCTCGATTTGTAACTTTCTCAACCTGGGCCACCGACGCGGCAGGTTGTCACACAGCAGTTTTTCGATTGCCGTAGATTTCATTCTAGCAGCCGGTGTCAAGACGTGCTCAGGAGTTCTCGGCTTCGAGCCGTTGGGCATACGGGGACTGGGCCGTGTTCTGTATGAGGATGGAGATGAGGAAGTCAGTCCTGAAACGACTTTGAAGGGCCTGCGGATGCCAGCCAGACGATGCTTATGCTCAGGGCGATGAAACCTACCAATCCATAGATCTCCGCCGGATCCTGGAGGCGAAAACTGTAAGCAGGAGGCAACAAGAAGTACCAAACGCCAAGTGCTCCCGTGATTGTGGTAGCGATCGCAGGGCCGATTCCCCAGTAGCGAGCCGACAACACCACCGCAAACCATGACATCAGAAAGTGATAATGGGTCCCAAGGTACGGGTCGAGCAGTTTGCGCAGCGACAGTGCGGCGAGTGCCACAACCGCTCCCAATGCGTATTGCTTCACGCGCAGATTGACGAGAGACGGCACCATGGTGTTGCCCGAAACTTCACCGATCCCTTCAACGTTGCGTCCGCCAACCACGGACATCCGGCTGGCGGGCAGTCCAAGTTCCTCATCAGTGGTTGTGACGGGGGCTACAAAGCGGTAGCCGACACGCTGAACAGTCGCAATATAGCGCGGAGCATCCGCTGTATCATGCAGCACTCGACGCAAGGTCATGATCGATGTGCTCAGGCAGCGTTGAAAATCGACGAAGGTGCCTTCGGGCCATAGCAGTTCCCGAAGTTCCTCGCGAGTCACAACTTCACCCGCACGCTCCAGCAAAATTTGCAGAATTTGGTAGGGTTGCCCGGTGAGCTTGACCCGCAGCCCGTTCCTGAACAACGCCTGAGCACGAGCGTCCAGCACAAACGGCTCGAATTGAAACAACCTCGGTGTTCCCATCGAAGATGACTTTCTGACCATCCATCTTAATACAACGATGGGGGGGCGCTTCAACCGACGAATGCTCGTAAATAGTTGCTTCTGATTAGTTTAGCATCGATAAAATTTTTACAAAACTTTACCTGCAATTGGCGGCGACAATTCACGTGAAAGTCCGGCCAAACTCCTGTCCCCGAGTGGTTTAACGACCCGTAAAAATCTGGCAGACATTTCACCTGCCATCCATTGTGCCAATTTCCTCAATCATGCAAAAAGCTCTGGGGGCGGGCGCAGTCCCCTGTCCGTTGACCCACCAATGCGTCGCCAGCCTGTTGTGGGAGAGACATTGAGTGAATCAGCCCCAGAATTCAAGACCTAAGGCTTTTTTTCGGGAATTGGTGTGTGTACTCGTCCTAGCTACGGAGGCGCTGGCAGGGACGGCTGCGCCTCCGAACATAATTCTGATCACGCTCGACACGACACGCGCAGACCGGATGGGGTTCCTAGGTTCGACGCGAGGGCTGACGCCGAACCTGGATGGACTGGCTCGCCAGTCCGTCGTCTTCACACATGCCTACGCGCAGGCCCCGTTGACGACAATCTCGCACGCCAGCATTCTGACCGGCACTTATCCCGAGTTCCATCAGGTGCTCGACTTTGCGTACTCGCTGGCAAAAGACCTGCCCTATGCCCCGGCGATCCTGCGGGCTCACGGATACGAGACCGCGGCATTTCTGGGCTCCGCAGCCCTGGACGCATCCGTGGGCGCTCCCGGTTTTGATCGCGGCTTCGACACCTACGATGCTCCTTTCCACTCGAAGGATATGTGGTATGACCGCAGACCGGACGCCAGGAGATCAGGTTCGCAGGTGGTGACGCAAGCTCTTGGCTGGTTGGACCAGCACCCCAAAGGACCATTCTTCCTGTGGGTCCATCTGTTCGATGCGCATGATCCCTACGACCCGCCCGAACCCTACAGGAGCCGGTACGCTTCGGAGCCTTATGACGGTGGAATCGCATATAGCGACTCAGTCGTGGGAACGCTGCTGGAGCACCTGAAAGCGCGCGGGCTGTATGACAAGACGATGATTGCGGTCATGGCCGATCACGGGGAGTCGCTTGGGGCGCATGGGGAAGACCGGCACGGGATCTTTCTCTACGATGAGACTATTCATGTGCCTCTGGTGATCAAACTGCCGGACCAGGCAGCCGCGGGAAAGCGCATCGAGAACCAAGTGGAACTTCTGGATGTGATGCCGACGTTCTTGCAGGCAGCAAAGATCGATGTTCCGGCCGAGGTGCAAGGGGAGTCTCTGCTGGAATGGATTCAGGTGGAAGACGGAATCGGGGTTCCGGGAACCTGGCGCGACCGGCCAGCGTATGCGCAGTCGGATTATCCGCACATTGGTTACGGATGGAGCGCACTGCAATCGCTCCGCACGGGAAAGTATCTGTACATACAGGCGCCGCGGCGGGAACTCTATGACGAGTCGGCCGACCCGAAGGCAGAACACAACCTGGCTACAGAAAAGAAAGCAGTAGCGGATACGCTTGGGAGCCGGCTCGAGGAGTTCCGCCGGAAGACGAGCAGCAAGCGGGAATCCCGCAAGGCAGTGGAAGACCCGGCTGCGGAGGAGAAACTATTGGCGCTGGGATATATTGCCGGGAACGACTTTTCAAGATCGGGAACCGCAGGCCACGGAGCCGATCCCAAGGACAACATCAAGGTCGTCCAGTATGTCACCCAGGCAGGCCATCTTATTAAAGCGAAGAGATTCGACGCCGCGCTTCCAATGTTGCAGGAAGCGATCGCAACGAACCCTGGTATACCCACCCTCTATTTCGAGCTCGGTGACTGCTACCGGGCGCTGGAGCAATACGACAAAGCGGTGCCAGCCCTGCGCCAAGCGATACGATTGGCTCCAAACTCCATGGTCGCCCGGATTGAGCTCGGCCTGTCATTAGCGAAAACGCAGGACTTCGAAGCGGCCGTTCCGGAGTTCGAGAAGGTGGTGGCCGCGATGCCGCAGTCTCAGGAATGGCGTCTCGACTTGGCAAACGCATACGGCCAAACGGGCCGCTTGCCGAAGGCCATCCAGCAATACCAGAAAGTTCTCCAAATCAACCCAGACAACTTCTTTGCCAGCCTGCTCCTTGGGCGCACTCTGTTGCTTTCGGGAAATGCCGCGGGCGCAATACCGAAATTGAAGAAAGCCGCAGCCCTCCGGCCCAAGGAGTCCTCGCCTCACAAGTTGCTGGCAGATGCCTACAGTCAGCTAGGACGAAAAACGGCAGCCGAACGAGAGCGGGCTAAAACTCAGCGCGTCGAAGCAGGTGCACAGTAGTGAATAAGCCATCCCCTTTGAACGGGCGAGCAAGCCGGCAAGCTGTTGCAGGTCATAGTGATTGCTTCCAGACTCTTTTGAAGCAGTGACGCAGGTCTTAGTGATTGACGGTCTCAATGGGAACAGCTCCCCCAGAGGAGGGCTCGGTTCCGCCGCAGGAAGAAATGGCAGTTGTACCGGTCTCGCGCACGACGCCATCCTGAATCGAGCAGAAGGAATGCACACCCGTTATGTTGGCCGTCATGGGATTGGCATAGGCTTCGTATGAGCCAGCGGGTAGAGTGCTCGCGCCGGTGGCGACGAAGGTGTATCCGCTCTTTGTGCCCTGCGCAAGCGACGAATCGATCAAGCAAGCGGCCGTGGAAGTAGGAATCGCAGTGGGGGTATCGCAAGTGCCTCCCAACGCCGCAAGATTGGGAGGAAAGCCAATGGTGGGGTAGTTGGAGTTATACGCGACCATGGCGGTGTTAATAGTCGCAATCGAACTCACAGCCGCGGCCTCGTTCGCTGCCATCCTCGCCCGCAAGACGTTCGGGATGGCAATCGCAGCGATGGTCAGGATGATCCCCACAACAACCAGCAGTTCGATCAGGGAGAATCCGTGTTGTTTGGTCATAGGAACCTTCTCGCTGCCCTGCGGGGAGGCTTAGCCGGATACCTTAGTGCTGCACCATCAACAATGCTGCACCCTCAGCGCGGGAAAGCTAAAGTTACCAAGGTCAGGAAATGTGCGGGGGCTGGGACAGATTGACCGAATCGGCGCTCTGCGATGGCGACATCTGCTCCGGGCACGACAGGGGCGGGCTACCGGGACGGCCGGTAAGAGGCCGACGCTACTGAGTCAGGCGGCGCTAGATCCCGCCTTCGAAGATCTTCTTGGATAGATAGCGCTCGGCGGAATCGGGAATCATCGTGACTACGCGCTTCCCTGCTCCGAGGCGCTTGGCGATTTCGACGGCTGCATAGACATTTGCGCCGGAACTTGATCCGCCGAGGACGCCTTCGCGAGCTGCCAGTTCCTTCACCATTCCGAACGCCTGCGGGTCGGTGACCATGAAAACCTCATCGCAGACGGCGCGATCGAAATTGCCGGGGATGAAGCTGTTTCCGATGCCTTCGACTTTATGCTGGCCGGCTTTCCCGCCGCCAAGGACAGACCCTTGAGTTTCGACGGCGACGGCATAAACCTTTGCGATCCGTTCTTTGAGGAAGCGAGCGATGCCGCTGAATGTTCCGGCGGTGCCGCAGCCGATCGTGATGGCGTCCACGCGACCGTCCATCTGCTCGAAAATCTCGCGGGCGGTGGTCTCGTAGTGGTAATCGGTGTTGGCGGGATTGTCGAATTGAGCGGCGAGGAAGGCGGAGGGATCGGATGTGGCGAGGTCTTTGGCCCGGCTGATTGCGCCCGGCATGCCCTCGGAATCCGGCGTGCGAGTAACCTCGGCGCCGAAGGCGCGCATGATGATGACCTTTTCTTCGGAGAATTTTTCAGGTACGAAGAGCCGCACTTTATAGCCGCGATTCACACCAATCAGCGCCAAGCCGATGCCCGTGTTGCCCGCCGTCGCTTCCACGATGGTGCCGCCGGGCTTGAGCTTGCCGTGGCGCTCGGCCTCCGCGATCAAGCCGATCGCGGCGCGATCCTTGACGCTGCCTCCTGGGTTCAGGTACTCGAGCTTGGCAAAGATTCCCGCCGAGCCCGAGGGAGCCAGCTTTTTCAGTTGCAACATTGGGGTTTCGCCGACGAGCTGGGTAATGTCGTCGCTTACGCGCAGGCGGGTATTCGAAGTCACGGTGGGCACATTACAGAGTATGGAAAAAATAGGGGAGGCGTCAATTCGGCGCGTGGTTACGGTGGTGCGCTCGGTCTCGTTTTCCCACCACGGAGGCACGGAGCGACGGAGAAAACCAATTCCTCCGACAAAGCTTCCCCGCCGGGTTCTCTCCGATCCTAAGGACACTCTGATTAAGCGTCGACAAAAAAACACTGACCACAGGGTACACAGAGGTACACAGAGGT
>Ga0182030_10019231_pt1 | contig 13029 bp, 13 predicted proteins | sample 812S3MmetaG_FD_121299 | JGI IMG/M metagenome (GOLD analysis project Ga0182030, IMG submission 121299) | Permafrost microbial communities from Stordalen Mire, Sweden - 812S3M metaG (Illumina Assembly) | ecosystem: Environmental > Terrestrial > Soil > Wetlands > Permafrost | place: Sweden... | reverse complement strand
CCTAGATGAAGCTATGATCAAACACTATGTTGAATACCAGGGCAGACAGGATTCAGACCAGCTAGAGCTTGTGCTCTAGCTGTATTCCTAGTACCACGGCTTTAGCCGTGGGAATCTATTGCTAATTTTTTCCCGGTTTCAGTGCTAGTAACTACTAAGTCGATTTTAAAACCGCAGCTTTCAACTTGTGTCGCTAATGAATACTGTGTATTATCTAGTTCGCTAGATAAGAACTCATAAACATGTTCTTCAAATTTTGAGTCAAATCTCTGGTCGGACTTTGTGGTTCGGTTAACACGTCCTTTACTCTCAACGTATTCTAGATACCTCTTAAGCCATATCCCGTCTGGCCATAAATTAGGTGGGATAGATGTAACTACATACACCTGTAAGCGTGCCCGGCTAAATGCAACATTTACTCGTCCCTCGTTAGCCTCTTTACGAATTTCACCGCTTTCGCCGGTCAAAGCAATATAGCGCCTTTTTTCTTCGGGCGACTTGATTACAAATGAGTAGATTATTATGTCTCGTTCGTCACCTTGGATGCCTTCAATTACAGAAACTTTTATCTCGTCATCTGGAATCACTCGACGCAATAATTCTGCTTGCTCATTGAAAAATGCTAATACTGCAATACTTTTGTCGTGCGTTTGTGGATTTTCTTTAATTTTTTTAATCAGTTCTTTTATGTAATATGCTTCTGAAAGATTCGTTTTATCAGACAGCTCAATATTTGGGTCAGCAGATATGACATGGTTTTTTAGTACACGCCCGTCTTCCATCGCTAAAACATTATCGTTGATTACCTGTAACCGGCGACCTTTTGGTTCATAGAACCACTCATTAGAAAATCCAATTAGCTCTACGGGCGAACGGTAGTGGTTTCTAAGAACGGTGGTCTGAAAACCAGAAAGCTTTGCGATGTCCATAACTGATTTGACCGAATCTTCACTTGCTTTAATTTGTAAGTCATCGGGAATTGAATGCTTATTGGCTAACGCCGTTAATTGTTCGTTTGACTTAAATATTGCTGTGGAGTCACGCATTTGAAGTGTGTCACCAAATAAAATTGTATGTTTAGACCTGTACATGACCGGCAAAGCGTAAGAAATGTTGCATTGCGATGCTTCATCAATAATTACATAATCGAATATATTAGGAATCAGAGGTAAGACCCTAGAGGCATCATCTAATCCCATCATCCAGATGGGTATAATCCCAGACATTACCTCAAAATTGAACGGGTCAGATTTTAGAGAATCAAAGGTTTTGTAGGCCTTTTTAGTCTTACCCAATTTTCTGCCTATACTTTCTAACGCAGCTCTGTAACTTTTAATTTGCCCAAACCGTCGTATACGTTCGGATAATTGATTTTTGATGTATGAATTAATCATTGACTTATACTCAGTTTTTTCGTGCATTATAAGTTCGTTAAGCTTATTTGGATTTACAACTTTGAAATCTTCTAGCACTAAGCCCAGTTCATGCCGTCGATTTATATTCTTAAAGGTTGCCGAACCATTAGTTTCGAGTAAAGATCGTATACGATTCATTGAAATCTGATCTAACATAAGCCCCGCGACCATGTCGTCGTGTTCTTTGACTATTTGAGTTTCGTGCTGTAAATCTTTTGTGTTTTCATTAAACTGTTTAGATAAATTTTTGTATTCTTCTTCGGCATTTAGCTCACGCTGGGCGTAAGAATCTTTCTTTACGAAATATTCGTAAATTTCTTTAAGTTTTAAATAACGCTGAGTTTTGGTTGAATCGCTAAAAACTATAGCTCTAATGGATTCATACATTTCTCTGGGCAGTGCCTCAATGCTATGGTCAAGCTCTTTGCTTAATTTAATATTGCTAATCGTGCTTTTAATGAAATTACTTTTTCTGTCGCGAACGTGAGTGTCAAAGTTTTCAATAACTTCTTCGGCCATTTTCGCTATACGCGAGTAGTCCAAACCTCTTACTAGATTGTTTTCATCCTCAAGCCAGTTGTATTTATTCTTAAGCGAGAACTGTTTTGACAGATCTTTACTTAACTGTGAAGTTTCAGCCAATGAGGTCTCAAGTGCCGTTTTAGCTTCGTTAATTTTCACTTGTGACACTTCGAGTTTAGATTTGGTATCTAAACGCTTCTTAAGCTCCAGCTTGTGTTTAGCGATATCGTTCATCCATTCTCTATTAATGCGTAACGCGTTGTCACCAAATTCATAGGCATCTAATGATAACCATTCACTATAAATAGAAAAATAATTCCGTTGTTCTGTGATCGCATCGTCAAACTTAGGTTTATATTCATATAGTTTTACCAGGGCTTCTTTTGGCTGCAGCTCATGGTCAGGTAAGTGATAAAAAGTTTGTGAAATGCCCTTTAAGGCATTAGAGGCGCTGTCTACTTCGTCTTCATCGGAATGAAGGTGAGATGTTCTATCGGGTAAATAACCATAAAGGTGTGGTATGTTTAAATTCTTAAGCATATCTTTAACACCTCGAACCGCCTGGTCTTTTTGGCTGACAAAAAGAACTTTTTTGCCAGTTGCAGCTAAGTGGCAAGCAATATTAGCAATAGTTTGAGATTTACCCGTTCCTGGAGGCCCCTCTACAACAGCAGCCTTATTTCCAATCCTACCCAGAACTTGTAATTGAAAGTTATCATATGCAAAGGGGAAGAAAAGCTCTTGACCGCCGTTATCATCCACCGGCTCATTGATCGACATATCTTCATCGTTAACCCAGGCGCTTAATGATGTTTCGAGCATTTTATCCTCGTCATCCGAATCTATAATTCCCATTAGGTCTTGTGAAAGAAAGTAATTAACCTTGGGCAGTAAAATGATTTGAGTATTTTCTAGGTCCGGACTATCGCTAATATCTTTAGCGTCTGCCTCAGAGTGCGTAAGGTGATGGTAAATTTTTGACCAAAGTTCATCTATGTATGAAGGATTTAGCGGTATTGCGTTTTTTTCTGACGCTTCGCTTAAAGCAATATAACGGAATAGCTCATCTCTAGCCTCCCGATTAAGATATTCATTCAAGAAAGAAACATTAGTGGTTACGACAGTATCGTCAACGATAACGCTATAGTGCCTTGACCCACTAAAATCTTTATATATTATCGTTACCGGGATCGAGAACAAATAATGCTCAGAGTTTATGTATTTACCGTCTTGTTCGCCCTCGACGACTTCGGAGTCAATTATAGGTTTTGCCGAGAAGTTAACTCTTCCAAATCTCATTGTTACTCGTTTTGTATATGAATTGGTTTCATATTTCCTATATATGTCGTCCAGGGTTCTAGCAATTTCTAGTTTATTCTTTTCGTCATCGAATTCTTGAGTTGAATTATCTTCTTCTTTTTCGCTATCGAGACTTAGGTCGTCAATTTTAGGCTCTAGATTAAGCACAAACGATAGAGATTCATAATCTATGCCAATTGATTTTTGGTACAAAGCTGTTGCATCCAGAATATTTTTTGGAATAATTACCTGTTTAACTTGTCGAGACAGTAGGTTGGGCGAAATTAAATCTATGTAATCTCGACAATACATTGCGAGCCGCTTTAGACTGGTCATAATCATCATTATTGTATTAGATAACAGTTTGAATAAACAGAGGGGCTAGGTAAGTGAGTTACGGGACCAGCTAATAGGCTTCAGGGATCGCCTAAGTAATTTTTACTCGAAATAATACGGGGCACCTACTATAAAGAAGCGGCCCCTGAAAAGAACGAACGTTTTTTTACTCACCTATATACTTGACGCATCCAAACTGATCTTAGGTGTATAATTCCCAATAATATGGGAAAGCATATTCGTAGATACAAGTTACGGTATATTGTTCCCGTGTTAGTTGTGATTTTGATATCTATTATTACAATTGTTTATTTCATCAATAAACATAAACAAAGCATATCTCAAACAGCAAATACTGATCGGATAGCCGCTGCTATAAAAACTCCGAGCACTCAACCAACTAATTTTTTAGCTTCAGACGTAGTTACAGCCTTAAATCAACAGCGTTCAACTACTGGGATCTCAGCTTTACACTGGATTACGCAACTAGACAATGCTGCTCAATCTAGAGCTAACTACGATGTAGCAAACAATACCGTAAGCAATACTCAAGGCAGTCCAGGAGCCGATATTACCGATACAGGCTATAGTTATAGCAATTACTATTTAGCAGATATTTACGATGCTTCAAGCACACAAGACGCAATAAAACTCCTTATCTCATCTCAATTTTCAGATGTGGGTGATACAACAAACTATTCTGACATTGGTGTATCGGTCGTACCAGATACAATAAAAGGCAACGCTACTCAGTTAATAGTCATTTATTTTGCAAACCAAGCTTCTACAGCAAGTAATAGTACTCTTAACTCAAATCCTGCTGCTACAGTCCCATATTATTGTGATCCATTTGTTAAGTACTATACAAACGGCTGTCCTACTTGGTAATATGCTTACGATAATATTTGTGGTGTAAACATTTCGGCTTTCTGACAGCAAAATGCCGTCAGCAAATAAGACTTTTTTACACCTGCGCATTGTATCCTTGTCGAGATTCCAAAAGTCAGTCAGCCAAGCAGCTACTTGTTTTTATCATACGAGGGTGTAAGGTCTTTAGTTAATACCCCTTGTGCTTTAGCTCTAGCTATAATTCGTTTATATGTCTCTTGCATAACGCCAGCACGTTCTGCATCTGCTACTTCGTCTCTTGGAATGTCTAAGCCAGCCTCTATATAGCCCTCGTTTCCAGTATAGGCAATGTTAATATCCCTCAGCTTTTCTAAATAAATGCCCCAATCGGATAATTGTTCAAAAAGTCGTTGTTCATCATTTGCTAATCTTTGGCACAAAATTGCGTTTAATCCTATTAGCTTTAAGAAATCATCATAACTTTCTTGTAGGTATTTTTCATGGTCTTTATCCCATGTCTTCCATGAGTATTTAGGGTGCTTTTGATAACGAAGTTTTTTCTCCTCTTCCAGCTCTTTTTTGTATTCTTCACCAAGATAATCCTGATATTTGGGTATTAACTCCGTGAGTAGCTCAATTCTTTTTGGTATTGGCAGAGCCTTGCGTACTGAGCCTCCATTAATTGTTCTCACTATAAAAAATCCAACGACTATAATTGCTAATACAATCCATATCATGACTATATATTACCCTAACTTTAGTCGGAATTTTCTAAAAATGTAAAATTGCATATCCTTAGTAGTAACCTTTTTGCAATTTCAACTAACATAAGCACATATAACTACATTTACTGCAAATACCTAACACTGTATACTTCTTTCAGCGTATGTTTAGAGACATCTACAATTTCTTAATTAGTAACAAGCTGCTTAACTCTACCTTTTATCTTGGTTTAGTTACTTTTGTAGTTGGTTTCACTGCTCTGCTTGTCTATCTCAAACAACGTAGGGATAGGCAAAGAGAGGCTGCAACAACTCTACTGTCAGAGCTACAAACTGCCGTAACCCTTATTCCGCAAATCAAATCCAACTTTACATCTCAGGTTTCAATCCAAGAAGGAAACTACATATTAAACGGTGGCAGTTGGAACACATATAAATATTTAGTATTGCGTGTGCTTAAACCTGAGCAGTGGGCGGCTCTCGATACGTTTTATAGAAATGTACAGCTATATGATAATGCAGTTCATGAAAACGACAAATACTTCGATAACAATGCTTCGCAAGTATGGGTATGCTTGCACAAACATTACTTAAAGATTGTTGAAGAATTTCACAAAAGTCACCCAACCAGAACAACGCTTAAAGCCACCGACAAAGAATCAGGCGAACTGAAAATTTTTAATAAGCTCTATGTAGATAATGCTCCTTGGCATACTAGTTATTACCCAGCAAAAACCATTAACATGGTAAAAAAGGCGTTCGATAACTTAGACACTAATATCTTAACCTCGTCTGTTGGAGAGCGACTTAATGAAATCGCAAATCCTAACTCTGCTTACAAGAAATTAAAACTGCTAATAAATCCTGACAAATCTGCCACCTAGTGCCAAAGTTACATTCCTCTAGATAATCAAGTCTAGGAGGAACTATGAAAGAAAGACTACCACAAGCTATTGCGCTATGTCGCGTATCAACTAAAGGACATTGTAATATTGCTAATCCTGCTAAAATGAAGCCATAACGTAGGAAAGATATGAAGAAAGAGATAATAGGACTAGGAAAGTTCGCACTAATCGTACTTACAGTAGTATTAGGCTTTAGAAAGCTGTGGATTCCATTTTCAATTAGTTTAGTATTAACACTTGGAATTTTCTATATTCAGGAATACCGCAAAATGTACGGAGATAAGAAATCTAACGATAAATAGAATTTATTAGCTTTGGAAAGGCAATCGCTATTGGTCTGGTCAATAAAAAAGGTGGTCACTAGCCCAAATCTATCTAAGGGGAAGCCTAAAGCGATTTTTACTCGAAATAATAAGGGGCAACTAATACAAAACAAAGCAGCTTTCTATAAACGCAGCGTTTTTTTATATACGCTCGGGCAAATGATAAGCTAATGGAGGTTCGGACTTCGGTCGCTATGGCGTGGGGTATTTTTCTAGGTGTATTTTGGAAGAATATAAGGATACTAGAAACTATTGGAAGGCACTATGGAACCATTATGGGGTGTGTAGGGTTAAATACCCATTTAGTTATATAATATACAATCAAGTGGTATAAGCACTTCGACCTAAACGAGTAATGGCATGGTCATAAAACCTAAAGGAATAACAGCTCGTCATAGGGTTTTATTTCTGTAGGCTGCAATCGAAAGGTTGTATGGGTCTTTGGCCTGATAAGCAGGTCGTTAAAGAAGGGTTAAATAATGACTAATTTTAAACGTATTAAAGGCGAAGAGTGGCCACAAACTACTATAACAAGGAGTTACAGATCATGAGTAAGCTAACACTGGTACCTAAGGTTGCTGCACAAGGTATTTTGGGTGTAGTTATATTTGTTGTATGGATAACCGTTTACCTATTCTTTATTGGAGCACTTATAACAGTTGGCCTATATGTTTATAACCACGTCACCGACCATTTTCATCATAGCCAATCAAGCGTATCGTTACAGCAATACGTATCTACGCAGGGGGGATTTGAGATATCTTTTCCGTACGGGGTACCAAATACTAAAAATTCAACTCTTAGCTCTCAAGGGATAAACATTCCCTACACAAGCTATTACACTGAATCAAATAATAACAACATTCAATATATTGTATCTGAATACAATTTCCCCTCTACTCAATCTAAGGTAAGTAAAAAAACCTTGCTTCAAGACGAAGTTAATGAATATGCTCAGAGTCAAAAGTCCTCGATTACATCAAGCTCATTTACTACATTTCAAGGGAATAGTGCTCTTCAGGCACAACTGGGTAATACGTCCGATATATCAGTTAATGAGGCATACTACCTTTCGTTTTTTAATAAGCAAAACTTTTTCATTATACAGACCTGGGGTACTTCTAAGGGTAATTACCAAGCCTTTATTAATTCATTTAAGTTCACTCAGTAATCCACTATGACTAATAAATAATTAAGAAAGGAACTCTCATGGAACAGTATCAACAATATGTAAAGAAAAACCAGCCAACACTTATATTATTCTTAATTGTTCTCTGCTTAGTTCTTATAGGCGGGGTAACCTATGACACCGTATTACTAAACCAGACTAAGACTCAAGCGACACAAGCGAATACGCACGCCCAGGAAGCCAACTACAATATCCGATCAACCGACCAAGATGTGCAGAATAATGGCACTGTCATCGAAGACATATGCCTCTATAACAACGACTCGGACCCGAATTGCACGCCATAACATATAAAAGGAGCTAATTCTAATCAACCGACCAAGATATAAATAATGTCTGTGGCGCCATAGGTAATCTACCTGATGGCAGCTGTTAGATAAAATTTATTTTTCGTACTTATTTATAACAAAACGGTAGATAGAAAATGTCGCAGTGGCGGAAAAGAACATAACGGCATATTCGAAACCTTACAATCTCCCACATCTCTATCAGCTCAGCTTTAATCTAATTCTATTTCGTCAAAGGCTTTATTCATATTCACCATAGAGAGTATATTAAAGACTATGGTCTCACGGAGCAATCGTAATGTTGGTGTAGCCATTATAGTGGTCATAGTGGCTATTATTGCCGGCGCGATCATTGCATCTGCCGTTAATAATCACAAGGCCACTATAAAGTTAACTCCGGCTAAGAGCACAACCAACACTAGCTCGGCTGCCGCAGGCTCCGTAACACCTAACACTAGTCCGAGCCAAGGTACAGTGACAGTGGCACAACCACAGACTGCTACTACAACATCTACAACGTCCACACCTCAACCAACTCCAAGCTGTTATACAGCCGCACAAGCAGCAAGCGAGGAGGGTCAAAGTGGCTGTGTGCAATTTACGGGCTATGCTTATACTTCAGACAGCGGCCAAATGTATTTAGACCAATATACATCTGCACCGTATGGCTTTTCTGTTTGGATACCTGCGGGAACTTCAGGAGGGTCATCCATAATGAATGAGTATTCTGGTCAAAGCATTGATGTTACGGGTTCTATAGTTAATTATAACGGCGAACCAGAGATTGAGGTTACGAGTGCCTCTCAGATAACCCAAGCCAATTAGACAATATATAGTGAGTTACTTGGTGTGGTTAACATGGGCTAAGAGCCAACACTAATCATCCTTAGCTGGATTCTCCAGCTGAAACTCCAGGGTAGACCAAATCTGATTTTGGGTTGAAATAAAGTGACTGCTCAATAACGTATGCAATTTCTGCATTATTCCAAACTTTTCGTCTTTCCACTGATACACACCCAATGCATTGAATATCCTATAGTGAAGTTTAAGCACTAATTTAATTAAAATATTTTCATCTGGGTTACTCTCGTCCCACCAGATTTTAGAATAAACCCACTCCTTCGCCGAATCATCCATATTGCCCATAAGATAATAGGATGTTATATCATTAACCCACGCTGATTTATCGGGGCTTATATACTCATATAATCCAGGCATTTCTGGGGTATCAATTTCTAACTCAGAGAAGATATCAAATAATAAGGCATCATAGTATTCATCCGCTATATGTCGTCCTCGTTTGGAAACGTTTAGCCAAGCTAAAGCGAGCTCAGCCTTCAAGCACTCACTCACAATGAGCACTTCTTGGTTCTGACTTAGTGACAATCTTTCCTTGATTTTTTCATAAAGACTATTTGCATTCATCAGAGAAGCTAAAGCTCCAAGTTGAGGTCCAACAGCAAGTTTCTTGTTTTTGGTCTCAGCCATAGCTTAAGTATACCCTTAACTCGGGGTATGCACAGAAAATAGCGGACAAACCGCAGACTAAAGTCGTTTGATTATTGAAAAGGTTATAACCTATCATTGAGGAAGGGATGAGGGTAACATAATATTATGGCAGCAAAAATGGTTGATCATTACAAAAAGTTCGAACAAGATTATACCGATATATTTCAGCCATTATTCGAAACTGCAATTGAAGCTTCTGAATTCAACTTCGTAATGTCCTTATTAGCATTTAGGGGTATTAGAGATGCGGGCTGGGAGCCTTATGAGAATACCGTTGCCGTTGCTCAAGAGGTGTATAAGCAGCAAGACAAGTTCGATCACAATCTACGTGTAAATATGAATTTATGGCTATATGTGAATTTGATTGAATGTTCAGAGCACTTTGAGCTTATTTCAAATATGCTACGAACGATTAAGGGAGAGGACTACATAATTGCAAATCATAAGGACCGTAACTTTGTTAACCTTAAACTAACAAGCAAAATTGAAAGACTGCAAAAAATTGCAAAAGATACGGGCTTTGAATATGTTGTATCGCCATTTCAGCAGAGCTACAACTCAAGGCTTCGCAACGCTATTGGTCATGGCGATTATGCCCTGAAAGGTGGTGATGAAGGAGGTATAACAATCTCAGACGATGCAGGATTTCCGGTTATATTTAGCCATCAGGAAACAACAGATATAGTTAATAGGGGGCTAGCCCTACATGCTACGATATCGGGTCTCCGTGATCATTATGTTAAGTCATATCAACGATCTAAGGTTATCAAAAGTAGTCCTGGATTTGGCCATGGCTCGCCAATTGATATCACAATCATAGTCCGTAAAGGCAAAGGATTGCTAGGCATAAGGTGCATAGGTGGTTATGATATGGGTAAACCATTTGAAACACGTTTATCACGTTGTACCACAAGTGAAATGAAACTCATCGAGCAAGGTATTAATTATCTACCGGTAAAAATAGCCGATGACCAATAAATGAAAGTTCCATCAGAGATAAAGCATTATGCATCGAATGCACAGCACTACTTAGATGCTGCTGGTATGTTTCCTGAGCCAATAAATCCTGCAGTAGAAATATTGCTGCTAATCACCGGCTGGGAAAATATAATAATAGCTGATAAAAAGCTAAGCGAAATGGCCTCTGGCTTAAAAATAGATACTAAAGTACTCAAAGATCATGAAACGAAACTGAATGAAATCGATGAGAATAGTCGTATTAGTAGAGTGATTGTCGGGCCACCCGGAAAAGGCATACCGGCTGTAACTACTGATTTTAAAACTGGTGCAGAGCTAAAAAGATTGAGACAGATTTGTATGTTTGGTGATCCAACTGAGTCTCACGACTTAAAATATGTTTTCAGAAAGTACTGGCACACAGATAATTTTAGCCGCGGTTTACGTAATAAGATAAAGTGGACCGAAATGTTAATCAAAATATACGAAGAATTGGCTTAATTATCAGTCTAGTAGCGATACTAGTAAAGTTATAACTTCATTAATAATGCTGCACCAAGTTGATTCTACGTACACTATACCGCATCAAGTTTTAGGTAACGCCTATAGCGATTTTTAATCGAAATAATACGGAGCACCTAATAGAATAAGGAAGCGGCCTCAAAGAACGCAACGTTTTTAATATGTACTCAGGCAAATGATAAGCTAATGGAGGTTCGGACTCCCTTCACTACGGTGCACCACGCTTATGCTTATTGCAAAGCCAACTAATAACACCTATGCTTAAATCAATATGGATGAACAAAAATCTATAGACATCCACCAGCAACCGGCTATCCCACCGATTAATCGATCCGGTCTAAATGGAGGCATGAAGGTCATCCAACCTTTATCTGGTAATTTAGAAGCAGCCTCCATAACAGTAGCGCCCATTAGCCCCAGCCCAAATAGTGTGGCCGCTGCTTCTACGTCGGTCGAACCAACGCTAATAAACACCGTCCCAACAAACGAAACTAATTATACTAATACTAAAGCTAAATCTGCCAACAGTAGTCGAAGTCCTATAGCCATAATCGTAATAATACTTGGCATCCTAATGGCTGTCGTGGGCGGTTTAGGGGCAATTTTTTGGATAGGGTTGGTAATGACTCCTGGCATCAGCGCAGCTACTAAAATTGAAATTGAAGGCATATCTATAGTCATACTATTGCTTGGCATCGGTATTGCACTTAGGAGAGAAGCTGCAAGGAAAGTATTTTTAATGGTAGCGCTGTTGTCGCTACTAGTTTTAGGCTACGGTACTTTTAGCTATCTCAAGACCGTTAGTAAGGCCAACCAAGCTAAACAGGCCACCCTAAAATCGGTCCAAAGTGAAATTTCCCAGATGCAGATGCCTAATATAGTTACAAGCGATAAAGCTCAAATCTTGCAGCAGCTGAAGTACGAAAAACAGCTAGACGAAAGATCGGTCTCGGTAGACCCGGGCGCTACGACTATTTTGATAAGTGGTTATTTAACTACTTTAATACCGCTTGTCTTGCTAACCAGATCTAGGGTTAAGGTACTTTTCAATTAATAAGAAATATGAACCTAGCTTTGGGTCAATTTTTAGAGAGCTAGTCAGCAGCCATCATTTATTAGAGGCAATAATGAGGTTCGGACTTCCTTCACTACGGTGCACCATAAGCGTTTTCACCCCATTTAATTTATCATACTCATAATAAATGTATATTGACATAAGAGCTAGCATATGCTAGTATAAAACTATTAATTTATAAAATAAACACTAAAATGAGTACAGAAACATTACAACCACAACTAGAGCCAACTGAACGGGTAAATCAAAAAACTGAAGCTGAAGTTGCTGCTCAAATAAATCGAATAGCTAGTAAGCTTGGAGAACGAGCTATAGAATTACCCGATAATATAAGTGGCTTTAACGCAGATGAAACATCTGCGTTAAAATTGGATGGGGTTTCACTTCAGACATATAAATACGGTGGCCAAATGAACATAAACACAGGAAATGAGCAAGGGATGAAACGCGCTGTGGAACGGAGTGATTTTTATTATGACGTCCCTACAAATAGATCAGAGAAGGTGGTGTTAGATAAGAGCTTTTCTGGCTCTGGAGACAACCATCCAAATTATCAAAATGTGCAAGTCAATGTATCATTAGATAAAAGAGGGGGGAGTGTTCGAAGCAGATATTATACTAATCAAGGGGGTAGGGAAAAATCTACCGTCCTGACATTAGACCAGTCAAAGCAAGCGGCGGCAAGCGTTTTAGGACATATGAGAGGTGAAATAGCCAAACGTAGAATTGTCGCAAAAAAAGAAATGGGCGATTTCCTTAAAGCCTGATTTACGCTCCTGAGCTTAATTTATGTAAATTGCTAGGGTTATCTGAACATTGTTTAGTATGCTTTGTGCCGGAATTAATGGAATAGCCGATGCAGTGACATATCTAGTGACATATCTAAAGTAGTGGGTTAGGTTCTACTCCCAGACGGGAAGACTATCAACTTATTACCGCCACCCAGTAGCTCCCACCACCTGAGTATTTCCTCACAGATTAGGTTCCAATTCGACCCCAATAGGGGCACCATAAGCGTAATAACAGATATGGATTCGTGTATGTACAAATTACTATATTTTTATCACCTCTGTTTTTAGGTTCCAATCCTATTAGGTTGCTGCTATGATAATTCAGATG
>Ga0182030_10019229_pt1 | contig 13029 bp, 7 predicted proteins | sample 812S3MmetaG_FD_121299 | JGI IMG/M metagenome (GOLD analysis project Ga0182030, IMG submission 121299) | Permafrost microbial communities from Stordalen Mire, Sweden - 812S3M metaG (Illumina Assembly) | ecosystem: Environmental > Terrestrial > Soil > Wetlands > Permafrost | place: Sweden... | reverse complement strand
GAGGCTTCCCTGCCTCGCTTCCCTGAGCCCCTGGCGTGGAAAAGCGGCGTGCTGTGCCTGGCTCTGACAATCCTTGCCTGGGGCTGGACGCGAAACTACAACAAGCTCGGGACTTTCTACGATTACTCGCTCCTTTCGGATGGAATCGGCAAGCTTGCCGCGGGATTGCGCCCCTACCGTGATTTCATCTCGCCTCTTCAGAGCCTTACTTTCTGGGTCGGATATGCCTGCGAGCTCGTCTTTGGCCGGCGTTACCTGTCCCTTGCCTATGGAAACCTGATTCTGAGCCTGGCGTTCTTTGCCATCCTGCTGCACTATGCCAAGCGCGAGTTTCCGTTCACCATCGCGGCGTTCCTTGCCGTCTCGATTACGATGGCGTCGACCCTGCAGCATGGAATCCTCTGGTATAACTCCCTTGGACTGGTGGTACTGTCAACCGTAGCGCTGAAATGCGCCACGCTACTGAAAGTCAAAAGCGTGCGGACGGCGGACCTGATCGTTCTCGCGATCTTGGTCTTAACGCTGGGGCTAACCAAACTCAATTTCTATGTACTCGCCGCCGGGATTGTCTTTCTCTCCGCCTGCATCTACTGGAGCGAGCAACCCCGTGGGAGGAAGCTCGTTTACCTGGGTGTGCTCGCGCTCATTTTTGGCGCCATGACCCTGTCCATTCCGGTGATCGAAGCGGTGTGCAACCACACCACGGTAGCGGCTTGGGTGCAGAACGTCATCGTGACGCCAAGGTCCCGGGCCGGCAAAATGTGGGACCTGCTCTCGCCGGATTTCTACGGGCTGGTGGAGAACGATTACTATCACGGCACCGTCATGCAAGGCGGAATGCTGCTGTGCCTCGCGGTATATCTTTTTCTGGCGCTACGGGCGATCGGAAAGGATTTACTCTTTCCGGGACGCAGCGCGATTCTGCCGGCCGGCGCCTGCCTTCTGTTGGTGATTAATTTCGAGGCGGAATCCTGGATTGCCTGGTGGGGGCTTAATCACGACGCCATCAACGTAGTCCTCCGGTGTCTCATGATTGCCCTGGTGCCGGCCGCGGTGTGGGTTCTGCGAAGAATCGACCGCGGTAAGTGGCAAAAGGACTCACTGGCGCCCAAACTGGGGGCACTGCTTCTGTTCTGGGGCGCGATGTCCTTCCTCATCGTGAGTAATGTCGACATCGAATCTCTGCCCATGTCCTTCTGCCTGGTAGGTCTAATCGCCATGGTATGCCGGTACGACGGGACCGGCGCCGAACCTTGGGCGGGAGCGCTGCGAAAATCGTGCGTTCTGCTGGCAGCGTATTTCCTGGTAGTCGGGACGATATCTTGCGCGCGTCATTCCCGGCTCGTGTTCAGGGACGAGAGTCCATTCACCGGCGAGAAATTCGTGGTGGAGGGCTCCGATTATCTTCGCGGAGTGGAGCTAACGCCCACGGGGAACGAACGCATGTCGTCGATACGCGAGATTATGCGGAATGGGCGCGGATCGGTCTATTGGGGCCCCGGATTGGAGATGATGACGCGGCTCTATGGCGGAGTTACGGATCCCGATTTTCCGTTGTGGTACACCTCCGGAGTCTCGGTGCATGAAGGAGACGCGCCCCGGTTAATTGCCGCTCTCGAGCGTTCCCGGTGCCAACTGGTGATCGTGGATGGAACCTGGTACAGCTATCTCCCATTCGATCTTCGCAGGTACCTGGAGCACCAGTGGCTCGCCGCGCGTACGGCCAGGCTGTTAGTATTCATACGACGGTAACGGAACCATGCCGCACAAGATCGATTCCCTGAACGACAACCTGCGCGACATGGAACGGACACGCGAGGCGTACTGGCTTCGGTATCCCGGCAGTTCGCCGTTAAAGCTGCGCTGGCGAGCGCTCATGGTGCGCCATTCATTTCATCTGTTGCCGGGAGAGACGATCCTGGAACTTGGAGCGGGCAGCGGACTGTGGACACGGCATCTCTCGGCGGTAACCCGCGGCGAGAATCCGATTACCGGAGCGGTGTTCAATCGCCAGTTGTTGCGAACGCCTGAACAACCGAACGTGCAGTATGTCTTTATCGAAGATCTAACCCGCGATCTGCCGGAGGCGAGCTTCGATTATGTGGTGGGCACGGCGATCCTGTGCCACGATGAGTGCGCCCGCAACCTTTGCGCGCTTTACCGGCTGTTAAAGCCCGGCGGCCAACTGTTGTTCTTCGAGGCGAACTACTGGAATCCACAGGTGGCGCTGAAGAACATCTCGCCCTGGGTGGCGGAAAAGATGGGCAACGCGCGATGCCAGATCGGCATGCGGAAATTCCAGTTAATGAAGGTGGCATCGCACCACGGCTTCACCGATATCGACGTGATTCCGTTTGACATCATCCATCCGCTCACGCCGCGATTCCTGGTCCGGCGGCTGCAAGCCCTGGCATTTGTGGCGGAACACGCGCCGCTGATCCGGGAGCTATGCGGAACCTTGTACATTCTGGCGCGAAAACCGGGTGGTGCGGTCACCCGGCGGTTCGTCAACCTGGCGACGCACACGGAACTCTCCGGGGCGGTCTCCTTCGTGGTGCCGTGCCACAACGAGGAAATGAACATTCCGCGGCTGGTGGAGGCCATTCTGGGCTTTTATGAACCCTATGTGCATGAAATTATCCTGGTAAACGACAACAGCACCGATAGCACATCTGAGACGGCGCACCGATTGGCGGCGGGAGATTCGCGAATCAAAGTGGTGAATCGCCAGCCCCCCAACGGAGTCGGCCTGGCTCTGCGCGAAGGCTACGCTGCCGCTACAGGCCGCTATATCCTGAGCATGGATTGCGATTTCGTGCAGATCCTTCCCGAGTTTCGCGACCTGTTCGACGCGGTAGCGGCGGGACACGAAGGCGCGGTTGGGAGCCGGTTCACTCATGAATCGGTGATGATCAATTACCCGTTTTTCAAAATCCTATGCAATCGTTGCTTTCACATTTTGGTGAATTTGTGCCTGCGCCGGCGTGTCCGCGACATTTCCAATAATCTCAAGCTCTACCGGTCGGACATTCTTAAGGGGATCGAGATCGAGCAGCCGCATTTCGCTGCCAATGCGGAGACAGGGCTGAAGCCGCTGCTGGCCGGATACGACATTCAGGAGGTGCCGATTTCGTGGATCAATCGTACCGTCGAGATGGGAAGTTCTTCGTTTCGCATTTTCAATGTCGCGCCGAACTATGTGGCCACGCTGATCCGTATGGTCGCGAGCTCCATGCGCCAGCGCAAGAGGATGGCGCGCGCCCGCCAAAAGGACCTCGCCAATCAGTTGAAATAGGTGCGAGGCGCTCGATCTCATGGGTTGACGAAAGCGACTTCGGGATGTGGCGCAGCCTGGCTAGCGCGTTTGCTTGGGGTGCAAGAGGTCCCGAGTTCAAATCTCGGCAGCCCGACCAAAACTCATAGACTCTACTGGCCCCACTTCGAGGCAAACTGGGCTCGAAACTGCATTCACCCGCCATCCTAGCGGCCGGAAGAGCCAGGAGGCCGCGGGCCTTGGATGCGCGGCAGTAGCCCCACGATTTCCAGGGCTTCGAGCTCGAAGGCCTGAAACTGCTCCGCAAAGCGAAGGAAGCGACCGGCCTCGCCTTCGTCAGCGAGATCATGAGCGATCGCGACGTCGAACTCGTGGTTCGCGATTGGGTGTCACTCTAAGGACTCGTCAAGAAATAACAGTGCCAGTTTGCGGAAACCGCTCCCTCTGGTCGCGGCTCAGCATCGACACCGAACGCTTCCGAGCCGCGACCAGAGGGAGCGGTTATTTCCTGACAAGCCCTAATCGATTCCCTCTAATTGCTTTCCATTAGTGCAAATAGGACCCGATAGACTTAAACTGTCCTTTGCGGATAGCTCTGACAGTTGCCGCGGCCGTTGTCGCCGCCTTTAGCTCTCCCTTGCCTGGCGGCGAGCTTCCAGTTCGATCGTTTGTATTCACATCCGCGCCGCAGTTCGATCCCTCGGCGGAGATGAAGGGGCTGAATCGCTTCCCTAAAGGCGCGGCCGTCACGCTCGTCTCTCCGGCCGGCAAAGGACCGATCGCGCCGGCACTCTTCGCGTCCGCGGACCCCGCAGTCTCATTCGATGGCGCCCGGATCCTCTTCGCGGGCAAGGCCGCTGCTGCCAGTCCCTGGCAGATCTGGGAGGCGCCGGCAGCGGGAGGCAGTCCGCGCCAGGTATCCCATTGCCAGACCGATTGCACCCACCCTTTGTACGTTCCGGATGGGCGCATCGCGTACACCCGGGCTTCCTCCGCCGGGTCAGACATCGAGATCGCGGGTGCCAATGGCGGATCGCCGCAGCGGCTGACCTTCGCGCCCGGCCGCCACGTCACCCAGGATGTACTGCGAGACGGACGCATCCTCTTCCAGAGCGATGGCGAACTCTTCACGGTGTATCCCGATGGAACCGGCGTGGAATCCTTGCGCTGCGACCATGGCCCGCGTCGCAACGGCGCACGGCAGATCGCATCCGGCGACGTGATCTTCAACGTGGGCGGCAGGCTGGCCCGGTTCACCTCCGCGCTGGCAACGCAGACCGATGTGGCGCAACCGCAAGGTGAGTCCGCCGGCCCGATAGCGGAAGTGTCACCCGGCACATGGGTGGTTTCCCTTCGCAAACCCAACCGGCCGTTCGGCCTCTACCTGTGGACGCAGGAAGGCAGCCGCACCGAACTGCTGGAAGCGCCGGCCGGGATGAACGCCATTCAACCGGCGATGCTGCAGCCCCGCACACCGGCGAAGCAATTCCCTTCCGGACTGGTGGAAACGCGGACCAACGGCAACCTGCTCTGTCTCGACGCTCGCGCCTCCAAGGACCCGATCAACGAAGCCATCGCCATCGTACAGGTCTATTCGCGCGACGCCGCGGGCACGCCGGTGCTGCTGGGGCGGCAGAACGTCGCCGGCGACGGATCGTTCTACGTTCAGGTGCCAGCCGACCGGCCGCTGCGTATCGAACTTCTCAACGCATCCGGCCGCACGGTTCGCGCCGAACGCGACTGGTTTTGGATGCGCCCCAGCGAACAGCGGATTTGCGTGGGGTGTCACACCGGTCCGGAGCGCGCGCCGGAAAACAAGGTGCCGGAAATCCTGCTGCGTAGTATCGTTCCGGAAAAACTGCTGGGAGCAACTAAATGAGTCGACGAGTGTTTGGAATTCTTGCAGTCTGTGCGTGCGCCGGCGCACTGGCGGGCGGCGGGTTGGCGCCCATACAGTTCGAGGATGCGACGGCGGAATCGGGCATCCACTTCACCCACTCGTTCGGCGCGGAAAAACTCGGATCGCTCGTCGAGAGCACCGGTGCGGGCTGCGTCTGGTTCGATTACAATAACGACGGCAAGCCGGACCTGTTCGTAGTGAGCGGGCGGCCTTTGGAGAAGGGGATGCACCCTTACCCGCTAAAGAAGACTCCGGACCCGATGCCCACGAACCACCTCTATCGGAACGATGGCGACGGCAAGTTCACTGACGTGACGGTTGCGGCCGGCCTGGGTGGCGACGGTTTCAACTTCAGCGCGGTGGCGGCCGATTTCGACAACGACGGCTACACTGACCTGCTGGTGACCAGCTATGGCAAGGTGACGCTCTATCGCAACAAACACGACGGTACTTTCGAGGACGTCACGGTCAAGGCGGGTTTGGATGTGAAGGGATGGGCCATCAACGCCACCTGGCTGGACTACGACCGCGACGGCTGCCTCGACCTCTTCATCGGCCGCTACGTGAAGTTCGACCCCAAGTATCGCTCCTATTACGCCGCCGACAACTATCCCGGGCCGTTGGACTATGCGGGCGATAGCAACCTGCTGTTTCACAACAACTGCAAGGGATCGTTCGTCGATGTCAGCGAAAAATCCGGCATTGCGGCATATACCGGACGGGCCATGGGTGTCACGGCGGCCGATTTCGACGGCGACGGCTATCCCGACATCTACGTAGCCAACGACAAGACCGAGAACTTTCTGTTCCATAACAAGCGCGACGGAACCTTCGAAGAAATCGCCACCGACTCGGGAACCGCGTTCGGCCAGAACGGCGAATCGACGTCCGCCATGGGACCGGTCTTCTTCGATGCGGAGAACCGCGGTGTGCCGGATTTGTGGGTGACCGATTCGAAGTACAACCGTCTGCTGCACAACGCGGGCAAGCTCCAATTTTCCGACATCACACAACAAGCCGGGATCTCCCAATTGACGGCGCAGTACACCAGTTGGGGCACCGGCGCTTACGACTTCGACAACGATGGCTGGCGCGATCTTTTCATCCTTCATGGCGGCCTTATCCACCTGGTCCCGCAGGAGCAATCGCTCTTCCGCAACCTGGGAAACGGCAAGTTTCAGGATGTCTCGTCCACCGCCGGCGCGGTTCTCCAGAACAAGACGGTCGGCCGCGGAGCGTGCTTCGCGGATTACGATACCGACGGCAAGATGGACGCCTTTCTGGTGAACCTGGGCGCCGCCGGGGAACTTCTCCACAACACTACCAAGAGCACGGGCCATTGGATCAAGGTCCGGCTGGTGGGAACCAAAAGCAATCGTGACGGCATCGGCGCTGTGGTGGAGGTGGCTGCCGGTGGAACGAAACAGCGGGCCGAGCGCGTGGCGGCTTCGGGATATTTGAGCCAGGACGATTGGCGCCTTCACTTCGGACTGGGGACGAACGCCCGCGTCGACAAGATTACGGTGACTTGGCCGGGCGGCTTCCAGCAGACGGTCGATAACGTGGCGGCGGATCAGGTGCTCACGATTCAGGAGAAGCGGTAATGCGGCGTGGAATTGTGGGGCAGGCTTCAGCCATCCCCAGAGGGGACCCCGGGCTTCAGCCCGCCCATCCCGCGGCGAATTCCGGGCGGGCTAAAGCCCGCCGCAGACTGAAGTCTGCCCCACAGCTTCTCAGTTCAGCAACACTAGCCCTTTCACTCCTCTTCGCCGCCATATCTTACGGCGCCACCGCGGGCAAAACGATGCGCTATCCGAGCCCCGACGACATGGCGCTCTCCGCCGATGGCAAACGCCTCTACGTGGTCTGCGGTGGGACCGACGAGTTGTTGGTGGTCGATCGCGCGACCAAGAGCGTGGCCGCCCGCATACCGGTAGGCAAATTGCCCCGCGGCGTCACCGTAAGCCCGGACGGATCGCGAATCTATGTCGCCAATTCCTGGTCGGACAATATCAGCGAAATCGACGCCGTAAACCTGCGCGTGGTCCGCACGCTTCCGGCGGGATTTGAGCCGACCGGCGTGGCAATGGATGGGCGCGGCGAATTCCTATATGCCGCGAACCGCCTCGGCGGCGACGTCTCCGTCATCGACTTGCATACCGCGAGCGATGTCCGCCGGCTGGTGGCGGGCCGCGGCGCCAGTTGGCTGGGTGGTTCGGCCGACGGCTCGCGCGTTTACGTCACTCACATCTATCCCAACCCGGGCAAATTCCGCACCCAGCCCGAGTCGGAGATCACCGAGATCGATACCGCATCCCGCACCATTGCCTCCCGCCTGCCGTTGCACAACGTCGGCGGGGAGTTCCATGTGGCGATCTCCAAGGACGGCCGACTGGGAATCGCGGCGCAGATGCGGCCCAAGAACCTGATCCCGCTGGCGCATGTGGAGCACGGCTGGGCATTCGGCAACTCGCTGGCGGTCTTCGGAGATGCGGTGGGCGGCGTGGTGCAGCTTCCTCTGGATGCCATCGAGGATTACTTCTCGCTGCCGTTCGGCGTGGCGATCGCGCCCGACCAGTCGAAGGCCTACATTTCGGCCTCGGGATCGAATGAAGTCGCGATCGTGGATGTGAAGCGGCTGATAGCGGCGGCCAAATCGAGCGATGCCGCCAGATTGACCAACGACCTGTCGGCCGCGGCTCGCTACGTCGTCGCCCGCGTCCCCGTAGGCCACAACCCACGGAGCGTGGTGCTTTCGCCGGATGGCTCTACGCTCTACGTGGCGAATCGGCTGGACGACTCCATTTCGGTGCTCGACACGGCGCGGGCGGAAGTCACCGCAACCATCCCGCTCGGCGGTCCGGCGGAACTGACCCAGGCACGGCGCGGCGAGCGGTTATTCTATTCCTCCAAATTCGCTTTTGGAAACCAGTTCGGCTGCGCCAACTGCCACCTGGACGCCACCATCGACGGTCTGCAGTGGGACCTGGAGCCGGACGGTTTCGGCGTCGATATCGTCGACAATCGTTCGCTCGAGGAGGTCGCCGACACCGCGCCTTTCAAGTGGAACGGCGGTAATCCCGACCTCGAAACCGAGTGCGGCGTGCGCACCGAGCGCTTCTTCTTCCGCTCCGAAGGTTTGCGCGGGAGCGCTCTCAAAGATCTGGTCAATTTCGTCGAGGCGATCCCGCTGCGGCCCAATCGTTACCGCCTGCCCGATGGCCAACTCAGCCCTTCGCAGGAGCGTGGCAAGGCAATTTTCCAGCGCACGGCCAAGAAAGACGGAACGCCGATACCCGCCGGATCGCAGTGCTTCGTCTGCCACTCCGGCGCTTACTACACCAACCAGTCGTTGGCCGATGTCGCCACCGGCAAAGCCACGGACCGTTCGCCGGAAATCGATGTTCCGCACCTCACCAATGTGGCCTATAGCGCGCCGTACCTGCATGACGGCTCCGCGCGCACCCTGGAAGAAATCTGGACCGTGTTCAATCCCAACGACAAGCACGGCGTCACCAACGACCTCAGCAAAGATGAGCTGAACGACCTCATCGAGTATCTGAAAACGCTATGAAAAAGACCTTCCTTTGCGCTCTGATTCTCGCAGCTTCCGGCTTGCTGGCGCCCGGCCTCCAGGCAGAAGATCTGCCGCGCTTTCGCTGGGAGAACTTCACCACTGCGAATGGGCTGCCCGACAACCGGGTTTACAGCGTCTGCGTGGACGGCGATAAGGTATGGGCCGGCACCGATAACGGGCTGGCGCTCTATGAAAAGGGCAAGTGGAAAATGTTCACGACCGCCGACGGACTGGCGCACCGCGCCGTGCTCTCGCTGGCGCTCGACAAGCAGACCCACACTCTATGGATCGCCACCATGGGCGGGCTGAGCCGGTATTCGGCCGGCCGCTTCGACACGTTTAACCAACTGAGCAGCGGACTCCCCAACGACGTTGTTTACGGCGTCTCCGTGCTCGGTGATTTCCTGTGGGTGGCCACAGCCGCGGGCGGGGGGCGCATGAACACGCGCACCGGCGAATGGAACCTGTACAACGAGCGCAACACCCCGATGTACGAAATCTGGACGTACAACGTGACTGCCGCGCCGGACAAGGTATACTACGCGGTTTGGGGCGGCGGCATTCTGGAATACGACGTCAAAACGGACCACTGGAAGGACTACAACGATCCCGATGGCGAAAACGAGATGGTGTTGTATAAGGACCAGGGACTGATTCACGAGATCACCACATCGGTCAGCTATGCCGGAGGAATCCTCTGGGCCGCCACGTATTTCGGGGCGAGCCGTTACGACGGGCGGAGCTGGCAGAATTTTCTCGACAAGGACAGCGGCCTGCCCAGCAACTTCCTGAATCAGGTGAAGACCATTGACGGCACGCGCACCTGGTTTTCGACGGACAAGGGCCTGGCGTATTTCGACGGCACGCAGTGGGCCGTCTGGCGGCCGGCTTTGGACACGCACGCGCCCGAGATGTTGGTACGCGATGCGCAGGGCGTGGTCACGCACCCGGCAGTCGATACGGCGCCGGCTCACCATTACATGTTCGGCATTGATTTTCAAGGCGACGACCTGTGGGTGGCTACGGCCAAAGGCATCAGCCATGGGATTCGCATCAAGACGGAAGGACAATCGAAATGACTATCACGGACGTACTAGAAAACCTTGGCAATGTGCAGCAAGTCGCGAAGCGCGCGATCTGCGCCCCGAAAGCGCTCAACGAAGCCGGTGAATATGGCAGCGCCTTCTCTCGCGGATTGCGCATCGACCTCAACGGACTTACCATCCTGCTGATCTCCGGCACGGCCAGCATCGACGATAAAGGCCGCTCCGTGCACGTGGGCGATTTTAGGGCGCAGTGCCAGCGCACCTACCAGAACATCACCGCGCTGCTGGAAGCTGAGGGCGCAACCTGGAAGGACATCGTGCGCACCTCCTGCTACATGCGCGACATCGAGCGCGACTACGCCGCGTTTAACGAAGAGCGCAACAGCTTCTTCCGCCAGCAGGGGTTGGAGCCGGCGCCGGCGTCCACCGGGATTCAGGCGATTCTGTGCCGGCCCGAACTGCTGATCGAGATCGAAGCCATCGCCATGTTCATACCCGCCAAGGAGGAGTAATGTCTCACGGTTTGAAATTGCTGGCGGCGGCTCTTCTGAGCGCCGCCGGGGCCATGGCCCAGACCTGTGCGTGCGGGGCGAACCCGCCGGGGCCGCCGCCCGTCCGCACGCAGGCGCCCTACGCCAACGAGCCCGAGGACCTGCGGCCGTTCTCGAAGTTCACCCAGCCTTACTACGAGAATTACACCAAGACTCCGGACTACAATGGCGCAGCGGCGGACATTTCTACCACGCCCGCGGCCGACGTAAGCGAAGTGGCGATCGGATTCCTGGGACCGATTGCCGACCACAAGGACATCGTCCTCGGCACAGCCATGCGGCGCGGAGCCGAACTGGCGATCGACGAGGCCAATGCGCGCGGCGGATACGGCGGCAAGCCATTCCGGTTGAAGATTCACAACGACGCAGCAACGTGGGGAGCGTCCAGCAACGAGATCGTGAAGATGGTCTACGACGAGAAGGTCTGGGCCATGCTCGGATCAATCAGCGGGGATTCCACGCACATCGCATTGCGGGTTTCGTTACGCGCGGAGCTGCCGATTGTCAATAGCGCTGCCACCGACCCCACCATTCCCGAAACCATCATTCCGTGGATTCTCACGTCGATCCAAGACGACCGCGTGCAGTGCTACACGCTCGCCCGGCGCATCTACAGCGATCTTGGACTGAAGCGCGTCGCGTTGCTGCGCGTCAACGAACGATACGGGCGTTTCGGTGTCGGCAAGTTTCGCGACGCGTCGCGACGCCTCGGACATCCGGTGGTGATCGAGCAGAAGTACGCTCCGCTGGACACCAGCTTCACGCGGCAATTGCAGGTGATCAACGATTCGCGCGTAGACGGAATCGTGATATGGGGCGATGCGGCCGCGGCCGGCACGATTCTCAAAGAGATGCGCCAGATGGGCATGAAGCAGCCGGTTTTCGGCAGCTTCCGCGTACTGGGCGACGATCTGCTCAAGAACGCCGGGGAGAGCGCCGAAGGCCTGGAGATCGTCTACCCGTTCGACCCTACGCGTGACGATCCCACATGGGTGAATTTCCAGAAGCGTTTCCAGACCGCCTATCAGGCGAAGACCGACGCTTTCTCCGCTCTCGGTTTCGACACCATGAACATCCTGTTGAACGCCATCTGCCGCGCCGGCCTGAATCGCGGGAAAATCCGCGACGCGCTGTATTCGCTGGAGAACTATCGCGGCGTGACCGGCGAGATGACCTTCGACCCCAACGCCAAAAACGTTGCCCCCCTGTATCTGGGAAAGGTGAAGAACGGGAAATTTAGCTATCGCCGCTACACCATGGAAAAGCCTTACGCTACCGTGGGCGAAAATGGCGTACCGTATCGCGGACCTGAGATCGCCGACGCTACCGGGACGGATCTGAAGATCGCGGTTTTCGGCCCGGGAGCGGACAAGCTGGCCCCGACGATGCGCGCCGATGGATACCAACTCGTCGGCATCGATTCGAGCGTCCCGTGGGGCAAAGCTTCCACGGAATTGGTGAAGCAGATTTACGATCCTTCCGTCATCGGACTGGTAGCGGTGGGGCGCGAGCCCGCCCATCTGGCGGAACAACTCGCCGTCAAGACGTTTCTGCCGGTGCTCGCGATTTCGTCCGACCGGACGCTGACATCCACCAATGTCCCGTGGATTTTCCGCGTCGGGCCGGAGGCGTCGACCGGTGAGGCGGTCCGCTGTCTGGCCGCTGCGGCTGTGCATGCAGGGCCGAATCGCCTGCGCATTCGCGACTTTCTCGCGTCGGGGGAATTGGTGGCTGGGCAGTATGCGTTCGCACCCAACGGAGAGCTGAAGTAGTGGTGCTGGGACGTAGCGCAGACACTCGTGTCGGCAGCGCCGAGACTCGTCTAGGCGTTCCCGGTTTCTTGCCGCCGCAGACGGTCTTGTCCGAAACAGAAAGGGTCGAGATGAGTCTCCGAACTCCTGATGCCGCCCATGATTCTTGGGCGTGATGAGGAATCGGGCTGAGCCGCCGATCCACGAAAAACAAATCTTATTGGCCACGGATGAACACAGATGAACACGGATAAAACAAGGCGTTCTCTTATCCGTGTTCATCTGTGTTCATCCGTGGCTAATAAGGTTTTTGCCGCCAAGGTGAGCTCATGCTCATTCCAGGACATCAGGAGTTCGGAGTCTCGACCCGGCAGGCACGAGTGCCTGCGCCACGAAAGCGTCGATGCCGCAAGCTGGGGCAGGCGGTTTCGCCTGACGGGAGTCGCGTGCGTCATTGTCCTCCTCACTGCGTTCGCTCCCCAGCAATCGCCCACAGCCATTACCGTCGACTATCCGGCCGACCATTCGCTCTTCCCACCCGACATCACGCCACCCACATTCCTCTGGCGGGATGCCGCCTCGGCCGCGAAAACGTGGCGCATCGAAATTATATTCGCCGAAGGCGCGCCCATCCAACTCACCGCGCCCGGTCCGGCGATGCGTCTGGGCGAGGTCGACGACAGCTACGGCGGCTTCGTTCCGCCGGTCCTCACGGCCGAACAATCGGCGGCCCACACCTGGACACCCGCGCCCGCCATGTGGGCGTCGATCAAATCGCGCTCCACGCTCCACGCCGCCACCGTGCGCTTCTCAGGCTTGTCCGCCGACAGCACCCCAGTCTCACAAGGACAGGTCGTCATCCAAACCTCCACCGATCCGGTCGGCGCGCCCATTCTATATCGCGACGTGCCGCTCCTGCCCGCGATGCCG
>Ga0182030_10019228_pt1 | contig 13030 bp, 13 predicted proteins | sample 812S3MmetaG_FD_121299 | JGI IMG/M metagenome (GOLD analysis project Ga0182030, IMG submission 121299) | Permafrost microbial communities from Stordalen Mire, Sweden - 812S3M metaG (Illumina Assembly) | ecosystem: Environmental > Terrestrial > Soil > Wetlands > Permafrost | place: Sweden... | reverse complement strand
TTATATAAAATAATAACAACCGCACCCGTAGCGCCAAGAATTAAACCGGCAAACTTAAGCGGTGTAATTTTTTCATTTAATACAAATGCTGATATAAGAATTACCAGCACAGGAGTTGATGTAATCATTATAGCACCGTCAATGGGAGTACTTAAATTTAATCCTTCCATGAAAAGATATTGATTCATGGAAACACCAAAGAGAGCCGCGATAAAAATTCTGATTAAATCTTTTCTTTCAATTTTTTCATACCTGAAAAACAAACAAACAAACCAGAATAAAACAATTGAAATTATGATACGTGCCATCGTGAGTGCCATTGCACTAATATAATCAGGCATTACATTTTTAGCTAAAATATAGGTTATTCCATAAAAAATATGAGTAAAGATTAAAGCTATGACTGATTTATAATAATTACTCATGCATTACTCCCAATTTAAATTTAACAGATCTTTCCAATTAAAGTTATAGTATAATATGATTTTTAAATTACCTTTGTCCTTTATATATCAATGCATGTCAGCTAATAAAACTGATAATCCATTCAGCTTCATTCGACCTTCAAAGATAATACTTCCTGTAATAATAGGACTTGGAGTTGTATTTTATTTGTTTATCAGAGAATATAAACCGGGATCTTTTTCATCATTGCATTTCACCTATAAGGCTGTTTTTTTTCTTTTACTGGCTTTTTTATTTATGGCATGCCGCGACATAGGGTATATGATCCGCATCAGAATTTTAACAGATTATGAACTTACCTGGAGAAAGGCATTTCGCGTGATTATGTTGTGGGAATTTACATCAGCAATAACGCCTTCAGCCGTAGGCGGTACTTCAGTTGCCATTTTATTTGTAACCAAAGAAGGTGTCAGCATAGGAAAAAGCTCAGCAGCCGTTATGACTACTTCTTTCTTAGATGAATTATACTTTATAGCCGTATTCCCGTTGTTATTACTATTTATAAATGCAAAAGCCCTTTTTATTATTGGAGGAGTGTCAGCTCAATCTACATCCTATATGAATGAGTTTTTTTACTTTGCTCTTATTGGTTATTTTTTAAAATTTGTTTATATTATTATTCTTAGTTACGGCTTATTTATTAATCCCCGTGGTTTAAAATGGATCCTGTTGAATATCTTCAAATGGCCATTCCTGAAAAAATGGCGACAGGGAGCCAATAAAGCCGGAACAGAAATTATTCAAAGTTCCATGGAAATGAAAAGTAAACCAATTTCGTTTTGGATAAAAACATTTTCAGCAACATTTTTATCTTGGAGTTCACGCTATCTGGTTGTGAATGCATTGTTTATGGCTTTTTTTATCGTATCGGATCATACTCTTTTATTTGCCCGTCAATTCGTTATGCAAAATATGTTATTGGTCAGTCCCACACCGGGAGGAAGTGGATTTGCAGAATTTATCTTCTCCAGGTACTTACGCGATTTTCTGCCAAACGGGCTTATACATATAGAAAGTTTAGTTGTTGCTCTTGCATTCTTCTGGCGTTTGATAAGTTATTATCCTTATCTGATTATGGGATCAATTATTATTCCTTCCTGGATCAAAAGAAAATTTCATAAAACTAATATAAAATCTTAAGTTTTACTTATATAAGCAAAGATAGGCTGTATCTTCATCTACTTTTACTTTGAATTTTTTATCTTTTTCAATTTTAAAAGTTTCCCCTTTTTTGTATTCTTTCCAGACGTTATTACCGGGGAGTAAAGCATTCATTTTTCCGGTAATGACAGTCATTAGCTCAATGGTGGCGGTTCCAAATTCATATTCACCTTTCGCGAGTACCCCTAAAGTTGAATTTCCTTCTTTTGGTTCAAACGCGAGAGATTTTACTTTCCCGTCGAAATATTCATTTACTTTAAACATAGATATTTAGATTAAATATTAGTATCAATTGATGCAAGTCTGAAATTTAAAATATTTCAATCTTTAAAACTAATATTTTATCTTTTTTTATTATATTTAGCATCATTTTAAATCATTCTGACTATGTTTGCAAAATGCAATCAGTTTGGTTTATTGAGTTTTAACAATTAAGATTTCAAATTATGATTAATTTAAGATTCCTTTTTGGTTTCATACCGAAAACTGCTGATATAGAATCAAAAGAAGCTGCTTTAATAAAGGAATATAAAGAGCTTGAAAGTTATAATGGTTCCGATGAGTTAAAACATTTTGAAACACTAAAGGTTTTTGTTACTGAGCCTGATTTTATAGTAAAACAAAAAAATATAAAATCACAGAAGTTCAACAATACCAATGAATATAAGCAACTTCAAAGATATCTGGCACTAAAAAATTCCAATCGAATAAAGACATATTTTAGAGTTTTGAATTCTTCATTATATGCAAATTTTAAGAATCTGGAAAATTCCAATGAATTGATGCATTACGAAGAACTTCTTAATCTTATTCATTCATCAGCTTACATAAATTTGAAATCCCAAAAGAAAAAGATTTTCAGAGCTTCGCCTGAATATACAATGGGAATGGAATTTAAAGTTCTGAAAAAGGAGAAAAAGTACAAAAAATATTTTAAGTTCAAGGATTCAAATGATTTCCGTACTTTAGTTGCTGTAGAAAAAGCAGGAGATGCGTCCGAACTGGAAAAGCTTGAATTATTTATCAACAGTCCGGAATATAAAAAAGTAAAAGATTATATGAATCTTTCATCTGGTCAGAAATGGATACAATCTGAAGAATATAGAAAACAACAGGAATATTTACAATTATTAAAATCTGAAAAAGTCATATGGTACTATAAAGTTAAGGATTCAAAGAAGTTTGATGAATTAAAGAAATGGAGAGTTACTTTTGAAGATAATTTTGATAAGAGTAAGCTTGATACCGATGCATGGTTAACCCGTTACTACTGGGGAGATACTCTTCTTCACAATTCCTATTCTCTTGCTACTGACAAGCATTTTATTACCGACGGAAAAAATATTGAAATTTCAAACAGTATTTTAAAAATTATTACCCGACCGGAAAAAGTTGTCGGGCAGGCCTGGGATGCTGAAAAAGGATTCTTTCCAAAAGAGTTTAATATTACCTCCGGATTAATAAATACCGGAAAGAGTTTTCGTCAGAAATTCGGACGTTTTCAGGCTAAAGTGAAATTAAATCAATCTGCCGTTGCCACGCACACCTTCTGGATGCTGGCAAACCAGATCGTTCCGCAAATTGATATTTTGAAGAATCACAACAACAAAGTTCAGTTCAATCACTTCTTCATGAATGGTACCGGCATAAAAAAGAATTCATCAAAAGTAGGAGCCGGTAAAGTTTCAAATGATTTCTTTATATATGAACTGGAGTGGTCAGCTGATAAGTTAGTATGGAAAATAAATGGATTGGTAATGAATACTCTGTTAAATGCTATTCCTCAGGATCCAATGTATCTGATTTTAAGCAGTGGTGTTTACAAAGAAAATGATTTGGTTTCTGATGTTTCAATGGAAGTTGACTGGATCAGAGTATATCAGAAAAATTAAATTACCCTTTCAAAGCTTCAGCGCCGCCTACAACTTCAAGAATCTGGTTTGTAATTGCTGCTTGGCGTGCCTTATTATAATTCAGTGTTAGAGAACGGATCATTTCAACTGCATTATCGGTTGCTTTATGCATGGCTGTCATTCGGGCACCCTGTTCCGATGCATATGAATCCAAAATAGCTTTAAATAACTGAATTTTTAACATCTTAGGGATTAATTCCTGTACTATATATTCTTTGGAAGGTTCGTAAATATAATCGTTTTTAATATTTCCTTTCGTTTTGTCCTTATTCGTCTGAACCGGTAAAAACTGTTCATCTGTTAAGTTTTGAACAGCCGCGTTCTTAAATTGATTGTAAGCAACTTCTATTACATCATATTCTCCATTTGCAAACTTTAACATGATACTTTCAGCAACAGGGATTACATTTTCAAACTGCAGTTTATCATAAACCTGATTCTGCGTATCAACAATAGAATATTTTCTGGCTTTTAAATATTCCTGTCCTTTTTTACCAATGGTAAGAAAATGTACGTTTCCATTGGTTAGTTGTTTTTCGTATTTTGTTTGTGCAATTTCTATGGCCCGTTTGGCTACATTCGCATTGAATGCCCCGCACATGCCCCTGTTGGAGGAAACCAATACGATCAATACTTTTTCAATAGGTCTGACTTTTGAGAACATATTGTCATCTGCCACGTCAAGACTGGCGCTGATATCAGCAAGAATTTCTTTCAGTTTGCTGGCATAAGGTCTCATCTGAATAATAGCATCCTGGGCTCTTTTCAATTTAGCCGCGGATACCATTTTCATGGCGCTGGTAATTTGTTTTGTAGTGTTGACGGAAGCAATCCGTACACGTATTTCTTTTAAATTTGGCATTTAAAAAAGGTTTACTTCTTATATTTCAATGTCGTTTCAGCTGCTAATGTCTCAAGAACCTGAATGTCTTTATCTGTCAGGTTTCCACTTTTCAGAGAAGCCAACACATCCTTGTTTTTCAATTTCAGGTATTGAATAAATTCAGTTTCAAATTCCTTTACTTTTGTTCTCGGTATATCTTTTAACAATCCTTTTGTTCCGCAATAAATAATAGCAATCTGTTCCTCAACAGGAATGGTTTCATGCAAACCTTGTTTTAAAATTTCAACGTTTTTTCCACCCTTATCCAATACCGCCATAGTTGCCGCATCAAGGTCGGAACCAAATTTGGAGAATGCTTCCAGTTCACGATATTGAGCCTGGTCAAGTTTTAATGTACCGGCAATTTTCTTCATGGATTTTATCTGAGCATTTCCACCAACACGAGATACAGAGATACCAACGTTGATAGCAGGACGAATACCTGAGTTAAATAAATTTGACTCAAGGAAAATCTGACCATCGGTAATTGAAATAACATTGGTAGGGATATATGCTGATACGTCACCGGCCTGTGTCTCAATTATAGGAAGAGCAGTAAGAGAACCACCCCCTTTAACGAGAGGTTTCAGGACATCAGGCAAATCGTTCATTTGACTGGCGACTTCCTGAGAGTCAATAATTTTAGCAGCCCTTTCAAGCAATCGTGAATGTAAATAAAATACATCTCCCGGGTATGCTTCACGACCCGGTGGACGGCGAAGCAACAAAGATACTTCACGATAGGATGCAGCCTGTTTGGATAAATCATCATATATAATTAGCGCGGGGCGACCTGTATCTCTGAAAAACTCACCAATAGCGCAACCTGCAAAAGGAGCATAAAATTGCATCGCGGCAGGATCAGATGCTGTTGCCACAACAATAGTTGTATATGCCATCGCGCCATATTTTTCCAATGTCTTAGCAATATTGGAAACGGTAGAACCTTTCTGACCAATGGCAACATATATACAATAAACGGGTTGACCCTTATCGAAAAATTCTTTTTGGTTAATAATGGTATCAATTGCAATTGTTGTTTTTCCTGTCTGACGGTCACCGATGATTAATTCACGTTGGCCCCTTCCGATAGGAATCATGGCATCAATTGCTTTAATACCGGTCTGGATCGGTTCTTTTACAGGTTGTCTGTAAATAACACCCGGTGCTTTTCTTTCCAAAGGAAGCTCAACTAACTTGCCTGTTATAGGGCCTTTACCATCAAGAGGTTGACCAATGGTATTGATAATTCTACCTAATAATCCTTCGCCAACAAGTATAGAAGCGATACGACGAGTTCTTTTGGCTTTGTCCCCTTCACGGATTTCATCGGATGATCCTAATAAAACAGCGCCGACATTGTCTTCTTCAAGATTGAGTACAATACCCAGGACACCGTTATCAAATTCAATTAATTCATTGGATTGAACATTGGATAATCCGTAAAGCCTGGCGATACCATCTCCAACCTGAAGAACAGTACCTGTTTCTTCAAATTCAACATCTGATTTGATCCCTTCAATTTGTTTTTTAAGGATCTCAGAAATTTCAGCAGGTTTAATATTTGCCATAATTGTTTATTATTTTTTGCAGTAACAATTTATATCAGGTACCTCAATTTTATTTTATGGATGTATTTTTTAATGTTTGTTTTATTTTTGCAAGACTGTTGCCAATGCTTGCATCAAACTGTCTGTCGTCAATATTAAGAATAAAACCACCTAATATTTTTTCTTCCACCTGATCTTTCAGGATGATCTCTGAATTTTTATAAAAATTCTTTAATGTCTGAATGATCGTTTGTCTTGTCTGTTCATCCAATACGATTGCTGTTATGAGTGTAGCCGTTTTTATTCCTTTATATTTACGAACGATGTCAAGAAATACCCGTGCCATATCGGATAAGAATATTTCACGACGGTTTTTAATAACCATATCAATAAAAGATAAGGAAACCGGATGAAAGATATTTTTGAATATATTATTGAACAATTCTATCTTTTTCGATGGTCTGAGTACTGGAATTTCAATCATCATCTTGAATTCAGGAGCATTGTAATAGGATGCAATGATTTGTTCCATATCAGAAAAGACCTGGTCCAGGATATTTTTGTCCCTGGCTAACGAAAAGACTGCCTTGGCATATCGTGTAACTATTTTTCCTTCGTTCATTGATTCGGACTTAGTTTATTTTCAGATCTTTTAATAAACTGCTGATTAGATCTTTCTGATTCTTATCATTTGCTAATTGTTGCTTGATAAGCTTTTCTGCAATTACGACTGACAAATCAACTACTGTATTTTTTATTTCTTCAATAGCCGCTTTCTTTTCATTTTCAATATGAATTTTGGCTTCATCCATAATTCGTTTTGCATTGATGTCAGCTTCTTTTTTAGCTTCACTAAGTATACTCTCTTCAAGTTTGCGGACTTCTTTCAGCATTTCAATTCGTTGATTCAGTGCTTCCTGAAGCAATTGTTCATTGGATTGTTGAATACGCAATGTTTCCTGCTTTGTTTTTTCAGCTGCATGTAAGGCTTCTTCTATGGACTTTTCCCGATCTTTTAAAGCACTTAAAATTGGTTTCCAGGCAAATTTCTTTAAAAGTAATAACAATATTGTGAATGACAAAAGCATCCAAAATAACAGACCTATGCCGGGGGTTACTAGTTCCATAAATTTAATTTATAATTGTCAATAATATTTTGTACCTCTTTATAAATACAGCCCAACGAAGAACCGGGCATATACATTAAAAAAATTAAATTTTATATGCGAGCTCCATGAGACAATTTTAAAAAATAAATAGTTCTCGAATGAAAAAGCAGTTTTTCGAGATGCCCTTTTAATGTAAAAAACTGTGCAAGAGAGCCAACCGCGCTAATGCACAGGATTCTTTTCAGATGAAGACGATCAGCAGACATAAAACAATTGCAAAGAAGGCAACACCTTCAACCAGAGCTGCTGCAATGATCATGTTGGAACGAATGTCACCAACTGCTTCAGGCTGGCGTGCAATAGCTTCCATCGCTCTGCCGCCAATACCGCCAATACCGATACCGGCACCTATTACAGCCAATCCTGCACCGATACCGGCACCCATTTTAGCAACTTCTGCTCCCGCTTCCAATAATACTGTTATTAAACTCATAATGAATAATATTAAATTGTTATTAATGATGTTCTTCAGCGGTATGATGTTCGGTAGTGGCCATACCAAAATACAAGGCCGAAAGCAATGTAAATACATAAGCCTGAATAAGAGCAACAAGTAATTCCAATAAGCTCATAAATATGACAAAGCTTACTGACAAAACTGAAACCCCATAACCAATCGCCGGATTCATATTACCAAAGAAAAAGATCAAACAGAAAAATCCAAGGGCAACAATATGCCCTGCAGTCATATTAGCGAAAAGACGGACCATTAAAACAAATGGTTTGATAAACAACCCTGATATTTCTACAATCGGCATTAATGGAATTGGTAATTTCAACCACCAGGGAACCCCGGGAGCATCCACAAATTCACGCCAGTAATGTAAATTACCGTTTATGGAAGTTATTACAAAGGTAAATACTGCTAAAACCAAGGTAACTGCTATATTACCCGTTACATTAGCACCCCCTGGCATGATGGGAATTAAACCCAACATGTTATTAAACCAGATGAAGAAAAACACGGTAAGCAAATAAGGCATGAATTTTTCATATTTATGTCCTATTGAAGGCTTGGCAATGTCATCACGTATGAACACTATAAATACCTCAAGCGCATTTTGTAATCCTGACGGAGCCTGTCCGGGAATTGATTTATATTTTTTAGCTGTTGATAAAAATATCGTCAGTAATAATAAAATACTGAATAAAACGGCACAAACATTTTTTGTAATGGATATATCTAATGGTTTAATCTGTGACCCATCTTTTTTTATTTCTACAACTTTTCCTTTATTTGGTCCTTCCAGTTCTAACTTAAAATCATTATACATAGCCTTGCCATGATCTAATTTAGCTGATGAAAAAACAACCCAGCCTTTTGTCCTGGAGAATAAAATCACAGGCAGGGGAACGGATATTTCCTGCCCGTTCCAGGTCAGTATATGCCAACCATAGGAGTCCCCAATGTGTTCAAAAATAAATTCTCCGGGTTTAAAAGATTTATCTGCCTGATTTTCTGTTTTTTTCCCTTTTGCCAAAGATCCTTCTTCAGAAAAGACCGGGTTCATTGCAACAAAGAACAGAATTCCTGTTACGGTAAATTTATAAAGTGCTTTTAACCAACTCTTAAATCCAAGCATTTAGTGTAATCTTTAGAAAGTCTAAAAATAGTAAAATTTTATTTCGATATTAATTTTTATTTTTTTTATTTTTTTATGTTTTATAACAGGATTGATAATATCAGGCTATAGCCTTTAGGCTGAAGACTGTCAGGTTGAGTTCTGGCAAAAGATGGTTAGGCTGAGGATGGTAAGGTTGAGGATGGTAAGGCAATAGTCAAATGGACTACGGCCTGATATCCTTTTTCCTTAATTGAGCAACGACTTCGAAAAAAAGGAATAATAGATAGAAAATCAGGAAAACAACAAGAAAGCATTTAAGACAATGGTTTCTATAAATAAAAATTCCAATCAGTAAAGCGATTCCTAAAAGGAATATTTTTACTGTCATGGCTATGAAATATATTCTGGCAGATATAATTGGAGATTGATAGGTTCTGATGATTGTAAAATAATGAAAAAATGCAGTTAACAGGGCGAAAAATATAATGATGAAGTGAACACCGGGAATATAATATCTTGTAAAGAAAATAGAATATGATAATTCAGTTGAAAAAAAGGTAGCCAGTGATAAAATCAGTAAGCTTAAACAATATCTAAATGCTTTGTTCAATTTATTTTTTTTTCAGTAATGATCTTATTGCATTGAATACAGATAAACAAACGCCAGGAACAGCAAAAATGGCAGCAAAAATATGTTTATGAAGGTGTAAATAATTATCTAATAAAAAACCGGCAATAACAAAGAGTAAAATTGTTCCGATCATTTCAAAAGCCAAACCGGAATATCGGGCGTAATCCCTGAGACTATTTTTGTTCTTCTGTGAATTTTCCAACTTTATTATTTCTATCTACATCTTTCATGGAACAGTTTCCGTTGAATTTACAACCTGGTTCAATAGCCAATCTGTTTATAATAATGTCACCAATAATTACAGATGTGCTTTTTAATGTCAGAAGTTCGGTTACAAATATTTTACCTTCTATTTTCCCGAGAATATCGGCGTTTTTACAATTTATTTCACCGGTGATCATGCCGGTATCACCAACAACTACTTTCCCTTTGGTAAACAGATTGCCATTCAATACGCCATCAATGCGAATATCTCCAGTAGAATTAATTTCACCTGTAATTACAGAGCCGCTGGCAATAAGGTTTATTCCTGTATAATCAACGTCATTGTTTAGTTTAGCCATTATAGAATATTATTAAAATTTAGTTAGTTTTTGTCCAACATGAGTGGTTTTTTATTTTTTAGGGTCGTACGCCCATTTTAAATAGATGGCTCCCCATGTAAATCCGCCGCCAAATGCAGACAAGATCAGATTATTGCCTTTTTGCAGTTTATTTTCCCATTCCCATAAACATAATGGTATTGTTGCTGCAGTCGTATTTCCATATTTTTCAATATTTATCATTACCTTATCTTTTTCAAGACCCATTCTACGGGCTGTTGCTTCAATTATTCTCATGTTGGCCTGATGTGGAACGAGCCAGTGGAGATTTTCGGCAGTGATATTATTTCTTTTCATCATGTCAACAGAAACATCAGCCATTTTAGAAACTGCATATTTAAAAACAGTTGGACCCTCCTGATATACATAATGTTCTTTATTATCAACTGTTTCATGTGATGCAGGATGGTATGAACCGCCGCCTTTCATGTAAAGATAATTCCTTCCTATACCATCGGACTGAATAATATAATCCATAACGCCAAGTTCTTCAGTTGTAGGTTCAAGTAATATAGCTGTCGCGGCATCGCCAAAAAGCGGACAACTTTTACGATCCGTGTAATCTGTTATGGATGACATCTTATCAGAAGCTACAATCAGTAATTTCTTGATCTCCCCGGACTCTATAAATTTAGCGCCTATTTCAAGAGCATATATAAAACCAGAACAAGCTGCTGAAATGTCAAAAGCCATCGCATTTTTTATCCCTAATTTATCTGCTAAAATTGTTGCAGTTGAAGGCAGGGGCATGTCAGGAGTTAATGTAGCATAGATAATTAATTCGACTTCATGAGGTTTTAACCCGGTTTTTTGAAACAGTTCTTTAACTGCTTCAACGGCCATGTCTGAATTGGCTTTTCCTTCACCTTTAAAAATTCTTCTTTCTTTAATCCCGATGCGTTTCATTATCCATTCATCGCTGGTATCAACTAATTTACTCAATTCTTCATTATTGAGAACATAATCGGGCAAGTATGCTCCTATTCCTGTAATAGCTGCTCGTATTTTTGCCATTTTTTAAATGCTTCTTTTATTTTATTAGTAAGTTCGGCCTGAGTTACGTGAATGGTATGTAATATCATGGTTCGGATCGCTTTTTTCTGAGATACGCCATGACCAATAATTGCAACCTGATCAACTCCTAAGATAGGAGTTCCGCCATAATTTTCAAAATTGAATTTTTCTAAATACTCATCATTTATATTTCTTTTCTTAAACAGATGATAAAATGCTTCTGCTTCTTTAAGTACCACATTTCCAACAAATCCGTCACAAACAACTACATCCGCTTTGTCTATGTGAAATAATTCATTTCCTTCAATGTTTCCAACAAAATTAACCTCTTTAGAATCTTTTAAAAGCTGATAAGTTGCTTTCACAACCAGATTCCCTTTTTCTTCTTCAGAGCCTATATTTAACAAGGCAACACGTGGATTTTTTACTTCATATACATATTGAGAATATAATGAACCCAAAATAGCATATTGAAAAAGCACATCCTGTTTTGCATCGGGATTAATACCGGCATCCAAAATAACGGTGGGATTTAATCCTACATTCGGAGCAGATATAGCTATAGTAGGACGTATTACTCCGGGTATCACTTTACCCGTATACATCGAACCTACCAACATTGCACCTGTACTTCCGGCACTGGCAAAGCCATCTATTTCGCCTGAGGCTAACATTTTAAAGCCTAAAGCAATGGTGGAATTAGGTTTTTGAGCATATGCTTTTGCAGGATGTTCACCCATTCCTATAAATTCGGTTGTATGAACAATCTCAAAAACAGATGAATCAAAATGTTCCCTTTTACATATTTCTTTGATTTTGATTTCATCGCCAATTAAAACCAATTTGACATCAGAGTGAATCTCTTTATATGCCAGTATTGATCCTAATACTGTCGAATCAGGTGCAAAATCTCCACCCAGAACATCAACACCTATTCTCATATCTTATTCTCAAATTAGAATAATGTTATGATTACTTCATGTAATTATTATGCACTAACTTTCTTTTCAACAGCTAATTTCCCTCTGTAGTAACCACATTCAGGACAAATCCTGTGAAATAAAACCGTTGTTCCGCAGTTCTGACAACTCACCAAATTTGGAGCTTCTGCTTTATAATGAGTCCTTCTTTTGTCTCTTCTGGTTCTCGAATGTCTATGTTTCGGATTTGGCATTTTATAAAAATTATATTAATTCAACTTTCTTAATTCATCCCATCTGGGATCTGTATCTTCATTGTTTTTCTTTTCCTGTGTATGCTCCCTGATTTTATTTAACATTTCTTTGTTACAGGTACTTTTTCCTTTTTTATTTTCCGGATGTATTCTTCTGAGAGGCAGATTCAGAATAATACTCTCATATAAATAATGCGACATATCAATAACATCCTCTTCCGAGGAAATAAATAGTGTCTCTTCTTCTTCATGAACCAGACTATTTTCAGTCTCTCTGATATTTAAATGACCGGAAAAGAAAACTTCCTGATTGTAGGGTTCAAGACATCTGTCGCATATCACATCCACTGTACCTTCAATTGTACAGTCTAAATCAGAGAAAAGTTCTGCCTTGTTAAGAGTTATAGCTACCGCTAAATCTCCTTCTTTTATTTCTGAATAATCAATAATCCCAAAGAACTTGTTATTTAATTTAAAACTGAAACTGTGAATACCTTCCTGCAGATTTCTGTAAGGAAGGATATGTCCCATACTATGTTCCGTCTTCATTTGAATTTTTACAAACCGCAAAAGTATAAATTAATATCAGAATAAAAACAATTTTTTAATACAAATATAAATTTTATCGCGTTGTTTATCTTTTTTTACATTATTTTTTAATCAAAGACATGTAAAAAAAACGACAAATTCAACCTTTTTTTGAAAAAATATATTATTTTTAGCCTGCTTTTTAAAATTAACTAAATATTATTCTTATGAAGAAACTATTCTTTTTTTTAACATTATTAATCGCAGGTATTGGTAATGTTGCTTTCGGACAAACCGGTTATAGTGAAAACTTTAGCGGAGGTACTCTTCCCACCGGATATCTGAATAGTTCCGAATTTACTGCTTCCGTTGTGA
>Ga0182030_10019227_pt1 | contig 13031 bp, 21 predicted proteins | sample 812S3MmetaG_FD_121299 | JGI IMG/M metagenome (GOLD analysis project Ga0182030, IMG submission 121299) | Permafrost microbial communities from Stordalen Mire, Sweden - 812S3M metaG (Illumina Assembly) | ecosystem: Environmental > Terrestrial > Soil > Wetlands > Permafrost | place: Sweden... | reverse complement strand
CTCGCCGCGCTGCTGATCGCCTGGTCCTACCGGCACCAGCGAGTCCTCGAGCGCGACGCTGAGAACGCCAAGATAGCGGCCCGGGCCGACGAACAACACGCCGCGGTGCTAGCCGGCGACGACTGGGGCGTCTACGGGGACTATCCGCCGGCAGATCAGTGAAACGCCGCGCCGATTCCGCAACGAGTGAAGGAGAGAAACCACATGGCACAGAAACCTGAACCAATCATCGACGACGACGACATCGACTTGGACGTCGAAGTCATCCATATCGGCGACGGCGTTCGCCTCACTGAAGAACTAGCCGAACAGATCGCCGACGACATCGCGCGTTCGAGCCGCGAACAAATGCTCGGGCGAAATCAAGACCTCGGCGACCTGTAACGGCCCCGGGGAACGGCCGAACTGGAAGGAGTTCGACGCGTTGCTGATCTGCTGGTCCTACCGCAGGCAGCGGCGCCTCGAGCGCGACGCGGAGAACGCGAAGATCGCGGCCCGGGCCGACTAGCAGCACGCGGCGGTCCTGGCCGGCGACGACCGCGGCGTGTACGGCGACTACCGTCCGCACCCTTTTCACGGTTGACCGTGAAAAGACTGGTAGCGCCTTTTTATCGGAGGCAGTAAAAACCCGGCGGAGGTCTACAATCTCCCGGGCATGAGGAAATTTGGTGTCGCGTTAGCTTTTGTTCTGATGCTTGCTGCGTGTGGATCGTCGCAGCCGGCGCAACCCCCGTCCACTGTCACCGTCACCAGCGGCACTAGTCACGCTGCGAGCGGCCCGGTTACGTTGCCCGATTTGACGAACCAGAACGCCGAGATTGCACAGAAGAAACTCGAAAAGCTTGGGTTGACGGATGTCAAGCTTTCGTCGGCGAATCCCAAGTACAAAATGGTGATCGAGGCGGCGAACTGGACCGTCGTCAGCATGGAGCCGCCAGCCGGGACTGTTGTGCAGCCCGACGACCCCGTCGTGGTGAAAGTGACCAAGGAATAACTTGCCTGCCGACCCCTCCCTCGCCGGCGACGACCGCGGCGTGTACGGCGACTACCCTCCCGAAAATTAAGACCCCCGCGGCCGGAGTTCAGGCCAGCATGTGTCCACTTGTCGGTGTCTTGGGATAGCTTCGCGCATGAACCACTACACCAGGAGAGGTAACTTTATGGCCCTCAACATCAGCCTGCCGCAGGACGCAGGACTAAAAACGAAAGCGCTCGCCGACCGTCTCCAAACTATGGCGAACGACATCCAGTACAGCGACCAAGATCGTCGCGACACCGCAATCAGCGCCCTGATCTCGATAGTTGCCGAGCTAGAGCGCGACATTAGCGCGATCACGGCCGCGGACGCAGCCCGCGAACAGAAAGCCGCATTCGATGACCTGCAGTTCCGCAGTTATGGCGGCGGACGCTAGCTACAGAACCTTTGCTAACTGCCAAGGTTGTCGATGACAGGCTGCTTATCCGCAGTTCAGATACTAGGTATTCAACACCGGGTATCTTCGACTCATTTGCTGCGCAGGTTAGGGAGGCGATAGTGAGGGCACTATTCGTCGACTTGCTGGTGGTCGGGTTCGTGCCTAACGCAGGTTTCCGGAAGGAGGCCAGATTGGGTCGCGAATGGCAGTAGTTTCTCGGTAGTCGAAACAGTTACCGGACGGAGCACCCAATGAGCGCGTGGACCGATTTCATGAACGCCGACTTCGGCGACGATAAGCCAATCAGCAGGCGGCTATCCCAGGAGGCTCATCGAGTGGGAAACCTCGGCGACAGCAAGGCCGAGAAGTTGCTGAGGGCGGTCTTGCCCGCAATCGCCGAATTGGAAGGAAGCGATCTAGCCGGCCTGCGGCGCGGCGCAGACGCGACACCGCAGTCGGACATTCGTCTTTCAGAGAAGCCGTCCGATATAGCACGCGCCTTCGTAGGAATGACGCAGGGAATCCCTTTCCCGCGGCTAGCCGACGTCACCGCCGTGTCCTGCGAAGACTGCAGAACCCGGCTTGCTCAGGGCAACCCGCCGATCTTGGAACTCGGCGCCATGATGAACGGGCTCATCGGCATCGTCGGCCGACTCGAGCATGAACTCGTCAAGCTCACCAGCCAGCCAATCAATGTTCCGCCGACGGGGTAGACCTGTCACATATCGTCGTCGTATACATCGATAACACGATTCAACAGCGTGCCCGCGGGCTGCTTGATCACGAACGGCTCGTAGTTGTTGTCTTCTAGCGGCCCCGATTTGATGACGAACAAGGTGGGGTCGGGTGGCACGCTTTCGATGCCTTTGCTCTCGACCGTGAACAATCGGGCTTGGCTTTGGTTGATTCGTACGGCCAGCTTCATGCCGTTCTGTACGTCTTCGATCGGCAGCGGTTCGGTGCGGAATTTAGGTACCATCATTGAGTGAGGTTAGTCGCCTAGTTCCCCGCCGGACCTTATAAGTTCCTGCCAGTTTGAGTGCGGGCTTGATGCATCCTGCCCAAGCCGAAGTGAGGGAGATCCGGCGCGGCTACCGTTGGCGGGTATGTCAGATGAGACGATCAAAATTTACGTGTCCGGATGGCTCGAATATCGCGTCGATAACCCTGCCGCGCTGATCGACGCAAGCAAGTTCACGCCCCAGCAGCTCGACCCAGAGGGGAAGTCAAACCTTGGTACGGCTGATCCGCGCGTTTGGGAAGTGCTCGGGAACGCGCTACTTGTTGAGGTTTCAAAGGGGGCTCAGTTCGCAGAGCCGCCCGGCGCTACTCGGGTAGATAGCAAGATCGGGTACAGCCTCGGGCCAACTGGCCAATAAGCACCGATCGATACACCGCGCGGTGTACGGCGACGAAATCCGAGCAGCAGCCGCCTACGCCTGGTGAGTGCTAACGGGAACGCCTAAAAACCGCTGTGGAGATTGTGGATAACTCTCCGAACTCGGTGGTTGACGTCGACACGCCGGGGTGCCACTCTGTGCATGCGGTTGTTGAGTAGTCCTGGGTGGTGCCGGACACAGAACATCAGCAAAGGGCCCCACTTCGGTGGGGCCCTTTCTTATTTCCTTCTCAGACACGGAAACACAACGCTTTGTGTTGCTTCGCCTTGTCGTACCCCAGGGGTAATCTGATCGGCGACACCACCCTATGTCCGGACTAGTTCAACGAAAGGGAAGACGGATGTCCAATCTCCACGTGCTCCCCTTGCCCGCAACACTGATGTTCTGTGAACGAGACTCTATGCGGTAAGCCAAGACTCGGGTTGAGCCTAGACCTGCTCCCCACAATCCAAACATACCGGCACGCCGGAATATCCGGTGATACGGCCGTCTTCGGCCATCGTCACCGCCCCGTGCTCTGCAACCTCAGGGTCATTCACCCGGCCCTGCAGGCGAAACCACTCCGATCCGCATTTGCGGCAACGCAGTGGGTTCGTTCCGGTCGACGGTACCCGCCGCCGATCATCAAGAGATACAACGCGATTCATAATGAGAGGAGGTGATCATGGAACGCATCCGAAATCGACCCCTGGGGTCGAATAACAGCTGGAAGACTGGCCAACGGGTTCCCTACAGCGGCAACTGGCGGGACCAATACGGCCAAATCAACCGGTTCGAGGAAAACACCACCTTTCCGCCCGTAGTGGCGCGGAAGGGAGGTGAGTGTGCCTATCGGCAGTTCGTTCAGGCGGTCGAAGTGACGGCCTGAGACCCTTGCTCCATGCCGAGCGAAGGATAGGAGGTGGGCCTCGCGGAGGTTCCCGGGTCGCGTCCTGCACACGCGCCCTGGGGCCTCTGCCTTGTCTTTGGTGCGATTTGCGATGTTATGCACCATACGCGACAGTTTGCCACCAGATGCGCAATTTTCGCGAATCGAGGGCTCATGTCTTCACAGTAGTGATGCCAACCGACAACCTTCGTTGGCGCTGGTCAAGGCCGCTTCGCGAGCGATTTCGTTCCAGAGACCGAGCCAGTCCGCCGCGATGGCGGCCACATCCTGGCACCCAGCGCGCGACGGCGCAGGCGATGACAGACACGGAAGCAACGATCAGAAAGCGAAACTGAGCGAAAATGCCACGCCGTTTGACCTTTTCCCAGCGAAAAGGCTTGACACCTCCCCCAGAGCACCTACAGCTCGAGAACCTCGACCAACGGCTCCGCAACGATCTCTGGAATGTGCTGTACCAAGGGCTATTTCGGGAGCTATTTCAGCCATATGCCCAGCCCGGGCACTACTCACTAAAGAGTTTTTGGTGGCACCACTTCGGCCTGCCCATCGAAACATACGAACCGCAACGGCTCGCGGGCCTCATCAGGGCCGCCGTCGTCGAAGGCAAGTGGCACGAGGTATACGACCTGCTCGAATTCATTGCATCCCAGACACCCGATTACCACCAAGACTTGGTGGAACTCCTAAATACCGTTCTCGAGATCAATCGTGCCGGATACCGGATTGTCGCCGGCGAGGTAGTTGAGATCACCGACGAAACCGAGCTCCAATCAATTCGCGAAGCCGCAGCGCAACCAGCGGGATCTCCAGCGCGCCAGCACATCGAGAAGGCGGTACGGCTGTTCGCTGATCGCGACAATCCGCAGTACGCGAACTCGATTAAGGAGTCGATTTCGTCGGTTGAGGCGGCAGCACGCGACATGTCCGGCAAGTCGTCAGCCACACTCGGCGACGCGCTCGACCTGATTGCGAAGCAGCCCAACGCATCGGTACACCCGGCACTTCTCAGGGGATGGAAGGGCATTTACGGGTTTACCAGCGACAGCGGCGGCATCCGGCACGCCGATTATCAAGGCAGTGTTCCAGCGACTCAGGAACTGGCTCAATACTTCCTTGTCACCTGCTCGGCGATGGTCAACCTGCTGACGACTTTGCATTCGAAACCTTAGCCGCCGCCCCACCCAGCTCCCAGCGCATGCAATTGCGCGCTCCGCCAGGGCAGCCCGCTCGGCCGCCGGCAGCTGGGCCAATGCAAATATATTTGTGCACCGGTCGAGCCGCGCCCCTTCCGTTACCTTTTCTCTACAACCAATCGGTTGATGAACGGGTCACTCATCAGACCGGCGATTTCCCTCACCGACAACGTATTTAACCCAGCCACAATCGGTGATGGGAGAACCGACGCGGCAGCGGGCCGCTCCGCTAACTCGGCCATCTGATCCGCAGACAAGCTCGAGACGAGCCGCTGCCGCACCGCCTGGCACGCCTCGAGCGACACACCGGGTCGGACCTCACAGCCATAGCGGCCGGCCAGCGCTCGCGGCGATGAACTCCAACCACGCTGACCAGCAGCCGCCGCCGGCGCCCCTAGCAGCATCGAAAGTACGTGCCACTTACGCGACCGCAGCACGCGGACCATCTGCTTGTCGACCTCCACCCCGCCCAGCGCCACACCGTAAGTCAGCACAAACGGCAAGTGCCCCTTGAGCATCCGATAGAGGGCGGGCGTATGCCGCTGCATCTTCGCCTCGTCTTGCCACGGCTTATAGCCCGGGCGAAGAAACCAACAGGACGGGGTGCCCTCGAACAAATCCTCCGTGCGCGGCAGGTAATGCACGCCGCACCCGCAATCCGGCGCCGGCGCCTCACCGCCGCACGCTGTGCACTGTGCCTCGAACGTGGCCGACGCAACCCAAGTGCCAAGGAACGGAGACACCAGGGCACCGTCAGGATTCAACCCCCAAAAGCGCCAGCCATAGCGGTCCGGATCGGTCGGCGGCAGTTTCATGGTTCCCCGTCTCCATCTATATCGACCGAAGCCACTGCCCGAGAGCGCGGCCGATCAGGCGCCGACCGCACACGGTCATCCGGCGACACCCGCAGCCGCCGCACCGCACGGCCGAACGGCAACCCCGCACGCTCCGCCGGCCGAAACGTCTCCCCGGGCCGGTCCCGAAACCAGAGCGCCTCCTCGACAGCGCCCCGGCCCACGTTGACCGTCTTGGCCGCCTCAAACAGGTCCAGCGCATCTCGTGAGTGGAGATAGAAACCCTGCGACTGGTCGGCCCGATCCACCCACGTCACCCGGCGCTCGCGGCCGTCGAACACCGCAACCTCGCCGTACCGGTTGTACTTCTCGCGTTGCACTTCCAGCATCGCCGCGTACACACCCGGCATATGAACACCACCACCCTCGGCGAGGGATTCAGCCCGAGGCATCGTCGTCCTCGTGACGATGCCAACGGGCATTCGCCGCCCGGCGAGCCTTCGCCGTTCTGAAGCTGGGCTGCGCCGGCACGTCAGTCTTGATCTGTCGCAACAGCCGCTGGGTCGACTGCTGCGACAACCTCAGTTCTGCGCTCAACTTGAGCCGCATCGTCAGGTCGTCATTTGCGGCACGCTCATACATCGCATACAGGTCGACAGTCCGGTCAATGGAATCCGCGATCAGGTCCAGCAACGCGCGCTCCTGCGCCGTCCACTTCAGCGACTGCCCCTGGGCCTGACCGGCAAAGGCCAGCTCATCGTCTAGCGCTCGCAGTACCGACTGCGCCTCAGCGGAGCGGACAGGCTTGGTACTCCGTGGAGCCGTAGGCCGACGGGCGCCCCTAACCGCGGGCACCTTAACTGTGACAGCGGTGTCACACTTAGCGGCTCCGCGGGCACGCTGCGCGCGCTTGCGGCAGGCTCCCGAGCAATACGACGCTGAGGAACGGCCAATGAAGCCACTCCCGCAGCTCACGCACGTTCTTTTACTGCCCGCCATCTGCTCCACTCCCCACCGTCAAACCACCGATTCGGGCCCATCCGCCCGCGCGTTCGCGGGACCGGAACTCTGCGTTTATGCGTGCTCGGATCGCTAGCCACAGTGCGTCCCGGTGTCCGATGGCGTCCGGCGGGGGAAGTCCCCCCCATCCCCCCCGCGGCATAACCGCAGGTCAGCGGGCTAGCGACGCCGGCGACGCCGCGGGATGGCGGCATGGTTGACGACATCCAGCGTCCGGCCGGCTCGCACGAGGCAAGGTGGTCGAGTACCGGCGGCCGGCGGCCGGCGCGCGACCGGCGATGGTCGTCGAGCGCGGGCAGGTTCGACGCGCGGCGGCGCCCGGCGTTCAGGACCGCCGGGGGGATCGCGCCGCGCGCCGAAGTCATTGTTAGGCCAACTGCTGGGCGCGGATGGTTTCGATCGCGTCGACCACCGCGCTGACGAACGCTGTGTTCGGGCTAAACGCTGCGATCTCCGACGACAGCTGAGTGTCCTGCGTGGTCAGGATGTTCTGCGTTAGATCCGTGAAGCCGCTGGCTCCGCTTTCGAGCCATTGGCTAAGTACGTTGACCGTCATTCTGCTTCTCCTACTAGTGGTGGGCTGCTTGGCGTTGCCGTTGGACGTTTGCCTGGTGTGGGCCGATCAGGAGTTGGTCCAGGGCGTCGAATTCCGCTCGGCGGGCTGCTAGTTGAGCGTCGTCGGGGACGGCTGGCTGGTCTTTGGCCGGTCCGAATTCTGCGTCGAATTCGCGGGTGGTCGGAATCCACAGTTCCGCGTGGCTGGTGAACGCCCAAAGTAGGAATTCGGGCCCGCTCGGCTTCGGCCACGGTTCGGGCCTGGTGGTTGAGCCGTCCACGTTGATGCGCGCGCTTGTGCGGCCGCGCTGGCGCCAGTCCGGCCAAAGCGCCGGCAAATTCTTGATGTGGAGCAGGCTGGCGCAGTCTTCGCCATCGACGGCCGGGCGTGCGGAGCGCCAATAGCGTGCGGGCGCGACGTGCATGTGTACGGCGTCTTGGCAATCGCGCAGCAGTTCGTAATCGGGGCAGATGTCCTGGTGCAGTCGCTGCCACTCTGCTACGTGGTCGGACTGGATTGCGTGGGAGGCGGTTTCGACGCCGGCGGCGATCAGCGCCTGGGCGTCGAGTGCCGCTTTGGCTAGCAGTTCTTGCAGGTTTAGGTGGAGCTGGCGCAGGATCAGATCGACGTTGCCGCGGAGGACCGAGTTGGTTTGGCCGATCGCGGCGTTCTTGCGGTTCAGCGTGCGCTGGCGGTGTTTCTCGTGGGTGGCGATCGCGGCGTCGCGCTCGTCTTCTGCGGTGTGCCATTCCGCTGAGACGGGCCCGGCTGCGAGTTCAGCGGGCACCTTCGGTACGGCCGGCATGTTCTGCAGAAACTCGTCAGCCGATTGGGCGCCCTCGAGCGCTTCGCGATACCCGGGCAGTGCGTCGACGATGGGGCCCAGGAATTTGTTGCGGGGCAGGCGGATTACTGCGGGTGAGGGTGCGGTCATTTTCGGTCTCCGTATCTTTTGGCGAGTTCCTCTCGGGCACTCCGGCCGGGAGGGATGCGGCTGTCCGCGGTTGGTCCGCTGTTGTCGGCGCCCACGCCGAACCGCTTTTTCAGTTCGGCGCGGCCGTCGTCGCCCCTCTGCCCGGCTGGTCCGCCGGCGGCGGAATGCTGGCCCCACTGGCGCGGTTGCTGTGGCTGTTCGCTGACTCCGAACAGGGTGCGCAGGTGGGCGCCGACTTTCTCGACGTCGATGTTGCCCTCGGCGTCGGCGACGCGGTTTGCGTCGGCGACAGCCAGGAACGCGGCGAGTTGGTCAGGGTCGGAGATCACCTGAGCTGCGACAGTTTTGAGTTGCTCGGTCGCGTCTACTTCGATCACTTTCCCCTCCAATCCTCGACCGCGTCGGCGGGGATGAGCCAGTCGCGGCCGTGTTTCTCGGCGCGAAGGTCGCCCTTTCTTGCGAGACGCCGCACATGCCCCTCAGTGACTTTCATCTCGAAAGCTGCCTCCGCGGCGGTATACGGTTCCTGGTCCAATTGTCCTACAGTGTCAGCGCTTTCAGGTTCGCTAGCGGACGTTTCCCAGGTCAGGCGGACTTTCAAGCACCAGTCCGTCACCTGTTTGGGGACGGGGGGTGCGCCGGCCCGTAACCCGTCGATGAACCGTCCGACGACATAGACCGCGCACTCAAGGTCATCGCCCGCCAACGTCATTCGCCGCCCCTGCGTTGAATCTGCTCGAGGGCGTCGGCGAGGTCCCAAGCAAGTCGGCGGGCTTCGTCGGCGGTCATCTCGAATGTCAGGCCAGGCCCGAGACAGATCAGAACGGGCAACTCGGATGTCTGCAGGATGACCTTGGCGTGAAACTTCCGCCGACGGAGCCTCACTCGGACTCCCGCAGAGCGTCGGCTGCCCGCTGTATGAACGCGATGCGGAACGCCGCTAGTTCGGCGATGACATCCGCGACTGCGGCCGGGACCGCCGGCTGTCGGTCGCGCGCCCACGTCCCGGGTGGGGTCTCTCTTATAAGAGACCCCCCTACCGGGGACACGTTGGGAGCGCCGCGAATCCGATACGTGTCCCCGTGTGTCCCGGCACGGTTGGGGACACGTCTGACCTGTGTTTTTAGGTGTTTGCCTAAAAAGGTTCGGGGACACATATTTAGCGACCCTCTTCCGGAGACGTGTCCTCGACGGTTTGCGGACACGTTTGAGCGGCTTCGGATGTGTCCCCGGGGGATCGGGGACACATCGTTTCGGGGCTGCCGAACAGCTCCCGCTGTGTGTCCGCATCGACTTCCGGACACGTTGCGGCGAGTTTCCGCGCCTTCACCGCGGCGGCCACGATGTCATTCCCGACCTTGTACTTCGCGGTACGCAGTGCAGTTCGCGCCTTCCGCGCGCCGATGTCGGTGGGCAGCCCGATGCGGGTCATCGCGGCGATGCAGTTAGCGACGCGCTGCTGATCGGTCATCGTCAGCGGCGGTGGTTTCGCCTCGTGGTACAGCCGCGGGTTGACGTCGCGCAGGATGCGGATGACGCCGGGGTGGGCGCTGCCGCGCTGGCGCTCACAGGTGAGGGTCACATAGGTTTCGCCGTTGGGCCCGGGCTGCTGGGTGAGTTGCCACACGCAATCGACGTCGTCATTTTTTGCGCTCGAGCCGCGCGCGCCGGTGTTGCCGCCTCCCCCTTTAGATTGGTGGCCGCGGTGGTCGAGTCGGACCACTGTGCGGCGAGCCGCCTTGAGCGGCGCCAGGGCGTGCCGATACAGGGCGCGGTAGGTGTCGGCGCTGTTTTCTTCGCCTGCCACCACGCGGCTCAGGGTGTCGATGATGACCAGGTCGGCTTTGTAGTGCTCTGCGAGGTCCGCGAGGTCGCGGCCGCCGGCTGCACTGTCGAGCGGCGCCATCGTCGGGAACGACAGGTAGTGCAGCTTCGGCTCGAGGTCCCCCCAGTCGTAACCCATATCGCGCATTCGCTCAACAATGTCGTCTCGGGTGTTCTCGTGGTCGATGTACAAGACGTGCACAGCTGGGCGCGGCGCGTGCCCGAACGCCCGCCTACCTGTGGCCAGAGCAGCCGCGACGTCCTGCACCATCAGGGACTTGCCAGCCTTTGCCGTCGACACCAGCGAATATGACGAGCCACGGACCAGGAAATCGTCGACCAGCCATTCGATGTCATCGGCGACACCGTCGAATGCGCGACGCCAATCGAGGGTCGGATACCGCAGATAGGCCGGGGTCGTGCCGGTGTGCGTCTGACCGTTGCGCGGCGAATCGAACTCGGGTTCGGGTGCGCCGGGATCGTCAGCCGGCCACGTTGGAGGCTCGGCAGTTTCGGTGTTGGTCAAGCGACGAGTCCGCCCGTTTCGGTCCAGACCCGTAGCGCGAGATCGCGGTCGTTGCCGCCGTTACGGTGAAGCCATTGGAGCACCTCGAGCGGCACGATTACGGGACCGATTGGGATGGTGCGCAGAATGGCGGCGCGCCAAGCGGCGATCGCGCGCTCGGTCAATGGGGGGTCCGGATAGTGGCACCTGCAGGCGAGCGGGTCTGCTGCACCGCATCGGCCGCACCACTGCGGTAGCCGACGCGCGTGCTCTTGACGTCGGCGCAGCTGTCGCGCGACGGCGTTAGACTGGCAAGCATAGTTTGAGCGTTCAGGTGAAGTCGCGGGTTGGCCAGGCTCGCGACTTTTCCTTTTGTAGGCCCTTGTCACGCGGCACCGCCTCGGGGATCGTCGGTGCGCTGCATGGTGTTTCGCTCCAAGTAGGCGAGAACGTCGCTTCGGGAGTAACGGACCCGTCTGCCTACTTTGATGAACGGCACACCGCGGCCGAGGTAGCGGTCCTGCGCCAGGCTGTTGGTTGTGGTCCGCATGAAGCGGGCCAGCTCTGCAGGGGTTGAAAGGGTCGGCAGTTCGTCTGTCACACTCTCCATCAGGGCTCCATCTTTGATCTCAGCCACGATCGGACTGATCGCTTGAATGACATCTTTATCATTTAACGCAAGCGAGGTCAAGCATGGCTCTTGCGTGTTCATCTTTGATCCCGTACGGTCACGGAATGGCTGGGAAGAAGTCGGACCTCGGGCCGATCGGCAACAACGTCAAGCACGCGGTCAAGCGGTTCCGAGACGACGAGCGCCGTCTGAGCTATGCCGAGCTCAGTCGGCGACTCGCGGACCTAGGGCGCGAGATCCCGCCGTTAGGTTTGCGCCGTATCGAGTCCGGTGATCGCCGCGTCGATGCCGACGATCTAGTCGCATTGGCCCTGGCGCTCGGTGTCTCACCGCTAGCGCTGCTGTTACCGACCGAAGCCGGAGCGGTGCTGCCTGACGGAAAAAGCTATGCGGCCGAGCAGATTTGGGAATGGGCGATGGGCCGACAGCCGCTGTTGGCGACCGATGACACGCTCGATTTCATGCGCCATTCAGATCCCATCAACTGGCCCGAGACGGAAGACAAGCTATTGAAGGAGCTGCGCGGAGCAAACCCGAGCGTACAGGGGGCCTTGGCGAGTAATCGCAGCCGAAACAAAGCGCGTCGGGACCGGCAGAACATCGTCGATGAGGTGTCCCGTGGCGACGATTAGCAAGTATCAAACGTCGAGCGGTGCAACCCTTTACAGGGTCCGCTACCGAACGCCCGGCCGCGGGCAGACGGACAAGCGTGGTTTCAAGACGAAGCGTGACGCTGAGGCATTCTCGAACAGTGTTGAGGTCACCAAAGCCCGCGGTGAGTATGTGGCTCCGTCGCTTGGGCGGGTCACAGTCGGGGAGTTGGGCACCGCATGGCTGGCACGCAAAGAGGGCCATTTGAAGCCAAGCGGATACCGGTCCTATGAGAGCGCCTGGCGGGTCTATGTCGAGCCGCGCTGGCGCGCGGCCAAGGTCGCTGACATCCGCTACACCAGCGTCCAAGCGTGGATCACCGAGCTCTCGAAGGCGAAGAAGTTGAGCGCTTCGCGGGTCGTCACGATCCACAGCGTTTTGGCCGGAATTTTGGACGACGCGGTGCGGGATCGAATGCTTGCGGCCAACCCGACACGCGGCGTCGCGCTGCCGCGGAGGTCCCGGCGCCCGAACGTGTACCTGAGCCCCGACCAACTTCACAGCCTGGCGACGGAGTCAGGCCGCTACGGGTCGCTGGTCCTGGTGCTCGGGACCGTGGGCCTTCGCTGGGGTGAGGCCGCGGCGCTGCGCGTCTCGGACGTCGACTTCCTGCGCCGCCGCGTCGTACTGCATGAGAACGCGGTCGCTGTCGGTGGCACCACTCACGTTGGCACGCTCAAGACGGGGCACAGCCGCGCGGTAGCGCTACCGCAGTTCGTCGTGGACGAGCTCGCGGTCACCTGCGTGGGTAAAGAGCGCGACGAGCTGATCTGGCCGGCGCAGGACGGCGGCTATCTCGCCCCGCCGACGCACAAGTCGTGGTTGGCCGGCGCGGTGGCGCGCTGCCAGAAGGCAGACAAGACGTTTCCGAGGATCACGGCGCACGCTCTGCGGCACACTGCGGCGTCGCTGGCGATCTCGGCTGGCGCGAACGTGAAGGTGGTTCAGCGGAAGTTGGGGCACGCTTCGGCGGCGATGACTCTGGACGTTTATGCCGATTTATTCGACGACGACTTCACCGCAGTTGCCGACAAGTTATCTGAAACTGTGGGCAAAGTGTGGGCACGAGGGGGGTGAAGCGGCGATCCAGCAAACATGAAAACCGCCATCTACCTGCGTTAACGCCTCCACAGTTTTGGTGCCCCCGGTGAGATTCGAACTCACACTGGACGGGTTTTGAATCCGTTTCCTCTGCCAGTTGGGATACGGGGGCTTGTGG
>Ga0182030_10019224_pt1 | contig 13031 bp, 15 predicted proteins | sample 812S3MmetaG_FD_121299 | JGI IMG/M metagenome (GOLD analysis project Ga0182030, IMG submission 121299) | Permafrost microbial communities from Stordalen Mire, Sweden - 812S3M metaG (Illumina Assembly) | ecosystem: Environmental > Terrestrial > Soil > Wetlands > Permafrost | place: Sweden... | reverse complement strand
AGCTAATTAGTTTTTGTTTTGTTTAGTAAAGTCTTTATATTACTAATCTTAATACTATAAATTCAATTATTTTATAATTAAATAAATTAGTAAAAAATAAGTCTTGATTATTTATACTATATTTAAATACAGATATTTAATATAGATAATAGAATAAATAAATAGTAGACTCTAGTAGTACTAGCTTTGGTAATATTAATATAATTTATACTAGAATTTTTTATCTAATTACTATTTAGATTTTTAGTATTTAAAATAATAATTATTTAAATTGTTTGAAACTGTTTACTTATAAATATAATTTCAAATTGATTATCTTTTGTTAAACAATTATTCTCAGTATCAATTCATTTTGGACTAGTTCTGGAACTGGTTCTAGATGGAGAGTCCTGGTCTCCAGAGGCTCTTGGGTAAGGTCCGCATCTTGAGTCACGTGTCGTAGCTATCGCGGCGGTTCGGAAGGCGTCGTGAGGCTGAGCAAATTTAGGTAACTACTTTCCAGCTTGTCGCTATTCCAATGTCTTCATCAATATCCAATTCATTGGTATGTTAATCCTGCAAAGGATGCGAGGATAGATTACACCCCATTGCAAGAACCACCATAGCGGTTAGGCAAACGCCTTGACGACACTGCTCAATTGCTTCTTTTCAGCCTTATCAGCATGGATCCTTTATCTCTCACGGCGTCAATCATTGCTGTTGCGACGCTTGCGGAGAATGTAGTTACCAAGCTCTACAATTATTGCAAGGCTATAAGAGATTGCGAAGAAGAAGTTCGGAAACTGATGGTCGAGGTTAATGTCCTTTCTGGAGTTCTGGAACGGCTTGCACGCCTGGTTGAAGATGAAGAAGAGAACGGTTCTAAGCATAGCGAAGACGAAATGATGGAGGGAATAGAATCTCTTGACGCGGGAGGGAAATGTGACCCGAAGGTATCTAGCACCCCAGGATACATACCCGCCTGCCAGTCTACTCTGAAGGAAATAGAAATCATTCTCGTATCATTTGAGCGGAAAGGTGCCAGAATGCCAGTCAACCAACAAAATGGGAAAAGTTCCAAAAGATCTCTGTTTAGTCGGCTTTCTAAGCACGATCTCAAGTGGCCACTTTCTAAAGCAAAGACCATGGAAATTACACGCGCCCTTGAGAGGCACAAGTCAACTTGCGTCTTAGCACTTGCTGCGGAGGAACTGTCTGGCATACGGGAAGTTCTCGAGAGCACAAAAGCATCCAATCAGATTATCTCTGATATTCAAGCCACGACAGGAAAGATACTAGAACTTTATCAGAGTAAAGAGACGAATGAGATCTTGAAGTGGTTCGCGCCGGTGAACCCTGCCTTCAAGCATCAAGGATGTCGAAGGGAATATCAGGAAGGAACCGGATACTGGATCTTTGATACCGAAGAATACAAGACATGGTGGCATGGTTCAAATATGGGACTCTGGATTTATGGAATTCCTGGAGCTGGAAAGACAATCCTTGCGTAAGTCATTAATGACTTTTTTAGCCAAATTGCGACTAACACCGGGAGCTCGCTTGTTATTGATAAGCTGTCGACTTCGGTTGGAGCAGGCTTCGCGTACTTTTATTGCCGGCATAATGACCCAGCAAGCCAAGAGCCACTCGCAATTCTTGGTTCACTCGTGGCACAACTCTGTCACCAGGACAGCGGCGCTTTGGAGGATGCAACGACATTCTACGCATCTTACAATATATTAGGTACACTCAAAACGAAGCCTACCGAGTCGGATTTAGGATTCTTATTGAAGAAGATTTCCAACCGATTTAAGGGGGTGTTTGTGGTTCTTGATGGGCTTGATGAAGTGGGTTCAGCTATCACAACTACGATCCACCGACATGAGCTCATAAAAACTCTCTCAACACTTCATAACCCGCCAAGCACAATCCGGACTATCATATTCAGCCGCGCTGAGTCAGATATTAAAAACCTCTTTGGCGAGGGGAAGTTTTCTCCTTTGTCAATTGCTGCAAGATCTTCTGATTTACAACTATATGTTGCGGCAAAACTCAACACGCTTTCTATCAAAGACAGAAAGTTGAAATCAGAAGTTCTGGAGGCGCTCGTAGACGGTGCTGATGGGATGTAAGTCGACTCACTCTCCCTGTTTGCTCAGTTCATCAGTGTTCATTGATGGATTCTTAGGTTCTTCTGGACAGTTTGCCAAATCGAACTGCTAAAAACTTTGCCCACAGCCGCGACTATCCGCAAAGCACTTTTTTGTCTCCCACCAGGACTACCAGCTACTTATATCAGAATATTTGAGAGAATCGATTCTCATTATTCAGTGGAGACGCAAAGTTATATCCGACGAGCTTTGTCCATTTTATTGGATCCTTCTAAGGACAAAAAAATCACATTGAGTGGTTTGGTACAGGCCATCAGCCTTGAAGAAACCACAGAGTCGCTGATCCAAGATGATATTCCGGATGAAGAAGCCGTTTTGGGGTGGTTTGGATGTCTTCTTCGCAAGACGGTCCAGGGAAACATTGAGCTGGCTCACTTCAGCATCAAAGAATTCTTAAGAAGCTCGAAAAGAGACATACCTCATCCCGCGGTGCACAAATACTTAGTGCCGAACGAAGCGGCAGGAGCGGCCAAAGTACTTGAGATATGCTACATGTATCTATCTCTGTCCGACTTCGATCGGGTGCCGTTTGCATCAGTCTATTCGGACGACCGTAACGCATTCATGGAGCGCTTCCCTTTCTACGAGTTTGCCGCGAACTACGCCGCCGGTTTCAACGGTAGTTGGGTGCTCGAAACCGAGCCACCTCCATCTAGTCGACTTTTCCAGCACCCAACAGCGCCTCACTGCCTCTATCTTTGGGCACATTTCCTTCAGACCGAAGATTCCGAACGAGGATCTGGAGACGAGCCTAAGATTCAGGAATCTCATCTTAACCCACTGACCTCCCTTCACGCTGCATGTGAGCTGGGTCTGGCACCGGTAGTCTCTCGATTATTGCTGGAAGGAGCAAGCCCCAATTTTCAAGTTGCACGACTGCCATCACCACTTCACCTAGCCATTAGTAGCTCTCCATACGATCTCTTAGACTATTTTTCTGACAGAGTGTTGTTTATGGCGGAAGACGGCGATGATGAATCTATAACCCAAGTTGTTACATCGCTTCTCGCAGCTCAAGTATATATAAATATGACGGGAAAGTACGTTATTCGCGATGGGGTCGAGTTTCATACAGCCTATGTCTCGGCACTATATGTTGCACTGTTTTGCCAGAGGTTTAATGTCAGTCGTCTTTTGTTGCAACATGGTGCCTTGATTGTTTGCAGCGAGTTGGATCTTCGACTCCTCATGACGCAATTCACGGAAGAATCCAAGTCCGGCTCACAATACTGGGAACCTCCATGGGACACTCTACTCAGGGAAATCCTTAAGTCAGACTATGATGAAATTTTCCGAATGGTGTTAGAGTCTGGCCTTGCCCCAGAGACCACCGATTTGCAATCCAGCAGTAGCAACGCTAACGACAACCTGCTAAAGTCAATAGCAGCCAACAATGAAGATGCCGTTAAATACTTTTTGACGATAGGGGCTAGTCCTGATTTTCATAATGCGCAAGGGAAGTCAGCTCTTTCTGTCGCATATGAGCTACAGCTTCCGCGCATGTTTTCTATTCTTCGACAAGATGAAAAAGCATCACTTCATTCACTTAAGAACGATGGAACTACTCTACTGCTACAATTGCTCGTAGAGCAAGATTTTTTCAGCCTGAACGAGTGGCTTGGAGATCTCTCTGAAATAGACTTAACAGATCATGAATTGGCAGAAAGTTTTAAATATGGGAGGTTGAATTCTTCTCTCATCCTTGAGTACGTACTGAACAAGGCGGCATCAGAAGGAAGAATGGATGTACTTCAATCTGCGGCTACCACGGTTCAGCAACTCCCAAATCTGGAGATAAACAATCCTTCGTATTTGGATATCCTCTCGCAATACCACTTGCTATCACAAGCGGAAGTCAGGAGTCTGTTCTTCTCCATGTGGACGCAAGAGCGGATGAATCTTCTTGAGCTTTTTATGACACAATATCGGAACTTCGATCCCATGCAGTGCCTTAATGTTCAGGGTGAGGACCAGAGTCAATCTTTGACTTTAAACTTCAAAGGGCTTTGGGGTACGGTAATTGATCCGTGCTGTCTTTGTTGGGCAGTGTCTGAAGCCTCTCCACAAATCCTCAGGTTACTTTTAGGTAGGGTTGACTCACTTTACAGCCGCCAATTTGTCTACGAAAAACTCGGATCACATATTGGTCGAGCTTTACAAAGGCGTCACATCGAAATTGCTCAGATTCTCTTGCAATGGGGTGAAAAGCTAGATGTGCCTCTCGCGTCTGGGGAATACCCGCTCCATTTAGCGTGTTATGACATTGTTGACTATCGTAATCACAATTGCGGTGCGTCCCACAGTCTTTCTTCTCTGCTCTCCGTGGATTTACTAAGCGCTACAGACCCTATCGCGATGATCAAAATGCTGGAGCAAGCTGGAGCTGATCTGCACGTCCAAGCGATCAGGGGAAACAACGCTATTCATTTTGCAGTCGCTAACAAAGCCAACGCATGCTTGAAGCATTTGGTCGCCCGTGGAGTTGATCCACACGCTGCCAATGCTATCGGCGAACGACCACTTCACGTCGCCTGTTCCGTTGGCTTTGAAGAAGGTGTGGATTATCTATTGGAACAGCCATCCAGTGTTGGATTCCTGAACCATCCCTCGGATATTATGGGAACTCCACTCTATACTGCCTCATTCAACGGGCATTCTCAAATAGTTGCCAAGCTCCTGAAGGCTGGGGCTGCCGTAGATCTATGTCCACTGCCTGGGAATGCCATGGGACCTGCCTTGTATGCTGCATGTACTAGAGCAGACGTCGGTATTGTAAAAATACTTCTGGCTCATGGCGCAAGTCAAATTATACAGGGCCCAAGATATTCAAATGCTATGGATGTTGCCCGAGCCTTTGGGCAAACGGAGATCCTGGGCGTCTTAGAGCAAGCTCGGGTAAAGGTCGAGGACAATATGGCCACTCAGGCGACCAAAAGCAAAGAGGAAATAAGAACCGTCAGTACATGTCATTTTGAACTCGATAAGATGGATCTCGGGTGACTTCACGGCCAGAGATATTCGTAGTGCTGAGTCGCTAGAGCTTGGTTTGGCACTTCTATGATATTTTGCATTATGGAAAGCCATAACATCGTCTCTTTGTGTATTCTGACATGGAAGGGCCTCTTTTATGGACAATAGACTTATTACCGTCTCTAAAGTCCGAACAAAACCTAGAAGAAAAGAAGTTTTCTCATATGCACGTGATCCAATCCCCTTTAGGTTCTGTCGTAGGGGTTGGCGGCGAGGCTGTTGGTTAGGATGTATGAGGGGGGCGCGGATAGGCCGAGCAAGTGGCGGTTAACAATTATTATACTAGCTCCACCCTCCAATTTCAGATTCCACAAGGCCCAGAAGTGTGCCGCCAATTCCTAATTCCAATTGCCTTACATCTTCCTCACAAGGCGCCTCATACTAGCTCCCAACTTTCAATCCCTTGGTGCCCATCTCCCAGCTCTTCGAATAAGAAACCGACGGCAATGGCTGGGGCAACAACGAAGCTCAAATGTACACCCAAGACACCTCCAAATTCTTCACGCCCAACAACCAGCTCGTGCTGCGCGCCATCTTCAAGTCCACCGCGCCACCCAAAAACACGTCCGCGCGTCTGATCTCGCACCAGAAGCTCCGCCGCACCCATGACTGTCTGACGGCAACGGCACGAGCGCCTTGCGCTGGCGGTATATGGCCAGCCTTCTGGTTACTCCCGCTAAACCGTTCAGCTGGCCAACCGATGGCGAGATTGATATCTTCGAGAGCTGGAATGGGGGTTATGTGAATCATTATTGCTTACATTGAGGACAGATAATGTATATATTCCTTCAGTAGATAAGAAGCTGGATTTTTAAAAGCTATAGACGAATACTCTGCTTATATAGACCTCAGAAACGCGCTAACGTGGGCGCGACGCTAGTCCCTTCTAATGCCTTCCTTACAGGGACAGTATAGTGGAGAGGACTGGGATAAGCACCGGGTGGTAGAGACACCTGTGCCGAATACGCCGGTCAGGATCGCCCTCGCTTGGGCGTAGGACGAGGATCGGGATGGGGCGGGGGGCAAGCTGGTTTGGTATTTGGATGGGAGGGCTGTTATAAAGGCGCCGATTTCGGCGGGGATGAGGAAGCTGAGTGAGTGGAGGGTCATCATCAATGTAGCAATGAGAGGCAATGTTTGTGGGGAAGGTTGCCGCGGGATGGATCGTACGATTTTGTGATTAGGGAGCTAGGGGTTTGGGATGCGCCTATTGGAGGTTGGGAAGCGTTTGAGAGAGACTTTGCGAGCACAAGGGATGGTAAAACGATGTGAATTTCTTGATCTGAAAACAACGTTACCCATCCGATCGTTTGGTTATATGCTCCTCGAAGCAGAAAGCTGTGGGCTATCATTATCTGTTCATCCTAGTGAATTTGCGTCCCTCCTGACGTCCGATAGACTGTCACGGAACTTTGAAATCATTGACCTGGGTCAAATCAACTTTACAGTTGACCAGTCCTTCTTTTCTTCTATAGCTTTTGCAACTTCTTCACTGTTCAAAAACATCCACCCAACCCTCTTCACCCCTTGATTTTCAGTTCCACGGTTGTCCAAAACTAGTCCAAAACAGAGTCCAAATGTTTGTGGGATCAGATCCTCGCCGCTGCTGTTCTCTTCTTCAACAACCTTGTTCTCTTTTTTCTCGTCCTCTGGTTCTTTTGAGATCATTTGATCTTTTCCCCAATTACCGTGCCTGTACGGATAGCCACCAAGAATCAGAACTTGTATGTTCCAGCTGCGCCATTCTTCTGATTTCAAAGAATGTGCATTATCCAGTGATACAACCTGGTCTTCATCGCTGTGAGGTGTGCGAAATCGCGGGAAAGGCTGCAGACCTGCCCGGCGCAGCCTAATTTCGTGTTCAGTGACCTCTTCCTCGCTGTGTACTAAACGGATGAGGGGGGCGTGGATGCGTATCCAAGCACCAGTAATTTCACCGTAGGGATTGGCCTCTGTTTTAAGCTGGACATTCCATTCCTGGACTTCAGCGATATCTTTCCACCCCTTTCTCTTTCCCGTGGCGGCGATGCCATCGAAGCCAGCCCAACTCCAGCTTGGGCCAATGTACTTGCCATCTTGTGCCATTGCTTGTTTTTCCTTTCCTAGACACTGCCATGCCAGGCCCTCGATCAAATTGGTGCTCCAGAGGCCGGCTACGTATTGCGCTTTCAGTCGCTTCTCGAACAATCTCGCAAGTCCACTCATGGCCGGGAGTTTATCGGTTGCCTTTGTTAGCTTTCGATTTCCGTAGGCCCACAACAGATTATGCCACTCATCTATATCGGCTTTCTCCAAATCGATGTTGAAGCGATTCTTCCCATTACATCCATACTCACCAACGAGTCCGTGGTCACACTCAAAATACATCTGCCGCGTGTTGTAATGCAAAATTCGCCTGGCCAGCACCCGCTCCTGAAGCGCCCACCCACGTTCCGTAAGTGCTTCGCCTTGGAATTCCCCGTTCATGATCTTCCACTCGTCGTTTGTGTATAAAAGAACTGCGTGCATCTTACCTGTGTATCCCGGTATTTCGACTAGACAGGTGGCACGTGGCGGTCGATCGTGGAAGCATCCCACAGAGCTGTCTTTGGCATGATTTACCGCTATGACGATGTGCGCATTTGAATAAATGTCAATCATGCGAGAAGACTCCCGTGCCCAATCCTCAGTGTCATCCTGACATATGCAGAGACTGTCAATCCATAGGTATCGAATTCCGAGGTGCCTTGCAATAGTAATAGCATGAAGAAATGTCTTGGGCAGTTCAGAGAGGTTAAATCCCTGCTGCCTTGCCACAATGGATTCTCGGGAAGTAGTAAAGTGCGGTGAAGACCCCCAGCAATATGACAGGCAAGCATAATGGCCTGACAGACCTGCCCCGTAGACCAGCTTGACGATATTGCCTGATGGCTGGGAACCAATATCAAGCACACGTGAAGGTAAGGTGGAAACTTCCTTCGAACAGTTCTCATGTTCCTCCACGCAGCCCTTCAGCCACGAAGCAGCGATTTCAAGGCTGCTTGGGGAGCCCGAATTAGCTTCCAGTGGCCGCAGCAGAGTCTTCATCTTCTTTGTCAAACCTTCCAAAAATCAGTCTAATGATTATTCTATTTCACGTACGAAGCACATTAGACGCACCGGGTTCCGTAACAAAGCCAACCCCCGCCATGAAGTTCAAGGATGATTTTCCCCGCCGAATAAATACCAGGAACCCAGGGGCCCCGCACAACCGCTTCGTCAACCACAGCCTTTCCCCTGGTCCTGGTATTGGCTGATTAGCCTTTTCGAATTCAATAAAATGCTTGTTGTTCTCCTCCACATCGCGGTAATGCGCAATCCACATGTTTACCCCTTCCTGGACCATAGCGCAAAGAGCGCAGGATGCTGCGCACGCGGCGAGGGCATCGAGATCCTCGTGCCAGGGAAAGCCGACTGGATCGTTTAGTACTCTTCCTTTCTTTATCCCATAGCTAGTGATGTGCAGCTGGGGTAGATCTCTATTGTCTCCTATGTAGCTGGAGGCATTCATCTGCTCAGGGGGTGGGGGCAGAGAGGCAAAGGGGACAGAGAGGCATAGGTTGCATAGTGCCATGATGCTGGAATCTTGTGATCCTTAGTCCCGTACTGTATTTATCAACAATTTTAACAGAACAATATCATATATATTTGAGTATTAATTCTCGTGGCGGAGAGAAATTGAATGAGTGCTTGCCAAATTGAGGCCATATGGTCGTATATGCCAAAGTTGGGAGGTTGTCGTTTCGTGCGGCTCTTATTAACAGGGATCTAAGATCGCCTCTATGTGGTATTTTCGTCAAGGTGGGCAGGGGAACCAGAATCGACTCCTTGCTCAACGTCATCACAATTTTGATAGGCTGAAAAAAGCGGCTATATTCAGGGCAGCAGGCATTCGCAACATCTAAAAATAAACGATAAGGAAACTATAACCGATTCTGAAAAGGGGCCCGAAGAGGTCCCCCTGAGCACAATCCAGCTGACTTATCAACGTGCTCATGACTCAGGGTTCAGCTAAGATTAGAACAGCCATTGCTTAGGTCTAAAGATGGAAGTAAATTTTAGTAAGAATCAGTTTCGGCGTAGATTATATTGGTTATTTAATATTATGATAACTCTCAGCTTCATATCCTTCTACCATATCTTGATCTCCTCCTCAGATCTGAGACTTTTGAGCTTGCCAGGGGATAATGTTATATTAATTAAAAAATATATATTTTCAGACGATCTCGCTCTTTCAACGCACAAAGTTTGAGCACCTCTTTTCATTATCTTCTACCCAAACAACTTTAACTTCCCATTGTATAAAGTTCTCACCATCGGCTCCTTATCAATTTGTAACTTAAACCTTTGCCTCGACCAATCTTCTACATCGTCCTCCAGTTCTTCCAACGCGAGGATTCGCTCGCCTAAATGTACTGAGAGCTCAGGAGTTGAATCTCTCCAGCTCTCAACTATACAAATAGATATCAACTTCTTAAGATTTACCAATTCGTCCTCTATGCAACATTGCAACTTCTAGCGAGTCTTATCGTGCCAAATTGGTGCTGATACCAGAACGTGTTGGATTTTAGGACACATATCCCTCTAAAGACCTTTCAAGAAATCTTGGTAATATTCCTTGGATAAACCGTTGTACGGACACCCTTCCGATATTGAGCTATGCAACCAAAGAACGTTACTGTTGAAATTGATCCAAATCCCGAAACGTTTATGCATAATTCCCATAGCAACCACATGACTCTCTTTGCACGCGAACTCCAGGCCAAGTGCTTACGATCTCCCGAGTAGACGTTCATCGAGAGGATCGATATAGGCACTGGATGCAAATCAGGCAGCTTGGTCTTTGGAATAGACAATATCAATGATTCGATGTTCATCGCAAGCATATTTCCAAATCTTGAGATGAAGCTCAATGGGGAGTTGCGGGAAGCGTGTTAAAGTATTATCGGAGGAATATTTGGCTTCCGCCGTTTTCTGATATGCAGCATCACGGTCTATCCCACTAAGAGACCGTATCATTTGCAGCACTTGCTCTCCCCCGTGAGCAGAAACGTTTCCGTCAGGCAGCGTAGATTCATAGAGGTTATTACCGAGGGAACGCAATTGAGAGAAGGAGGGAATGTTAATTGAGCTGATAAAAGGGACTAGATATACTGCCATGCTTGATATTTTACTATAATTGATATAGGTGTTAAAGAATTCTTCGCCCGTTGATACATTTTGAAATGGCTTTGATCGAGGTTGGTCGGGAAAATGCGGTGACGGAAACAGTCGGGAAGTGTGGCAGAATTCCTCTAACTTCGAAAGTGGACAATCAATCCCGTCGCCCCATTTCATGACGCGAACAAGATATCCAGCCTCGCCCTACAAATTGTCCTCCAACTCCTCGAATTCTCCAGTTTAATACCAAATCTAACTTCTTCTCATCTAATTTTAATCAACAACAGAATGGGTTGGTTCTGGGCTGACTCCGACGTCTCAGTCGTGAATGCACGATCGGCTCCACACGCAATATCCAGCGATGGCAACCTTTCACCACCGGTACGCCCACCAATCCTCAGGTCCTTCAAGTACTAACACATCATAGCCTGCGTGCCCTATGCATCAATCTGCTGCCAAACCCCCAACTCCTCCCGCCGAATCTGCCTGTCCATACAATCCCGCCGACCAACCTTTACCCGCCGACTCCGCGGCACCATCCAAATACTCCAAATACAACCCTCTAAACTACATGTTCTCGGATCTATCCCAAGACCGTGGGGCCAATCAGACAGTCGCTTTACCGACGGAGCGTGAGGTGAGCACGATTCCTAAAGGCACAGGTGATGGCAACTGGGAATACCCTTCCCCGCAACAAATGTATAACGCCCTCCTCCGCAAAGGAAACACCGATACCGATGCCACCGCCGTAGAGTCTATGGTCTCGATTCACAATTTTCTAAACGAAGGCGCATGGGCTGAGATTGTAGAGTGGGAAAGAAGATTTGGTGGTGGATTGAAGAGAGGATGGGAGATGTGTAGGAGAGGAGAGCAGGGGAGTTTGGCGGGCGCTGGACTAGAGAAGGGGGCAAATGAGGAAGAGGTGGGACAACCGAAGTTGTTGAGGTTTCAGGGGAGGCCGAAGGAGATGACTCCCAAGGCGGCAATGATTCAGGTTATGGGGTGGATTTATCCTACTGCTTTTGCGTGAGTTTGCCATATTATTTTTTCAGATGGTTTCGAGGATGGATGGAGCTGACGAGAGTAGTACGGAACCACCATTCGATCGCCATGATTGGTTCGTTCAGAGGGAATATAAAGGCCAGAAGAAAGAAGTCAGATACGTGATTGATTATTACTCCGGACCCGATGAACCTTCCGGCGAACCAGTTTTCTATCTTGATGTTCGACCTGCTGTTACGCCTACGGCTGCTGTAGAGAGAATGATGAGGTGGGGAGGTGATGTGTGGTATAGAGCTTCGGGTGCCGCTATTAGAGAGAACGAACGAAATTAGGGACTGACATTTTGCGTCCTCTCGGTTTCGCGTTATTCGGCGTTTCCTCGTTTCAGCGCAGGTCTTGCTTGGGTTCAACTCTGCTTGGGATGACTCGGGACGCTGAAGTCAAATCCGTCTTTTAGTTTTCTTGGTCTGGATGGTTCGTTTCACGCTCCTTCCTTTCTCCTCTCCTCACCTAGTGTAAATCATAATGATACCAAATCTATAACTTCCTCTCACCTCCTCTCTTGCACAATTTCTTATTTTCCCACGTGACTTCTTGCCCAGATGCACTTTCCATTCCCTTAACGTCCTAGAAGCTTCAGGTACACCTTCCTTACTGACATCGGTCTTAGAGAGATAGATTAACTTGCGACAAAGTTACCCTGAAGTACATTCTCGCAAGCTAAAGAAAAAGGCTAGCCCTTTATCACTGTCAAAAAGGACCCTGGCATTCAGATCAATCTCGATCTGGCATCTACCCAAACTTTCGGGTCCCCTTAAGATTACAACCTTCAACTTATCGCTATAGAATCAACATCAACCATTCAGCCACAGATAGCAACAACTCACAGGAATGGGCGTTAATTTACCCCTACCCCTCAATCAACATTCCATATGAAGAATGATCACGCGTCCTTTTCTTCAGCTACGTCTTATGAGGCCACTCCCACCCTCTTCTTGCCCTCCTCTTGCGCTCCGTCTCAAATCTCCTTCACAATATATACTCAAAATGCCTTGGCTATCGCGTCGCAACAGCGCTGAAGAGGACACGAAGTCGGATATTTTTGACGAAACCCCTGTCACTATGACAAGTGCGGCTGTTACTTTCGTACCCACGTTGGTCGATGGGTCTTGCGGGACATCACCTATACATCACCGGGAGATGACACTGCGCCTCGTTCTCAATGAGCTCAAAATTACGGTCCAGAATCTACGTTGTCTGCCCGCGATGGCAAGGTCGACGTGTAGTTTGGATTTTGCAAGGAGCTTGATAAGGAGTTGGGCGGATTTCCGTGATTTATGTTTGCAGATTGCACTGGGGGTGGTTGAGCTTTGGGGAATGATGCTTGCGATCCCAATTTCCTTGACTCTCCCTGGAATTCTCTTCGCACCAATATGCGCCATGTTTGTTGGGCTTGTTATGGCACTCTCGTGGCTTTTAAACCGAGAAAAAGTTATTCTTAGCACGAGTCCAAGCTCATCGAAGGAGTTTTCGGGTGAAAAATGGATATATATCAATAGCTCAATGACGAGGTCAGCCTCCCCCTCAGCTTCGCTTTCCCTACTACCAAGTGGCTAAGAAGCACAGCTCCCACCAACTCTCCCTACACCTTGCAAAACTCACGACCATCTT
>Ga0182030_10019222_pt1 | contig 13032 bp, 13 predicted proteins | sample 812S3MmetaG_FD_121299 | JGI IMG/M metagenome (GOLD analysis project Ga0182030, IMG submission 121299) | Permafrost microbial communities from Stordalen Mire, Sweden - 812S3M metaG (Illumina Assembly) | ecosystem: Environmental > Terrestrial > Soil > Wetlands > Permafrost | place: Sweden... | reverse complement strand
CGAGACTTTTCTCGACACCCGCTTGCGTACGGTACGCCGAGCGTCGGCAAAAGTGCCGACGCGGCACGCACGAGTGCGTGCGCCACGCCGAAATGGCACAGTTGTTTCTTGACGAGCCCTTAGCCGCGGTACGGTGTGCTTGATGCGTCGACGCTGACTTGCTGGTAGCCACACCTGTCGAGCAGCATCTTAACGCTAGTGAGATTGAGTGCTTTATTAGGGCTCGGCCCAATGCGCACCGACCGTAACGGCAGATTACGGTCCTCACGCCCGATTGCTTTCGAGAGTTCCTTGAGGCTGTAGTACGGTATCAGCATGCCGCGTGTGACGCGGTAAGACGGACTTACCGGGGTGCCTTGAGATGGAGTAAATATGAGCCTCCAGTATATTAACGCCAAGCCGAAAGTGGCGCTCTATCGAACGGCGGCGAGTCGGAGGTCCCCCAACGGCGTTGGGGGAAGTGTCCGGCCCGCTCCGGTCGGCTGGTCGGGCCCTCGAAAACAGGCGCCCACCGCCAGTTGCCCTACCGATATTGGTAGTTAATGCGCCCTCCCAGGCGACGCCGGAGGCCCTCCCGGCCCCCTGTTAGTGTTAGTGAATCAGCGGGGTAACCGCGAAGCTCTTGATTTCCACGTAGCTGTGATCGCCCTGAACGATGAACGGGCCAGGCTCGGCTTCATCGGAATTGGTGGCGATGGCGGTGAGCCCTTCGATCTCGACCTTGTCCAGGACCTTCTTGCCGTTGAACACCACGGTCAGATCTCTTCCCACCAGGCGGATGTCATAGCTCTGCCACTCGCCGACGGGTTTGCTGGCGTTGACTGCGGGAACGATGCGGCTATAGAGTGCGCCCGCGCCGTGAGAGTTGGGCGGCTTGCCGTAGTCGTCCAGGATCTGGATCTCATAGCGGCCGCGAAGGCCGATGCCGCTGTTGGAGTGTTCCACGATGCGGAAATCCACGTGCAACTCGAAATTCCAGAACTTCTGCTCGGATAGGATATCGGAGGTCGGCGGCGCGTTTCTCAAGACCCCGTCTTGAACTGTCCATGTCAGGGGCACGGCCGGGTTCAGCGCCTTCCAGCCGGTGAGGTCCTTCCCATTGAAGAGCGCGATGGGCTGGCCCCTTTTCCAGGTGCCGTCGTCCTTGTCCTTGATCACCGGCGCCCGGACGCCCGTCCACTTGGTGGGTGGTCTGTCCGAGCCTTCCAACTCCAAGGCGCCCTCCAGCTTTCCACCGATGAGGCGCGCAACGAAGAGCGAATTGCGGGCCGGCGGTTGGTTCGCCTTTCGCGGCCGGGCTGGATCCGGCCTGGGAGCCAGGATGGTGAAGTGCAGTTCGCCATTCTGAACAATGATGGTATCGATCCTATTCAGATCGCCGCCATAAGCGCTCACGAATTTGCCGGCGGGATTCGTCGTTCCGACGCCTGTCAGTTCGAGCCACCACGCCCGCTCGCCGGTTGCGGTTGTGATGTCCCATCTGCCGTTGTAGTCCCGATCGGCTGAGAAGGCTGGCCACGTCGCCAGCAGAGAAAGAAGAACGCGGAGGGTACGCATAGGCTTCGATTGACTACGCTAGCAGATTGCCGGGAGCGCGGCTGGGCGTCTGGACGTGAGAACTGCTCCCTTCGGCACGATCAAGACGTAACCAAGCTCGCTGGTTGGCGACTCGGGAGGTGACCTCAAACGTGGGCTTGGCCGTGGCGAAGCTACCGATATTAGGGGTTAACGCCGACATTTGCGAGCATGGCATCGTCGTCCGCATCCGCTATGATCGCCGCTTTCCGATCAGGTGCCCATTCCGAATTAGCCCCGAAGCCTCAGTCGCCGTTACTTCGATTTGATCCCTATCAAACCGAATGTCCAACATGTAGTGGTTGATATTCGCAACAAAGTTCACGTCCAGCAGCAACTCGTTATCCGCAATCCATTTGCCGGTCGCCCCAGCCGGCATGTGAAATGGGCCGTTCGGGCCGAGGCGATACACTCCGTCCAGGTTAATCGGGAAACTCAGGAGTTGCCCATAGTACCCCACATCCACCCGCGCCTCACCGTTCTTCCCAAACGTCAGCGACAGGCTGTCGAGACGGGACGCGTTCACCGGAAACTCGTAGACCGCCCCCGAGATGGAGGCGGCCATCGAAGGAAGCGGCGAAGACGGCCGCGCCGCCGGTGGCTCCCCCGCGTATCGCACTTGCTCCTTCAAGTGCGCGTAAGCCACGGGATTCGGTGCCAGCGCCCGGTCGGACTCTACAGCCTGCCGGACCAACTCTGCAATCTGGCCCGCGTTGCCCCCGGCCATGCTCACGACGATCATTTCCAGGTCAGGCCACACAATCAGCGACTGCCCTCCGCGGCCAATGCCGCCGTACTGACGCCCGTTCGGCTCGTTCGTTACGTGCCATAAGTAGCCCATCGCTCCATGGCCTCCAGGCACGCCGGTGGGCGCCGCCGTGGACACCGCGACCCAATCCGCGGGCACTATCTGTTTGCCGTCCCAGTTGCCGCCATGCAGGTACAAATAGCCGATCTTAGCTACGTCCTGCGGAAGCATATGGCTGTCGCCCCATCCATGGCTTCGAGACTGCGCATCGTGAGCCCACACCACACCGCGGATTCCAAGCGGGGCGAATAGGTATTTCTCTCCAAATACAGCTTCGCTCATGCCCGCCGACGCTCCAATCGCCGACCCCAGCAGATGATATCCGGGGCTGCAATAGGACGATTGCGTCCCCGAATCATATTTCATCGGCAGCGACAGCGCGAACTGCACCCAGTTCGTTGAGCGTTTCATCTGTTCCAGTTCCCGCTCGCCCGGTGCGTATCCGCAGTCCAGCCCGGATTCCATGCGCAGTAAATCCCCAATAGTAATTTTCTGTTTCTGTCGCTCGGCGTTCGTGGGGCGCTCGTTGGGGAACAAGGGCAGAACAGGTTGATCGAGCCGGATCAGCCCTTGAGCCACCGCTACGCCCGTGAGCACCGAGGTAACGGTCTTGGTCACGGAGGCCAGGTCATGCGGGGTTCGGCCGTCATACGGATAAAAGGCTGCGTCGACCACGGCGTATCCGTGGCGGATGACAAGCAGGCTGTGAACACCCAGATGCTTCTCGATCGCCTGGTCGATCGCGGCAGCCAGCTTCTGAGAATCGATGCCCTGCGATTCCGGTGGCGCGGTCCGCCATTCCTGCGAGGGCCAGTACGGGAAACTCTGCCCTTCAGAAGTCAGGCACATTGCCGAAAGAACCAACCCAAAGTATGCCGTGCGTCGAATCGACATGGGGTAACCTTCCCGTCGCGCGGTAACCGCGCCCTCAACTCTATGTCGATCATATCGAATCTGCGGGTTACCCGGGACTTTGCTCCCACGTTTGAGCGGGTTGATGTACTTTGGGCCAAAGGGAACTCAACCGGTGTCGCGCTATCGTTCCAAAGACAGATCCGCCAATGCCTTCCAGTCACGATCCCAGACATTTCGCACGCCGGGCTATCTGAAAAGCCGTGGGGTAAAATCGTTCCGCTCGCGACGCCTTGTCTGAAATTCGTGTGCCGTGCCCTGCGATTCGTAGAAGACGTTTTGAATGCCTGCGTTGTCCAGAGCCTCATGCATTGGGGCAAACTCAGTAAAGCCTGGTGCGGTACTGCTCTTCAATGCCCCGTTCGTATTCTTTCGCACTAGCGCCGCCAATTTCGTCGGCGATAATCTTGCCGAGCGATGGAAAGCCTCCGCGGGGAACGCGGCACTCTGGGTTCCAGATGGCGGATCGGATCAATGGCTTTCCGCAGTGAAAAAACACTTCTTCCACGGCCACCAATATCCCGCATACCGGCGCCTTCCCCTCCACCGAAAGTGGGCCGAGCTGTTCGGCATCGACCGTAACTCGCGCCCTTCCATTTACGCGGAGCGTCTCGTTGATGCCGGGAGTCAGGAACAGCAAGCCGACATGCGGGTTCTCCATGAGATTCAAAACCGTGTCGGCACGCTTATTGCCGATCCTGTCCGGGATCAGCAGAGTGCGGTCGTCCAACACGGCCACAAACCCGGGTGCGTCGCCGCGAGGCGAAGCGTCCGCCCGGCCCTGAGCGTCGGAAGTCGCCATCACTACCAGTGGAGAAAGCGCGATAAATTGCCGGCAGTATTGGTCGAGGCGATCCAACTGCTTCGCGATTGACATATGGCTCGGCTCACCATAGTGTTTGCGGACGGCAGTGGCGTCATTCAGCTCCTTCACGGTAATCTCCGTTTCCCGACGAGCAGGTCTATCAGCGTATGGGTGTTAGTGTCAACAGGCTAACCGATGGTCCGGCAAGCACCTCAGTAGCGGCCGCCCCCGGAGCAGACAATTCGCCGGCATCCACGGTTTCAAAATCTGCTGTGGCAGCGATTCTCTGCCGGTCGCAACGGGTGCGGCCCTTCCATGGCAGGTTCACGAAATCCAATTTTACGACTTTTGATTCACGGGCGACATTACTGAGCAGGACACGAACGGATTTCCCGTCCCCAGATACCCCAGCCAGGAGACTGACACCTGATGGATTGCCCGGCTCGACTGCGATTCGCTCCGGCGAATCCAGCATGCGCCGAAACGCCAGAAACGAATAATATGCCTTCTGGGGCGCACCCGAAGAGGTAAACAGTCCCCACATGAACGTTGTCCCGGAAAAGAAAGTGGCGATATCCACATGAGCGTCTTGTAGCTCGGTAAGCGCAGTGGCGTCAAAGGCAGCTCCAAACGCGTTCTGAGTAGCGTCAAAGTACTGCCTGGAGTAAGCGGGGTCCACGAACAGCCGGCTCCAGTCGTCCGGACCATAATTCCACTCGTCGAGGATGCTCTCGGCAGCGGCGAATCCATATTGCGTCATCATGTCATGGACACGTCCGGCGCGGCGGGCGACCTCGTGAACATCCGGCGTATAGATGTGCCAGGAAACAAAATCGACCGGCACCCGGCGCTGTTGACAATAGCGCAACATCCCTTCCAGGAAGTTAAGATCGTGAGCCAATCCAGGCCCGCCGACTTTCAACGTCGGATCTTCCGACTTTACACTTCTTGCCACGGTTTCGTACAGGCGATAGAACTCGTCGGGAGTACCGGCCCAAAAGCTCAGGCTTTTCCCGTCGGGCTCGTTCCAGAACTCCCAATACCGAATTCCGAGTCTTAGGCCGTTCGCCCATCCCTGGTTATAGTGCCGGATGATGTGTACACAGATATCGGCCAGTTTCTCGTATGAATCCGGCGGCTGGTTGTGACGAACAGCGGTCTTGTACTCGGCGCTATATCCCAGCCGGAAGATGATGTTGATTCCCAGCGCCGATATCGTTTTCAAGTAGTAATCCGTCTGGGTGAAATCATAAGTTTCCGCGCGGTCAGGATCGGCTGCCCACTTCGGAAAGACGTAGTTGATATCAATGACGTTGTCGTAAGTCCACGCGACATCGTGCAGGCGGACATTGCGGACGCCGATTTCCTTGTAGTATCGGCTCAGGTCCACGATTCCCCGCTGGCAAAGAGGACCATTGTCAACATCGTTGAGCGCTTTGATTCGGCCAATCACGCGAGCCGCATCGATCTTCACTTGAACCGGGCGGGAATCGAGGTCCGCTGCTGCCGCAACGGCGTGAAAGCCGGCCAGGAGGAGCGCAAGCCGCCAGAGGCCGAAATTTCTCCACAAGTGGACTGTCATGGTCTGACCAGCATCTTAACAAAGGTTCCAGCCCTCGTCAATCGTTCTTGCGCCAGCCGCTCTGAACGGTTTTTCGCCGGAAAACGGGCGCCCTGGCGTATACTGGAGAAGTCTGGCTATGCCCCTGCCACACGGCCGCGCAACCGCAGTCATCAAGACGAAGAGCGCCATTCCGGTTACGCGTCAACTACTGACGATTCTGACTAAAGAAATCGAGCAGGGCGCCTATCCCGCCGGCGAACGGTTTCCTTCCGAGCGAGACATCGCGCAGCAGTACCGCCTGTCACGGGCTTCCGTTCGTGAAGCCGTGGCGCAGATGATAGCTCGCGGTCTGTTGGTGCGTACCAACGGCAGAGGCACCTTTGTTGTGGACCGCGCCGCCGGCGTACCCGGCGTTCACTCCAGTGGCAAGCACCTTGGGTTCTGGATCGACGAGACGGTCTTCCATTTCGCCGAGGCGGGGTACAATCAGATCCTCAGCGGGTTTGCGGAGGTGTGCCGGACTACCGGTTGCGACCTGGACTTCTACCCAGTCACCGACCAATCGAAGTTTCAGCCTGAACAGGATTCGGGTCCGGGCCATCTGGCTGGTTCGGTCATCGTTGGAGGCTTGAGTCGCGGATGGATGGATCGGCTGAACGGGCTCGAGAAGCCGGTGATCCTGGTCGATCTGTTGAATTCCACCGATGGCGTCTCGGTATCGATTGACTATGCCGCGGGAACACGGTGGGCCATCGATTATTTGGTCGGTCTCGGCCACCGGGATATCGGCTTCATTGGTTTTCCAAATAGCGAGAAATACATCCTGTACTGGCAGTCTCTGGAGGCGTATCGCATTCGTTACCGGCCGCAGTACGTGGAGTTTTTCGATTCGTCGGACTTGAGGCCCGGAATGTTGGCCGGCTATCGGGCAATGCGGCAACTGATCGCGAGAGCCGGGCAGAGGCCGACTGCAGTTCTGATTACTAACGATTTCGCCGCCCTGGGAGCCATGGAGGCACTTGCGGTGGCGCAGATTTTAGTGCCCGATGATATCAGCATCGTCGGTTACGACAATTTCGGCCAGGGTTCTACTTCGCTGACGACAATTCGCTCGGATCTGATGGAAGTGGGCCGTATCGCCGCCCGTACCCTGCTCCAGTGGATCGAAACGGGGCGGGCACCGAACCAGCGCACGACAGTCCCGGTAGAACTGATCGTGCGTGCCTCGACTGCGGCGCCTGCCGATACCGCCGCTCGGGTTTCTGCCGATATCGAGGGAGTAGGCTACGAATCAACTGTTCGGCCACTGAATCCTTAGGCGCGGGTCCAGCGGATAGATGGGACGCGGGACGCGCCGGTATGGAAGCGTCTTCAGTTGCGGCGTGCTGACACCGGGCGTATCCACTAAGAACACCTGTTTGGCAAGTGACTGATACGGGCCCCGAAACCCGTTCGGGCTCTTTACGGCCACGATGCGCATGCGTGCGGGTTCGATGCCGTGACTTCGGTAGAGTTCGGGATCGACGGTCATGGTGGGCCGCTCGGCAACTAACAACCGCATCTGCCCAATGTCGAGCACCACAGCCCGCCCCATCGAAGTCTCGACTCCCTGGTTGTACCCGGGCGCCTGCCACGTCCAGCGGCCGTCGGAAATCAACCGGACGCGCGCGGCGATGCGCACCGGGCGCGAGTGTTCCGGGTCGAACTTGCCGCCAACGGATGTGTGGATCGTAGCGCCTACGCCTGCGGCAATGGCCTTTTTTACGACATCCGGATCGACGATAAACAAGGCGGCTGAAACGTACCGTCCGAGTTGGAGCAGCGGCTTGAGAAGCCCCGTGCTGTCGCCTGGAGATCCCGACCCGGTGCTGTCGGCGGGCTCGGAGATGACGATTGGCCCCTCATCGGCGCGCAGCGATTCCAGAATCGCCCGCCTTACCGGCGTCAGTTTCACCGCGAACTCGCGCCTCGATTCCCAAAACCCGCGCGCGAGTTTTTCCACTTGTCGCCGGCCTTGTTCGGGATCGTTGTCCGTCACGGACACGACGCTGCAGCCCATCTCCGGCACGTCAAGCCAGGGTTGAACGCCAAACACGGATACCACTTCGGCCTCTCGTTGGTCCTCGATCCGAATGGCCTCATCCATGAGGCGCGCGAACGGGCCCGACGTCGTTTGCATATTCTCCGCGGGAACAATCAGCGGCAGCTTGTAAAAAGCCATTCGCGGGCGGACCGTTCCGGAGAGGGTCCTCAATAACAGTTCTGCCGCCCGCTGGCCCGTCTGGAATAGATCCATGTGCGGATAGGTCTTGTAGCCGACCAGCGCCGTGGCGCTCTGGACCATTAAGCGGGTCACGTTGGCATGTAGGTCCAGGGTGGCCACAATCGCAGTTTTCGGACCGACAATGGAGCGCGCTGCCGCCAGCAGATGGCCCGCAACATCCGGAACCGTTTCCGCCGTTTGCCCTCCATGTAGCGCCAGCAGCACGGCGTCGGGGCGGCGGACGCGGGTGAGGCTTTTTTGAAACTCGCTCAGCACCCTGGAAAAATCCCGCCGCTCCACCGGCCCGGCGGTAACAGCCCATCCGGCTGACAGTGGGGCGATCTTGTGGCTTGTCTTGCCAAGCACGTTCAGGAAGCCGCCCATCTCGGTAAAGGCCGAGCGGTGGCGTTCTACCGCGTCCGCGCCGAAAACGAAGTCGAAATCCCCATAGCGCGTCCTGACTGGTGAAAAATCGTTGCTCTCCTGAACGATGGATCCTATCGCAATTCTCATGATTTTCAGCTTGCCAGACTCAACAGTGTAATCCCGAAGATCTGGACCGCAACGCCGGCCCACAACAGATGAATCGATAGCCGGGGCGCCGCTTTCCACTCGCCCAGCAGCCAGCCCCAGGCAATGCCGACCAGAATAATAACCGACATATAGACCGGCCACCCGATCGCGGCGCCGAAGCGCCCCAACCGAGTCGCCGCGACGCCATACAAAACGGTGCCGACGATCCAGGCCGCGCCCATCCCAACGCTCATTGCCAGATTCCTGCCTGCCCCGGATATGCCATAGAGCTTCCAGTTCGAGTTTCGTTGCAAGAGCCGAAAGGACCACAAAATACTGGGAAGGGATCCGCAGCTTACCGCAAGGCTCCAAATGGCATTTGACGCCAGGTTTGGATCCGCCCCCAAGGCCACGGCGTTTCTGCGGATGGGCTCGCCATATGCCAGAACGATATTAAAAAGTGTAGACAAGACACCGGCAATTAACGAGATGGTGACACCCCGCCGTGTTCTAATGCGGTCGTGCGTCGCTGGCGGATCACGCAGGCGTCCAGCCTGGGCACAGCAGATAACTCCGACGAGCAAAATCAGGTCCCAGGCGAACACTTTCAGCCCAGCCGCGGTGAAGAGCCTTGAGGGATCAATCAGGCACAATGCACCAAGCGAGCCGAACGCAACCGACGCGCCGTACAGCAGAGCGCTGCTGATCGATAGTCCCACCAGATCGACGGCGATTCCCAACAGGACCACGGCGAGGCCCCAACCGAATCCGAGTAGACAAGTAACGATGAGTACCGTACTTCCGGTCTGCCCGTACACGGCAGCCAGCTTCGGAATCGTCAGATAGGCAACGAGCCAGGGGGAAATCAGATAGGCGCAAACCGAGAACACAAGCCACGTATTCTCCCATGCCCACTTTCTGACGAGCTTTGTGGGAACCAGGACGGACCCCATGATCAGTCCGGCGATGAGAACGGTGATAATTCCGCTCCAACCTGCGTTTTGCATGCGAGCTCCTCAATGCATGATCCAACCGCCGTCTACATTGACCGTTTGTCCCGTAACTCCGTCGCTCAATTCCGTCGCCAGAAACACGCACACTCTCGCGATGTCCAATGGAAGGATACGGCGCCTGAGGCTCTGCAAAGCGACGACCTCGCCAGCCTGCTCCGGAGTGACGGTTTGCGATTCTCTTTCGGTCTGAATAGCTCCGGGAGTAATGCAGTTCACATGGATGTTGAATTCGCCAAGCTCGCGCGCCAGCGCCCTCGTGAAGCCGATGAGAGCGCCCTTCGATGCGACGTAGTGGGCCAGATATTTCATGCCCCAGTAGAAAGTGACCGAAGAGATATTGATCACCTTGCCGGCACGTTGCTGTACAAAGTAAGGGGCAGCCAGGCGCGTGCAGCGGTAGGCCCCGTTCAGATTTACGTTTAGGACCTCACTCCACTGCTCTTCCTTCATCTCGAGAAACGGTTGCCGCGGATCGATTCCAGCGTTGTTTACCAGAACATCGAGAGCGCCCGTCTGCCGGAATAATCCGTTAATCGCGGATTCCACCTCTTCGGTTCGGCTCAGGTCCGCCACGCGCATCTCGACGGAAGCGCCCTGCTTTCGCAATTCGCCGGCGACCAGCTCCAGTTTCTTCGGCTCTTTATCGAGCAGCCAAACGCGCGCGCCCTCGTTGACAAACAAGCGGGCAATCCCCTCGCCGATGCCGTTGGCTGCACCGGTTACCAGCGCTGTCTTACCAGCCATCAACATACGAAGATCCTTCCTAGAGCTCACTGGGCGGTTGCGCCGGCAAGACAACGGGCGAGCGCCCGGTCGAAGGCTTCAAGAGTCCTGGAGATCTGTTCGTCTGTGTGGACAACCGAAGTGTACATGCGGCCATCCGGCAGCAGATAAAGACCCTCTTTGAGGCATTCGCGCAACCAGGACCGCAACACCATGCGCTCGTCGCCCAACGTATCACGATAATTGCCGAGAGATGACCTCTCGGTAAAGTGAACGGAGAAGGCGGTGCCGAACCCGGTTACTTCGAGCGGAACGCCCCGGCGATTCGCGGCCTCCCGAAGGCCGTTCATCAGCCTCTCCCCGGATTTCACGGCTTCGCCCAGAGTGCGGCCCTTGTCCCGGATGAGTTCCGCTATGGTCGCGTGAGCGGCCGCCAGGGAGATCGGATTCCCGTTGAAAGTACCGCCGAAAACGACCCCGCCATCGACGATCAGTTCGAGGATTTCTTTCCGGCCCGCGACTACACTGAGCGGCAGGCCGCCCCCGATCGCCTTGCCGAAGGTGGCAATGTCCGGTATCACATTGAATACGCTCTGCGCGCCGCCGGTCGCAATGCGGAACCCGGTAATCACCTCGTCAAAGATCAGCAGGGCTCCATGCTGATCGGCGAGCCGCCGCAGGCCGGGCAAAAACCCTTCGGCCGGCATGAGGCACCCGCTGTTGCACAGAACTGGCTCGGTGATAATACCCGCAATCTCGTCCCCCCGCTCCGCGAAAACCGCCGAGGCCGCCTGCAGATCATTCCATGGCAAAACAATGATGTTATCGGCCGCATTCGGTACCTGCCCTCGGGATCCCAACACAACATTCGGCTTCTGAGCCGGACCGATCTCCGTGCCCGAGGCGTGATAGCTGAGGAGCGCCGAATCCATCCACCCGTGGTAGTGCCCCTCGAACTTGACTAGCAGGTTGCGGTGCGTATGCGCCCGGGCAAGTCGCATGGCTAGTTGCACGGCTTCGCTGCCGCTGGAGGTCAGTGCGACTCGTTCCGCGCACGGAATCAGGCTGCAGATCAGTTCGGCGACGACGAACTCCAACTCATGCTGCGCGCCGTAATTGTGCGGCGCTTCAACCGCTTTACGCAGCGCCTCCACAATCGCAGGATGCTTGTGTCCCAGTATGAGAGGTCCCCATGCCAGGACGTAGTCGGTATACCAATTGCCATCGATATCCTGAATTTCAGCGCCGCTGCCGTCCTGGAAAAAAAGCGTTTCTGCCAAATTACGTCGGAACGGACTGCTTACCCCGCCGGCAAGCGATCGCTGAGAACGCTCAAAGAACTGTCGGGATCGGCCCCATTCACTGATCATTGTATTACTCCTTTTTCGATGACTGGCCTGATGTGGTTCTACCGTATCAACCTTTGGCTGGGCTGTCAATCCACAATGATATGCGAAGCGCTTCTATTGACGCGAAAATGGATCCGTGTTAATGTTGCCCATAATTGGTCAGGCCACATCGGTCCACCAGAGCACGGCCGCAAGACTTGTCGCTATGGGCGAAGATAACCGGCTCTCACAATACTGGCCGCCAGCAGAAGTTAAGATTCCAAGAGCGACCGGGCCGCGTGGCTCAGGCGCTGGCCGTTCTGGCTACCGATATTGCCGCATATCGCTCTCGCAAAGGGCCCGACGAGACCCGTATTCCCATTCTTTGGTAACCGGCGCATGGCCGTCACGCGTCCCCTGCAGGACCCATCCGCAGGGGAGGTAAGGTCCAAATGGCTACCGATATGGCCCATTAAGAGGACCTAAATGACTGATTTGATTGTGGTTCCGCAGGCTACCGACTGGCGCCGGCTCAAGTCCCTGGTGCTGGATAGCGTCTCCTCCCCGATCACGAAACGAGTCTACAATCTGGGCCTGGACGAATTCTTCGCCTGGTACGGCGAGGAACCCCGGCCCGGCTTCACCAAGGCGACCGTGCCCGCCACTTCACAAAGCGTGATGTGCACCAGGCTCTGAGGGGAAGATTCAAGCGGATTGAGGAACTGGATGCGCCGTTGGCCCTGCTGCTTGCCCATGGGTATATGGGCAGGCGGCCAGAGCCGTCAGGCGGCGGCCCTGGCCGTAAACCCAGTCCCAGGTTTGAGGTGAATCCGCTGTGGGCTTCTCAGAATACTCACAATCCTCAGAATACGGGGATGGGTCTGAATTCTGAGGATTCTGAGTATTGTGAGTAAGGACCGGCCAAAACCGGCGCTTCTGATATAACTATCTGGAACGATTGGACTTGAATGATTCTCGGAACCCAAGGTAACCTTCAGGCGCTAACTGGAGGCCTGCGACTGAAAGTGCGGATTCAGCACCCTGGTATTCACGAGCGAACCGACTGCGGCGAGTCGTATTGGTATTTCCGCTATTGGGATGATGTCCTGCAAGCGGACGGCACCACGAAGGCCGTCCGGAAGTTCCCAAAGCGGAGGAATGGGGCTACTAGCCTGAGGGATGGCGCAACCCGATCTCCCGCGTCAAGATTGGGGAGAAGTGGAGCGTGCGGCCCGAACGGATTCTGACGGAAGAGGAAACCGTGAAGGTGCTGGCGCGGCTGACCGATCCCAACCTGCTCGTGCTGGAAACCGCAATCGCCACTGGCGCACGGATCTCCGAAATCCTGGGGCTCAAGTGGTGCCACGTCGATCTCCAGACTGGTATCCTACGCATCGCCCAGCGATATTGGCGCGGCGACATAGACGATCCGAAGTCGAAGACCAGCAAACGACCGCTCACGTTGGGATACCTGGGCGACCGCTACCGCGCGAAGGCTGCGGCGGATAACGCGAAAGCGGACAACTGG
>Ga0182030_10019221_pt1 | contig 13032 bp, 9 predicted proteins | sample 812S3MmetaG_FD_121299 | JGI IMG/M metagenome (GOLD analysis project Ga0182030, IMG submission 121299) | Permafrost microbial communities from Stordalen Mire, Sweden - 812S3M metaG (Illumina Assembly) | ecosystem: Environmental > Terrestrial > Soil > Wetlands > Permafrost | place: Sweden... | reverse complement strand
CGTTGATATTTTCTTTTTTCTTTCTGGTTATCTTATCTCAACGATCATTTTTAGTAATTTAGACAGCAAAACATTCAGCTTTAAAGAATTTTATTCCCGTCGCATCCGACGGATATTCCCAGCCCTGGTACTTGTTCTTATCGCTTGTTATGTATTGGGATGGTTTGTTTTATGGGCAGTTGAATTCAAGCAGTTGGGTAAACACATGGCCGGAGGAGCAGGGTTTATATCTAACTTTTTGTTATTAAAAGAGGCGGGGTACTTTGATAAAGCCGCAGACACAAAACCATTGTTTCACTTGTGGAGCTTAAGTGTAGAAGAACAGTTTTATATAACCTTTCCGGCGCTGGTTTGGATTGCTTATAAGGTGCGTTTTAATTTACTCGTATTGCTAGCAATTATAGTTTTTATATCTTTTGGTATAAATATTGCGAATATCACTCGAAGCCCTATGATGGCCTTTTATTTTCCTGGCTCACGTTTTTGGGAATTGATCATGGGGAGTTTACTTAGTTTTGTCGATCTTCACAAAAAAGGTGCATTTATTAAAGCCAAATGGCGCCTATTGCCTGACGTTAAATCCATGTTGGGGTTTTTATTTATTGCTTTAGCTTTAAGGGTACTTGATCAAGATAGCCTCTTCCCGGGTTGGTGGGCCTTGTTACCGACATTGGGAGCGATTTTAATCATCTCTGCAGGGCCACAAGCATTCCTAAATCGGGTGGTGTTGTCTAACAAACTATTAGTATGGTTTGGCTTGATAAGCTATCCTCTTTATTTATGGCATTACCCTTTGTTTTCTTTTACACGCATTGTTTTAGGCGTGCCTTCATCGGTGACAAGAGTCGTATTAGCGATTGTGAGCACGTTCTTGGCATGGGGCACCTATAAGCTGATTGAAAGGCCTGTGCGTTTTGGATCGCATAACAAAATTAAAGTCACGGTGTTGTGTTTACTCATGATTGCCGTAGGGTTTATTGGATTTATTACTTATAAGGGCGACGGTTTGCCGTTTAGAAAAGACCCTCCCGTTGATTTATTAAACCAAGATCAGTTAAGCTACCCGTACTCACCAGAACAGGAGTGTATTAGCTTAATTGGTTTAGATCCGGAAATTCAAGATGGCCAGGAGATTTTTTGTTCAATAAGCGGTTCTAAAGAGAACCTTCAGGTAGCCCTGCTTGGTGATAGCATGGCGAGTGCGCTATGGCCCGGTTTTGAAAAGATCTATAAAGATAAAAATATTGGCATTATTAATTTAGGGAATTCGTCATGTCCGCCTTTTAGGGGACTCATTGGAAATTTTGGCTGGAGCAGGGACTGTGAGGATGTAAACCGTAAGATTTACAACTATGTTTTGAATAATCCATCAATAAAAAAAGTCATACTGGGGTTTTGGGCCAGAGAGATGAATTGGTTGGGTGTGAGTGGATTAGAAAAACATGCTTCTTTTAAAGATAAAATGTCAATGTACTCTCACTTGGTTAATCAGGATATTTCTGCTTTAAAAAAGGCGGGTAAGGAAGTGGTCGTTATTTTCGATTTTCCGGTCTTGAGGAATGAACCAACGGATTGTTTTTATAGAATTTTAAAGAATAACCCTGACGGCTGTGATGAATTAGAATCAAAAATGTCTGATAGGCAGCCCTATCTCCGTTATTGGGATAATCAATTTAAAGATAAGGATGTCTGTATTTTTTATGAATCTGAGGCGCTTAAGTCGGGGGGAGTTTTTCATATGTTGGATAGTGACGGGGTTTTATTATTCAGAGATGTGTACCACTTAAGTTATAACGGCGCAAATAAAGTGGCACATGCTTTTATGAATTCACGATGTTTTTAGTAATGGTCTGCCCAAGCTCCCCAACTTTTCCTTAGCATAAAACTCTGTAGCTAAAAAAGTTACAGAGTTTTTGTTTTTACCTCTAACAGGAGAGGCTAAAAGCTGAAATTCTCAACTTGACAATTGTTTAGTATTTTGGGGCAGGTTATAATACATCTAACTCAACGCTTTTTGGGGAGAACTACAAAATCAGGGCCTCTTAAATATGAAACTTGTCCGGATAGAAAATAAAATTCAAATGTATGAAGTCCTTTCGTGGCTGCTTATGACGGCGGCTTTTATTTATACGATCTTGCGGGCTTGGTATCTTCCTATTGCTCATGATGAAGCTAACAGCTATTTCGAGTGGGTATCCGCTTCGTTGCGCGATATTCTTTTATATAACAGCTTTGAACTGCCCAATAATCATTTGCTTAATACTCTATTAATCAAAATTTTTGTATATTTTTTTGGTTTATCTGAATTTGTTATCAGGATACCTGCTTTGATAGGGCATGCTTTGTATTTGGTAGGAATTTATAAGACTTTAAAGCTGTTTTTGAAAGACGGTTTAGTGGTAGTCGGATTATGCGTTTTAATATTTAATCCTTTTATGTTACAGATGTTTGCTATGGGCAGAGGATATGCGCTTAGCCTCGGTTTTTCCAGCATTGGCACCTATTATCTGTTGAGGTATATTAAAGAGCTGTATCTGCCTCGTACAATGGAGAATTCATCGAAGGAAGAATCCCTGCATATTGGCTGGAGTTTTTTAATGTTTGCTTTGGCAACCATGTCCTCTTTCTCTTTTTTCCATATATATTTATCAGCTTTTGTATGGCTAGCAGGGCATGAAATAGCAACAAAACGTAGTCGATGGAAACTGATCACGTCTATATTTCCAAGTTTTTTGTTGTTAATCAGCACCTGCCTTCTTCCTGTTATTAAAATATATATTTTCCATCCACGTATTGCTGAACTGGGGGAAAAAGGGTTATGGGCCAATACAGTCCTAAGTTTGATCAGCAAGACACTTTACCATCAAACATATTCCTTGCCTTGGCTGCCGCAGAGTATTCAATTTTTTATTATTGGTGTGATTATTCTTGCGGTCGTCTTAGCGATGATCAGGTTGAGGTTAAAGGACAACGTGTTACAGCAAACATTAATATTGCTGCGTTGTGTCGGCGCCTGGCTGATGATTTGTTGTTTGATAATAATAGGGGAAGGGGGCATGCTTAAATTTGGATATTCTAGCGGAAGGACAGCCATCTATTTTATACCTCTTTTTTATTTGCTTTTTTTATTAGTCATTCAATGCCTGGCCCTTCTTGGCAAAGAGATAAAGCAAATAAGAATAGGTATTTATTGTTTTGTAATTTTATTCTCCGTCATTTCCACAGCTCATTTTGCATATTGTGCGAATTTAAAACATTGTTATGGTATACAGGCTTATTGTGAATCCAGCCGTGACGTTATTAAATATTTGATGCAATCGCATAAGATGGAACATTTACAAAGCCAATCTGTCTCCATAGGAACGCACAGGGATTTTACACCCATGTTAAATTTTTATATGACTAAGTATAATGTGCAATGGTTAAAACCATTGCCTTACTATCATGATTTAAGGGATAATTTTGATTATTATTTTCTTTCTGTAAATAACGATGGTTTTGTGGAGAAACATGAAATGGATAGTGAACTCATGGCGGCATCCCATGATAAAGGTTTAGAAGTATTTTTTAAAGTGCTTAAAGTCTTTCCGGATGGTACGCGGCTGCTTTATCCTAGGCTAAAAGTTCTTTGATTTTGTCTAGCAGTATCGATGAGTTAAATGGTTTTGGGATGTAGAATGTTGCGGCCTCATGTTCATCCTGTGCTACTTCTGGAACCAACAATCCGCTGATGATAATGATCGGAGTAGTTTTAAACCGCAGATCCTCCCGGATTTTCATTCTGAAATACCATCCATCCATCACCGGCATGGCCAAATCGGTGATTATTAAATCCGGCTTGGTGTTTTTTATCAATTTTAAGGCTTCATCACCATTGGTTCCCGCGATGACTTCATAGCCACTTTTCAATAAGATTGATTTAATGGTGTGCACAATACTGCTGTCGTCATCGACTACCAATACTATTTTAGACATTTCACAAATCTCCAAGCCCAAGCAACGCTATTTAATATTAATTTAACATAAACGGAAGTTTGAATCCATAAAGAAAAGCTAATCATAATTACTGGGCAAGTGCAGGCCGATTTAAAGATCCGGATTCTTCTCTGTACTCATTGGATGGGTTGAAAAATATTGCGCTGTACTACTGTTTGAATCTAATTTGACAAATGTATATTCTGACACTAACATTTAATATGTGTGGTTTTGATTTGTAAGTTTTAAGAAATTCCAGTTTAAAGGATTAGATATTATGTTATCGAATACAGTTAGAATTCTGAATTTTGATGACAGTTTGATTAGTCAAAAGATTCTTTTGAAGCAATTAAATCCTGAAATTGTCGATTTTAAAAGGATTGGTCAAGAAAGCAGGGTATGGTTAAATCAAAGAACAGCTAAGGAAATTTATAGTGCTTTGGATTCAAGGCTAAAACATTGCCCAACATTTTTGGGGTCCGGAGATTATCATCATTTATCCAGCCTTTTAATTCAGCAATTCGAAGAACCTCTTACAGTCATTGTTTTTGATCATCATCCGGATTGGGATATTCTTCCCCCGCACCTTGCTTGTGCATCCTGGGTAACTCATCTATTACGAAGACCTAATATCAAGAAAGTGATTTTTATTGGTGTTTCTTCGGAGGATATTTCTACCCGTATTATTAATACAGGAAATCTTAAAGCTTTTGCGCAAGACAGGTTAGAAATATATCCGTACCGTCATAAAGTTACTCATGTTTTTTTTAGACGAGTGCCAGCTAATAGTTCAATGACAGTTAAGGGAAGGGCTCCTTGGAGCACTATTCAATGGAGAGAGTTATTTAAAGAAAATATTTTAAATGTTTTTGGAAGTATTTTAAGCCGAGTGGAAACTCGGCAAGTGTATATCAGTATTGATAAGGATTGTTTGAAAACTGAGCATGCGATGACCAATTGGGAAGAAGGATTTTTAGATCTTAAACATTTGTTGCAAATGATTTCAATGATCAAGCAAGGTTTTGATGTTGTTGGGGCGGATATTGTGGGGGACTATTCCATACCTATGTTTAATGATTTTGTTAAAAAAATGTATATGTTTTTCGACCGCCATAAGGATTATACGTCCAAGGACCAGTCTATGCAGCGGATCATCGAAATTAATGAGAAAACCAACCTGGAGATAATAAAGATTTTATCAGCCGCATAATGTGATCAACCAAATGCCTAAGAGGATAAACCCTGCACCCAGTATTTTCCGGCCATCAACGTATTCATGAAATATGAAGAAAGAAACAGGCAAAACGAGGATGTATTGAAGGCTATCAAATGGATAAGCCACGCTGAGATCAACCTGGGCAAGCACGATCAGCCAAATGAAAAGGCCAGCGGTGACGGATAAGATCCCATACCATATCCAAGATGTTGTTAAGAGCTTTCTAAAAAAACGTGTGTCATGAGTGAATTTGTGTGAGCCATGAAATGAAAGAGAATTGACTCCTTTCTTGAAAAAAAGATGCATCGCCGCCCCAGAGGTCTCAGCAAGTAATATAAGGAGGAGTACCTTTAAGGGCATTTAGCTTCTTTCCTGTTGTTCGATTGAATGACCAAGGTAATGCCAAAGGTTATTAAGAAAATTCCCAGCCAATGCAAGAAATTTGTTCGTTCGTGTAGAAAAATAACAGATAAAAGAGGGATCAAAATATAGCTTATGCTTGCGACGGGAAAGGCAAAACTCAGGTCAGATCTCGAAAGAACCGTGATCCAAACGAAAAAATTGAGGATATAAAACATCAGACCTGCCCACAGTTCTACGTGAGATGAGATTTGATGAATGTAGTGCCCAAGATTAGAAAGAGTGATGATGTGGATGTTGGTGGATAAAGCGGCTTGTTTAAACAGTAGTTCTGAAAGGGATTGAATGATTACTGTTATCAGGATAAGCAAATAGATTGACCATGATGAATTTTTTTCTTTTTCTAAAATACGCAGGTTTTGATATTTTAATTTGATGATAGGGTCAAAATTTTCAGGTTTAAGGAGTTTGGTGAGAAGCCCTAAAAATATATTTAGGATCGGATTTAAGTGTCGGCAATAAATATATTGAGGAGAGAAATCGAAATCCAAGTGCTTTTTAGGGGTGTAATTCAAAGCCCCTCCTTCATAAGTGGTAATGCCATTGGCGAGACACCAGTTGACGATGTCATGAAAAGTAAGAAAGTAAAGATGGTATTTATAGGCTACTTCGTAGTCTAATCCGATATATTTATCGATTAATATCCCATCGCGAGCGAGACAAAGATCAAAAGCAATAAGCTTGCCATCAAGAAACCAAAGAAAAAATTTCGACTTTTTAGAACAATGAGTACCAATACGTTCAAAGAATTCTTTGGGCACTATTTCAAATTGGATTTCACTTTTGTTGAGGGTCTGGCAATAAAGCCCGTAGGCTTGGTCAAGCCAGGGCCCTAGATTATCTTGGACCTTCATTTCAATGGGGATTTCTTTGCTTTTGTTTAATTTTTTCCTTAGGCCTTTTCTTGTTGGTTTACTGAGAGATGCCAGGTATTCATCAAAGGATTTGAACTTAATTTTTAGCCTGACAGATGGGAAACTTCGGACTTTATGATAACCGATGGGCCGTAGGACATCTAGAAAGTCGGTATATTCTTCGCCAAAATCCTTAAAACCTATAATGTTGGCATGTTCTTTTTGGGCGATGGCGTTGACGGTCTGATTGAATAAAGGAGTTAGTTCCTGGATATGTTCTGTTTTAATACCGGCATTTCCTAGAGAAGTAGGCGAGCCGGAAATGAGAACGCGCAAGGTAAGAAATTTAGGAATCCATTTTCTAACCGAGGAAGTTATTTTTTTAAAAGGCCCTTTGATGGTTGTATCTAAGCAGTATTCTGAAATAAAGAAAGGGGCTAGGTAGACAATTTCAGTTTTTTTGTATAAAGCAATATATAAGAATTTGTATTCTTGAGAAAAAGTTTCTTCAATAGTTTTGAGAAAATTATAACTTTCCGATATTGGAGGGAATATTTTATTCCATTCCTCTTGCGGTATTTCATGAATGGATTGAAATATTTTATATGAAAATTCAGAATCACTAATCATCTTATAAACATGGTACATCGGGTTCTTTTTTTTTCAATATTTTTTGATATTTCTAAAGTGTTGTTTTTTCGGGGGCAATGGGAAGAGGATCTGCTATTAATAGGGTCGGGCAGAGTTCTGCATGTGATTTTGCCGTTCTTCCATGAGGGCACTCGTTCTGTCGATAAGGGCTTCTAAAAACATTTGGTGTTGCTCCATCAAATCATTTAATCTTTCCATCTGGGCCTCTGCGCGCATTTGATTTGCTTCCATCATATTGCGCATCAGTTCCTGTTGCGCTTTAAAGTTTTCTTGATTTTGTCGGATCAAGCGTGCTGTTTCTTCAGCATCTTTTTGGGATTGGTTTCGTAACTTATCCGCGAATACGTGATCTAATTGAGCAATTTGCTGGTTTAAAAGGTATTCCTCATTTTCAAATTTCGATAATAAATTCCTAAAATACTCGTTTGAATGAGAATCCGGCATTTCTTTGAGACCTGTTCTTAGGCTATTTATCTGTTGTTGCAGGTAGTCTAAATTTTCTTTTTTATCTTTTAAGTCCTTGAGAAATTCTTCTGTTTTTTCATCAGCTCCTCTGTTTAGGCTTGAAATGTGAGTAAAATTGATAATGAAATCCCAAAAACTCATACCCTTAGAGGCTTCATTAGAGTCTTTAATGACGAGTCCTAGAAAGTAAACCACGAGGATTGTTATAAAAACAAATCGCATATGAATATTTTTTATATTATTGGGAATCTTTTTTCTAATTATAACAGGTATTAGATCCGTTATGTTAAAATGTTAAAAATTGTCTAGGAAAAGAGATTTAATGGCTGGGTATTTCTAAAAATGAAAAAGAATAAAATATATGCAGTTCTGTTTTTTGTTTTATTGGCCATTTTTCGCCTGTCACTGATCAGTAAGGGGCATCGCTTTGATGTTGATGAGGAGCGTTATTTAAACGCTCTTTATGTCTGGATTGAGTTGTTCCAAGGGCATTTTAGTCAAGCGATTGCCTATCTTTTCAACGCTTTGGGTCGTCCTGGTTTTGTCCTCGTCAGTCTTATCCCTGCGGGGTGTCAATTGGCGTTGGCACATTTCAAGATCTTTAGTCTCACTAATCTGCATTTTTATGATATCCCGAGTTTTTTTAATGCCGTAGTTACGATTATTAATAGTATTCTTTTTTTCCGGATTCTAATTTTACTCGTTTCAGATGAGATGATCGCTTTAGGTGGGACAATAGCGTATAGCCTTTTAGTGAATACAAATCTTTATATAAGGCATCTATTTCCGTATGACTATTCTCTTTTATTATTTTTTATTGCTCTTTTATTAATCTTACGCGATGTAACCAACAAACAATCGAGGCCCCGTACTGCGGTCATCTGCGGTATCCTTAGCGCTTTTGGGTTTTTGATCTATCCGGGTTATTATGCCGCAGCTTTGGTGATGATGTTCTTTTTCGTTGTTTCTGTACGGTCAAATTTTCTTTTAACCATATCATATGTTTCTTGTTTCTTAGCGACTGTTATGTCCTTTGAAGTAATGAGTAATGCGGTGGGGCTGTCTTATTTAAAAGAATTATCTGTATGGGCTTTGGCAGTGAATCACGGCAGTTTTTCAGAGGGATTTCTTTTTATTGTGCGATATATAAAAGAAGTAGAAGGGGGCATCGGTGTTCTATTATTCATTTTATTTGTTCTCTACGTTTTTTACTTTATGGTTAAAGATTCTACGGTGTTTAAGTGGCTGATAGTGGCGGTGATTTTTATGTATTTGCTTAGTGCAATTTTGGGTTTTGTTTTTTGCCAAACGGTTTTCTATGGTAGAACGCTCCATATGTATTTCCCATTTCTTGTGTTAGCTGCGGCACGGGCAATAAGTCTTATTCCTCAACAGATAGGGAAGAAATTCTTGATAACCATTTTAATTTTATGTTCTTTCTGTTCATTTATTCCTTTTGCCTATACGTATAGCAGGCTCTCGTACCCGGGAGATCTTTTTTTTAAATATTTATCCCATATTCCGCTAAACAAGATTTTTTGGATTTCAGCTGACGAGAAGTTGATCCCTAACAATGGTAAAGAGTATAGTGTGGTTCTTGTCAATTTTGAACCATATGATGCGTTCGGCTATGAATCACCGTCTCTTCCTTCTAATATGGTTCTTGGCATCATGGCGCCTCACCCATTAAATTTTTCCGCGTATATATTTGAAAATTATTCACCATTAGAGAGAAAATTGATTAAAAAACATCACTATCAAATGCAGATTTATTGGGATGCTCGAATAGGCAATAAAATTAACAAGGAAGGGTTAGGCGCTGATAAGGGTTCTTTCTACAGGGCTTTTAACCCAAGGCTTCCGTTTATCTATACCACCCATTGGTTGTCAGAATATATTTATTCAGAATTCTATATCCAAAATGGACGTTTAGGTGTATTTTTCCCTGAGCGTCAGATATTAGACGACTCAACAGGCTCTAAATTTACAAGATGAGAAATCCTATTGAAAAAATAACAAGCAAAAATGGGTGGGTGATTTTATTCTTTATTTTACTTACCTGTTTTCGCTTATCGCTGATCAGTAAAGGGCATCGCTTTGATCTTGATGAGGCCCGTTATTTAAACTCTTTGTATGTTTGGATTGAACTTTCACGGGGACATTTTAGTCAAGCCATTGCCTATTTTTTCAACGCTTTAGGTCGTCCTGGTTTTGTCCTCGTCAGTCTTATCCCTGCGGGGTGTCAGTTGGTGTTGGCACATTTCAAGATCATTAGTTTCGCTAATCTGCATTTTTATGATATCCCGAGTTTCTTTAATGTGCTGGTTACGGTCATTAATAGTGTTCTTTTTTTTCGGATACTGGTCCTGCTTGTTTCAGATGGGATGATCGCTCTAGGGGGGACAATAGCGTATAGCCTTTTAGTTAATACAAATCTTTATATAAGACATTTATTCCCGTATGACTATTCTCTTTTATTTTTCTTTATTGCTCTTTTATTAATCTTACGCGATGTGGCCAATAAACAATCGAGGCTCCGTACTGCGGTACTGTGCGGCACCTTGAGTGCCTTGGGCGCTTTAGTTTATCCGGGCTATTATGCATTAGCCTTCATGATGGCATTCATTTTTACAGTCTCTTGGCGGTCGAATTTTCTCATCATCATATCGTATTTCTTTTGTTTTTTAGTGACACTGATGTTTTTTGAAGTGATGAGCAATGTGGTGGGATTATCGTATATAAAAGAGTTATGTGTATTGTCAACAACGGTTAATCATGGCGACTTTTCAGAGGGGTTCTTTTTTATTATCCGTTATATTAAAGAAGTTGAAGGGGGAAACGGCGCTTTTGTATTCGTTTCATTCATCTTGTATTCCCTTTATTTTATGTTTAAAGATTCAACGGCGTTCAAGTGGCTATTAGTTGCGGCTATTTTTATGTATTCGTATAATGCCGTCATGGGTTTTGTTTTTTCTCAAACGGTCTTTTACGGAAGAACGCTCCATATGTATTTCCCGTTTCTTGTGTTAGCAGCGGCAAGGGCCATAAGTCTTATTTCTGGGCAAATATGGAGAAAGATTTTAATAAGCATCTTAATTTTATGTTCTTTTTCTTCATTTATTCCTTTTGCGTACACGTATAGCAGGCTCTCTTATCCGGGGGATATTTTCTTTAAATATCTGTCACATATACCGCTCAATAAGATCATGTGGGCTTCATCCAATGACTACTTGCCATCTAACGGGGGCAAGGATTATTCTGCAATTTTGTTAAATCTTGAGGCATATGACAATATTGGTTATAAGCCGTCATTTTTTCCTTCCAATATGGTTCTTAGATTGACACAGCTTCACCCGTTAAATTTCCCCGCGTATACATTTGAGGACTATTCTCCCAGAGAGAGAAAATCGATTAAAAGGGGGCGGTTTCAAATGCAAATTTATTTAGATTCTCATATTGCCAATACCTTTGACAAGGGAGGGGAAAATAGTGATGTGGGCTCTTTGTACAAAGCGTTTAATCCTAGAACGCCATTGATCTATACCCGTCGCTGGGAAGGGGAATACGTCGGGTCATAAACAAAGAATTCAATATCTAATGCTTGAATATTCTTGACGATATGGTATATTTACATTTTATATTTATTTAAAAGGGAGATAAATGACATGTCAAAATTAATGAGAAGAATGCCTATTGTCTTGGGATCCTTAGTCGTTTTAGGAATTTGTTTTTTATTTATAACTGCGAAATCTCAAGCGGCGGATGATTCGGCCGCTGCCAAACCAAAGCCATTCGAGAAACTTTATATTTATAAGGACAAGCCTTCAATCGGTCATTTTGCCGCATCGGGTTTTATGCCTGATGGGAATTGTGTCGCTATCAATGATGTCTGGGTGGATAATTGCGGGGGAAATAGAAGTTGCATTCAAGCTAAATTCGACAGGGATCGTTCAGCTACAGGCATAGGTTGGGCTGGGGTTTATTGGCTTGAGCCTGCTAATAATTGGGGAGACGTCAAAGGTGGTTTTAATTTAACCGGAGCCCAAAAGTTAGTTTTTTGGGCCAGGGGAGAAAAAGGCGGGGAAGTTGTTACCTTTAAGATGGGCGGGGTCGGAATGGGTCATTCTTATCCTGATTCTGATACTGCCACGACCGATCCGATCATGCTGACTAAAGACTGGAAAGAATATTCTATCGATCTAACAGGCAAGGATTTGTCTCATGTTATCGGCGGTTTTGCCTGGGTGGCCACTGTGAAAGAAAATCAGTCCGACATTACGTTTTATTTGGCTAATATTTATTACATTTAGTCATCGGTATCATGATGGCCATTCGTAGTTTTCTTGCTCTTCCCATGCGGGAGAAATTCATTTGAAGATTTCTTCTATTAATTTATTTTCAATCGTTATCATTCTTTGTTTTGGGATTATTGTTTATTCAAATAGTTATTATTGCCCGTTTCATTTTGATGATTTTCCTTCCATCGTTAATAATTCTTTTATAAGAAATATTTATCATCTGCACAGCATCTGGCATTCTTTACCCCGTCGTTTTATCCTCTATCTTTCCATTGCCTTTAATTATCATTTCAATGGGAAAGAAGTCTTGGGTTATCACCTGTTTAATTTAGGAGTGCATTTAGGGGCCGCAATTTTAGTTTGGTGGCTTATCCTGCTGACCTTCTTAACTCCCGCCATCAAAGAAGAGAAAATTGCTCGGCATGCCAATATCATCGCTTTATTGGTAGGGCTTGTGTTTGTTGTTCATCCGGTTCAAACCGAAGCAGTTACCTATATTGTGCAACGAGCCACCTCAATGGCAACCTTATTTTATTTGGCTTCCTTATGTTTTTATGTTAAATCAAGATTACTCGTCAATAAGGGAGGGGGGTGGTACATATTTTCGATAATAATGGCCATTATGGCGATGTTCACCAAAGAGACGGCGATAACGTTACCTTTGATGATTTTATTGTATGAGTTTAGTTTTTTAAAAAATAATCATCGTTTTAATTGGTCAGCTGTTTTTCCGTTCTTACTGACGATGTCTTTTATACCAGTAACAATGTTATTTACTGAGTCTGGGGCATTGAGGATGCACGAGTTGCGAAGTGAGCCATGCATCAGTTCATTGCATTATTTTTTAACTCAAATTAGAGTTATGGTCACCTATATAAGGTTAATTTTCTTGCCACTACACCAGAATTTGGATTATGACTATCCTATTTCAAAAAGCATCTTTGAGGCTCCTACCATCATTAGCTTTTTGTTTTTAAGCACTATCCTTTATTCAGCTAAACGTTTATTCTTAAAGTACAGGGTGATCTCCTTTTCTATATTCTGGTTTTTCTTGACCTTGTTACCTGAATCGAGTTTTTTACCGATCAAAGATGTCATTTTTGAACACAGGCTTTATTTGCCATTGGTTGGCTATAGCGTGTTCTTGGTCAGT
>Ga0182030_10019220_pt1 | contig 13032 bp, 10 predicted proteins | sample 812S3MmetaG_FD_121299 | JGI IMG/M metagenome (GOLD analysis project Ga0182030, IMG submission 121299) | Permafrost microbial communities from Stordalen Mire, Sweden - 812S3M metaG (Illumina Assembly) | ecosystem: Environmental > Terrestrial > Soil > Wetlands > Permafrost | place: Sweden... | reverse complement strand
CCGTCGGTAGGAAGGGCGTGAGATCGACCCCGGGCCGCAGCTCGCCGATCCCCGCCGAGCCGGCACCGCCGTCGCCTCCACTGGGAGCCCCCGCGTCGCCATACCCCAGCTGCTCGAAGCACGCGTAGTAGGCGTCGTCCGTCGGGTCTTCGCAGACGAACGGAAGCCAGAAGATCTGCATCGGCTCGGCCTGCGTCGTCCGTCCGTCGTAGGCGAGCACCTCCACGCTCACGGAGGAGCCGGGCTGCGCGTAGGCCGGATCGGAGCTCGACGCGAGGATCCGCACCGTGGATACGAGCGTCTCCTGGGCAAAGCCGCTGGGCGCGCACGACGACGACGTCCAGGCACCCGCCAGCAAGGCGACCCAGGTCAGCGTGGTCGTGGCGCGAGTCCAGCGCATGTCAGTACTCCACCCGGAGGCCGATGCTCGGGATGATCGGCAGGTCGTTCGCGTAAGCCATGTGCGTGTAGTTGTAGTCGTAGGTCAGCCCGTCGACGTTGCCCTGGTTGTAGATGTTGAGCACGTCGAGGTACGCGCTGAGCTTGCCCCATCGAAAGCTCCAGGTCTTGTCGACCCGGACGTCGAGCGAATGAAAGAGCGGCAGTCGCGAGCCGTCCTGCGGGTACGCCGAGAGGGGCAGGTAGCTGCCGATGTTCTCGTCGTAGAAGCCGTACGCGTTCGGCGTGTACATGTACCCGCTCGAGAGGCGGTAGCGCATCCCGAGCTCCCACCCGCGCCCGATGCGGTAGCTCCCGAGCACCGTGAGCACGTGGGTCTCGTCGTACTCGAAGATGCGCAGCGGGGCGCCGGGCGCGTCGCGACGAAGGCTCCGCGAGAGCGTGTACGCGATCCATCCGAAGAAACGCTCGTCGGGCTTGTAGCGAATGAGCGTCTCGGCGCCGTAGACGACCCCACTCCCCGTGTTGCCGAGCCCCGGCTCCACCAGGTTGTCGAGCTGCTTGTAGAACCCCTCGAGCGACGCCTCGACGTGGGGCGTGAAGACTCGCTCGACGCCGATGTCGTAGTGGGTCGCGCGGTTGCTCGTCAGCCCGGACATGCCGAAGACCGAGTTCGTCTCCTGCGCCTGCGGGGGCTGCGCGAAGAGACCTACGCCACCCTTGATGGTCGTCCGTGGATCGCTCGTCACGTCTTGCCGCACGACGACGCGTGGCGCGAGATCCCACGACTTGGTGGCGTCCGTGTAGTCGAGCCGCAAGCCGGGGACGATGCGCGCTCCGGTCCACGGCGTGGCCTCGAGCTCCGCGTAGACCGCCGGCTCGAAGACGGCGCCCGTCGCCGTGGTCGCGACCGGCGGCTGCGACGCGAAGGGACCCGACGGCGGCTCGCCGGCCTTGGGGGGGGGCGGGAGCTGCGCCGCGCCCGAGTACGGCGCGTAGTACATGTCGAGGCCGAGGTTCAACGTCAGCCGCTTGTCGAGCTTCTGCGCGACCTCGACGCGTGACGTGATGGGGTGGTCGTCGAGGTGGAAGAAGATGCTCCCGGCGTTGAACTCCAGGTAGTCCTCGCCGACCGCGGCGACGACGCGGAGCTCGGTCTTGTCCGAGATCTTGTTCTTGTAGAGCGCCTGCGCCCGCCAGAACCCGGTGTGCGATCCGATGACGCCCGCGAGGTCGGGCGCGCTCGACGACGGGCTGGAGAGGAGGATGTCGATGCGGTCGTCCGAGCCGAAGAAGCCGAACCGAAGGCTGGAGTGCTTGTCGAGATCGCGCTGAACGATGGCCTGGTAGTCGTAATAGACGGGGGCGACGCTGACGCTCGCGTTCGACGCGCTGAGCACCGGCGCGAGCCACACGTCGAACCACGAGCGGCGGCCGGCGAGGGCGAACTTCCACCCCGTGTCGAAGAGGGGGCCCTGTACGATGGCGCGCGTGTCGATGAGGTCGGCCTGCGCCATCACGTGAATGCGATCGCTCTTCGGCTCGGTCAGACCGACGTCGACGATGCCGCCCATCGCGCGCCCGTACTGGGCGCTGAAGTTGCCCGGGTAGAAGTCGATCCGGCCGAGCATCTCGGTGGGGACGACCGAGGAGAGGCCGCCGAAGTGGTAGACGAGCGGAACGGGCGTGCCGTCGACGAAGTACTGGGTGTCCTCGGGCGCGGAGCCGCGGACGATGAGCAGGCCCGAGAGCGCGGGCGAGCGGGCCACGCCGGGCAGGTTCTGGAGCGAGCGGAGCGCGTCGCCATTCGTCCCGGGGATGCGGGCGATCTCGCGCTGATCGAGGACGAACTTGGTCACCTCGCGCGGCGGCTTGTCGCCGTGGACCTCGACCTCCTGCACGTCTTCGCTCCTGGGAACACCGGGCGGCGGAGGTGCGGCCGCCGGAGGCGCGAGGCGATCGGTCGCGGTCACCTCCTCGCCGGCGAGGACGGGCTGCTCCGCCTCGTGCGTCACCATGCCGCTGGCCGACACGGTGACGTGGTACGTCCCGGCCTCCGCGCCGGGGATACGCCACGCGCCGTCGGCGCCCGTCGTCACCGACATCTCTCGGCCCGAGGCGTCGCGCACGACCACGGTGGCTCCGGCGATGGGACGCTCCCCGGCGAGCGTGACGACGCGCCCCGACAGGACACCCGGCGGCGGCACGAACCGGTAGACGAAGCGGATGCGCGCCGCGACCGCCTTGCCGTCCCGCATGGCCGGCGAGAACTCCAGCTTGTGGGCCGCGGCCACGGCGGCCTCGTCGAACCCGTGCCCCGCCGGCGTCTCCACGACCGCCTGGGTCACCGCCCCCGCCACGTCGATGGTCAGCGTCAGCGCGACCTGGGCGGGCGACCGGAAGCCCTCCTCGAGAGCCTGCTTCGGGTAGGCGACCCCTTCGTTTTTCTGCACCACCGGCAGCGTCACGTCCGGGGCGCCGGCCGGCACGGCCACGCCGGTGGTCACGCCGCGATCCCCGGGCGGGGCGGTCGTCCCTTGCGCGCGTGCGAGGCCCGGCGCGAGCGCGGAGAAGGCCGCGACGAGGCTGACGAGCGGGGCAAGCCGGAGGCGCGGAAGTCGCATCGCGCGGTAGGCGGGCATTAGCCGAGGCGCGACCGGGCCTCAACCTGCGCCGTCGCTTCCGTCGGTTGTACGAGCTACTGGCAGACGGTCGGCGCGGACTACGGCGTGGGAGAGGCCGTCGCGTCGACGCCCGTCCGCCTCATCGAGGCGGCGCCGGCAACCATCGACGATCTCTCGATCCGCAACTGGCTTGCGCAGAAGATCGACTCCGCGGACCCCCAGTTCCCGCGGCCCGCCGCGGACACGATCTACGTCCTCTGGTACCCGGACGGGACGGCGACGGAACGCCCTTCTCGTACGCCGTCCTTCCGCGCTGCCAGGGCGACGGACCGACCGGGCTCGCCGCGCTCACCCTCGCCGCCAGCCACGAGCTCGTCGAAGCCAGCACCGATCCGCAGCCCGACACGAGGACGGCCTACTCGTTCCCCGACGCGAACCACATCGGCTGGGCGCTCTTCGCCGGAGCCGAGGTCGGCGACATGTGCGAGTTCGGCAACGACAGGGCCTACGTCCCGCCGGGCTTCCCGTGGGTCGTGCAGCGCATCTGGTCGAACCGCGCGGCGTGGGCGGGTCAGACGCCCTGCGTCCCCGCGGACTCGCCGTCGTACTTCTATGCGGCGGCGGTCCCGACCGACACCGCGATGCTCGACCTCCTCGGAACACCGCAGCCCTACCCTGCCGTGCACATCCCGGTCGGGACCTCGGGCACGGTAGCCGTAGAGCTCGTGAGCAACGGCTCCTCCGGGACGATGCTGGTGCAGGCCCTCGACCCCAACGACCTCACCAACCAGCCCCCGCACCTGAACCTGACGCTCGACTCCACGGTCGGCGCGTCGGGCGCCACGCTCCATCTGACCATCCAGAAGCTCACCGGCGCTCCGGCGGGCGCCGAGCCGTTCCTCCTCGAGGCCACGATGAACGGGCGGCAGACGATATCCTGGGGCGTGACCAGCGACTGAGCCGTGTTATCAGGGGAGCGCTTCCTCGCCCGCGCGATGCCCCCGCTCCCTCCCGCCGCACCCGCCGCTGCTGCATGGCTCGGCACCTGGTCGCGACCACCCGACCGACCCGCGCAGGTCGCGGTGGGCCTGGCGGCGGCGCTGCTCGTCATCGCGCTCGCTCCCGGGGGTCCGCGCTGGCTGGCGTCGCTCGTCGACTTCGCGAGCCTGGTCGACCTGACCCGCCGCCGGCGGTTCCTCGTGGTCGCGTCGTTCGTCGCCGCCTTCCTCTCGCTGGGGTACATCGCGTTCTACCTGCGGGGTGGCCCGCGCGCCGCGGAAGCCGCCACGTACTGGCTGCAAGGGCGGGCGATGTCGCACGGCGAGCTCGGATGGACGGTGAACGAGCCTTCGGCGAGCTTCCGCGCGCGGGATCTGCTCTTCAGCCCGCCCGAGCACCTCGCCGGCATCTTCCCCCCCGGGTACGCGCTCCTCCTCGCTCCGGCGTTCCTCGTCGGCGCGCCGATGCTCGTCGGTCCGATGCTGGCGGCGGCGCTCGTCGTGGCCACCTGGCTCCTCGCGCGCGAGATGGCCGCCACGGCCGGGGAGTCCCCCGACCGCGCCGAGATCATCGGGCGCGTCGCCGCGGGGCTGTCCATTCTGTCGGCGGCGCTCCGGTACCACACGGCGGACGCGCTGCCGTACGGGGCCGCGGCGGTGGCGGTGGCCATGGCCCTCGGCTGCGCGATGCGCGCGCGGCGGACGGGCGAGCGGCCTCTCTTCGCCGTCGCGGGTCTCGCCATCGGCTTCCTGGTCGCGACACAGCCTGCATCGGCGATCACGACGGGCGCGGTCGTGGCTGCGCTCGCGTGGGGCGCGCGCGAGCGAGGTCGGGCCCTCGGCTGGGCATGCGTCGCCGCGCTGCCGGGCGTGCTCCTCCTCCTCGCCGCGCATCACGCGGCCGTGGGAAGGACGCTGGCGTCGCCGATGGCCGTCTACTTCGGCGCCTTCGAGCCGCACGTCCCCTTCGACGCGCGGACGGCGGCGGTGACCACGCTGCATCGACTGCGCGCACACCTCCTCGACGTCGCGAACCTCGAGCCCCTCGCGCTTCTCGCGCTCCTCCCCGTCGTGCGACGTGTGCGCGGGGCGACGCTGGGGGCAGTCGTCGTCGTCGGGCAGCTGATCCTCGCGGCGCCCTTCGACGCGGCCGCCATCGCGCCCGGCGGAGGGGCGCGGCTGCTCGTCGCCGTCATCCCCGTCGAGCACGCGCTCATGGCCCTCGCGCTCGCGCGTCTCTTCGAGACCCAGCTCGCCCGGGCGACGATGGTCGCCTTCGCGCTGGCGCTCGCCGGATTCGGCGTGCACGCCTCCCACGACCACGAGGCGCTGGCGGCGAGCGATCTCGGGCACCCTCACTACGAGCCGGACGCGGCGCGCGAGGCGAGCGTGGCGCATGGCCTGCTCTTCTTCGAGGACGACCAGGGCTTCGAGCTGGCCTACGACCCGGGCCTCCCCGCCAGCCACGGCATCCAGGCCGTGCGCCTGCGCGGCGACGACCACGACCGGCTCCTCTACGACTCGCTCGGACACCCTCCGGTCCACCGGTACGTCGCCACGGGGAGCAGCGCGGCGGTGAACTTCTGGACGCCGCCGGGCGCCGGCAGCGACGCTTGGCGGTTCGAGGCCGAGAGCGACTGGCCCCCCACCGCCGTGTGGGGAGGCCGTCCCGAGGTGCTCGAATCGGCGGGCACGTGCGCGTCGGACGGGCGAGTCCTCGTGCTCTCGCCGGCGGCGGGAGAGGCCTCGGTCACGCTGGGGCTGCCGGTGCCGCGCGGGCCGACGCCGCCGGAGCGCAAGACGTGGGCGGTCACGCCGCGCGTGATGCAGCGGGGCGGAAAGGGGTCGGCCACACTGCTCCTGCTGGTCGCGCTGGACGGGCCCCCGCTGGCCCAGTGGACCTGGGACGACGACGCGAAGGCGCCGACGTGCGTCGACCTGCCGCCGCAGCCGGTGGAGCTCGGGGGCGATCGCACGCGCGCGTGGCTCGTGCTGAAGGCTCACGGCGGCGCGGTGGCCCTGGACAAGACGACTCTGCGCTCTCGATGACACCACCGTTGACGGTGCGGAAATGCAGGGTGTATCGATAGTTTAGCGGTAGAGCAGCCTGGCCGACCTTCGGGGGCCCTCACGGGAGCGGAAGCGAATGACGAAGAGCGAACTCATCGACGCGCTCGCCGAACGTCGCACGGACCTCACGAAGGCGCGTGCGGAGCTCGTGGTCAACTGCGTGTTCGACGCGATGACCGAAGCGTTGCAGCGGGGCGAAGGGATCGAGATCCGGGGCTTCGGCAGCTTCACCGTCCGTCCGTACAAGCCTTACTCCGGGCGCAACCCGCGCACCGGCGAGCCCGTCGACGTGCCCGCGAAGCGCCTGCCGTTCTTCAAGGTCGGCAAGGAGCTGAAGGAGATCGTGAACGGCAGCAAGCACCTGCCGATCACGGGCGGCAAGGACGACGATCATTGATGTAGCGTCGGCGTCATGCCGACCTTTCCGCCGGTGCCGGAGCAGCTCGCGCTCCTCGAGCGAGGCGTCGTCGACTTTCACGTACGGGCGGAGCTCGAGAAGCGGCTCGAAGAATCGCGCGCCAGCGGCCAGCCGTTGCGCATCAAGGCGGGGTTCGACCCGACGCGGCCCGATCTGCACCTCGGGCACACCGTGCTCCTGCAGAAGATGCGGCAGTTCCAGGACCTCGGACACACGGCGATCTTCCTCGTCGGCGACTTCACCGCGATGGTGGGCGATCCGACGGGGCAGAACGACAGCCGCCCCCGCCTGACTCGCGACGAGGTCAATCAGTACGCCGAGACGTACCTCACCCAGGCGTTCAAGGTGGTCGACGCGAGCCGCGTCGAGCTGCGGCGCAACAGCGAGTGGCTCGACCGGATGGCAATGGCCGACAGCGTCGAGCTCATGTCCAAGTACACCGTCTCGCGGATGCTCGAGCGGAAGGACTTCGCCGCCCGCTTCGCCGAGGAGCGCGCCATCCACATGCACGAGTTTCTGTACCCGCTCCTCCAGGGCTACGACTCGGTCGCCCTCGAGTGCGACGTGGAGCTCGGGGGGACCGATCAGCTCTTCAACCTCCTCGTCGGGCGCGACCTGATGGGGAAATACGGCAAGCGTCCCCAGATCGTGATGACGACCCCCATCCTCGAGGGGACCGACGCGCGCATGGAGAACGGCGCCGTCGTCGGCAAGAAGATGAGCAAGAGCGCCGACAACTACATCGGGATCCAGGAGTCGCCCGAGGCGATGTTCCGGAAGGCGATGCAGATCGGCGACGACGTCGTCTTCCGGTTCTTCGAGCTGCTGTCGCGGCGAAGCAACGAGGAGATCGCTGCGTTGAAGGCCGAGAAGGCGGGCGGTCGCAACCCGATGGAGATCAAGGCGCTCTTCGCGCGCGAGATGGTGGAGCGGTTTCACGACGCGGCCGCCGCCGAGCACGCGGCCAGCGAGTTCGTTCGCGTCTACTCGAAAGACGCCGTCCCGGAGGACGTGCCCGAGGTGGAGGTCGTGCCGGCAGGACCCGTCGCGGAGCTGGCCTGGGCCCTCAAGCAGGCGAACCTCGTCGCTTCCACGAGCGAGGCGCGGCGGCTGGTGGAACAAGGGGGCGTCGAGGTCGACGGGGCACGCGCGACCGATCCGAAGGCGCGCCTCGAGCCGGGCAAGGCGTACCTCGTCCGCGTGGGCTCCAAGAACCGGCGGTTCGCGCGCATCCGCGTGAAGGGCTCGTGAAGACCGGCCCGGGATGACGCGGCGGGAAGCGCTGGCGCTCCTCGGTGGGCTCGCGGTGGCGGCTGGCTGCGGGCCTCGGGTCGTCGCGGCGCCCGGGACGCCGCGGCTCCCCTCGCTCGCGCTCGATCCGCTCGTCGACCTCGTTCCGGCCGCGGGTCTCGTGTGGCTCATCGACGCGCGCGCCGACGAGCTGCTCGCGAGCCCCGTCCTCGCCCCCGCCGTGGCGCTCGTCCTTCCCCCTGCCCGCTTCGATGCGTTCGCCGCGAGCCACGGGGGCGTCGACCTCCGGCGGCTCTCCCATCTGATCGTCGCGCGGTACCCCGATGCGACGCTGGCCCTCGCGAGCACCGCCGTGCAGGCCGCGCGCGTCGAGGCCGCGTTTGCGGCGCGTGCGGTCCACGTCGACGGGCGCGCCGTCGAGGGAGGCGTGACGCGATTCTGGGGGACCGTCGGCGCGGAGCGGCAGCAGGTCGCCCTCTTCGGCGACCAGGCGATAGGCCTGGAGCGCGGGCACCTCGGTCCGCTACGCGCCGCGATCTACTTCGCGCGCGGCCTGCTGAAGCGCGCCCTGCCCGCCCTCCGTGCCGAGCCGCTGGCCGCCGTCGCGAAGCTGCTCGGCGACGCGCCGCTGCGAGCCTTCGCGCCGGGCCCCTTCGAGGGCGAGTGGGGCGCGGGTCTGGGAGGCCTGCTGCGCGCGACGACCGCCGTCGGCGCCTCGCTCCATGTCGCCAGACGCCCGACCGGCGGCGCGCTCGAGGTGCAGGTCGTCCTCGCCGGCGCCTGGGGAGCCGACGCGCCGCGCGCGGCCGAACGGCTCGCCGCCGCCTTCCAGCTCCTCGCGACCGACTCCCTCGGCCGTCTGCTGGGGATCGACCATCCCCTGGAAGAACCTCGCGTTTCCGGCGACGACGAGGCGCTGAGGCTGGCGGTCGTCCTCGACCCGCTCACCCTCGCGCGCGGACTCGAGGCCGCGACCGACGCGAGAATCAGCGAGATCATGGCCTACTGAGCCCTCTCCGAGCCGCCAACATTGACGCCGGATGCTTCCTGATGGTAGCGGACTCGCCCTCCCGCACTCCATGGCCCGCCCCGCCCGCACAGTCTCCGCCGCTCGCGCAGTCCCCCCGTCGCCCCGTACGGCCGTCGCGTCGAGTTCCCCTGCGAAATCGACCGCCAAGCCCGCGGTGAAGCCAGGAGGACGGGGTCCGACCCGCGCCGCCGTGCTTCCCCCGGTGCCGCCCCCGGCGCCCCCCGCGCCCCCGCCGCCTCCGGAGCCTCCGGCCCCCGCCGCCCGCGCCGAGCGTTCCGTTCCGCCCCCTCCCCCGCCGGGGCGCCGGCCCTCGGTCCGGCCGGGACCGCCGCCCGGCATCGCCATCCATGTCCCCCCGCCCGCTCCGGCGCCCGACTTCAAGGTCGGCGACAAGTCCGTCCACCCGGCCCACGGCGTCGGCGAGGTGACGGCCATCGAGGAGCGCGAGATCGGCGGGACCCGGGCGAGGTTTTACATCCTGCGCATCCTCGACAACGGGATGAAGGTCATGGTCCCCATCAGCGCGGCGACCCAGGTGGGCCTGCGCGGGATCATGAGCGACAAGGACGCCGACAACATCCTCGAGACGATGCGCGCCCGCGAGGTCGCGGTCGATGTGCAGCCGTGGAGCCGGCGCTTCCGCGTCTACACCGAGATGATCAAGAGCGGCTCGCCCGTGGAGATCGCCAAGGTCCTCCGCGACATGAACCGGCTGAAGTTCGACAAGGACCTGTCGTTCGGCGAGCGCCGCCTCCTCGATCAGGCCAAGAGCCTTCTCCTGAAGGAGCTCGCGCTGTCGAAGAAGAAGACCGAGGCCGAGATGGCCGACGAGATCAAGCGCATCTTCAGCGCCTGAGGCCCTCAGCCCTTGCGGAGGCGCGCGATCATCCGCGAGAACCAGCTCTGCGCGGGCGGCATGTTCGTGACGGCCGTCCGGGTAGGGGACGACGGCGGCGGATCGCTCGGCTTCTGCGAGATGATGGGCGACGGAGGCGGCTCGACCGGGCTGCCGTACACGAGCGTCAGCTGCGAGAGAGCCTCTCGACGGGCGTCCTCGGCCGTTGCGCCGCGGCCCGTGCGCACGAGGAGCGTCTGCGTCGGTTCGTCCTCGTCGGAGATGTCGCGCTTGCGGCCGACGAGCTTCACCGCGCACATCCACGGCCGCTCGCCGCCGACGTGAATCGGCTCGCCGACCTCGACGTGCGCGCCGCCGCGGTGCTGGACGTTGAAGCGCCCCGTCCGCGACCTCGGCTCTTCTTCCTCTTGCTCGGGATTGCTGCCCGGGCGCTTGGGCCCGTCGGCCATGGTGACCCCTCGCACGCGAGGATAGCACCTCGGTTATCTTTCGAAGGGCCCGTGATCGCCGTCGAGGGAGTCGAGAAGTCCTACGAGGGACGGCGCGTGCTGGGTCCGCTGTCGCTCGAGATCCCGACGGGCCTGCGCCTGGCCGTCGTCGGCCCGAGCGGCTGCGGCAAGTCGACGCTCCTCCGCGTCGTCCTCGGCCTCGTGAAGCCCGACCGGGGACGGGTCGTCATCGCCGGCGAGGTGATGAGCGACGCGAACAAGCTCGCCGTGCGACGTCGCATCGGTTACGTCGTGCAGGATGGCGGCCTCTTCCCGCACCTGACCGCCGAGCGCAACGTCACCCTGGTCGCGCGCCACCTCGGCTGGGACGAAGCCCGCATGCGCCAGCGCGTGGGCGAGCTGGCGGCGATGACCGGCATCGACGAGCGCGCCCTCACCCGGTGGCCGCTCCAGCTCAGCGGAGGACAGCGGCAACGCATCGGCGTCATGCGCGCGCTCTTCCTGGATCCCGACGTGGTCCTGATGGACGAGCCGCTCGGGGCGCTCGATCCCATCACGCGCCGCAAGCTCCAGGCGGAGCTCTCGACCCTCTTCCGCTCGCTGAAGAAGACCGTGATGCTGGTCACGCACGACGTCCCGGAAGCGGCGTTCCTCGCCGAGGAGGCCGTGGTGATGCGCGCGGGCAACGTCGTGCAGCGTGGGTCGATCGGCGCGATGGCGCGGGCGCCGGCCGACGAGTTCGTCCGCGATCTCCTCGCCCCGGGGACTCCATGAGGCGCGCGACCGCCGCGGGCGCCCTCCTCGCTGCCTCGTTGACGGCGGCGAGCGCGGACGCGCGCGAGCACGTCGTCGTCGGCTCGAAGGCCTTCCCCGAGTCGTGGGTGCTCGGCGAGGCGCTGACCCTCCTCGCCGCGTCGGCCGGCGCGACGGTGGAGCACCGCACGAACCTCGGCGGGACGGAGATCGTCGCGCAGGCCCTCCGCGCCGGGTCCATCGACGCGTACCCCGAATACACGGGCACGCTGCGCGAAGTGCTGCTGCACGCTCCCGGCGCCACGAACGACGAGCTTCGCGCCGTCTTGGCGCGCGACGGCCTCGGCATCACGGACTCGCTCGGCTTCGAGGACTCCTACGCCCTCGCCGTCGCCGGCGGCGTCGCCGACCGCGCCTCGCTCCGCACCATCTCGGACGCGGCCCGCCATCGGGAGCTTCGCGCCGTCTTCAGCCACGAGTTCCTCGGTCGCGCCGACGGGTGGCCCGGGCTCCGTGCGCGCTACGGCCTCGACTTCGCCGAGGTGCGCGGCGTCGAGCATCACCTCGCGTTCGAGGCGCTCGCCGCGGGACACGCCGACGTCATCGACGCGTACACCACGGATCCGGAGATCGACCGCCTGTCCCTCCGCGTCCTCGACGACGACCGCGGCTTCTTCCCGCGCTACGACGCCGTCGTCGTCTACCGGCTCGACCTCGAGACGCGCGCCCCCGCGGCGCTCACCGCGATCCGGCGCCTCGTCGGCCGCGTCGACCGCCAGGCCATGGCCCACGGGAACGCCGCCGTGACGGGGGGACACAGCACCCGCGAGGCCGCCGCCGGGCTGCTCCACGACGCCCTCGGCGCCGACGCACCGAGCATCGACGCCGCGGGGGCCCCGTCGATGGCCGGCGTCGTCTCTGCCGCCCTCCTCCGGCACCTCGAGCTGGTCGCGTCGTCGCTGGCGGCGTGCATCCTCGTCGGCGTACCGCTGGGGATCCTCGCCTCGCGCCGCAAGCGCCTCGCGGCCCTCGTCCTCGGGACCGCCGGGGTGCTCCAGACGGTGCCCTCGCTGGCGCTCCTCGCGCTGCTCATCCCGGTGGTCGGCATCGGCGTGGTGCCGGCCGCCGTGGCGCTGTTTCTCTACGGGCTGCTGCCCATCGTGCAGGGGACGTGCATCGGGTTGAACACGATTCCCGGGCCGCTGGCAGAGGCGGCGGAGGCGCTGGGGCTGCCGTCGTCGGCGAGGCTGTTTCGCGTCGAGCTCCCCCTGGCGTCGCCGTCGATCCTCGGCGGCGTGCGGACCAGCGCCGTCATCGCGGTGGGGACGGCGACCATCGCGGCCCTCGTCGGCGCGGGGGGACTGGGGGATCCGATTCTCCAGGGCATCGCGCTGCGGAGCACGCCGCTCATCCTCGCGGGAGCGGTGCCGGCGGCGCTGCTGGCGCTCGCGGCGCAGGGGGGGTTCGCGTTGCTGGAGCGGGCGATCGTGCCGAGGGGGTTGAGGATCAGGACGCACGATTAGGGCGAGGGCGTGGGCGTGAGCGGGGGCGCGAGCGAGGGCGCGAGCGGGGGCGGGAGCGTGAGCGGGGGCGCGAGCGGGGGGCGCTCGGAACCCCGAGCGTCAGCGAGGGGGTCGACAAGCGCCCGCACAGTCTTGCCAGGGCAATCATTGGCGCCCCGCTCACGCCCACGCCCACGCCCACGCCCACGCCCCCGCCCACGCCCCCGCTCACGCTCCCGCCCACGCCCACGCCCGCGCCCGCGCTCCCGCCCGCGCTCCCGCCCACGCCCGCGCTCCCGCCCACTTCTCCTGCTCGTCGGATGGTTCAGCGTGCCGTCGTGCTCGTGCGGTTAAAGGACGCTCGCGAATTCACGATGTCATGCTCGATGCGATCACCACGATGCTTCCCATGGTTCGGGTCATCGAGCGCCACGATAGAGATCTGGGCGTCGACGGCGGGCTCTTTGGCGGCACAGGGACCACCACAGTTCCCGGGGCTGCGATCCCTGTTCGTACAACCGCCCTTCCCCCTCGAGGGATCGCGATTTCTCTTCGCACAACCGCGCCCCCGTCTCGAGGGACGGCGATTCCTGTAGGTACAACCGCGCCCCTGTCTCGAGGGACGGCGATTCCTGTAGGTACAGCCGCGCCCCTGTCTCGAGGGACGGCGATTCCTGTAGGT
>Ga0182030_10019219_pt1 | contig 13032 bp, 10 predicted proteins | sample 812S3MmetaG_FD_121299 | JGI IMG/M metagenome (GOLD analysis project Ga0182030, IMG submission 121299) | Permafrost microbial communities from Stordalen Mire, Sweden - 812S3M metaG (Illumina Assembly) | ecosystem: Environmental > Terrestrial > Soil > Wetlands > Permafrost | place: Sweden... | reverse complement strand
GGAGCAGCATGGAGGCAACCGGCCACGAATTTCGGGCGCCCCAGGTCTCGCTTTTGAGACCTGGGACCGTCAAATCGAACCGAAGTCCGCCGGTGCGGCCAGGACTTACAGGGTAACCGGTTGAGTTACGAGGGCCAGTGCCTGCTGGCGTAGCGACTCGAACAGCACGGTCGACAGGTAGCGCTCGCCGAAGCTGGGCAGAATGGCGACAATCAGCTTGCCGGCATTCTCAGGCCGTGCGGCCACCTGCAGCGCGGCATACACGGCGGCCCCTGAAGAGATGCCCACAAAGAGCCCTTCTTCGAGCGGCAAACGGCGGGCCGTGGCAATGGCGTCATCGTTCGTCACCTGGATCACTTCGTCGATCAGCTTTGTGTCCAGCACGCCCGGCACAAAACCCGCGCCGATACCCTGAATCTTGTGCGGCCCTGGCTTGCCGCCCGAAAGCACGGGGCTGTCGGTGGGCTCCACGGCGATGGCCTTGAACTCCGGCTTGCGCTCCTTGATGTACTTGGCAATGCCCGTGATGGTGCCGCCGGTACCGACGCCCGAGATGAGAATGTCCGCCTTGCCATCCGTGTCGTTCCAGATTTCCGGGCCGGTGGTGGCGTAGTGGATCGCCGGGTTGGCCGGGTTATCAAACTGCTGCAGGATGAACCCATCGGGATTCTGCGCCTTCAGTTCGTTTGCCTTGGCGATGGCGCCTTTCATGCCATTGGGGCCAGGGGTCAGCACCAGTTCGGCGCCGAAGGCCAGCAGCAGCACGCGGCGCTCCAGGCTCATGGTCTCCGGCATGGTGAGGATGAGCCGGTAGCCTTTCACGGCCGCAATAAACGCCAGGCCAATGCCGGTGTTGCCACTGGTGGGCTCAATCAGCACGGTCTTGCCGGGGGTGATCCTGCCCGCTTTCTCAGCGTTCTCGATCATCGCCAGACCAATGCGGTCCTTCACGCTGCTCAACGGGTTCTGGCTTTCCAGCTTGACGACAACGGTAGCGGGCAGGCCGGCCGCTATGCGATTCAGCCGCACCAGCGGTGTCCGGCCAATGAGTTCAGTTACATCTGCGGCAATATGCGCCATGATGATCTACTCTTTCCGGGATATTCTCCCAAGTTGTGGTCTTCAGATTTTTGGGGTGGAGGCATAGCGGTCAGACGGAAAGCACTGCGCGCGCGAGGGGCGCACGTCTGCGTCGCGGTTGACACCAGGGCGGTGTTAGCGACATCGAAGCATGGACATAGCGTAGTACCGAAGGCCGGCCCATGGCAAGGAAGAAGCAGGCCAAATTCATAGCCTTACCAATGTGTAGCCGAATTGAAGGCCGTGCAAACACACCGGATAATGGCCGGCCGCCTCACCCCGTATTCCTCAGTCCCGCCGAAATGCCGCTGATGGTCGCCGCAATCGCGCGGTTCACCTCCGGCGTGTCTTCGCCCGTGCGCTTGCGGCGCAGCATGTCCACCTGGATCAGGTGCATGGGATCGACGTAAGGATTGCGCAGCTTGATCGAGCGGCCCAGCACCTGGTTGGTTTCCAGCAGTTCCTTCTGCTCCGTCACCGCCAGCACCGCCCGCACCGTGCGGTGAAACTCGGCTTCGAACATGTCGTAGATGCGTTCACGCAGCAGCCGGTCGTCGACCAGTTCGGAGTAAAGCCGCGCCGTCGCCAGGTCTACCTTGCCCAGCGCCATCTCCACGTTGCGCAGCAGGTCGATGAACAGTGGAAATTCCCCCGCCATGGTTTGCAAAAGGGCGAGCGAATCTGGTGCGCCGGGCTTGCTCAAAAACTGCTCCAGCGCAAAACCCACGCCAAACCACGCCGGCACTAACAGCCGCGACTGCGTCCAGCCGAAGACCCACGGAATCGCGCGCAGGTCGGTCAACATTGGCGACGCATTGCGCCGCGCCGGCCTGGAGCCGATCTTGGCCTGTTCCAGCTCGCCGACCGGCGTGGACTGCTCAAAGTAAGTCACCACTCCCGGATCGTCGAGAATGTGTTTGCGGTAGAACTCGAACGCGATGGCGGAAAGCTCGTCGAGGGCCGCCTCCCACTCGGGCTTCAACTCGCCGGTAAAGTGTCCCTCCGGGTCGTGCGCATTAGGCCGCGCCAGGGCGTCCAGCGAGGCCGCGATCATCAACTCCAGGTTGCGCTCGGCCAGCACCTCGTCGGCATATTTGAAATTCAGCACCTCGCCCTGTTCGGTGATGCGCAACTGCCCATCGAACGAATCCATGGGCTGAGCGAAGATGGCGCGATGCGTCGGCCCTCCGCCACGGCCCACCGTGCCGCCGCGACCGTGGAACAGGCGCAGCTTCACACCCGCTTCGCGCGCTACCACATGCAGGTCGCGGTGGGCGCGGAAAATCTCCCATGTCGAGGTCAGCATGCCGCCGTCTTTATTCGAATCGGAGTAGCCCAGCATAACTTCCTGCCAGTTGTCCCATGTGGCCATCAGCTTGCGATAGTCGGGCCGGCTCCATAACTCGCGGCACACGGCGGGCGCATTGCGCAAATCTTCAATCGACTCGAACAGCGGCACAGGCATCAACCCCGGATCGCGCCCGGAACCCTCCACCTTCACACCGCCCAACCTTGCCAGCCTGACCACGGCCAGCACGTCTTCCACCGTTGCCGCGCCGCTGATGACATACTGGCGAATCACCTCCGGCGAGCAGCCGCTCTTGATCTCCGCCACCACGCGAAACGTATCGAGCACGCTCAACGTCTCCGCCGACAATCCGACGGGAAGCGAAGTTGCCATGGTGTCTGTGATGGTCTCCTGCAAGGCCGCCGCGTGCACTCGCGCGTGCTGGCGAATGTCCAGCGTATGCAAATGAAGTCCGAAGGTGCGCACCTGCAGAATCAGCGGATCAATCAGGGTGCGCGCAATGCGCAGTCCGCGATTGCTTTCCAGCGAGTCGCGCAGCGTTTCCAGATCGCCGATGAAGTCTTCCACCGAGCAGTAAGCGGGTAGCGCCTGCGCCAGCTTGTCCTGCCCTTGTGTCAGCGTGAAGGGCATCACCGGCAGGGTCGCGCCGGCGTGGCCCTGCTGCTCTGAAGCTTCAAGCGTGCGCTGAATGCGCGCCTTCAGGCAGATCACAAAGCGGCGATAGTATTCAAACTCATACTGCTCGCCGAAGACCTGTGCCTCGGGCGTGTGCAGCAGCGCCACGTAGCTTTCCAGCTTCTGGTGCAGCGCGTCGCTGACGGGAATCTGCTGCGCGCTGGGCGTCAGCAAGTCCGTGATTTCGTCGAGCTGGCGCTGGTAATAGAGCAGCAAATGGCCGCGCGCCAGATGAACGGCGTCGCGCGTTACGTCCGGCGTCACAAAGGGATTTCCGTCGCGGTCGCCGCCGATCCAGGAGCCGAAAATCAGCACCTGCGGCAGCCGGTGCGCCTCGATCTCCAGGCCGTAAGCGGTGCGCAGGGCCTCGGCGATCTCGCGATAAAGCCCCGGCAGCGTGGCAAAGATGGAGATGTCGTAGTAGTCCAGCCCCATCTTGATTTCGTCATAGACCGTGGGCCGGTGGGAACGCACTTCGTCGGTCTGCCATAGACTGGTAATCTCCGCCAGCACCAGCTCTTCCAGGCGCGCCATGTCCTGCGCCGGCAACGGAATCTGGTCCAGCATGGCCAGGAACTCGCCGATGCGCCGCCGCTTGAACATCACGGCGCGCCGCGCAATTTCAGTGGGGTGCGCGGTAAAAACTGGCACGATGAGGATGCGTTTGAGCCAGCCCAGAGCCTCGTCTGCGTTGATGCCTACCCGTCGCATCTCGCACAAGGTACCCACGAGCGATCCGCGCTGACGGCCCGCATCGCCGCTCAGCCGCAGAGCTGTGCGCCGGCGCTTGCGATGGTTGGTCTCCGCCAAGTTGATCAGCTCAAAGTAGAAAGCGAAGGCGCGGGTCAGCAGCAGAGCCCGCTCCACCGGCAGCGAGTGGACCAATTCGAGCGCTGCTGCCGCGTGCCGGGCTGCCTCTTCGTGCTGTCCGCGGACTTCGGCATCACGACGGCGAATGGTGCCCTGCCGCAAAGCCTCCACGTGTGCAAACAATTCCTCGCCGGCCTGCTCGCGCAACACCTCGCCCAGCAGCGTACCGAGCGAGCGCACATCGCGGCGCAAGGGCGCATCTTTCAGGTCGCCGGACTTGGCTTCCAGCTCTGCGAGCCGGCCGCCCCAGCTCTCGGGATTCCACAAAAGTGCCATCGTGTCTAGATTATGCACGACTCCAGAACGAACGGAGGACTTGATTTTCCGGCCCCGTGAAGGCTTCGGCCGAGCGGCAATTCGGCCTCGGATTGAAACAGCGCCTGCTCTCAAGGGATGAAGCCCGGGGGAGCCCGGCGATGATCAGGCCAACTCAGGCACACCCGGAAGGGCTGGCGGCAGCGGATCGAGTATCGCTCCCAACGCAGGGTAGCGGCCGCCGTAGAAGATCAGCGCGTACTCCCGCACCCCGGTGCTCAACGGTCCGCCCAGGCAGATGCTGGCCAGCAAAGCCAAGCCGAATGCAACCACGCCGAAGAAGACCTGGAGAAGAATCCCCGCCACCGCCGCTCCCCCGGTGGCGTCTGCAAAGGCCGAGTGAAGACTGTACTCCACCACGCCGAACGCGCCGGCTACGATCAGGCCCGGAATGACCAACACCATGAACAAAGCGGCCATCGCCACCATCGGCAGTGCCACGCGCAGCAGCACGTAGACAAAAAACTGTCTCTTCTCGGCCTTGATGCGCGCCCACACCTGGGCCCACGCCTGGCCGGCGGTTGCGTTCTCCAGCGCAAAATGCGGCAGAATCCAGTCGCGCAGGACAATATCGGCCACAATTCCGGCCAATGCCAGCAAGATGATAATCGGAATCAAGGGCAGGATAAGAGTCACCAGCAACCACATATCGGGCTGGCCACCGGGCGGAGTCTCATGAAACAGACGCCAGAAACCAGCCACAAACGGAAGCGCAACCAACACCATCAGCAGAAGAAAGCACAACCCCACCACCACGTTCAGCCAGAAGAAGCGCCCCGCCTGCGCTCGATAGATGTGCCAGCCAGGACGAATCTCCTTGATGTTGTGGACCAGGCAATGGAAGTAGGCAAACCGCAGGCGCGTGACGAGGTAATACACCCAAACCGACAAAACCATCGCCAGGAGCACAGCCGCCACAATCGCCGCGATCGCTCCCGGCGAGAGGTTGAACGGCGAGGAAATGGTCGGTGCTTGTCCCGACGAATGGCCACCATGCGACGAGGAATTGAAACTGCTGCCGAGCCCCTCCGTGACCAGGGCGACCAGGCCAAGCTTCAGATAGGTGCCCCAAGTGAAGGGCCTGAAGAGGAAATCCCTGGTGCGTTGAATGGCAAGCGAAACGGAATCCGTAGCAGAGAGGACGCGCATGAGGCCACCTTTCGCGGGGAAGGCACAGCGTACCACAGAATTACGCAACTCCTACGTATGAAGTTCCGCAGCCCCTTGCGGCATCGCGTTCCACCATGCATCGAAGGCGGCGAGCGAGCGCTCGCACACCAGCCGATGGCGCTCCTTCTTGTCGCGAACCTTCTTGCGCAGCTCCTCTTCCAGCGTCTCCAGAAGGTCGAAGGTAATGTTCGCCGGCTGAAAGTGTTTGGGGTCGGCGTGCGTGATGTAGTGGACCAGCGAGCCGAGGGCAGAGGCGCGCGGCGCGGGGGTGGGTTCTTCGCCGCGCGCCAGGGCGGCCGCATAAATCCCCGCCAGCAGACCGGTGGCGATGGACTCCGTATAGCCTTCGACGCCCGACAACTGGCCTGCGAACAGGAGGCGCGGCTCCTTTTTGAGGCGCAGAGTTTCATCCAGAAGAATCGGCGCTTGAATATAGGTGTTGCGATGAATTTGTCCGTAGCGCAGGAAGCGCGCATTTTCGAGGCCTGGAATCAGGCGCAGGACGCGAGCTTGTTCGCCAAATTTGAGGTGGTTCTGGAAGCCGACCAGGTTGTAGCTGTCGGAACGCAGGTTTTCCTTGCGCAGTTGCACCACGGCCCACGGCGTTTTGCCAGTGCGCGGGTCACGCAGGCCAACCGGCTTCATGGGGCCGAAACGCAGCGTGTCGCGGCCGCGGCGGGCGAGAATCTCGATGGGCAGGCAGCCCTCGAAATAATCGGCCTTCTCCCACTCCTTTGCCTCGGCGGGCTCGGCAGCCAGCAGCGCGTCCAAAAAGGTGTCGAACTCGGCGCGATCCATCGGGCAATTGATATAGTCGGCGGTGCCCTTGTCCCAGCGGGCGGCCATGTAGACACGGTCCATGTCGATGGAGTCGGCCTCGACGATGGGCGAGATGGAGTCATAAAAAGCCAGGTGGCCGGAGCCGGTGATGCGCTCGATCTCGGCGCTCAGTGCGTCGGAGGTGAGCGGGCCGGTAGCGAGAATCGTCAATGCCGGGGCGTCGGGCGTGTCCAGATCGAGACTGGTGACTTCTTCGCGAATCACGCGGATCAGCGGCTGTGCGGCGATGGCCTCGTTGATGCGGCGCGAAAACTCGACGCGATCCACGGCCAGCGCGTGGCCGGCCGGAACTGCCGACTCGTCGGCCAGGCGCAAAAGGGTGGAACCTCCGCGGCGCATCTCCTGCTTGAGGAGCCAGGGCGCGGTGTTGGGCGATTCGCTTTTGAGCGAGTTGGAGCAGACCAGTTCGCCAAAGTCGGTGGTCTGGTGGGCGGGAGTCAGCTTTGGCTGGCCGTCCACCACGGCGCGCATCTCGTAAAGGTCAACCGAACAACCCAGGCGCGCGGCTGTCAGTGCTGCTTCAGGGCCGGCGAGTCCGCCGCCTATCACGCGAATCTTCACGGCTAGTCCTCCGATTCCTGGTTCGCAACGCTGGGGTCCACTTCCGGCAGGCCGGGGATTCCCGCCAGACGCCTCAGTGCTTCGCCGGTTACGCGGACGTTGCGCCACTCGTCCAGAAAGTCAGCGCCCATCGCCCGGTAAAACTCGATGGCCGGGGTGTTCCAGTCCAGAACTTCCCATTGCAGGCGCGGGCAGCGCTTTTCGACGGCGATGGCCGCTACCCTCTCGAGCAGCGCTTTGCCGATCCCCAGGCCGCGCAGCTCCGGCTCAACAAAAACGTCTTCCAAATAAAGCCCCGGACGCCCCTGCCAGGTGGAGTAATTGAAAAAGTAGAGCGCAAAACCCGCCGGCTTGCCGCTGTGCTCGGCAATCAGGCAGAAATAAAAGGGATTGGGACCAAAGCCGTCCCGAAGCAAGTCTGCTTCCGTCGCCCGCACGGCGTCCGGTTCGCGCTCATAGGTGGCCAGGGCCCGGATGAAGGCCAGTATCTGTGGGACGTCCGCAGGGGTAGCGGGGCGAATCGTGGTTGCCATGCCTCCATTTTAGTGTGTGATACAGGCCACACATGGCGATTCGTCCTGCGCACTACGATGGATAGGAATCTATGGTGGCGTGAACCAGCGTGGGCTCCCTTGACGGCAGGCCTGCTCCCAGGGACTCGGGTCGATCGCCGATTCAGTCCGATGGGAATCCTGCTCTGATCGCGACAGGCTGCGCCCTTGCCGGTCCTTCGCCCTTGTGTTGGGCGGTCGATTGGATTTAACTTGGGTCCTGCGAAGAGAAGCGGCCCGCGTACCGTTTCTGCGCCGTGGCTGTCCGGTCTGGAAAGACAACTGGCAGCGAGAGCCACCCGGATTTCACGGCAGGTCGCGCGGCACCGGGGCTTTTGGCGGCAAGGCACGTTTGCCGGATACCGCTTTTGATGATCGACGATGAATGAACTGGCAATAATATGACTTTTTTGAGCTCGCGAGGTTTCTGGTTCGCGCCGCTCCCAAGGAGAAGCAGATGAAACGCACGATTTCACTTTGGCTGGGCTTGCTGGCATTCGCCCTCATGCCTGCTCTTGCGCAGCAAACACCCGCGGCGCCCACAGCACCCACGGGGAAAATTCACGGCCATGTGACCAATCCGACTGGGGCATCCCAGACGGTCGGCACGGTAAGCCTGTCGAGCGACGGCGGCCACAGCTCGAAGTACACCTTCCCGGTCTCCTCCACTGGCGACTATACGGGCGAAGCGGCCCCTGGCAGCTACACCGTGATCTTCCGCCAGCCCGACACACCGGCTGACAAGATGGTGGACTCGTTCGACAACATCAAGATTGCCGTCGGCCAGGATGTGCAGCAGGACATCGACATGTCCCGCAAGGAGTTCATCGACAAGCTGCCCGAAGAGCAGAAGAAGCAGTTGGAAGAACTCAAGAAGCACAACGCCGAAGCCCTCAAGGCCAACGAGGTCATCAAGAACCTCAATGCCGATCTCCGCCTCGTTACCCAGGACATCAAGGATGCCGACGGCGCGCGTGTAGCCGCAGCCCAGGCTCTTGGCGCGGGCGCTACCAAGCAGGCCATCGATGCCAAGGAAGCGGAGATCAAGGCCGCAAAATACGGCGAAATCGAAACCCTCATGCTCAAGGACACCGCGGCCAAGCCCGATGCTTCGGTCCTGTGGGCGCAGTTGGGCCAGGCGCAGGTCGGCTTGAAGAAATACGACGCAGCCGAGGCCACGTACAAGAAGGCGCTCGAGCTCGAAGCCGCCTCCAAGAAGCCGAATATCGCCATTCAGGGGCTGGCCAACAGCGGTCTGGGCGAGATTTATGCTCGCACCGGCAAGATTCCCGAAGCGACTGCGGCCTATGACGCAGCCGCCAAGGTCAACCCGACCCAGGCCGGCTTCTATCTCAAGAACGAAGCGGTTATCTTCTTCCAGTTGAACAACGGAGACGCCCAGGTTGCCGCTGCGGACGAGGCCATCAAGGTCGATCCGAGCCAGCCCCTGCTCTATTACCTCAAGGGCCAGGGCCTCATTCAGAAAGCCACCTTCGACGCCAAGTCGGGCCGCATTGTTTTGCCTCCTGGATGCTCGGAAGCCTACCAAATGTATTTGCAACTAGCCCCGACGGGCCCCTATGCCGTCGAGGTCAAGGGCATTCTTGACCAGGCTGGACAGAAGATCGACTCCAGCTACAAGGCCCCCAAGAGCAAGAAGTAGTCGCGCATTCCTGCTTCGCCGAAGAAGGGCGCTCCCGATTGCCGGGAGCGCCCTTCGCGGTTTTCGGAGGTCGTTCGGCATGCGGATCTGGCCAACCCGCTACAATCCCTGTCATGAAGTCCGCTCTCCCTGGCTACGACGAGGCTGCGGCGATGGTGGCCGCCCACGCCAAACACCTGAGCCGGTTCCGTCCCGCAATCGAACGGGTGGAATTGGGCCGCGCATCCGGCCGAATCCTGGCCCAACCCCTCGTGGCCGATCGCGACCAACCGCCATTCACCCGCTCGACCCGCGACGGCTTTGCCTGCCGCGCCGCCGAGGCCTCCGCCCATGCGTCCCTCAGCATTGCGGGCGCTACGCAAGCCGGTGCGGCGCCGTCCGGTCCACTGCTGCCCGGAACTGCCTGGGAGATCATGACGGGCGCTCCAGTCCCCACAGGCGCCGATGCCGTGATGATGGTCGAGCACGTTCAGGTGGAAAGCGAAGGTAAAGCCGCCGAAAAAGTTCGGCTGCTCCCGCCGCGCACCGTCAAACCCGGCGAGAACATTGTGGCCGCCGGCGCTCACGGGTACAAGGGCGACGAGTTGCTTTCCGCCGGAACCGCGCTCCACTTCGGGCAAATCGCTCTGGCCGCCGCTTGCGGTTATTCCGATCTGGATGTCTTTGTTCGGCCGCACGTGGCGATCCTGACCACGGGCGATGAACTGGTGCCCGCCGACGCAGTTCCCGCTCCCGGCCAGATTCGCAACTCCAACGCACCCATGCTCGCCGCGTTGGTGAGTGCGGCGGGCGGCGATCCCTGGATTCTGCCCACCGCGGGCGACACCGCCGAGGCCCTCAATGGCGCTCTCGAGCAGGCTGTCACGGCTGACCTGCTGCTCATCTCCGGCGGGGTTTCGACGGGCAAATTCGACCTCGTTGAACCCGCTTTGGCTCGCATGGGGGCGCGCTTTCACTTCACTGGCGTCCGCATTCAGCCCGGCAAGCCGACGGTCTTTGGCGAACTCCCTCGCACCGGAGGGCCTGGCACGCAACCGGCGCTGGCGTTCTTCGGGCTTCCCGGCAATCCTGTCTCCTCCGCGGTCACGTTTCTGCTGTTCGCCGCGCCCGTGCTGGCCGCCCTGGCTGGCAACAACGCGGTCTCTCCCCACTTCGCCCTGGCCCGATTGGCGCCGCATCCTGAGCGGGGTGGCAAGTCGGGCTTGACCCGCTTTCTCCCTGCGTTTTGCGACTTCGGCGCAAAGTCCAACCATCCGCCAGAAGCAGCCTTCGTCCCCTGGCACGGTTCCGGCGACCTGTCGGCTCTGGCCCGCTCCAACTGCTTCCTGGTCGTGCCGGAAGATGCCGGCGGCCTTGAACCCGGCGCAATTGCCAGCATTCTGCTGCCCTGAGGACCCGTCATGCCCGAACCCGCACAAGCGCAACTCTCGCACTTCGACTCTTCCGGCCAGGCCGTCATGGTCGATGTCAGTGCAAAAGAGTCCACTAGCCGCACCGCGACCGCGTCAGCCTTTGTCGAGTTGTCCGCGGCGGTTCTCGCGGTGCTTCCGGCCAACCCCAAGGGAAATCCTCTGGAGGTGGCGCGCTTCGCCGGAATCCAGGCAGCCAAGCGCACCTCCGAGCTGATACCGATGTGCCACCCACTGCCGCTCACGCATGTGGATGTGCAGGCGGAAATCGCGCTGGGAGGGGTCCGCATCACTGCGACAGCCGCCACCACCGGGCCTACCGGCGTCGAGATGGAAGCCATGACCGCCGCTGCAGTCGCCGCGCTCACGGTTTACGACATGACCAAAGCGCTGGACAAGGCCATCGTCATTCGCAGCGTTCAGCTCGAAGAGAAATCGGGCGGCAAAAGCGGGGACTTTTCGAGAGGAGGGGGGCGCGCATGATGCGAGGCGTGCTCCCGGAGCGAGTGACAATAGCCCTGCAGAGCGCGCGGAAAAATGCTGGGAAAGAGCGCCAGCGAATGAATGCGCCTTCAAGAGACGCGCCGACTGTAGCAGCAACAGAGGTCATTCGGCCCCGAAAAGCACTTTCGAAGAAGCCCTGAGTAGCAGCGCAGCGGAATACTGGGAACCCTATAACCCCTGGGCGAAACAGAGAGCTTCTACAGTTTTCGCTTCGCTTCCAGCACTCTCTCCAAAGCCTCTTCCGCCGTGGCGCCCGTGGCGGATAAATGCCCCATCTTTCTGCCCGCGCGTGGCGTCTGCTTCTCATAGAGATGCAACCGCACGCCGGGTACTGCCAGCGCCGCTGCAAAGTTCGGTTCGCCGGCCAGCCACACATCGCCTAGCAGATTCACAATCGCCGCCGGCGTGATCAGCGCCGTGTCGCCCAGCGGAAGATTGCAGGTGGCGCGCACCGCCTGCTCAAACTGGCTGGTCACGCACCCGCGCTCGCTCTCGTGATAACTGTTATGCGAGCGCGGCGCAAGTTCGTTCACCAGCAACTCGCCTTGGCGCGTCACAAAAACCTCCAGGCACAGCAGGCCTTCGATCCCCAGCTTCGCAATCATTTCGGCCGCCAATGCCTCGGCGCGCGACTCAAGCTCCGCAGGCACGCCGGCCGGCATCACGCTCCAGGCCAGGATTTGATTTTCGTGGTGATTGCGTGCGGCGGGGTAACTGCGCACTTCTCCCGAGGGATTGCGGGCGGCCATCACGCTGATTTCGCACTCCAGATCGAGCGCTTTTTCGGCCACCGCCGGACGGCCGCCGATGGCTTTCCATGCTTCCGCGATCGATGCTTCCGTGGCGGGTTCCTTCAGACCGATCTGCGCCTGTCCTCGTCCGTCGTAGCCTCCGCGCCCGATTTTCAAAAACACGCGCCCGCCCAGTGCCGCGACCGCTTCGCGCAACTCCGCCTCGCTGCGCACCACGCGAAAAGGGCCCACAGGGAAGCCCGCGTCAGCCAGCCAGACTTTTTGCAGCGTCTTGTCCTGAATAATGCGGATGGGTTCCACGCCTGGCCGCAACGGTGCGATCCGCGCAACTTCCGAAAGCGCATCCACGCCAATCTGCTCGATCTCCAGCGTCACCGCATCGGCGCCCGTCGCCAGCCTTCGCGCCGCGTCTACATCATCCCAGCGGCCGACAATGGTTTCGTCGGCCACAAAGCTGGCCGGGCACGCCGGCTCGGGATCCATCACCCGTACGCGGTAGCCCATGGTGCGCGCGGCCATGGCCGTCATGCGCCCCAGTTGGCCGCCACCCAAAAACGCCAGCAGACCGCCCGGCTTTACAATCGAGGGACACAAAGTAGTGGGGGATTCAGAGAGCTTCAAGCCGGCAGCTCCATCTCCAACACTTCCTGGGTGCGTGCGGCACGCCATGCGGCCAGCCGTTCATAGAGCGCCGCGTCGGTGGCAGCCAGGATCTCGGCCGCCAGCAGCGCCGCGTTGGCGGCACCAGGCCTGCCGATGGCCAGCGTTCCCACTGGAATGCCCTTCGGCATTTGCACGATGGAGAGCAGGGAATCCAGCCCATTGAGTTGTGTTGCGGCAACTGGCACTCCCAGCACCGGAACCAGCGTCTTGGCCGCCAGCATTCCCGGTAAATGCGCTGCGCCGCCCGCCCCTGCGATGATCACGCGCAGTCCCCGCGCCCGCGCCGTTTCGGCGTACTCAAACAGCCGGTCCGGGGTCCGATGCGCGCTCACTATCCGCGCCTCATGAGGAATCTCAAGCGCCCGCAAAATCTCTACCGCAGCCGAGAGCACCTCATAGTCGCTCTTGCTGCCCATCACCACTCCCACCAGCGGCTGATCGTTCATAGGCCTGATTATACGAGCGCCGGCGAGCGCCGAGTCGACAGCGACAGCCACGCCATGGAAGACACTACCATCGCGCATCCCGTCACCGATCACCATAATCCTTATCGCCGAGAAACAACCTTCCGGCCTTCGAACACCAAATCCGTCCCCATACTTTTCGCGGCTTTTTGCGAGATGGGGGGAAACCAAGCACTCATTCAGGCCAGGCCCCCATGGCTCCTCCG
>Ga0182030_10019218_pt1 | contig 13033 bp, 12 predicted proteins | sample 812S3MmetaG_FD_121299 | JGI IMG/M metagenome (GOLD analysis project Ga0182030, IMG submission 121299) | Permafrost microbial communities from Stordalen Mire, Sweden - 812S3M metaG (Illumina Assembly) | ecosystem: Environmental > Terrestrial > Soil > Wetlands > Permafrost | place: Sweden... | reverse complement strand
CTCCACTGAATTAATCTGCAAGGATTTTGGCTAAAAATAAATATGGTAGGGGGGGAGGGGGGGGGTGGCTTCTTCTCGATACGGACCGGGCACATCCCTGACAAGTTGGAAGATGCACTGAGTTCAGGTTAGCAGCATCCACGAAATAATCTGCAACCACCTGCGGGGGGCCAACTGCCTTCGGCGTGGGCTGCGCGCCCAGCGAATTGCCTTCGGCTTGGGGACTACGCGTCCAGCGAATTGCCTTCGGCTTGGGGACTACGCGTCCAGCGAATTGCCTTCGGCTTGGGGACTACGCGTCCAGCGAATAGCCTTCGGCTTGGGGACTACGCGTCCAGCGAATAGCCTTCGGCTTGGGGACTACGCGTCCAGCGAATAGCCTCCGGCGTGGCGGACGGGCGATGGAGGATTTAGGTCTCCCACCCTCTTCGTGGGTAAGATTTGCTATTGCCAAACGGAGAACCCCGGCTTTGCCGGAGTGGCAGTAGCAGTTCGACATTTCCGTCAGTTGCTCGTGGTTTGTATTTCTATCTTCTTCTCGCAAAAACGTGAGAAGGGCGCAGAGCATGAGCGCCATCCTGTTTGATCTGAGCCCCACGCTGAAGCGCGGGGCTAATAACACTGCGCCTACGGCTCGGGGTGCAAGGGGACAAAATGCAAGACTCCAGGCATTTTTGGGATCATGTCTCCGAAAAAGCCAAATTCCCCTCAAACATCCTATCTCCTCAGGGGCTAAAGCCCGTATCCTTCGCTGAAGCCCCGTACCCTTCAACGATTCAAATGCGATTGCCCTGCCTTGCATCATCACGCTCGGAACGTATTGCCGATTATCTTCCGGCCAAGACAGCTTCGCCATGTACGGAGTAGTAACTATGTTCGGTTCCTGCAATGATGTCTTTCGCTTTGTCTACCGCGTCCGGTGTGCCATGAATCACCAATAAGAACTTGTCAGTTTTCAAGGCCACATCGTACTTGAGAACGCTGTCTTTCGGAATACCGATGCTGACCAGGCCTGCTCCAACAGCACTTACCCCTCCAACGACCACTGCTCCTTCAAGCCCTGCAACGATCCATGCAACCAGCGGGCCAGCCACCAGGATTGGACCAATTCCCGGTATGGCAAATGCCGCAGACCCGAACAACAGTCCCCAGAATCCACCCCAGAACGCGCCAACCTTGCCCCAATACTTCATGCGGTCGCCAATGTTGTAGTAGCCAACAACGTGTTCATCCGTATGTGTATTCTTCGCTGCAATCGAAAGACTCTTCATATCGATGCCAGCTTCTTGCAGTTCTTTCACCGCGTGTTCGGCTTGCTCGTGCGTGTCATAGATCGCTACTACAGAATTTGTCACGGTCATGGTCTTCTCCATTCTTCTTTGTTGACTGCTAATTTGGTCGAATCACCGCTCGATGAGCACGAACGCGGCAGCACTAACTTCAGAGTGAGTCTTTCACCTCAGGTTTTGAAGTACTGAGCAAATAGGGACACGAGTCATGTGCTCAAAACAGCACAGTCTTGGCTGCGATCATCAGCGACAATGCCGCTAGTAATATTGAAGATTCTCAGAGGAGTGCATCATGTCAGAAGTTCGTGCTTATCCTTCTATCCCGACAAAGATTCTGTTACCCATTGACTTCAGTTCATCCTCCCAGGCGGCCTTGGATGTGGCCTCTGATCTGGCGGAGCATTTTCACGCGGAACTGTATTTATTGAACGTGATTCCGTTTTTCCCTAATTCGACTTTGCCCGATTTTATTCCAGAAGAGGAGTTCCTTGAGAAGGCAAGAACGCACATGGAGCAGCATATGGCAAAGTGCCTTGCTATTCTTACGGCCAAAGGGATCAAATCCAGTTATGGTGTCGAAGTTGGAAATGACGTTTCCGGGAACATCATGGAAGTGGTGGATCGTGAGCATATTGACCTGGTCGTGATCTCGACTCACGGAATTTCTGGCTGGCATCCGCTGATCTTTGGATCGATTGCAGAGAAAGTCGTCAAGCTCGTTCAATGTCCGTTGTTGCTGCTTCGCTCAGCCAAGCCCGACTCAGACCTGAAGAATCCTTCAAGCCGCTCGATGGAGTGGTGGTAGTGAGATCGGCAGTGCTTTAGCCCCTGAGGGGATGGCTTCTTATGGGAAGAATTCGTTCGTGGCACCATTCCTCCAGGGAATGCAAATATTCTGCCAAGCATTCCGTTCGCTCTGGGGCTAAAGCCCAGTTGCTACCCCGCATTTTATGTACGGGGTAAAGCCCGTACCCTTCACTGAAGCCCGTCTACCCTTCACCGAAGCCCGTCTACCCGATTGCGTCGAGCTTTGGTCTCTCGGAATTCTGATCTGGCAGTTGATCGAGGAGCACCACGTTGAGCAACGACTTGTGTACTCGGATACGACCGTTGTACTCAATAAAACCAAGTTTGCGGAAGCGATTCATGAAGAAGCTGACGCGTGATCGAGTGGTGCCGATCATCTCAGCCAATGTTTCCTGTGTAACGGGTGGAATAAATGTCTCCGGCTGACCGGGTTTGCCAAATTCTGCCATCAAAAGAAGAACCCGCGCCAAACGCTTTTCACTGGAGTTGAAGAGTTGATCGACAAGATCAGCCTGGGTTCGCATACTGCGGGTAAGGAGAAATCTCAGAAACAAGTCAGCGAATGCAGGTTCATCATGCATGACTCGAATCATTTCTCCTCTTGCTATTTTCAACGCCGTGCAAACATTGACGGCGGTGGCTGTTGCCATATGTACCCCATTGATCGCCGCCAGAGATTCTTCTCCAACAAACTCGCCAACCGTCAGCAGCGTGATTGTGGCTTCCTTGCCGTTCGGCGATACGACGGTTAGTTTCGCTCGGCCTCTCTGCAGATAGAAGACAGCATCTGCCTTGTCGCCCTGGCAAAAGAAGGTCTCCTTTGGCCTGAGCTCAACCACTTGCCGACCAATTCCGGCGTTGGCCAGAAAGGCAGCGGCATCGAATATCATACGGCTCTCATTTGACATAATCATATGAACCTCGCTGTGATCATATGAACCTCGCTGTGATCATATGAACCTCGCTGTGATCATATGAACCTCGTTGTGATCATATGAACCTCGTTGTGATCATATGAACCTCGTTGTGATCATATGAACCTCGTTGTGAGCGTTTGCTCCCTGGGCCCGGTTCCTGATTCTCAACTTGCAGGTTATATGTGTCGGTGAATGTTGGGCGCTTTCAAACTCCACATAATGTAAAGACATATGTGGAGCAGGACCAAAAGATCCTTGAAAAGGAACGTCTAAAAGCCAACCCTGGCTCACTTTTGGAGAAGTAGACGCCCCGGCGTGCTTGCTTTTTCCGTAGAGTACAAGCACAGCATGATTATGGACTCGATAGAAAGCCGATGTCTGTTCCATATTGCACACATCGCGAACAATCTGAGGTGCTGCCAAAGAAAGTGGGCCAGCATTCCAAGCCATTGAACCTAAAAACGGCATTTGGTCCAGCCTTGAAATGGCTATCTTCTTCAAGACGCAACCGCTTGCATCGATTGACGATTTCACCATTTGGGTGAAGTGCGGAGTAGTTCAAAATCGATGATCGGGAAGAAACCAAGCGATGGTACTTGGTTGCTCCAGTAGTTCAGCAGGGGCTAAAGTCCGGCTTTTTTTCAGCTCTTTGCGGCACGAATGAAGTCGTGCCCTGTTACAAAACAGCGGGTCTCAGAGGCTTTTTGGGTGAGGTGCGGAGTAGTTCAAAATCGATGATCGGGGAGAAATCAAACGATGGTACTGGGTTGCTCCAGTAGTTCAGCAGGGGCTAAAGACCGGCTTTTTTCAGCTCTTTGCGGCACGACTGAAGTCGTGCCCTGTTACAAAACAGCGGGTCTCAGAGGCTTTCTACCTCAATGCAGGACACGGATGAGGGCGTTCGATTGCCGTTTTTAGGTTGATCTGATTAAGTGAGCAATAGTGAACTGTTCTCCTCAGGCGGTAATGCGACACTATGGCGATTGTCCATGTCGATTTGCAACTGGTTCGCTCGGAACTTTCCGGGGTGGTTGTAGTTTGCATTAGGGCTGTTCTGGAAGTAAAAACTCCGCTACCACTGATCCGGCAAGAAAAGAGTGACATTGTTTCCCACCCATTCCCGTAAAAAACGCGTGAATGGATGGGGCAGCCACACAGTATTCAGTTGCTGGATCAATAAGGCCCAGCGAAGTTCTTGTGTGTCTTGCTTTTGTGAAGTTGGAGGAACTGTTATGAGGAGAACAAGGTTGATGGTTGAACTTGGAAAACCTGCATTCGATGCAGAGGAATTTCTGGCCGGTGCCGGGTTAGAGAGCAGGATCGTCAAAATAAGCGAAAATCAAGACTTCTTTTCGCAGGGAGAAGCCGCTGACTCCGTCTACTACCTTCAAAGTGGCAGCGCAAAACTGACTGTGGTTTCCAAGCATGACAAAGAAGCCACGATCACACGTCTTGCGGCAGGGGATTTTGTTGGAGAAGAGTCGCTGGCAAGTGTAGGTGCTCTGCATATGGCCACCGCTACAGCCACCAGCGACTGCACAGCACTGAAGATTGAGCGGGGCGAGATGCTTCGTGCCATGCACGAGGAACATCCCCTTACCGCTGTGTTCATCCAGTTTCTTCTTGCACGCGGTATGCGCATCCAGTCCGATCTTGTGGATCAACTCTTCAACTCCAGCGAAAAGCGTTTGGCAAGGGTTCTTCTTTTGATGGCGGAGTTCGGAGAGACCGGTGGAAGGGAAGTGATGATTCCCGCTATCTCGGAGGAGTCTCTGGCAGCAACCGTTGGCACCTCGCAGGCCAGGATCAGCTTCTTCATGCATCGGTTTCACCAACTCGGCCTTATTGATTACGACGGTCGCATTCGAGTGCGCAAGACACTGCTCAACGTGATTCTGCACGATCAGTTTTCCGATGACAATGCCACCAGACCGGTGATCGCCGATCTTCCGCACTGATCAACTGAGTCTGCCAAACTTGCCGCGTCAACCGGCTATTTGTTGGTGTGACACTCAAGGATTCGCTCATTTGCTCTTCCACCAAGGAGTCATCGTTCATTTTGAAATACTCGGAATTCAAATCGTTGCTGCAACGCGTGATCGCGGTTCCCATCGTGGTCACCGCTGTTCTTGCTGGATTGCTGTTGTGGGAAACCTTTGACTTGCATCGAGCGATGCTGTGGGTTGATCATACCGATCAGGCACTGGATCAATCCGGGCATCTGCTCATGTTGCTGGTCGATATGGAATCCGGCACACGCGGATATATTGTCACTGGCGACGAAACATTCCTTCACCCCTATCTGGAGGGTGCCAAGAAATCCGGCTCCGAATTTGAAACCTTGAGTAACCTCTTGGGTGACAATCCACAACAGCAGTTGCGGCTGAAGAACATTCGCTCAGGCTATGAGGAGTGGCAGCGGTATGCCAACGGGATTATCGCTCTTCGCCGTGCAGGAAAAGCAGATCCAACGCTTTATGAGAATCAGCAGGGAAAACGCAAGATGGATGTGCTGCGAGAGCAGATCGCAGAGTTTCAAAGTGTAGAAAAAGCATTGCGTGTCAAGCGTGTTGAAGGAGCACACAACCGATGGAACATGATGGTGACAAGCTGTCTTGGTCTCGGCTTGGCGTCTGGCATTTTCCTCGCATATTTTACCCGCTACCACGTCGAGAAGCTGGGCACCAAACTGTTGCAGAGCGAGGAGCGATGGACTGCAACTCTGGGCAGCATCGGCGAGGCTGTTATCGCAACAGATAGTGAGGCTCGAATCACTTTTCTCAATTCTGTCGCCGCTGCTCTTACGGGGTGGCCAGCAGAGGAGGCTTTAGGCCAGCCGATTGGGAATGTGCTCAAGCTCATCAATGAAACCTCTGGCATGACAGCGGACAACGAAGTGCTGCGCGTGCTCAAAGAGAAGCAGGTTCTATCGGTGGCGAACCATGTGGACCTGGTCACGAGGGATGGCCGAGAAATCGCGGTCGAGCACAGTGCAGCGCCTATCCTGGCAGGCAAGGGAAACGTCATAGGCGTTGTGCTCGTCTTCCGCGATGTTGCCGAGAGACGGCAGGAGCAGATAGAGACTGCGGAGCAGGCTGCACTGCTTGAACTCACTCAGGACTCGGTCTTTGTCATTGATATGGACGGTGTTGTCCTGTTTTGGAGCCGGGGCGCTGAGGTCATGTTTGGATATACCAAAAAACAGGCTGCTGGCAAGACCGCACACGAATTGCTTCATACCGAGTTTCCTCGGCAATTTGCTGAGATAACAGAGGAACTGATCCGCGTGGGGCATTGGGAGGGAGACATCGTCAAGACCGCAAAAGACGGCAGGCGAGTTGTGGTGGCTGGTCGATGGGCATTGCAATGGGGCAAGCGAGATCAGGCACCACGCGTGCTGGTCATCAACAGCGACATCACCGAACGCAAGCATACTGAAGAGACGCTCCTCTTACAACGAGAACAGCTGCGCGCGCTTGCTGAACGCCTGCAATGGGTGCGCGAAGAGGATCGCAAGCGTGTTGCTCGCGACCTGCACGATCAGATCGGACAGATTCTGACCGCAATCAAAATGGATATGGTGTGGATGATCCGCCATCTGCCGAAATCCGAAACTCTGGTGCTCAACCGACTCACCGAATCGATTCAGTTGATTGACAATGGCGTGAAAGCGGTGCGCACCATTTGCAGTGGCTTGCGTCCGGGAATCTTGGATGATATTGGTTTGGCGGCAGCCATTGAATGGGAGGCCAGCGAGTTTGCTGCCCGCAATGGTGTGCGTTGCCAGGTTTCTGTTCCACCGGTTGATTTACATTTGGACGGTGACCGCGCCACCGCAACCTTCCGCATCTTCCAGGAGTGTTTGACCAATGTAATCCGCCACGCGCAGGCAACTTCAGTACGCATTGATCTCAGCCAGGAAGATGAGAGTATTCTTCTGGTTGTGGAGGATGATGGAATTGGCTTCCATGAATCCAGCATTTCAAACACTTTTGGCTCATTGGGACTTCTGGGGATGAAGGAGCGGGCGCAATTCTGCGGGGGTAACGTGGAGATAGCCAGTTCCCCCGGCAAAGGGACGACGGTCACTGTACGAGTTCCTTCGGACATTCCACGCATGGAAAGAAACGAAATATGCACATCCTGATCGCTGATGACCATGCCGTGGTGCGCCGTGGCTTGAGAGAGATTCTGACGGATACTCTTCCTGGCTCCATCTTTTCTGAGGCAGGCAACGGGGATGCGGTGCTGGATCAATTGGGGAAATCTCAGATAGGGTTACTCGTGCTCGACATCAGTATGCCTGGACGAAGTGGCATGGACGTGTTGCGCGATGTAAAGCATATGTACCCGCGGTTGCCTGTGATCATGATGAGTTGCCAGCCAGAAGACCAGTATGCCGTCCGCTGTTTGCGAGCTGGCGCTGCCGCCTATATCAACAAGGAAAGCGCGCCAGAAGAACTTGCGGACGCAACGAAGAAAATACTGAGTGGTGGCCGTTACGTCAGTGCCACCCTGGCTGAGCAGCTTATCGCCAATCTGGATGAGTCCGCCAACAAGTCTCCGCACGAGTCGCTCTCGGATCGCGAACATGAAGTAATGAGAATGATTGCCGCAGGTGTTCCCTTGACGGAAATTGGCGAGAGGCTGCATGTCAGCGTTAAAACCATCAGCAGCTATCGCGCCCGCATTATGGACAAGATGGAAATGAAAAGCAACGCCGAACTAACTCGCTATGCCATGACACACAACTTGATCGATTAGGTTGTCTGTCCTTGTAGGAATTCCCCTGCACAGTAAAGAGAAACACCTTACAAAAGACACGGTTATCGCTGATACCAAATCCCTTTCAACTCCGATAACGTAGCTTCAGTGCGAGTTTGGAGACCGAGAAAACGATTCCTATGATGAATATTCTGATCACAGACGATCACGCAGATGTGCGACGCGGCCTGAAAGAACTTCTGGTCGATGCATTCCCTGGTACTCGCTTTTCCGAAGCATCGAACGGGGATGAAGTGATGCGCGAGTTACTCATTTCTCAACCTGACATACTATTGCTCGACATCAATATGCCGGGGCGCAGTGGGTTTGAAGTATTGAAGGATGTAAAACAGACCTACCCTCAGATTCCGGTGATCATGGTGAGTGTTCAAACTGAGAGTCAGTATGCGTTGCGTTGTTTGCGCGCCGGTGCTGCCGAATATGTAAACAAGAACAGCGCTTCAGAAGAACTGGCTCCCGCGATTAAAAAAGTATTGTTCGCAGGCGTGTAGTTTGTATGGATATTGAGTTATATGAATCACGGAATACAGAAAATATTAATCATTTGTCAATTTTATTGCGTAAGGGAAATCCTACAAGCGTTGCTTGGAAACAGCCACAGAGATAACAGGTATCGCCGATGTACACCCTATTTCCTGCCCCGTATCTTTGCAATACAGACACCGCAAGAGGTGACGGTAATTCACCCATTGCACCTACTCAGTGAAATTGAAAGGTATCGATCATGGCTACTAATTTCGCCACTATTCCGACTCCGGCATCGAGAATTCCGCCGGGCCGTTCGTTTCCTTATCCTCCCACTGCGCACAATTTGAAGGTCGTTAAAAACGTGACGAGCACACAATCAGGGCAGGGAACTGCATTTGACATTCAGGCTCCCCTCAACAAGCTTATCGTTGGAAAAACACGGCGCGAATACATGACCGGCGAATCCGTCTTTTCGCAAGGCGATCCGGCCAATTCCGTTTTCTATATTCAGAGTGGCAAGATAAAGCTGACTGTGGTTTCAATGAACGGCAAAGAAGCTGTCATCGCCCATCTTCCGGTCTCCAGCTTTTTTGGAGAAGCCTCTCTTGCAGGTCAGCAGCTCCGCATCTCTTCTGCGTACGCAATCGAACCCAGCAGCATTGTTCGCATCGATAAGACGGTCATGCAAGATCTGCTTCATCGTGAGCCGGAGTTCGCAGAGCAATTTCTTGCGCACCTGCTCGCCCGCAACATCCGCATGGAATCTGATCTCGTCGATCATTTGTTCAACTCAAGCGAAAAGCGGCTTGCAAGACTGCTCATGCTGATGGCCAATTTCGGCCAGGAAACCGATCCGATTCCGGTCATCGCCAAGATCAGCCAGGAAACCTTGTCGGAGATGATCGGCACCACCCGATCTCGTGTCAGCTTCTTCCTCAATCGGTTCCGCGATCTCGGCTACATCGACTACAACGCTGATGGAATGCGCATCAATAGTTCACTCGTCAATGTTGTGCTGCACGACTAATCGGCATCTATACTGAATACGGAGTAGCAATGACCGGAAGCAAGCATAACCACGAAGGAAACAGTAGTGACATCGGGGAACCCGATCCCGGTCCTTACTGGCGGCGCATGCATCGTGACTGGCGCTTCTGGGTAGGCGCACTCTTCATGGCCTCTGCGCTCGCCATCTACGTTCTCAGTGGCGATCTGGCTTGGGTTCCACACCCTCGCCAATAGTTTCTTTATTTATCCATTTCCATTTCTGCAACGACCTTCCCATGTATCGATGATTTAGATCATCGGCATCGAAGAATCGAACTTTGTGATTCAGACCCGGGTCCGTTACTATGTGCTGGGTTCAGTTCTGGACACGGGACCGCAGATGAATTCAGGCATACAGTAGAAAGTGTTTACCTGGATTTCCGCGATCTTGGAGTATCGTTCGATTGAGAAGGATTTTGAATATGAGATCAGTAGTGCTTGCCATCGCCATCGCGGCCATGCCGTGGATGAGCGCTGCCGCCAATTCCACAGCCAGAGTTGAGCAAGGCCAGTTGCAGGGTACACAGGAGGATGGTCTCACAGTTTACAGAGGCATTCCTTTTGCGGCTCCGCCCGTGGGAGACCTGCGCTGGCGTGCGCCGCAGCCTGCTGCAAAGTGGGAGGGCATGCGTCCGGCGGACAAGTTTGCGCCTCAGTGCGTGCAGAGCGGCAAGGCTCCATCCATGAGCGAGGACTGCCTCTATCTGAACGTCTGGACTCCGGCAAAGACGGCCTCCGAGAAGATCCCCGTGTTGGTTTGGATCTATGGCGGCGGCTTCAGTGGCGGAGCTACCTCTGTTCCAAATTACAGCGGCGAACATTTGGCACAAAAGGGAGTTGTGTTCGTCAGCATCTCCTACCGTGTGGGATCGCTTGGCTTTCTGGCGCATCCTGAACTGAGTGCAGAGTCGCCCCACCACGTCTCGGGAAATTACGGCCTGCTCGATATGATCGCCGCTCTTCAGTGGATCAAAAAGAACATTGCTGCCTTCGGCGGCGATCCAGACAAGGTCACCATCTTTGGCGAGTCGGCTGGCGGAATCGCCGTCAGCCAGTTGTGTGCCTCGCCGCTGGCCAAGGGGCTGTTTGAAGGTGCAATGTCTGAGAGCGGCGGCTCGTTCGGCCCTCTACGCGCAGCCGGAGCGCCGGGAGAGAATATGCGGCCTCTGGCCATCGCGGAGCGGGATGGCCTGACCTTCGCAGCCAACGCGGGAGCCAGTTCAATCGCCGAGCTTCGCAAGCTGCCCCCAGAAAAGATTTTGGATGCCACGCACGGCATGGCATGGCCGAATACCGACGGCTGGGTGATTCCTGACGATCAGTATTTGCTCTACGACGCCAAAAAATTCAACGACATTCCGGTTCTCATCGGATACAACTCGGATGAAGGTGCCAGCTTCTCGCACGATAGCTCGCCGAAGGCCTATATCGACGGCGTGCACAAGCGTTACGGCACTTTCGCTGATAGCCTTCTCAATGCCTATCCCGTCGGCGACCACTCTGTGCCGAAGACCGCCCGCGACCTCTCCCGCGACGCTGCCTTTGGATGGCAGACCTGGACCTGGGCGCGCTTGCAATCCGAGAAGGGCAAGTCCAAGGTGTTCTATTACTACTTCGATCAGCACCCGGACTATCCGGCTGATTCGCCGCAGGCCGGTCATGGCTCCCCGCACGCCATGGAAGTCGATTATGTCTTCAAGCATCTCACCGCCGGACCCACATGGAAGCCGAGCGCAACCGACCCGACCATCTCCGACGCCATGGCAACGTACTGGACAAACTTCGCCAAGTACGGCGATCCGAACGGCGCAGGAATGCCCAACTGGCCGTCCTTCAGCCAAGCGCATCCTGAACTGATGTACTTTTCCCAAACACCGCACACCGGCCCGGTTCCTAGCGAGCAGGGACTCAAAGCGCTGGATGCATACTTTGCTTGGCGTCGTTCGCCAGAGGGCGTGCGCGCCTCTTCAATTGAGGATGCCAAACCTGCCGTGACAAATGTGATGGGTGCGCAGTATCCACGCATTCTGCCAGACCACAGAGTGGCCTTCCAGATCAAGTCGCCCACAGCTCAATCAGCCGATGTGGATATAGTCGGCAAGAAGTTCCCCATGACGCGCGACAGCGACGGCGTGTGGAGCGTGACTACGCCTCCGCTGGTCGAAGGCTTCCACTACTATGCGCTGGACGTCAATGGGATCCGCATGAACGATCCCGGCAGCCACACATTCTTCGGGATGGGAATGGACGCCAGCGGCATCGAGGTGCCTGAAGATGGCGTCAGTTACTACCTGGCCAGGGATGTGCCGCACGGCGATGTTCATATCCGCACCTACCACTCCAAGGTCACCGGCCAATGGCGGCGCTGCTTTGTCTATACCCCGCCCGACTACGACAGCAATTCAACCGCTCGCTATCCGGTCCTCTACCTTCAGCATGGATCGGGCGAAGATGAGACGGGTTGGATTTTTCAGGGTCATGCCAACCTGATTCTGGATAATCTCATTGCAGAAAAAAAGGCTGTGCCCATGTTGATCGTGATGGACAACGGCTATGCTTCCGTGCCGAGTGGTCCGTTTGGGCCGCCTCCCGATACAGGCATGAACACTTTTGAAAATGTGATCATCAAAGATGTCATTCCGATGATTGACTCCACCTTCCGAACTGTTCCCGACCGCGAGCACCGAGCAATGGCCGGCCTCTCCATGGGAGCTAATCAGGCCTTGCATCTGGCCACGGGCCACTTGGATACATTCGCCTACATGGCGGGATTCAGCGGCACAATGAACGGCTTGAGCACCGATGCGTTGGATCCTGCGACAGCTTTCAACAGTGTCTTCAAAGACGGCGCGGACTTTAACAACAAGGTGAAACTGCTCTGGCTCGGCATGGGGACCGAGGAGCCGGATTTCTTCCATCAATCCATCGGAGCCTTCCGCACGATGTTGGACAAAGCCGGCATCAAATACGTCTATTTCTCGTCGCCGGGTACTGCACACGAGTGGCTCACGTGGCGGCGTGATCTGAACGACTTCGCACCCAGGCTTTTTGTTGACCCGGCCAAAGTGAATTGAAAAGTCCGTTGGCTGCGCTGAAAGGCCGAAGCCGCGTATATTGCGTGTTTCACAAACACGCAATATACGCGGAGCATGGAGACACGAACGAGGCTCAGCTCTGTTTTTTCTTGCTCTGCATCTGCCAGTAGACTGAGTAGCGCTGATCCGCAATCTCATATATGGGCATCAGTTGATGCTTCGTGCTTTCGTCGGTAACGGTAAAGTGCAGATCCGAAGTGGATTCAGCTTGAATCCATTGATTCGTTTCTGCATCTGGCGCGGCAGCTACCGAGGGCAACGCGGATGCAGCGGGCAATTTCTTCGGAATCGTGTCGCCACTGTGAATCACGTGATAAGCATCGTCGCTTGGAGCTGCTCCGAGATCGGCGGCAAGGACGATCGGCCCGTACAACGCAGCAGCGATGGTGTTATCGCCCGGTAGAGATTCCTGTCGCAGTTGCATGGGCAAGCTGATGTTGATGGTATCGCCGTCTTGCCAGATCTTTCGAATGGCAAGATACGATCCAGGATCGGCCATCGCTTCCAGCGCGCGACCGTTGATCTTCACCTGTGCCTCTTCGCTGGTCCAGCCGGGAACGCGTACGTGGATTGTGCGCAGGGTCGGCCGTGATGATTTGATCTTGAGCGTAGTGCCCTGCTCGTG
>Ga0182030_10019217_pt1 | contig 13034 bp, 12 predicted proteins | sample 812S3MmetaG_FD_121299 | JGI IMG/M metagenome (GOLD analysis project Ga0182030, IMG submission 121299) | Permafrost microbial communities from Stordalen Mire, Sweden - 812S3M metaG (Illumina Assembly) | ecosystem: Environmental > Terrestrial > Soil > Wetlands > Permafrost | place: Sweden... | reverse complement strand
TCCTGGGGGCGATTTCTTAGGAGAGTACGTATGACAAAGAAGATGTTGTTCCTGGTGGCACTGCTGCTGCTCGCCAGCCCCATGTTGTTCGGCCAGACGCCGGGCAACCCCACCGCCAATGGACACTGGGTCGCCATCACCGCCGGTTTCTCCATGGCGATTGCTTCCGGTATGTGCGGCCTGGCCCAGGCCAAGGCCGTTGCCGCCGCCGCCGAAGGCATGGCGCGCAATCCCGGCGCTGCCGGCGCCATCCGCTTCGCCCTGCTATTGGGCCTGGTGCTGATCGAATCGCTGGCGCTCTACGTAATGGTTATCATTTTCACAAAGGTCGCCTGAACATCCCCCTGGGGCGCGCCCGCGCGCGCCCCAGCCTTCCCTCAACGTTCAACCAACGCACGTGTGGTACGTCAAGCCTAGTACCGCGTGATCATCCGCAAAACGAGTCCTATTGACCTGGGACACGTTATACCCCTACCATTAGCTCCGTACATGGAACAGCGACGAACACGGCGTTTCCAGCTCCAACTTCCTCTCTCTATTACCCGTTCCGGTGCCGAACGCGTAGTACTCGCTGGTTTTACTAACAACATCAGCTCCAGCGGCGTCCTGTTCACCACGGAAAGAGAGCCCGATCTCGGTGGGTCCATCGAGTATGTGATCGCCCTAAACCACGATGGGCCGCAAGCCGTCAGCCTGCGTTGCATGGGGAAAGTCCTACGCGCCGACCGGATTGGTACTAGACCGGGCGAGGATAGCACCAATTTTCAGATCGCCGCCACCTTGGAACGGTACGAGTTTGTGCGCGGCCGCACCGCCTCCTTGTAGGACAGGCCTCCGGCCTGTCCCCGCCTCAATCCTCCCAATCCTCCCCTTCCGCTTGTTTCCCGGGGCGCTTTCGTTGTAAGGTAGCAAAGAAAAGGCGAAAGCGCGCAATGAACTATTCCCTTGGTTTCCCCGATCTTTCCCGCGAACTGTCGATTTCCCCCAAGCAGTCCCTGGAAGCGGTGGTATCCTACTTCCGCTCCAAGCACCTGGAGGCGGATTCGGCCGTGCGGGCCATTCATCATCAGCCTGCCGCGGAGGGAACCTTCGCCGATATCCCGGCGCTGGTCGACCCCAAGTTGCGCGCCGCGCTCGCCAAACGCGGCATCGCCCGCCTCTACTCCCACCAGGCCGACGCCTTCAACCAAATTCAGGCCGGCAAGCACGTGGTCATCGTCACTCCGACCGCCAGCGGCAAGACGCTGTGCTATAACCTGCCGGTGCTCAACCTGCTGATGCGCGACGAGGGTGCCCGCGCCATGTACCTCTTCCCCACCAAGGCGCTGGCCGAAGATCAGCTTCACGAATTTCAGAGCGCGGTGGAGGAAATGGGCAGCGAAATCCGCGCCTTCACCTACGATGGCGATACCCCGCAGGACGCCCGCCGCGCCATCCGCCAGCGTGCCAACGTCGTGCTCACCAATCCCGACATGCTGCACTCCGGCATCCTGCCGCACCACACCAAGTGGGCCCGCTATTTCGAAAACCTGCGCTACATCGTCATCGACGAGCTGCACTACTATCGCGGCGTCTACGGCAGCCATCTGGCCAACCTGCTGCGCCGCCTCATGCGCATCTGCGAGTTCTACAACTCCAAACCGCAATTCATCTGCTGCTCGGCCACCATCGCCAATCCGCGCGAACTGGCGGAAGCGCTCACCGGCGTGCCCTTCGAACTGGTGGAGCGCAACGGGGCGCCGCGCGGCGAGAAGTTTTTCATCTTCTACAATCCCCCGGTGGTCAACCGCCAACTGGGCATCCGCCGCAGCTACATCGCCGAGACGCGGCGCATGGCGCTCAAGTTCATCGAAAACAACCTGCAGACGCTGGTCTTCGCCAACAACCGGCTGGCCACCGAGGTGCTCGTCACTTACCTCAAGGACGCCTGCGATCGCGGTCCCATCCCCAGCGAAACCGTGCGCGGCTACCGCGGCGGCTATCTGCCGCGCGAGCGCCGTGAGATCGAGCAAAGCCTGCGCAGTGGCAAAATCCGCGCCGTGGTGGCCACCAACGCCCTCGAACTGGGCATCGATATCGGCTCGCTGGATGCCGTGGTCATGGCCGGCTATGCGGGCACCATCGCTTCCAGTTGGCAGCGCGCCGGACGCGCCGGACGGCGGCAGGGAACGTCCGCCGCCGTGCTGGTGGCCTCTAGCGCGCCCCTCGATCAATACATCGTGGAGCATCCCGATTACTTCTTCGGCCGCTCGCCGGAGCACGCCTACATCAATCCGGAGAACCTGGAAATCCTCCTGGCGCATTTGAAATGCGCCGCTTTCGAATTGCCCCTGCGCGACGGCGAGAAGTTCGGCCCGCACGATCTCGCCCCCATCTGCGCGTTCCTGGAGGAGGGTGGATTCCTCCACCACTCGGCCGGCGCCTGGCACTGGACCAGCGACACCTACCCGGCCGATGCCACCAGCCTGCGCTCCGTCACCAGCGACAATTTCGTGGTGATCGATATCACCGGCGAAGCCAAAGTCATCGCCGAGGTCTCCTTCCCCACCGCCCTCACCACTCTCCACGAAAAAGCCATCTACCTTCACGAGGCGCGCCAGTTTCACGTGGAACGCTTCGATTACGACCAGCGCAAGGCCTACGTGAAGAGCGTGGATTGCGACTACTACACCGACGCCATCGACTACACCCAGGTCAAAACGCTGGAAGAGTTCGAGGGCGCCGAACAGGGCGCTGGTGAGGGGGCCGCGCGCCGCGCTCACGGCGACGTGCGCGTCAACCGCCAGATCGTCGGCTTCAAGAAAATCAAGTTCTACACCATGGAGAACGTGGGCGCCGGCAAGCTCAATATGCCGGAGCAGGAGATGCATACCACTGCCTTCTGGCTGCACTTCCCGGCGGCCTTCCTGGCGCGCTTCACGGATTTCACGCCCACCGAGAAGCAGAGCGGCATCACCGGTTTGGGCAATGCCCTGCGCACGGTGGCCGCCCTCCTGTTGATGTGCGATCCGCGCGACCTCGGTGTCGCCTTGAGCGAAGAGATTGCCGGCGGGCTGGTGGTCTTTGAGCCCAACTTGTATCTCTACGATATGTATCCGGGTGGTGTGGGTCAGAGTGCGCCGCTCTATCGCCTGGCGCCGGAATTACTCCGCCAGACCGCCGGTCTGCTGGCCTCGTGCGCCTGTGAAGCCGGATGCCCCTCCTGTGTCGGCCCCACCGGAGAAACCGGAGAGCGCGGCAAACAGGTAGCCGCCCGCATCCTCGCCGAGCTGATGGGGGATAAGAAGTAGCCTTTACCGCGGCTTCAAGTGCTCCGGCAGCACCGCGTACCCTTCCGGCGGCGGATAAACCGCGATCAACAGTTCCAGCCGGCGACGCAAATACCTCCCCGGCATCTGCCGCGGCCCGGTTTCCACGTCGATATCGCAACACGTGCCGTGCAGGTACAGCGTCAGCGTGTCTTCGAACGCCTGCCGCGCGTAATCGCGAAACAACTTGGTTTCCTTGCGCACGTTGGTCTGGCGGCGCAGCAGGGCCTGCTTGAGGTGCCAGCTCTTTTCATCCACTTCCCCGTGGATTTCGGCGCTCAACTCCTCCCGAATCGTACGGAAAAAACGCTCCTGAACCTCCGGCGGCCAGCGTTCGGCCACGATCCCCGCCAGGGCGTTGTAGAACTGATAGTGGTAATCGGCCACCTCGATATCCTTCACGCCCAGCACCAGCACCACTAGTCCCTGGCGTTCCGTGCGCGAACTGGGAATGTGCCGCGCCTCGCTGGGCCGTTCGAAAGTCACGCTGTCGACGCCCTTGCCGTTTCCCTTCTCCACGTAGGGAGCCAAAACGATGCCCATACGAGGCAGCGCCGCCACGATGGCGGGCGAGATGGCCGCGATCGGGTCGTGCAGGTACTGCCGCAGGTCTTCCTCCGCGATCGGCAAGGTGGCAAAGTAGGAAAACTTGCCGCTCAGCGGAATCATCTCGCCGCGCGAGCGCGTGGCGATATCTTCCACCGTGATTTTCGACTGTTCTGCTTCCATGGACATCCGCGTGGTCCGATTGTAGCAAGCCGCAACGCCACCTCCGCGCCCGCCCCCGAGAAACCTTCTTAGGTTCTCTGCGCCTCTACCGTTGATTAGACTTTCCCGCTGTTTCCGACTCGCGCGCGGCTTCCCCACACCCCACTTCGCTACACTCGTAGTTGGATGCACCCCAAAATCCTCGTATCGGCGGGTGAGGCGTCGGGCGATCTCTACGCCGCGCTGGTGGTGGCCGAGTTGCGCCGCATCTGGCCGGATGCGGAGTTCTTCGGTTGCACCGGTCCCCACTTGCGCGCCTCTGGCGTCCGCACCGTGGTCGATGCCGCCAGCCTGGCCGTCGTCGGCCTGCTGGAAGTGGTCGCCCACATCCCCCGCATCTACGGCGAATACCGCAACTTGCTGGCCGCCGCATCCACCGCCAGGCCCGATCTCGCCATTCTCACCGACTCGCCCGATTTCCACTTGCGCGTGGCCCGCAAACTCCACCAGATGGGCGTTCCCGTGGTCTACCTGGTGGCGCCCCAAGCCTGGGCATGGCGCAAGGGCCGCGTCCGCCAGATGCGCCGCACCCTCCACCGCCTGCTCTGCATCTTCCCCTTTGAAGAGGAATTCTTCACCCGTCACGGGGTCGCCGCCACCTACATCGGCCACCCGCTCGCCGGTCTGGTGCGGCCCACCCTCAGCCGGAACGAGTTTTTTCGGAAACACAGGTTGGCCGCGGAGCGTCCTTTAGTTACGGTGCTGCCGGGAAGCCGCCGGGGGGAAGCCGCGCGCCATTTGCCGGCCTTGCTCGACGCGGTCGACCGGATTTACCGGGAACAGGCCGTCAACGTGGTGCTCCCGGCCTCGGTCACCACCGGAGCCGCGTTTTTTGCCGGGCGCCTGGGACGCTCGCCGATTCAGGTGATTGAAGGAGAAAGCTGGGACGCCATGGCGCATGCCGATCTCGCCCTCGCCGCAAGTGGAACCGTCACCGTGGAGGCCGCCCTCCTCGGCACTCCCATGGTCACGTTCTATAAGGTGACCGCGGCCAGTTGGCTGGCCGGCAAATTCCTCGTCGACGTGCCGTTCTATTCCATGGTCAACCTCATCGCCGGACGCGCCGTCGTGCCCGAGCTCATGCAAAGCCGGATGACCGGCCCCAATCTGGCGCGCGAAGCGTTACGCCTGCTCGGCGATGAGCGCGCCCGCGCCGAAATGCAGTCCGGGCTGGCAGAAGTCCGCCAGAAGTTGGCGGGCGGCGCCGCCGCGCCCCAACGGGCGGCGCTCGCCATACAAGAGATATTGGAAGGACATGTTACTCATGTTTCGCAATCGTAGGCTCGTCCTAATTCTCACCCTGGCGCTCGGCGCCTCCGCCGCCCGGGCGCAGGACCGCCGCTCCCACATCGACGTGGAGCAGTACACCATCGACGCGGAGGTCTCTCCGGCGGCCCAAACCCTCACCGCCAAGGCCACCGTGCGCTTCACCCCCCTGGACGACAACATCACCTCCGCCGCCTTCGAACTAAATAACGCGCTCAACGTGTCGCGCGTGGTGGATGCCGCCGGCAAGCAGATTCAGACATCGCGCAACCAGCAGGATTTCACCGTCCGCCTCAGCTTCGAGCAGCCGCTCGTCAAGGGCCAGCCCGTCACCATCACCTTCGCTTACGACGGCAAGCTCTCCGGACAGGAAGATTCCCCCGTCTACGGCATCAAGTTCGCCGCCATCCATCCCGACTTCGCTTACCTGCTGTACCCCGCGCGCTGGTTCCCCGTCAGCGGCTATACCACCGACCGTTTCTCCGCCGACCTGCATGTCACCGTGCCCGCCGGCTACACCGTGCTGGGCAGCGGTCTCGACAGCAAGGAAACCGTGGGCGATAAGACCCGCTTCCAGATCAAGCTCGAGCGTTCCTCGTTCCCCGGCAGCATCGCCGTTGTCAAGGACGCCCCTGCCCGCGTGGCCAGCGAAGGCGTCACCACCACCCTCTATTTCCGCGGTCCGGAGGCGGACATGGCGCAGACTTACGGCGAGCAGATCGGCAAGACCATGTCGTATTTTACCGGCCTGTTCGGCATTCCGCCCTATGCCAATTTGACCGTCGTGGAGACCGAGGAAGGCGCGCCCAACGGCTATGCGGCGCCCGGCATGATCTTCCTCGCGCCGCGCGGCATCGGCCGGCAGCCCAACACCAAGCTGCTGGCCAATCAGGTGGCGCGCCAGTGGTTCGAGGAGCTGCTCTCCCCCGCCTCGCGCAATCATCTCTGGCTCACCAACGGGCTGGCCGCTTATGCCGAGCTCCTCTGGAGCGAGCACGATAAAGGCCCCGCGGCGGCGGAGGCCCAGTTGCGCGACGTGATGATCGAATCGCTGACCGTGGATACCGTCCCCATCATCCAATCGGCGCGCCTGGAAGATTACTCGCCGGAATTGTGGGCGCTCACCGCCGGCAAGGGCGCGACCGTCGTCGGCATGTTGCGCTATGTGATGGGCGACGAGAACTTCTTCAAGACGCTCAAAGCCTTCCCCCAGCAATTCGCCTGGAAGAGCGTCAACACCGACGATTTTCGCAAGGTCGCCGAAAACGCCGGCGGGCAGGACCTGGGCTTCTTCTTCATCCAGTGGATCGAATCCAGCAGCGCCCCCGAGTTCAAGCTGGAATATACGATTTTGCGCACCACCAAGGGCTTTCGCGTCATGGGCAAAATCGCCCAGGACATGGACACCTTCCGCATGCCGGTGGACCTCAAGATCGAAACCGAAGGCAATCCCGAAGAGAAGCGCGTCGAAGTGGTGGGAACTTCCTCGGAATTCTCCGTGGACACTTTTGGCAAGCCCAAGAGCGTGGTCATCGATCCCAATAACCGAATCCTGCGCTACAGCAATCAGGTGCGCGTGGCCGTGGCCATCCGCCACGGCGAACAGTACGCCGAACTCAGCGAGTTCGGGGAAGCCCTGAAGCAGTACCAGAGGGCGCTCGAAACCAACCGCACCAGCTCGCTCGCCCACTACCGGATTGCCGAAGTGTATTTCCTGCAAAATAACTACCAGCAGGCTGCCAATTCCTTCCGCGAAGTCCTGGCGGGCGACATCGACCCCAAATGGACCGAGGTTTGGAGCCACATCAACTTAGGCAAGATCTTCGATATCACCGGCCAGCGAGAGCGCGCCGTCAACGAATACAATCTAGCCATCCGCACCAAAGACGATACCCAGGGGGCGCAGGAGGAAGCCGGAAAATATCTCAAGGTGCCCTACGAGCGCCAGCGACGCGTGGAGCAGTAATCCGCGCTCAGGTACCGGGAGGGTTCGGGTAGTATCCAAAGGTAAGGTAGAATCGAGCTCGTTTCATTTGCTATACGGAGTGGGTGTACGCAAATTTCCGCTTCAGCGCCCGCGTTTCGTCGGCCGGTCGGCTTGTCTTCCTCCTGTGTACGCTCTCGCTGGCTGCGTTTGCCAGGGCCATCGACATTCCAGTCAACATATTCGGCGGCGGGGTGTCATTCGACCAAATCGAGCTCTTCGACGAAACCGCGGGCACGCATTTCGACACCGGCACGCCGGCCGGTTTCGATCCTGCCGGCGGCTTTGCCCAGTGGTCTTACAATTTCGACACGGAAACCTATGCGGTGGGCTATGGCCCGGACACCGTCGGGGCGCCGCTGACGCTTTCGGTGTCGGGCACTACGTCCAGTGGTTTGGACGACTCCGTCACCGTCAGAGTCTATCTGCTGAGCGGAGGCAAGATTGTGGCAGCGTTCGATGTGACGTTCACCGATTCGGGCTACATTGTAGTGCCTGTTTCCACCGACCCCTCGGCTCTGCAACTGTCCCAGCAACAAACTCTTACGTTTACCGGAACCACTCCGGCCGGCCAGCAGACAGGCGGTGAATATGCCGCTATCGATGGGGGAACAGGCCTGGGCGGCGGCGGAACTGACCCGGGCGGCGGTGGAAATACGGCGCCGTCGGACGACAATGTCCCGGAACCCGGTCTCGCCGGCCCGATCGCCGGCGCCTTAATCGGGCTGGCTGCCTTTCGCCGGCTTAACTCCTGACGCCTCCGCTCCTCCGCTCCTCTCCCTTCTTACGCGCCCCCGCACTTACATCGCGCCCGGCACGCCCGGCAGAAATGCTTCCCGCAGGCCGGGCAGGGCGCGGCGCAGGATTTGCATAGGAAGTGCACGTGGTCGTCGCACAGGAAGAGCGGGTTGGCGAGGCCCGAACAACCTTCGCACCACGGCGATTCCACCGCGCCCAGTTTCGGGTTCCAGTGGAACCTGGCCACGCGTTCGGCCTTCTTGCGGATCAGCCGCGCCGAGACCTCCCGTACCGGAAGCCCTACCGCCAGCACGTCGCCGGGTTGGATGCGGATCTTCAACGAGTACTTGCGGACCAGGTCTTCCAGTTTGGCGGCGCGGTCCAGTTCGGTGGCGGCGGCGCGGCCGCGCTCCTTTTCTACCGCCTCCGCGCTCGCCGCCCGGCGCGCGACTCGCTTTTCGATCTGCCTCAGCAGGTCCTTGTAGTAGGAGTCGATGCGCTCCGTGTCGCGCGCCAGCCGGCGGTTGGCGCTCTGTTCGATGCCCGCGGCCAGGCGGCGGATTTCGGGCTGCACGCCGTGCAACGCAATCGGGAAAAGCTGCCCCAGTTCGTCGCCCGGAATCGCCGGCTGAGGGTCGTCCTCCAGATCGTCCTTCACCGCCTTCGACAGGAATTCCGCCTGCGGCACCAGCGTGCGGGCAGAGGCGTTGAGGCAGACGGTCACCACACCGAGGCTGGTTTCATCGCTCTCGATGGTGTAGTGAAAGCCGAAAAAGTAGTAGCGCGCGGTCTGCTGGTAGTCTTCGAGCACGCGGTGGATGCCGTTTTGCAGCGCCAGTCCGCGGTCCAGCGCGTCCGCGGCATCGACCGGCGCCACCAGCGTCGGCCGGCGCAGGCGCGCGCTCACCACCCTTGCATCCCGCGGCAACAGGCGCCCCAGCCGGTCCAGCCATTCGTTCTCGTCGTCCGAACCGGCGCCCGCGCCGAAGCGCAAAGAGAGCCACTCGCCGGATTCCAGCGCCGCGCCCAGTTCCGCCGGCAGCATGGCGCGTACCGCGCCCGCCTCTTCCTCCACCAGCGCTCCGCGGCTCACCAGCAAGTCTCTCGCCCAATCGACGATTCCAATCATCTACACCTCGAAATCGTGGGCGAAGAGGGCTTCGTCCAGCTCCTGAACCTTGACGTGGTATTTTTTGGCCTCCAGCAGCCGCCGCGCCAGTTCCTCGAACGATTGTTCCACCTCGCCCGATTCCCTCCCACTGATCCACAGGTCCATCACCACTTCGGCGAAGTCGCGGGCGTCGTCCAGGCTTCCCAGAATGGCATCCATCTCTCCCACTACCAGCTCGAACATGTTGATCTTATCGTGCAGCACGCGCAGAATCTGCTCTTCCACCGTGCCCTCCTGGCAGTAATTGAACACGAAGACGTCGTGGTCCTGGCCGATGCGATGGACGCGGCCCACGCGCTGTTCGATGCGCATCGGGTTCCATGGCAGGTCGAAATTCACGATGGTGTCGGCGAACTGCAGGTTGCGTCCTTCGCCGCCGGCGCCGGTCGAGAGCAGCACGCCCGCATGGTCGCGAAACCGGGCGATGGCGGCGTCCTTTTCGGCGCGCGAAAGCTCGCCGCTGAAGAACGCATAGGGCACATCGTGCCGCTCGCAGACGCGCCGCAGGTGGTCGAGCGTGGGCAAAAACTCGGTGAAGACCACAGCTTTGCTTTGCCGCGCCGCCAGCATTTTGCCCAACTGAATTCCCTTGGCGCTCTCCTCCACGCTGGCCGCCAGCTCGAAGATGGTCTCCAGTTCCCCGCGGCCGGCCCCGTCCAGCCACTTGGCCTCGGCCAGGGCGTGGGCGGCGGAACGCGCCAGCGCCTGCGGGCTGCTTCCGGCCTGCCGCAGCATCAGGTCGAGCGCGCCGGGCGGGGCCTGCTTGCCCGCCGGTTGCCGGTAGCGGCCGGCGACGAAGCGCGACACCCGCTCGTACGTCTCCGCTTCCGTCTTCGATGGCGTCACCGGGACGCTGGCGGCGATGCGTCGCGGCAGTATGACGTCGGCCGCGGCGCGCGTATTGCGGATCATCACCTCGCCCAGCATGCCGCGAAGCTGCTCCGGATTCTTCGGCGCCTTGGGTTTGCCCGGCGTCACGTAACTCTTGCGGAAGTCCGGCTCGGTGGCCAGCAAACCCGGCTTGAGCAGCGTGATCAGGTTGTACAATTCGATCAGGTTGTTCTCCACCGGGGTCGCCGTCAGCATCAGGATGAACTTCTTTTGCAGCGAATCGACAAGCTGCCAGTTGGCGCTGGAGCGGCTCTTCAGACAATGAGCTTCGTCGACGATCACCATATCCCAAGGCACCGCGGCGATGGCGTTGGCGTGCACCTCCAGCCGCGCCTGGGCGATCGAGCAGACTACCAGCGCTTCCGATCTCCAGAACTGCGCCGGGTCGCGGCGAAATTCGACCCCATCGGGTGAAACCGGGGACAGGCCGAACTTCTCGATCAGTTCACCCTTCCATTGCAGCACCAGCGAGGGCGGTGTGAGGATCAGCGCTTTGCCCACCAGGCCGCGCATCCAGTACTCCTTCAGCACCAGGCAAGCTTCAATGGTCTTGCCCAAACCGACCTCGTCGGCCAACAGCGCCCGCCCTTTGAAATGGCGGAGCACTTTGCGCACGGTTTCCTGCTGGTAGACGTAGGCGTCAACGCCGTGGAGCGAGGGAAGGCACAGCAGGTCTTCGAAGTTCTGCGCCATCTGCAACTCCATCCACTGGCGGCGCAGGAAGTAATCGGCCACGGTCCCCTCATGGGCGAAGGCGGGCATGGCAGTCGGGAAGAACTGCACGGCGGCGCGCGGTGGTTCGGGAGCCTTCTCCGGCGCCAGCGCGGGCGCGATGACAGGCGCGGGCGCGGCGGATTTGGCGGGAGCCGGCGCGGGTTTCCTGCCCGCCGGTTTAAGCCGTGCGTGTTGCAGGTACGACTCGGCCGTGACCCGTATTCGCTGCCACTCCGGTTCCTGCCGCCCCTTGATTTCAGCCAGGAATTCGTGCAGCGCTTCCACCGCTTTCTCTACTTGGCCCAACTCCTGGTACAGCCCGGCGATGTTGTAGAGCGCTTTGGAATCGCTTTTAACCTTCCGCAGCCGTTGCAGATACCCGAGCGCCTCGGCATAATGCCCTGCGGTGCGATGGATCTCGAACAACAGTCCCATGGCGCCGGCGTGAGTGGGATCGAGGATCAGGGTCTTCTTCAGCAAGCGGTCCGCGGACGGGCTGTCGCCGGAATGGTATGCGCGGGCGGCATCGTCGAAAAGATAGCCCGCGTCTTCGCGGTCGAGTTCGCGCTGTTCTTCGGCCCGGCGCTGGCGGAGGGCTTGTTTGCGGCGTTCCTGGCTGGTCGGCTTCGCCATGCGCTGCTCGGTTCCAGATAATAATATAACCGGGTGCAGGTGGCGATGAAAACGGCAGCGCCGCCACGACCGCTATGAAAAATCTACCTCTGTCCAAAGTCTACCAGTTGCTCGAACCGGGTCCCGTAGTCCTGCTGACGACCGCCCAAAAGGGACGCGCCAACGTCATGACCATGTCCTGGCACATGATGGTCGAGTTTGAGCCGCCGTTGGTCGCCTGCGTCGTCAGCGGCGCCAATTACAGCTTTGCCGCCTTGCGAGCCACCAGACAGTGCGTGATCGCCATTCCGGCGCTCGAACTGGCGCCCAAAGTCGTGCAGGTCGGCAACTGCTCCGGCCGCGACGTGCGCAAATTCGAGAAATTCGGCCTCACTCCCGCGCCCGCCGCGCGCGTTGCGCCGCCTCTGGTGGCGGAGTGCTTTGCCAATCTCGAATGCAAAGTGGCCGATACCCGCTTCGTCAATAAGTACAACCTCTTCGTCCTTGAGGTGCTCCAGGCCTGGATCGATCCGGCGCAAAAGCACCCCAAAACCATCCACCATCGCGGTTGCGGCAGCTTCGCCGTGGATGGAGAGATCGTCAAGCTGAAATCGAAAATGCCGTAATCGGCGCACGTCGAGACAGGTTAGACGGCGTTTCCCTTGGCGGCTTGACCACGCAGCAGAAACGTTTTCGGCAGGGCGCCATTGCCGCAGATCTTAAATGAACCGAAGTCCTTGTACCAATCGCCTTCCGGCACTTCCGGATTCGATTCAACCCAGAGGCGAAGACGATTGAGGTCGGCGATACCGATCGCCCGGTCGCGCATCCGGTCTATCAGGTGCTGGCGGACGCCCGGCGGCAGACTACCCCACGTCTCGATTCTTGGCATCAGTGGCCAAAGACCATTCGGCCCATCTGGTCGCCCAGACGCTTGACTTCTTCCGGGTCGGTGGCGCTCCGGAAGCGCTCGGCGAGGTCGAAGAACTCCTGCTGTTTGCGCTTCTCAGCCTCCATGCCGCTCTCGATGAGTTCCCGCAGCATCCGGTTGGCACTAAGCCGGCGCGCCCTGGCCAAGCTGCGAACCTGGGCAGCGACGTTCGCCGGCAAACTGACACTTTGCCGTACCGCTCTGGTTGCCATTTTCATTACACCATTATGCACCAAAATGGTGCGAGGCGGAAAACGCCCATCGCCAAGCCCCGCCCGCGGCCTTTCGCACCTAAACCAACCGCCGCCCTAGAACCTCTCCCGCAAGTCTTCGAACTTCTCCAGCACCATGAGGCGCCCTATCCCGGGCCGCAGATCCTGTTTCTCCAGCACCCAGGTATGTTCGTGCGGCACGAACACCGCGTTCAAACCCGCTTCCAGCGCCGGATTCACGTCGGATTTCGGGCTGTTGCCGATCATCCATGCCGCCGCCGGGTCCATGCCCCGCTCCGCCACCAGCCGCCCGTATGCCGCCGCGTCCTTCTCCTTCACGATCGCCGTGTGCTGGAAGAACCCGCCCAATCCCGAGCGGTCGATCTTCAGCTTCTGCTCGTCCACGTGACCCTTGGTGAACAGCGTCAGTTCGTGCCGC
>Ga0182030_10019216_pt1 | contig 13034 bp, 16 predicted proteins | sample 812S3MmetaG_FD_121299 | JGI IMG/M metagenome (GOLD analysis project Ga0182030, IMG submission 121299) | Permafrost microbial communities from Stordalen Mire, Sweden - 812S3M metaG (Illumina Assembly) | ecosystem: Environmental > Terrestrial > Soil > Wetlands > Permafrost | place: Sweden... | reverse complement strand
ATTCTCGTGATTAAAGATGCAAGTTCTGAAAGCGCAAAGTCGAAGGCCGCAAGAGAAAAAGGAGTCGAAATTATGACACGAGAGGAGTTCACAGAACGTTATTTTTAAAAAATTTTGTTTTCGAAGATAAATTTATCTTCGCCATTTTTCTAGCAGACTGACTTCGTCTAATGACGCCTCTCAAAATTACAGAAAAAATAAATGTCGGGCACCACAGCACGTAAGAAAAGAACCATTCAAGAATGGAGGGAAATATTAGAAAAAGAGCGTGAAGAATCAGAGATTTCGCAGAGAAAAACTGAAGAGTTGATCTCTGCGAGTCAAAGTGCTTTACTTTTTCTGACACACATTTCCAGTGGAATCTCTCTTCCAACTGAGGAATATTCAAGGCGGGTTCCGAGAAATTTTCCCACAAACGGGGAGTTACTGAGTAATTTAGTCCCGACGGAGATAAATCCATGCGCTGTTTGTCTAACCAATGTTCCAAATTGGGTAATCTTGCCCTGTGGGCACACAAATTGCGGAAAGTGCATTCTCGAACTCCATGATCAGTTCCACTGGCCACGGGGTGAGCATTATTCCTCTCTTTGTCCGAGGTGTCGTGCGCCGATTGAAGAAGTAATAAAGATCTACATTTAAAGGACATTATTGAACAGAAATTTCTGTTCAAGAAAAAGAAGTTTTTTAAGAGAATCGGTTCGAAGAACAACAGCGGTATTTTCCAACTCTGAACGTATGGAAGGCTGGAAGAATCTTGGTCTTTTCCTGGAAGGCTTCAATCGTAGAGCTCGTGACATCGTCCAGACCCTCGGTTTCCATTTTTTCGAGAAATTCTTCAGTAGTTAGTGGAGTCCCATACTCATCTCTTATCTCTCCGTGGGATAGACACACCTTCAAAGCCTCTAGAAACTTCTTCGTATTGAGATGCGGAACCGGCATTACCCAAGACTGTTCGTAATCCGTCTTTCTGACGAAAGTTTTGATGAAATCAAGCGCTGACGCAGGATGGAAGAGGTGAGGCATCCAAATGTCCTTGTCGCTGTTGGTGACGTTGAGCGCGGGCAAGAAAAATTCGTACTGTTCGTAATTGTCCACAATCATTTGCAGCATTTGGAAGATGTTGAGAGTGAATTGCCAACCCAACGAGAATTTTCCGAGATGGTATTCCTCATCGTTGAGGTCAAGAAAGTAGTTGGTGCCCATTTTCTCTACAAGAAACGCTTAGTTCAGCTATTTTTGTTGAGAAACCGGTTTTTCCTGGTAAAGTGCCTAAAAGACCTTACAAGCATTTTGGATAGACAGCCTCATAAAAATAAGAATTAAAAGCTTTTGATTCAAAGAAAAAATGGACGCTGAAACTTTGAAGGTGGTAATTGACGCTCTCCGCAACAAGGGTATGTACAATGAGAAGCCTGATTTCACGAATCGGGATGAAATCTTGCGTCAGCGCCATGCCTACCTTGCCATTTTCAACGTTTTTCTGGTAATTTTCGACGCCGTTTTTCTGGTTTTCCTAGTGGTGAATGAATATCCGCGAGAGATTATCATCGAAAGTATTATTGTCGAAAATCTGCTCCTCACTTTCTTGCTTCTCAAAACATTTTCTGAAGATACCGACCCCCAGCGTGCGATTGCCGTTATTGAATTCTGCATCTTCGTAGTTACTCTAGTTATGGCTGCATTCTACGCTGTGTCGATCTTCAACTCGATCATCGCACTCTTTTCAGCGATTCTTACATTCAATATGGCTAACATTTCCACGGTTGTAAAGAAACAACTTTGAAAAAACAAATAATTTTTAGAAAATTCTAAAAACATGCCGACTATAGTTCATCCAATCACCGGTCAAATTGTCACCGTCAGCGATCAAACACTGAGGTCTTTTGAAAATGATGGACATTCAGTCGAAGACGGAGGAAAATACTTGATTAGCCCCGTCACTGAGAGAGTCATCAAGAAAAATGGTCCGGCATACAGACAACTACTAAAAGAAGGAATTGTGGCAACGGAGAAACCGAAATTTAAGCCAGAGAGTAAGTACAGTCCACATACACACGAATCAGGACCATTTTGTGGTAAATTAGCGGGGAGTTCCAAGAATACAAGTTACCCCGTGGACAGTTCTGGCCGAGCGAAATCAGCCATTGCTCGTTCGGGGAACATTGCCACACATGGAGGAGATCCCGATATAATAAAACGGTGCAGTTGTAATATGGCTCGCCACAATCATTGGTTTGAATGTCACAAAGCAGATGAGGAAGATCCAGAGGAAAAATACATCCCATTATATGCAGATGGAACTCCTGCGTGGTAAAAAACATGTTGCGAGCCACTCTTTTGAAACCCTATTGAAGCTTTTCAGGGAAACATTACCAAAGTATAAGAGAGTGGAATCGGTTATCACAACAAAAAGAAATTTGTTGAAATAATTTTGAACCCTGATGAGCCATCCTTCAATGAAGATTTTGCGATCCTTGTCAAAATAAGAGGCCGTAGAGTTAATTTACCTGGAAGAGGCTATCAAATTCGCACAATTCTTTCCCCCAATAACTGGCAATGACTAACCTGACCCTGACTTTATTAAAAAATGTCTTCTCAAAAATATATTCAGCAGATAAAACAAGTTTTATCTTCAAAATGGGATTTAATTTCATCATCAACTGGTAGTTGTGGTCATGTTTTTACATCAATTATTCTATTTTTCAAAAACAAAGAAGACGATAAACGTGAATTAGTTTTACAAGTTATGAGTATGCACGATTACAAGAACTTTCCATTCATTTTGGAGATTAAAACAAGTAAGGAAAGATGGCATCGCTATCTCGACGACAACACCGAAGAACTCTTGTCTTCATTTTTGTAACACACTGTTTTAGAACAGAAATTTCTGTCCTCAAAAAATCGCTTATTCAAAATCCTTTGAGGATGAACAGCGGTACTTTCCAACTTTGAACATATGAAATGTTGGAAGTTCAACGTACTTATCGTTGTAAGCTTCTATGGTTGAACTGGTCACATTGTCACAACAGGCTCAGCGGGTCCAGTTACAATTTTCCGTTTGGTTGGAATCTTCCAAACAATAACTATGCTGTGAGTCTAACGCGCGCTAACAATACCGGCTTTAACTCTCTCGTTTTGAACAATAATTCAGTTCAATTTAATGCTTTGGGAGCCGACACTTACTAATTCTACAACGCCGGTAAATAAAATTTCTTTGAAACGATTGTTTCAAAAATCCAGGCATCTTATCTCATAAACAAATTTTTTGACAAAATTTGATCAAATCAAAATGGGTCGTTCGGAATACGGAATTTTGCTGAAAAGCGTTACAGATTTCAAAAACTTGCTGGCTGTTATCAAAAAACACAACGAACAAAAATGGCCGGAGAATATGACAGAAATTGACGAAGAAGATGACACTTTCGGGGAAGAACTCAAATTTGGATGTCTGTTGGACTTCAATGGGGAGATTTACGCATGTTTGAATAACGGTGGTGGAAGAAATGCAACTTGCCGCTTTTTCACCAAAAACTGGAACGAACCGATTTTGGAACCTTTCGAAAAACCCAAAGGTTGGTTCGAATGTGAGAAATATTTGTGGAAAAATGATCAACAACAAGATCCTTTGGCAATTTTGGAAGAATATTTCAGTAAATAACTAGATTTTCTTGTCAAGACACTTTTAGAAACTCCTTATTTCTCAAAAAATTTTGAGAAAATTATCGAAAAGTTGTTTATATCAATCCCAGCTTATCTATTCTCGTTTCCAACTCGAAACGAGATTTGTGGGGAACGTTTTTTCATTTCCATTACAAAATAGAAAAATAACACAGATTTTGTAATATAAATATATCATTTCTTACAATCTATAGTAAAAAATTTATACAGATTAAATTAATTTTTTAGAAGCGCTAAAATCACAATCTCACTCAACTCTATTCTGTAAACATGTCGAGTTCCAAAAAACCCTCTCTTCATGATAGGTTTGTGGCTCTGGCTTCGGCCAACAACTGTCGTATTATCGACAATGTGGAATCATCGGCTAACATGGTCAAATTCGAATGTCTTGACTGTCGTGTAGTGTCAGAAGAACAAGGTATCATTCTGAGAACTATCGACAGCTGGTGCAAAATCTGCAAAGATGGTATCGACAGCAAAACGATTTGCAGGAAGATTCTGGTGAGCTTGGAATTGGTATATCAACAAAATTTTAATTTTAACGATTCTGAACTAGTTTATGACTTTTTGATCGATGAAGATGAAGCATTTTTGATTACACTTGGCAAAAATGGAAGTCAAAAGTACATCGATCTTGCCAGAAAGATGAAGATTCCGCTTATCGAAATAGAAGAAGAACTTATGACTGACATTATTCAACTGAAAACTAAACTGAAAGAAGTATTCAGGCCAGACAGTAATAGTAAGGGGAAAAAGGAGTGTTACACTCTAAAGTTGTCGGAAGATAAAATTTTTGCTAATTTACCTATATCAGATAAAGATTTTACTGACTATTTTTGGACTGGAATAACAAAAGAGAAAATTCGTAAAATCGGAGCAAAAAGTAAGTCTTTTGTTTACTACTTTGACGCTCCGAAAGGTAAAAAATTAAAAACTTACATAGCATATTGTCGTATCAGTACAAAACATCAAATTGAAGGAAAAAGTATGTATGCTCAGTTTGGGAATGCAACATCATTCGTCGATCAGAAACAGGGTTTTCTACGAGCTGTTTATTTTGACTTTGCCATTTCTGCAAAAAATGTTCATGGAAGACCTGCACTTGTCCAGCTTAGAGGAGATATCAAGACCGGAGAAGTATTACTAATCGCAAATTCATCTCGTTTGGGTCGTGATTTCACGGACATGGTTATGTTAATGGACGAATTTAAGAAGAAAAATGTTGAGGTCATCACCACAGATGATGGTATATCTACTGAAAGTGCTAATGGAAGAGTTTTTGTAAGAATGAGAGCAGTTTTCGACAATGAAACGAGAGATTTGATTTCCAAAAGTGTTGCTTTTACAATGGGAGCACTTGCGAGTGAAGGGAAACTCAAATCAAAAACTCCTTATGGCTATACATCAACCGGCAGAAATCTAAAACTGATTCTAAATCCTGAAGAACAAAAAGGTATTGAAAGAATCAGGCAAATTAGAGAAGATAATCCAAAGGTTAGTATGAATGCGTTTCTCAAACTTCTTAATGATGATTCAACCATACCAAGAAGAAAAGGAAAAAAATGGTATCGACCAACTGTTGAAAAAATTCTTGACCCAGAACAGGATGAATGGATTAAATATTATGCAAACCTTCCAGACAAAAATGATAAGGGAAAGGTAAAAGCTGTTATCGAAGAACAAGAGGACGATGAATAAACAATAAAATATCCAATAATTACTGGATAAATCTAAGTTTTCTGTTTTCTCTCATTTTTACCCTTTCTAAAGGAATCTTCGATAAAATGGCGGAAAGAAAAGGGAAGATAAACTCTGAATTTAGGGAGCTTGCCAAACAAAATAGCTGTTTGATGCTCAATGAGCTTCACCATCTTGGTAACAGTGTCGAATTTAGGTGTTTGGTATGTGGGAGATCATCTAGTAACCGAACAGGTATTCTAAAGAGCAATCCTTGGTGCAAAGATTGTAATAAACTTTGGAAAAATGATTATACTCGGGAATTCTTTGCAAAATTCGACCCAAAACCAGAGATTGCTAGAATTGGAGATGTTTCTTACTTTTCGATAGAGCCGAAAAATGATGAAAAATGTCAGGAATTTTTGGGCTATTGTAGAGTATCGACAGTAAAACAACAAGCGATCAACGGATGGAGTATGGTGACTCAGGATCGACTCATTAGAAGATTTGTTGCCAAGGAAAATGGTTATTTAGTCAAGTGTTATTATGATTTTGGAATATCAGGTGCCGAGATCGAAAATCGACCAGCCATGAAGAAAATTATTGAAGATGCCAAGGAAGGACAGACGATTATTTCTGCATATTACGACCGTTTTGGAAAAAATTTCGAAGAGATGACCCTTTTAAAGAAAAATTTGAGTGAAAGAGGAGTTCAATTTCTTCCAATTAGTGAACTTCCATCTGAAAAAATGGGTATTTTCCGAGAAGGTAGTCTTCCAGACTTCACTGATCTGGAAGATAGAACAATTTACATCGAAGAATGTATTGATTGTCTCGGATTAGATCTACAGAAGGATGAAATCGTAGACGGAGTAAAATATCCATTTATTGTTGACAATGGAAGTGAAAAAATTGTTATTTCATTTGACATTGGGAATTTTAAAAGTTCCTTTGAAAAAGGATGGAGATATATACAGGTGGATCCAGAAATGTTATCAGAATTACAACTTTTAAAAATTCATCTCAAAATAGCTTTTGGAGGAACTGAACCATACCTCCACCTTCAGAAACAATGGAAATTTAGTAAGAAATTTCATTCAGAAGCATTTTCCGACGATGCGATGAAAAACGCAAGAATTGTATTTGATGATGGTGCAGGATTCTACATTTTGGATGATAAAGCATTTATGTCCATAGAACATTCCATGCGAAGTAGGAAAAACTCGAAAATTTACCGTGGATACTGTTCCATCAATAAAAGTGAGACTTCATTAACAATTGATAAACAGGAATTAAAGATAAGAGACTATATTGAACTGAATGATGGCTTCTTAGAGACTATTTATTTTGATATCGACGAAGATCCAGTTCAATATCGCACAGCATTGTCGAAAATGCTTGACGATTTCGAGGATAGTGAAACATTGGTAGTTGCGTCTATCAGTCATTTATGTAATCAACCGGAAGAACTAGCATTTGTCTGCCAAATATTAAAAAGTAAAAAGGTTTATATTATTGATTTACATGCCAAAATGTCGAACCACACTACTAATGAGGAAACTGCCCTTAAATTGTCTATTACCCTGAAACCGTTAGTTTATTGACCCACGGGAAAAACTAGGTAGACTAGATTCACAAAATATTACATCTAAGAAAATTTCTTTTTCACTAAAAAGAGATGTGGAAAAGATCTGGTTGGAACCCAACTCTGCAAACGATCTACGACACTGTTATTCCAAAGGACGATCAAGCTGATGAAGAGAAATTACTGCAAGACGACACCTACCGATGCTACGCTGTCGGTGAACAAGCCCTCGCACTAGTCAAGTACCTTCCAAAAACCAAAAGTGTGTATATTGACACCTTTACGATTGCTGAAGCATTCCGTGGACAGTCTCTTGGGTTGAAATATTGGGAAAATCTCCACACTCTATTGGGGAATACTTGGGAAGTTTCGAATTTCTGCATTGAGGCATATCTACACAACGTCCCATACTTTGAGCGTTTTTTCAAGTGGAAACAATCAAGCATTCAAGATCACAAGTTCGTCAAAACTCCAACTGTTTGGATGTTTGAGAAACTTGAAAGTGAACAAGAGATCATTAACGAATGGCAGGAATGGGCCACGGACAGTTGCAAGAATTTCATCGCCTACTAGAAACCTAACTTTTATTCCAAACTTGGAATAAAGTACTTGGTAATTGGTTCTTTGAACATTTCGATGATCCGATTTCTAACAAAATTAACGGTCAATGGTTCATCCCAATCTTCCGGATTCCAGAAATCAAAAATTAACATATTCAGGATTCTATTAAGATTTCTACCAAGAGGTTTTGGCATAAAAGAAAAGTACTTCTCATCGACAAAGAGTTGTGGATGTCTATTCGCAAGATGATCGTAGACCAAATCAACCCAGTCATCGACTAAATCAAAGAGGATATCTTTTTTACCCTCTTCATCAATGTCATTGACCTCCTCATTATAAACTCCTGGATTTTCTTTCACCAGTCTCAAAAACTCGATGATAAAAACGAGAGCCAGTTTACTCATTATCGGTACAAATCCACTCCCAAACGCAAATGTATCTCCCATTCTCTGAATCACTGCGTTAAACATTTTTTCAAACTTTGGGGAGAGAATTTCCCGTAATCTTTGTTTCAGAAAAACATTCGAAAAGTCACAAATAACTATAAAATTCTTGAAGTTATTTTCTTTTTTAAAATTTTCCGCAATTGTCCTTTCGAAAGACATCTTGGCACTCTGACTATGACTTTTAGATAGGTTTCCAAAAACTTTTAGAAAACCAAAAATGAGTGACGTGAAGATCTTCCGAACCGTCGAGCAGTTCATTGACTTCGCGGTGAATGATTCGCGCTGTTTTGAGTGTCTGACCGACACAGTAGAAGATTTCGTTGTTCGTTTCTATCCGGACAAGACGATTTACTGTGATGTTGTGGGGAATTCACTCGGAATTCGAGAAATCATTCGGTCAAAGAAAGTCTGCTCAGTGTCCAGAACGAGTGAAGGACGCCTGATTTTCTACAAGGAAGCTCCTTCAAGTCCACTTTCCTTCCCAGAGACTTCGGAAACGAATGTTTCTGAGACAAGTCTCGGTGAAGAGATTATCAAGAAGCACTTGTGGGGGATTAAAGATACCGTTATTGGTCAACTCTCACTCAAAGAAGTTTTGGAAATGTGGAATGTTGACCGCAAGACGTTTGAAAAGTATGAGGAGCAAATCAATCTCAAGCGCTTTGCGAAGGATCCGGAACTCGCGAAGATAACTGACGCCGATTTTCTCAAGAAAACCGGAAAGATTGTAATCAATCAACACGAGGCAACAATCGCACTTAGAAATAAGAATTTTATTTTCCTGGACACAATGAATGGAAACAAACCGTGGTCCAATGAGTTTCTGATAGACTCTTACCTCATGGGTTTCAAGAAATACCTCCTGGAACAGTCCAAGGAAAAGCTCGAAAAACTTTTGTTCGATCTGTTGATTCTCGAATTGAGTGATGAAGACAGCAAAATTATTTACGAGAAACTTTCTGGAACTAAGATCACTGTCATCCACACTATGAGAAAGATTCTACTTGAGAAAAATCTTCTCGCAAAAATGATTCGCGAGAATTACCGCCAATTCATTGTTGGTGATGACCTTCTCAAGCTTTTCGAATAGAAACATCTGGACAGACTGACCTCTTGAAAAATTTTTCAAGAAATAAATAGGTTTATAAATGGATTGGCCGTTTGCAGATCTTCTCGCTAACACGCCGAGAGACGACACTGAATTCGTTCAAGATGTCTTAGTCTTTGGAACACCCGAGCAGGTCGAAGAAATCCACAATAATGGGTTTTCGATTGAGATTAAGTATATTATGAACGAGATTCCGATCGATAACATGAAAAAATTAGTGAGTCTCAGTGCTTCTATGTCCTACCTTATTGTCAATCACTTCATCGAAGCACAAAATTTTGAAACTTTAGGAAGTATTTTGAACGCTCAAGATCATTTTACAAATTCTAACTTTGAAACTGCGCTTGTCAATGCTCCAAATTGGGAAACTTTTGAATTCATACTGAATCATCCTAATAATCCGTTGGGAGATGAGGTAACTCTAGACATAGCGGTTTTCGATACTTCCGAACCCAACTTCTACTTTAAACTCTTAGAGAGGGGACTTATACCAACACAAGTCACTCTGAGAACTTCCTTCTACAGAGAGCGGCTTGATGTGATAAATGATTTACTTTCGCGAAGGTTCATAGTCGATAACGACTGTTTTTTGAATGCAATTATCCCTGGTAATATCGATTTAATCAAAATTTGCTTGAACCGGGGGGTGGGAAGTGCTGAGCTCGGATTAAAACATTCCTGGAAAGTGAGTGTCATTGAGTTTTTCGTCTCTCTGATAGATGGACCTATCGATTGGGAACAGATTCTAGAAAACGTTGGACCCGATAATTCTGAGGCAATCAACTACTATCTTTCAAAAATTGAGGAACCAACGAAAGCCCTGAACTCTGTGTGTAAGGTGTTCAAAACATATTTTCCACCTCGCAGTAGTAAAAACAATGAATTGTACTCTCTCTTAGAGAAGAGGATAATTTGGTCGAGAATTCCGGGGGAATACAAGTTTCGGTTTGGAAGAACGTTTGCAAAAGTAAAACGCAATCGAAGACTCCTTGAAAAATACGGCTGGAAAATAAGAGATCGATGGCTCGCGAAGTCGGCAGATCCAAATGGTAACGGTGTTTTCTACAGAAACTGGAAGGTGAAAATGTTGCAAATTTTAGAGAATCACTAATAGTTTCGTTTTTAACAAGAATTCTTGTTAAAAGTTTTTATTTGACTCTATTCGAAGAATTGGAAGTAACCTTGGTCACTGATAAACTTCTTATAGTTACTACGCATGAGCTTTCCAAGGGGATTCTTACAGAAAAGAATCTTCCGCACAGTGACTGCCTTAATCTCGAGGTCGCCGATCTTCTCATAGATGGCAGCCGCATCTTCTTCGCTGAGATCGATGATCAAAAGCTCTTCCAGAAGTTCTTGCTTGATGGTTTTCTCGCCCAGGAGATACTTCTTGTGTCCCAGGAGGAAAGAATCAAGCAAAAATGAGTCACTCCACTGAATCTTTGACTTCTCGTAAGCTGTGTCAAGGAGTGCCAGATTCCCATTCCTCAGTGCGATCATCGCCTCTCGCTGATCGACATTGTCCTTCCCCACTTTCCTCAAGAAGTCGACATCGGTGGTGTTAAAGAGCTCTGGCTCGTCGACAAAGCGCGAGAGTTTCAAGTCCTTCTCATACTTGTCGAATGTCTTACGATCTGCGCTCCACAAATTCCAGACTTCTTTGAAAGAAAGTTGACCAATCAAGTTGGTCTTCGCAGTGGAGATATACTCCTCGAGAAGAAGTTCACCGATTGCTTTTTCTTCAGATGATTCTTTGACGAAACTGTAGAGGACAGTCTCTCCGCCGTTGGTCTTGGAAACAAAAAATGTTCCAAGATTCCCGGAAATTGTCTCCTTGACATTTTCCGGATTAGCGCTGTACTGAACTGCCGCTGTCCCTGGCAAAAAGCGAGCAATGAACTTGTTGCTCTTGGTGGGGAAGTGCTCAAAAGGACGCCCATCCTCAATCGCGAAGGCCAGCAACGCGTCGAGAGTATCAAAGAGCTTCACCTCACCCATTTTCTTTTTTAGAACTTTTCCGGAAAATTTTCCGGAAGCCAGAGGCTCACTGCCTAGTCCATCATTCGAAGAGTTTCTGATATACTTTGTCTTTGATAAACTTCTTGTATTCATCTCGAATGCTTTTTCCGAGAGGATTCTTGCTCAGCAAGATCTTCCTAATGATTTCAATGTCCGCAAATGTTTGGACAAGTTTTTCGAAGAGAATCTTTGAATGTTCCTCGCTCAGTTCGAGAATCAGAAGGTCTCCCAGGAGATCTTCGCTAATCTTTGGCTCCGCGAGAAGGTACTTCGGGAAACCAGCGCTGTATGAATCGATCAGGAACGAATCAGACCAACTGAATTCATCAGCGGCTTGAACAACGTCAAGGAACACCTGATTTTTGTGCTGCAAGGCGACTGTTGCGTCATGCTGCGTGATCATAGCCTTTCCCGTCTTCTTGATGAAGTCAGCATCGGTGACCTTCGGAAGATCTGGATGGTCTTGGAAACGTCGTAGTTTGAGTTTCTCTTCATACTTTTCGAAGGTCTTGCGATCTGTCGCCCAGAGTTCCAAACAGTCTTTGAGAGAAAACATTCCAAGAACATTTTCCTTCATCGCTGCCATATGTTTTTCAATGAGGATTTCACCGGGGACTTTCGTCTCCGGGACTTCTCGACCTCCGATAAAAGAATAGATCACGATCTCTCCGTTGCTCGTTTTTCCCAGAGAAAAGACCCCTGTAGTGCTTGAAATGATATCTTCAGCAGATTGCGGGACTACATTTGCCCGGAAGAACGTCGCATTTGGCAGGAAACGGACGATATACTTCGAATCTTTCGTTAGAAAGTTCTCAAATGGTCGTCCATCATGGATCGCTGCGTCCAGCAGTTCGCCAAACGTTTCAAAAACCTTCACTTCCGCCATGATTTGCTAAAAATTAGATCTTTGGAAAAATTTCCAAAAATAAGAGGTTAACTACCCTATCTACCATGCGTGATTAGGAACCCGTCGTCGTAGCCGATTACATCATCGGCATTCCAAATTCCACAATATTCCTTGTCTGCCAAACGGATTTTACGGCTTTTAACCAACTTTTGCAACATCTTAAAGATTTTTGCATCCTCAGAATCACCCTGTGGAATAAACATCTTATCGACATCCTCATCTTTGAACCGATCGATCTCACTCATGTATTCTTCAAGCTCCTCGAGTCTGAGGTAGCGTAGGAATGCTTCTTTTTCTTTCTCACCGACTTCGATTTCATCAAGAAAACGTTTCTTGAGCTCTGTTGTCAGTTTCACGTTTGTCTCAACCCTTTCGTAGATGGTTCCACTACTTTTTTTGACAACCTCGAATGGGTCTCCAAAATTTTCGTTGTCGACTATCCACGAGTGGATGTAGGTATTGAACAGGAGATCAGACCTGTAACTTTCATCCTCAGAATCAAAGATTTCAAGATCGGAAATTTGCTCATCGGTTAGGCCGTTCTCTTTGAGGAAGGAGTTTCTAGCCTCGGTATCCTCCCAGTCTCCAGTAAAACTTTTCTTCAGTTTATAAAAACGGTAAGCCATCATGGAAGAAACGATTGCGAAAAATTTTAACTCGCTGCGCAACTACGAAAACTTTGTAGCACTCTACCCCGGGTTGAATAAACGCGCTTTCAAAGACAATGCATTCTCTAAGAGATTCGAGGCTCGAGAAAGCCACATTAGAATATATACCATGGAGTCAATCTACTTCTTAGATGAAGAGGTATACAGAATTACTAAGGAGTTTTACAAAGGAAAGGAAATGGAGAGTGCATTTGGAAGGATCAAAGGTGGGGAAAGAATAGGTATTCATAAAACTTTCCAAGGAGGGAAGATCAGTGATGAGGGTGAATACGCTTACGGTGGACGACAGATTGGAAAATGGAAATTCTACAATGAGGGTAGTCTTTCTTATGTTCAAGACTTTTAAAAAAGAGTTCTCTGTGTAAAATGATACTCACCGGTGGTT
>Ga0182030_10019215_pt1 | contig 13034 bp, 14 predicted proteins | sample 812S3MmetaG_FD_121299 | JGI IMG/M metagenome (GOLD analysis project Ga0182030, IMG submission 121299) | Permafrost microbial communities from Stordalen Mire, Sweden - 812S3M metaG (Illumina Assembly) | ecosystem: Environmental > Terrestrial > Soil > Wetlands > Permafrost | place: Sweden... | reverse complement strand
GTGAGAACGGCGCCGTTGGCAGCGAATTGGACACACTCGAGGGTCGCCGACTGGACAACGACATTGGCGTTATTTGTCCATCGCGCCTGGGATATCTGGACAATTCCGTTCACGCCGTCCCATCGGCCGCCGAACATCTGCATCCTGACCAGCGACGCATTGTTTCCCGACTGCCGCGGATTCCCCGGCTGCTGTTGCGGATACACACCGGGCTGGCTCGGAACTCCGGGCTGGCCCGGAGCTTGCTGCTGGCCCTGAACTGGCTGCTGGCCTTGACCGGGCTGCTGACCCGGGACCTGCTGCTGGCCCGGCACTTGCTGCTGGCCCTGAACCGGCTGCTGTTTCGATGGAGGGGGATTGTTCTTGCCTACGTAGTAGAGCCCGACCACCACCACGACGACGACGACAAGCCAGATCCATCCCCGCTTGGGCTGCGCCGCCGGGGGCATGCCCATGACAATCGGAATCTGCCCTGGAATCTGGCCTGGAATCTGTCCAGGAATCTGTCCAGGAATCTGTCCTGGAAAATGTCCTGGAATCTGCCCTGGAATCGGCCCTGGGGCCGGCGCTTGCGCCGGATAGGGACCAGGAACGGCCGCCGGCTGAACCTGCGCTACGGGCCCGGACGGAACGGGTGTGGGTGGGGCCGCTGTCGACGCCGCCTTCGCAGTAACATCCGCTCCGCAAGACACGCAGAAGCGTTCATCGCCTTCCAACTTGGCGCCACATTTGCCGCAGAATGTCATATCTTCTTCCTCTCCTCGCCATGCTTTTGTATTCCGCGATTACTCTTGAATGCCCGAATTCAGTCCCTGTCATCGCCGGTCATCTCCCGGCGCACTTGAGCTCTCACGCCACCGGCACCGCACCCACAGGCTGGCTTATCGTTCCCAGCCCCAGCGTCGCCTCCACATTCACCAGTGCGCTCTCCAAATGCGTCATCTGCTCTTCCTTCACTTGCTGCAACCCCTGCTGCACCAGGGTGAACAGCACATACCAGCCGATCAAGGCCGCGAGGATCTCGTTCCCGAGGAAGGGCAACTGAATGGGCGCATCCCAAAGGGCATGCAACGCCACCGGAATCGCAAATGCCAACAGGAAGCGTTTATCCATGAGCATGGACGCAGAGAATGGCCGGTCCCGCTTTACCCGCCAGAAGGCGCCCGCGGCGATCGCCGTCCACACCATGTGGCCCATCGGCGCGGCGGTAAACATGCGCAGGAGCAATTCCTGGATCATGGTAGCCACTCCCGAGTTGGTGGCCAGACTCAGCAACTGCGACAGCGCCTGGGCCTGCGTCTGACCTGCCCCGGCCTGGGATGTCGCGCCCTGGGAAAGCGTCTGAACAAAGCCCTGCAGGAAGCCGCCGGTATTGAGCCCGAACGCGTAGCCCATGGTCTCGAAGGCCGAGAAGCCTGCCCCCACCGTGGCGCCAAACAGAATTCCATTCAGTTGGTACTTGAACTGAACGCGGCGAACGACAACGATCACGGCGAACAGCTTGGCGCACTCTTCCACGATGCCCGCTTCCCAATCTCCGATTTGGAAGATCGACAAGCTATCGAGAACCAGCGCGGCGCACAACGAGAGCACAGCACCAGTGATGAAGAGCTTGGCCACCACGTACATGGAGACGTTGCGCGGCGTGTTCAATTCGAAGAACAGTGTAAGCGTCGCCAGCGGAGTGGCGAACGCACCAAGGAGCAAGAGCCCCGGAATGAGGTTTGGGTTGGTGTCGAAGTGGAACATGAGCGCCAAAAGCGCAAGCCCGACCCACAGAGTCCCGAGGACGCGGAAGAACATCCACGGCTTGGGCCAGCCGGTTTCGACAAGGCCAAGGGGCGGGGTGGTATTCTTCGCGCCCACCATAAAGTAATCTTCCAATTCGTCGGCGCCCCGGCGCTTGAACACCTCGCTGAACATCTGGCCCAGGCTGAAGCCCTCCAGTTCGTCCGTCCCAGACAACTTCCGAATGCGCGCTCGAAGCCCCTCGAGCACACCCGCCTGGGCGTGCGGGTGCGCCGCCGCCGCGGGCACGTAGTACAACTGCTGCGGCCCCCCTAGGTACGCCTGATACATCATTGCTACCATTCCCGGCGGCGGCGGGGGCACTCCCATGGGCGGAGCGCCCGCCATAGCCGGTGGTGGCAGAGGAGGAGGAGGCGCTTGCCACTGCGCAGCCTGCGGAGCCGGAGTCGCAGCCCCCTGCGCGCTGCCTGGAGCTTTTACAGCCGCTCCGCAACCTTTACAGAATTTATTCTCCGGCAGTAACGCCGTTCCACATTGAGCGCAAAACATGGGAATCCGCCTTTCAAGTTACAAAATTTAGCTAATCGCCTGAGGACGACGAATCGTCGTCGACCGCGGCAGAGTCGTCGGCCGGAGCTTCTTCTTCGGCTGGCGCTTCTTCTTCGGCCGGAGCTTCTTCCGCAGTGGTGGAGTCCTCGGGCTCCGGGCCTAACGGATCGCCGTATTCGCCCGCTTCCGCGGAGTTGTCGGCGGTGGCTTCTTCGCTTTGAGCATCCGCGGCGTACATCTGGGCGTCGGCCGCATCGCTCGGAGTTCCGGTGGGATCGTCGGCGTAACTTTGGGCCGTCGCCGCATCCTCATCGGCGGTCTGCTGGTCTGAATTGGCCCAGCTCTCGTTCAGCTGTGCTTCCCATGTCTCGTCGGTGTTGTCGGGGCCTCCGGCGTTGGCCACGTCCTGCGAGGCCGAATAGGCTTGCTGGGCATCGTCATTGGCGGCAGAATAGTCGCCCGAGGCGACTGCCTGGCTCTCGGCCTGCTCGGCCTGCTGTTCCGTATCCTGGGCGTCGGTCAAGGTGTCGGACTGGGCCTGGGCGTCGGGCGTGTCGCTGGATGCGTCGGCGGGTGTGGCGTCGGGGTCGGCGGCGCCGGCAGGATCGCCAGTCAGATCGCCAGTAGGGTCGCCGGTTTCAGGGGTATCGGTAACAGGATCCGCCGCGCCGACCGGCTCATCGGTTTCCGTCTCCGGTGTGGTCGCATCGGTGGGGTCAGTCGCGCTTCCTTCGCCGCCTGCTTCAGGGGCATCGGTAATCGGGTCCACCACGCCAACCGGCTCCTCGGCTCCCTCGGGCGTCGAGGTTCCATCGATGGGGTCGGGCGCCGTGCCTTCGGCGCTGGATTCAGTGGAATCCACGCCGGGTTCCACCACAACAAACTCCTCTACCACCCCTTCCGAAGTGGTGGCCGATTCGGTGGGATTATCGCTGCTCCCCAACGGATCGAGGATGACGTCAACGATCTCTTCGGTCACCGTTTCGGAGCCGGAGCCGGTTGTGGCGTCGGTTGGGTCCGCGGCCGGAGTAGCGGAGCCATCCGGCACAACCACTACAACCTCTTCTACCTGATTGCTGCTATCGTCTGGCATAACTCAACCTCTCTCTTCCGGTCACCCGGCTGGTTTTTGCGCGGCGGCAGACGCCGGCGGGGCTGCTGGTTTTGTTTCCGCGGCGGCAGGCAACGGCTGAGCAGCCGGCTTGGGGCGTAGCGTGAGGACGTTTTGACATTGCGGACAGCGGACATTCAGAGACGATTTGCCGCGCAATACGGCAAGCGGGACGCGCATGGCGGCTTTGCATTTGTTGCAGATAACACGAATGGAGTCTGCGGGCGCGGGCGGCGGGACAGGCGCGGCAGCGGGAGCAGCGACATGGGAACTGGGCGCGGGCTTCGGCGGAGGGGCGAGTTCCTTGCGAGCGGCCTGCACGCGCTGGCTCCAGCGCATGAGTTCGGGCTCGCTCGCCGACTGGCCTAACAACCGCAAGCGCCGCGTGGTGTACATCGTGGACGAAGTCGTCATTTCGGAAAAGCGGGTGAGCTGGTCGTCGCTTGCCTCTTCCTGCTTCATCCATTCCTCGATGTTCACCTGTTTCAGCAGCCTGGCAGAGTGGATGGACCATGCTAGCAGAACGCGGCGGGCAAGGGCTTCGTCGCCGACGGCGAGCAGCCCGGCGCGGTCGGCGGTGATCTCCGATTGGCGCGACCAGGCCAGTAGCGGCAGTTCCACCGTGCCCTGAAGCAATTGCATGGGGTGGATCGCGTTCATGATTCCGTTGGAAAGCAGGCCGTGCATAGCGGCGGAGTCGCCGGCTATGAAACGAGTCACGGTCTTCCAAAGGGCGTGGCCGGCGGCGCAGTGTCCCATCTCCCGCGCCAGCACAAAGAGCATTTCGTCATTCTGGAAGTTGGTGAAGATGGCAGTGCCCAGCACGATAAACGCACTGTCGTCGGAGCCGAAGGTATAGGTTTGCCACTGGGAATCGCCCGAGACATACAGATCGGGCATTTTGGGCAAACCAAGAATGCGCGCGGCCAGAACCCCCTGCTTCCACACATCGGGCAACTGCCTCGGGCCCAGTCGAATGCCGTTGAATGTCGATTCGATCCACGGACGGCCGACCTTGTCGGAGGCGGAACGCATAATCGAGTGGAGCGCGGGAATCTTCTGCAATCTTGCCATCGCCTGGCCGTCCTGGGCCCACAAGAAGGCCGAGCGGTCGAGGTGGTAACCGGGAAACAAGGGACGCAGCCAGCCGCATTGCGTGCAGATGTCTTCTGTGTTGCTCAGGCCAACCCCGTTGCCGCCGCAGAGTTTGCAGACGGGCCTCGGCTGGGGGGCGGATTGCGGCACTGGTTGAGGCGACGGTTGTGGTGTTGCCTGCAGTGGCGCGAACGGTGCCGCTTGCGGCCATGGTTGCGGTACTGCTTGCGCCGCAGGCAGCGGTTGTCCCGGCATCAGCGGAACCACAAGCTGAGTTCCGCACAAGGTGCAGAATCGCGTACCCGGAACTCCCGGTCCGTGTCCTTGCGGGCAAATCAGCGGAGGAGCAGTGGTGGCCATGGGGCTTCCTTTTCCGTTTTAAGGTCTGACTTTCAGCGACCCGGGAACTGAATCAGCGCGAGCTTGAATACCCAGCTCACGAGGTAAAGGGCGGTCGCGGCGTAGACAGCCTTGGTGAAGTGAACGCTCTCGGTGATCCGCCGGAACGATATGCGCCGCCAAAGGAGAACGATGGCTGTAGGGACCAACGAAACAGTGCCGAAGAATGCAAACAGGCCGAAGGGATTGGCGAGAAACGCCTTCCAGAATTGCAACCGGACCGCATACGCGAAGCAGGTGGTGAGTCCGCAACTGGGGCAGGGAAAGTGAGTCAATCGCAGGAAGTTGCAGGGAGGGAGCCCGAGCTGGGTGTGGGTGCCGTAGCCGCAGGCCGCGGGCCGCAACCAGCAGGCGACCGCGAGCACGGCGCACGCGGTCACCAGCAGTCCGATAGCAACCGATTTGTCGGTCCGGTTGTACATGCGGGAGAACCCCCGAGAACCTGGAAGCGGGCGACTGGAAGCGGGCGACTAAAAGCGACCGAGCCCCAATCTGCCCCAAAACAGGCAGATGCCCGCAACAAACAAGATCAATGCAACGATGTTGAGGTAAAAGGCCCACTGGGCCCATTGCCCGTCCAATTGCGGAGCCCGTCCGGCTGCGACCTCATCCATGTCCTTCTTCGCGAGCAAGAGTCCGACGATCCCTGTGACTGGTCCGCAACAGAACAGGGAGGCGACGCCCAGCCCGAGAGCCCATTTGGTGTTGTTTCCCATCACCTTGGCGCCGAGATAGGGAGGAGGATAGTAGCCGGGGACGGGCGGAACCTGAAAGTTCGCGGGTGGCTGGGGTGCAAGCGGAGCCCCGCAGCTTCCGCAGAATAGTGAATTCGGCGGGATTATTCCGCCACACCGTGGGCAATTAGCTTCGTTCATCGCGAGTCACCTTGGCACTGAGTGAAAGAACCAAATCACCCATGGATTGCACAGACCGCGAAGACGCGACGCAAGCATCACGAACGGGGCGGCGGCCGCACTGTTTACTGTTTACTGTTTGTTATACCCGGATTTGCTCCCGATGGAAACAGAAAGCCGCCGCAAATTTACGAAACCTGGCGATCCGGCGCAGTGATCCTGATCACTGTGCCGTGGATTGCCGTGAGAGGCAGGGTAGTTTGATGAACATGCGTTGAGGTTGCGGCAGGGTTTTGCTCCGCCCCTCCGGGGCGGGGGATCCTTACTTGGACGCCTTCCCCGGATTGCGTCCGCCGCGGCGGACTCCATCCGGGGCTATTTTCGGCTCCCCCCTCCGGGGGAGATGCGGAGACCGTTCGCTCGATGCGGCGTTCCCTATGAACCAGCCCTTTGAGTGTCGTCCTATCCCACCCATTCGCCAGAAAAAAGGCGAATGGATGGGGCACGGAGCATTTGTGGGTGAGCCAGCGCGGGTTCATCGCTGGACGGAACTCGACGAGGCGAGTCAGGCTGCTTCCTTGGGGGAGATGCGGAGGCAGCTCACTCGATCCCGAGGACCAGGGGTTGGCGAGACGCCGCGGCCTGCTCAGGGTTGCGGCCTTCTTCCCAGAGATGCTTGGCTTTTTCCTCGCCGTCAAGAACGCGGAAGACGCCTTCGGCGAGGGCCTGCAATTCGTCTTCGCCGGGATAGACGCGGATGGTTGCGATCCAGCCGAGGTAGCCGCGCAGGCGCGAGACCATGCGCTCGGAGTAGGCCATTCCGCCGGTGAGCAACACGGCGTCGACTTTGCCCTCGAGGACTGCGGCCATGGAGCCGGCCTCCTTGGCGATCTGGTAGACCATGGCGTCGAAGACCTGTGAGGCAAGTTGGGCCGCTTCCCGATCGGCCGCGGCGATTTCAGGACCTTTGTCCAAGTCGATGCGGCGTTCGACTTCTTCGAGGTCGCGGGTGCCGAGATAGGCGAAGAGTCCGCCGTCGCCGAAGACTTTGTGGTCGATCTCCTTCTGGGCAAACCGGCCGCTGAAACAGAGTTTGATGAGCGCGCGAACGGGCAGGCCTCCTGTCCGGTCGGGACCGAAGGGGCCCTCCTCGATGGTGTTGCTGTCGATCAGGCGGCCTTCGCGATGGGCCGAGACGGTGATGCCGCTGCCCATGTGGGCCACAATCAGGCGCAGCGATTCGTAGGGACGGCCTTGCTCGCGGGCAAAACGCCGGGCCACGGCGCGGGTGTTTAACACGTGGCCGATGGGGGAGCGCTCGATGAGCGGGGAACCGGAGAGGCGGGCGCAGGGCTGCCACTCGTCGGCCGTAACGGGGTCGACGATGTAGGCGTTGACTCCGGCGGCCTGGGCGAAGCGGAGCGCGAGCAGAGCGCCAAGGTTGGAGGCGTGTTCGCCGCGGCGGGCGAGGCGCAGTTCCTCGACCATTGCCTCGTCGACCAGATAGGTGCCGCAGGCGATGGGCGGCAGCAGGCCGCCGCGGCCCGCAACGGCTGCCACCTGGCCGGGCTGATAGCCGCACTCTTCCAGGGCGTGCGCGATCATCTCGGTGCGGTAGTCGAGGCGCGCGATCATGGGCCGTCCGCCGAAGCGCGCAATCTCCTCGTCGCCGTGGCGGATGGTCCGCACCCAGGCGGCGCCCTGGCGCGTGTAGAGGCCGAACTTGGTCGATGTCGACCCAGGGTTGATGGCTAAAACCTGGCTGCGCGGTTGCTGCTCTTGTCCGGCGGTTGGGTTGTCGTGGGTCAAGGCTCACCTCACAGCGCAATCGAGTTTACGCCGTGGCTGGAGCGGAATGCAGGGGCGGCCGTCACATTCAGAGAGAGATGGCGCGGGGGCCGGACTTTTGCTTCTGAACGCAAATGATTTAGAGGCGAATTGGCCAATCCGTGCTATACTCGTTCCAACTGTAGAATTCGATCTGAAGTTCTTGCCTGTTCCGGTTACCGCCTGCACGCAACACTTCCACATTGCGTTCGCGGTAAATCAGTACAAGAGGAGCAACAAAAATGGAACAAGGCACAGTCAAGTGGTTCAATGATGCCAAGGGTTTTGGATTTCTTAGCCGTGAAAACGGAGAGGACGTCTTCGTTCATCACACCGCCATCCAGTCGAACGGTTTCCGTTCGCTTCAGGAAGGCCAGCGTGTTCAGTTCAACGTGACCAAGGGTCCCAAGGGCTGGCAGGCAGAGAACGTTCAGGTTATCTAAGGGTTAACTCCGAAGAACCGGTTCGAGATTCACAAGAAGAGGGACGGCAAATCTGCTGTCCCTCTTTTTGCGTGTGGAGGATTTTTCCATTCCTGCGGGATTGGGACGCGGAAAAGGCCTGGATTCGATCCGGAATCTTCAAAAGCCTACCTCGGGGCCTGGAGGCCCCGATTTTCCTGCTCCGATTCATATCGGGGTCAAAGCCCCGGTCTACCACCAAAACCCGACATGCCGTTTTTTACGCTGCGGGCTTGAGACTTTTCACGCTGACCTGGGGAATGGCGGGATGGAGGCTGCCCTTGGCGGTTTCGTGAGTGCCCAGGTATTGCAGCACATCGTTGATGGAATCTTCAAAGCGCGAACCGGTCTTGTGGGTTGCTTTTACGCCTTTGGAAACGAGCTGGCAGACTTCGAAGCGGTTCATTCCCTGGGCGAGGGCTTTATGGATCTGGTTGGAACGCATGACGAACTCCGGCGAACAAGGTGGTTGTTGCGTGGAGGTACGGAGCTCGTCAAAAGCGAAAGTACGGCCGGAGCCGAGCAAGGCGGGAAGATTCCTGTCTTATCTCAATTGTACGCTGGAAACCGATGAATCTCCGGTCATAATGAGGCCAAAAGCGCGAGCGGAACCGTTGCGGCCCGCTTTCGCCGGCCCAGATTCCCTGTTATTCTTAAGTTCGCATAGCCCGAGATACGGGATACAGTGAAGAGATTCGAGCGAAAGAGGTTATACGTGGCCGACACCACCAAGGTAGAAGACAAGCTGGAACGGAAGAAGCTGAAGCGCGCGGCGCGCAAGAAGGCCGCCCCCAAGGGGAAGCGCACCGAACCGCGCGGCTCCGCCAAGAAGAAGGTCAAGAAACTGGCACGCGGCCAGTCGAAACGGTAAAAGCAGTTATCGGCCTCTGGTGTAGTGAATCTGAAGTTCATTGAAGAACAACCGCGGATCCTTCGACTACGATTGGCGCCAAGTACGCGCCAATCTTCGCTCAGGATGACAGTCAGTTGTTATGTGAACTTCAGAGACGAGACACCAGAGGCTAGAAGCTGATTCACCGGTGTTCCTCCACATCCAGATGCACTGTATTCTGTGAAGAATCCCGCGGGCACGATCCCTGGCCGGGGGTGTGAGGAGAACTGAACTGCCCAGTCAACTGCTTGCCCGCAAATCGATCGACAAGCTCATCCGGGAATCGGAAGAGCCCGGGCGCTCGCTGAAGAAGACGCTTGGACCGTGGTCGCTGACGGCGCTGGGCATCGGCGCGGTGATCGGCTCGGGTATTTTCACGGTCATCGGCACCGCCATGGCGGGGCAGCACTTCGATCAACCCTCGATCGGGGCCACGCCGCTTATCCACTGGCTGATCACTCACTCCGCCATGGCCGGCCGGCCCGGCGCCGGGCCGGCGCTGGCGCTCTCGCTGGTGCTGGTGGCGATTGTCTGCGCCTTCACCGGCCTCTGTTACGCCGAACTCTCCTCGATGATTCCCATTGCCGGTTCGGCGTACACCTATACCTACGCCACGCTTGGCGAGCTGGTGGCGTGGATTATCGGCTGGGATCTGATTCTCGAGTATGCCTTCAGCAACATGAGCGTGAGCGTGGGCTTTGCTGCGCATATTGTGGACCTGCTGGATTGGTTCGGCCTGCGTATGCCGTTGATGTGGAACTCGCCGGCTTACCTGCCGACTGGCTTGCAGGACCTGGCCGGCAACGATCTCTACCCACCGGGGTGGCACTTCGGCTTCAACGTGCCCGCGTTTCTGGTGGTGATGGTGCTGACCGTGATCCTGGTGCGCGGCATCCGCGAGTCGGCGCGGGCCAATAACGTGATGGTGCTGGTGAAGATTGCGGCCATCCTGGTGTTTGTGTTTGCGGGCGCGAGCTTTATCAAGCCGCACTACTGGCATCCCTTCATGCCCAACGGGTGGACGGGCGTGCTGACCGGCGGCTCGATCATCTTCTTCACGTACATTGGTTTCGATTCGGTTTCGACGGCAGCCGAGGAGTGCAAGAATCCGCAGCGCGACATGCCGATCGGCATCCTGGCCACGCTGGTTGCCTGCACGATTCTGTACGGCGGAGTGGCGATCATGCTGAGCGGCATTGTGCCCTGGCAATCGGTGATGGGCGATGCTGCGCCGGTCGTGAACGCGCTCAAGAAGCTCTCGCTGCAGCCGGGCGGCGGCGGATTGCACTGGGTGCGGCTGTTTGTTCTTATCGGCGCGCTGATGGGCATGATCTCGTCGATCCTGGTGTTTCAACTGGGTCAGGCGCGGGTCTGGTTCGCCATGTCGCGCGACGGCCTGCTACCTAAAATCTTCAGCCGCATTCATCCGCAGTTTCGCACCCCGGCCGTCTCGACCTGGGTGGCGGGATTTGTGGTGGGCATTCCGGGAGGATTGCTCGATATCGGCACGGTGTCGAACCTGTCCAACATCGGGACTCTGTTTGCTTTCGTGCTGGTCTCGATCGCGGTACTGATTCTGCGCTATCGCGAACCGGAGCGGCCGCGCGGCTTCCGCGCTCCGCTGGGGCCGCTGTTTCCGGTGCTCAGCATTATCTTCTGCATTGTGCTGATGATGGGGCTCGAGGTGATGACCTGGGCGGCGTTCTTCGCCTGGCTCATGATGGGACTGCTGATCTACTTCTTCTACAGCCGGCATCGGTCGGAGTTTGCGGGGATGCGATAAGGGGCGGCGCAGGGTTATTCGCCCTGTCGCAGCGTCTCTAGAGCCTTGCGGACGGCGTCGGCGTCCGCGAGATCCTGCGGCCTTCCCGCGGCCATCTTCGATGCGATCAAATCAGGAGCTGAAATGAAGCTGGCTTTCAAGCCGATTGCCTGATCGACCACGGATTCGACGCGCCGTTCCCACGCGGCGTGGAATTCAATACCGGGCAGATCGGGAAGAATGTCGAACCCGCGTGGATCGCGCCCAAAACGGAAGAAGGTTCCCCGGTGGGCGAATTCCTCCGGTCGGATTCCGTCCAACGATGCGCCGAATGAGGCGAGCGCCGAATACACGGCCTGCGCGTTGGCGGGATCGGCCTGGATGAAGATGTCGATGTCCTTTGTGAATCGTGGCTGCGCGTGGAAGATGACGGCATACCCGCCGACGATCAGATACTTAACGCCATGGGCATTGAATGCGGACAAAAGGTCTTTGTAGTCTTGGAACATCGGGCTTCAGTTCCCATCCCTTCAGCGCATAGGCCGTGGCGATCATCTCCTCGGCGGCGTTCAGACGCTCTTCTGCCGACCGGCTTTGCCAGTAGCGGTACTCGTCTGCCTTCATCTCATCCAGGCTCGTGTACTTGCGCAAGGTCATGTCCATACCCCTATTAGAAATCCAGACCGCGCGGTTTACAAGCGCAATGCTTGCCTGTTTCCGTTCGTCACAGCCGGCACCGGTCGAAGTTTGCCCCCAAACAGTAAACTTGAATCATGCCCTCGATCCGCGAGTTTATCCGCCGGCTTTCCAAGGCCGAGTTGCATCTGCATCTCGAAGGCACCGTTACGCCCGCCACGCTGGTTGAACTCAGCGCGCGGCATGACACGCGGGCTATCACGCTGGCCGAGGCCGAAGATCTCTACCGCTTCACCGACTTCACCGGTTTTCTGCTTGCCTTCAAGGCGGTTTGCGCGCAGCTCATCGGTCCCGACGACTACGAACTGGCCGCCTGGCGCATGATGCAGCACCTGGCCGATCAGGGAGTGGTCCACGCGGAGGTGTTCGTCTCGGTCGGCGTTATCTACCACTGGGGCGCCGATTCGCAAGCCTTCGAGCCTATCTTCGCTGGGCTGGAACGAGCCAGGGAGCGGGCGGCGAGCGAACTGGGCCTGTCGGTTTACTGGATATTCGACGCCGTGCGCCATTTCGCCGTCGAGGAAGCGGAGCGAGTCTTCCTGAAAGCGGCGGAGATGCGCTCCCGCTTCCCGTCGATCGTTGGTATTGGCCTGGGCGGCGACGAGCGCCGAACCGGCTCCGAGCCCTTCCGCGCGCTCTATGCGCAGGCGCGCGAGGCGGGGTTGCGGCTGACCAACCACGCCGGCGAAACGACCGGGCCGGAGGCCATCCGGGAGGCGCTCTCGATCGGCTCGGAACGGATCGGCCACGCGCTCTCGGCGGCACGGGACTTTTACCTGCTCCAGGACCTGAAAGAACGGGGTACGCCGCTGGAGTTGAATCCGACTTCGAATGTGCGCACCGGCATTTGTCCGTCGTTTGCCGGGCACCCGCTGCGAAAATACTTTGACGCCGGGCTGCTGGTCACGCTCAACTCCGACGATCCGGCTTTCTTCGGCTCCGACCTGGCCAACGAGTACCTGCTGGCGCACACGGAACAGGCCTTCAGCCGCGACGAGTTGCGCCAGCTAGCGTCTAACTCGATTCGCGCCAGCTTTCTTCCCGAATCGCAGAAATCGGCATGGCTATCCCGAATCGACTCAATCGGGTAAACCTATCCGTATTCGACGCGGTCCGCGATGTGGGCCGGCAAAAGCAAAACTGGGGTATCATGAGAGTGCAGGAAGTGCAGGAGGCTGCGCTCGTCATGTTCAGCGAATTTGAAAACCTAACCCCCGCCGAAGAAGTCCAGCTCGAAGAGAAGAAGGACTCATCCAAGGCCCTCATGGTCATCGGCTGGTTCTCGATCGGCATGGCCGTTGCCGCGCTCGGCATCTATATTGGGGCAGAACTGCGCAACCGTTATAAATTCAAGAAACGCACTCCGTACGACTTCTACGCCAACGCCGGAGAGGCGCAGGCCAGCGAGTTCGGCGTAGGCATCTGAGAATCCTTCCATCGCTTGTTCAGTAGAGATGCCGCCACGGTGCGGCATCTTCTGCTTTATGGGGGCTTTGTGCAGAGTCAGTCCAGCTTGGGGTGGAGTTTGTGGAAACCTGTGGCCTGCTGATAGGCGCGGGCGAACGCGGCCAGCTTGGCATCCTGATAGTGACCGGCGAGGAAGGTGAGCGAGACCGGCGTGCCCGGACCGCCGATGTCG
>Ga0182030_10019214_pt1 | contig 13035 bp, 8 predicted proteins | sample 812S3MmetaG_FD_121299 | JGI IMG/M metagenome (GOLD analysis project Ga0182030, IMG submission 121299) | Permafrost microbial communities from Stordalen Mire, Sweden - 812S3M metaG (Illumina Assembly) | ecosystem: Environmental > Terrestrial > Soil > Wetlands > Permafrost | place: Sweden... | reverse complement strand
TCTTGATCCCGAAGAGCGCGTACGCTTTCGCAATCTGCTCTCCGACCTTTCCGGCGAGCGCATCGTGATTCTCTCCACCCACATCGTCTCGGATGTGGAAGCCACAGCGACCGACATTGCTCTGATTGCGCAAGGCACGCTGGTGGTCCATGCCACTCCGGAAGAGCTTTTGCGTAGCGTTGAGGGCAAAGTCTGGGAGTGGATTGTGCCGAGCACGGAGCTGACGGCGGTGAAGCAGAAGTTCCTGATCAGCAGCACCACCCGCCGCAGCGACGGCGTGCATGTGCGTGTTCTGGGCGAAGAGCCACCCACGAACGCTCAGCCAGCCGCTCCTAATCTTGAGGATGCTTACCTGTTCTGCTTGTCGCGCCATCGTGCTGGAGTGGGGGCGGGTGCGGCGGCATGAATCGCTCCCGCATTCTTTATCACATGGTTCGCGCCGACTTTCTAGAACGCGTGCGGCGTTACAGCTTCCTGCTCACGATGGGTTTCGCGGTTTATTTGGGCTACGCGGTGTATGCGCGCCAGGTGACGCTGCGGCTCGACGACTATCGCGGCGTGGACAACTCGGCTTGGCTGGGCACGGTCGTCGGCCTCATTGCCACGGTGTGGGTAAGCTTGATCGGTTTCTATATTGTGAAGAATTCGATCCAGCGCGATCGACAGACACGCGTGGGGCAGATCCTGGCGGCGACTCCGATGAACAAGAGCTTCTATACCCTGGGAAAAACATTCAGCAATTTTGCGGTACTTGCGGTGATGGTGCTGATTCTGGCGCTTGCAGCGGTTCTTATCCAAATCCTGCGCGGCGACGAGACACAAATCGCGTTGGGCGCGCTCCTATCCCCGATTTTGCTGCTGGGGCTCCCCGCAGTGGCTGTGGTCGCGGCGCTGGCGGTGCTATTTGAGAGCTTGCCTGTGCTGCGCGGCGGCGTGGGCAATGTCTTTTATTTCTTTTTCTGGACGGGGCTGATCAGCATCAGCGTGACGCTTGTGACCGGAACTCAGCAGCCGACCGGCCTGCACGCGCTCCAGGATTTCACAGGCATCGCCGTCGTGATGGGACAGATGCAGACACAGTTGCATCTGCTCGATCCGCAAGTGAGCAACGCCGCGTCGTTTGGCTTCGGCAACTTTCACGCGACGACGAAGACGTTTCTCTGGACGGGCATTCACTGGACACCGGCTTTGCTGTTCGGGCGGGCTCTGTGGCTCGCGGTGGCGGGTGCGTTGGCGCTGCTGGCCGCTGCTTTTTTTGACCGGTTCGACCCTGCGAGGAATGGCCTCCGCCTTGGAAGAAAACAGAAGGAAACCGGGAGCACTGATGTTCTCGATGCGCGATTCAGTGTCGTGGTTCCGGCGCTCCCGTCGGTCTCTCATCTCACGCCCTTGTTGCGCGATGCGTCGAATCGAAAGACGCGCACGCGTTTCTTCTCGCTGATTGTTGCCGAGTTTCGCCTGCTGTTTCGCGGGCATGGCTGGTGGTGGTACGCGGCAGCGGCCGGATTGTTCCTCGGCTGCCTGTTGTCGCCAGTGGGTGCGGCCCGTTCCGGGGTTCTGGTTGCCGCATGGATTTGGCCGGTGCTTTTCTGGTCGCAGATGGGCACGCGGGAGGAGTCATTCTCGACGGGATCCTTGATTTTTTCGGCACCGCGCGCGGTCCCGCGCCAGCTGCTGGCCATGTATACAGCGGGTGCGCTGCTGGCCGCGCTTACAGGCGGTGGCTTGGCTCTGCGTCTGTTGTTCGCCGGGGATTTAAGCGCGTTGGCCGCGTGCGGCGCGGGCGTGCTCTTCATCCCCGCCATGGCTCTCGCGCTTGGCGTGACCACCGGAAGCCGCAAGCCGTTTGAGGCTCTCTACACCGCCTGGTGGTATGTCGGTCCGCTGCATCATATTCGCCAACTCGACTTCATGGGCACGACAGCCCAGTCGAGCACGCCGGTGGGGTATCTCGCCGCTGCAGCGTTGCTGGTACTGGCGGCTTACACGTGTCGCAGTGTGCGCCGGGCTTACGCGTGAGGCATGTCCGCTGAGTGGGACGGTTCTAGTGGGACGCGATGCGCAGGCGCTGCGACGCGTGGTTGTCGTTCCATCCGATCACGCGGCCATCTTCGAGGAAGACTTCCGAGCCGGCGTAGGCCAGCTTGTTTTCAGAGAGCGTGGTCGGTGTCCCTTGCACGGCGATGACGTCGTTCTTCGGCGAACCGATGGTGAAAGTAGTGAGCCGCGGATCGACGTGGCCCTGCGGCCAGAGTTTAACGCGGAGGGGAATCAGAGCTGGGTCGACTCTCCAGCCGACGACTACGCCTTTACGGAGATAGAAGACCGCGTTGCGGTATGTGAGCGTGCCGGCAGTGGACGAGACAGGCGGGCCCATGACGGTCATCACTTCGTCTTTGGTGAGGCCGACGGTGACGTAGGGCATGGGGATATGGGGAGGCGGGATTGAATTGGCGGACGCGCTGTCGGTCGAGGTGTTGGGAGACGCGGCAGCGGAAGAATCAGTGTCGGCACGGGCGGAAGGCGCTGTGTTCGGCGGGCTGAATCGGTGGAGAACCTGCTCCGCACTTTGTTCCGCTTCGGTCAGTTGCGTGCGGAAGGCGAACAAAAGCCGGGAGCGGTAGGGGCCATAGATAGTCGCGGTGCTGGGGTTGGTGGAGAGCCAGACATCGAGCCCTACGAGCATTAAGACAGGGATCGCCAGTCCAAGCATAAGGATCGCGCAGCGCACCAGGATGGCCGAGGCGAGAAGCGGGCGCAGGGGATCTCGGCGTGCCTCGCGGACCGGCTGCATGGCCACTTCCTGCGTTGCGGGCCTTGGTTTGGGACGTCTGCGCTCCTTGACCTCGGGGATCGACCGAACGTAAGTGTATGCGGCATTAATCCCCTTGAGCGTTTCTTCTGCTGCGCTTTTGAGCTTTGGGTCGCCGGGAAAGCGGTCGGGGTGCCAGACTTTGACGAGGAGCCGGTAGTTGGTCTCGATATCTTTCCTGGTTGCGTTGGAATCGAGCCCCAAGGTGCGCAGAGCCTGGCAACGCGGGCAGAGAGCGCCTTCCTGTTCGATCGCGTTTCCGCACAAGCAGGCCGTCATTAGATTGGGCAGCCGCTGCTGCCTTGGTGTTTTGAATTGCGAGTCGATTATAGAGCGGGTGGGGGCAGGCCCTTTGTGTCTTCGGTCGCCTAAGTAACCGCGAAGGCTATGGACAGAGTCCGTAGAATAGGTTGGATGGCATTTACCGAACAATACGATGTGGTGGTGGTGGGCGCGGGACACGCCGGTTGCGAGGCTGCTATGGCGGCGGCGCGCATGGGGCTGAAGACCGCGCTGATCACGATGAATCTGGACCTGATTGCGCAGATGAGCTGCAACCCGGCGATTGGCGGCGTGGCCAAGGGCCATCTGGTGCGTGAGGTGGACGCGCTGGGCGGCATCATGGGAGAGGTTGCCGATGCGGTGGGCATCCAGTTCCGCCTCTTGAATACGTCGCGGGGCCCGGCGGTGTGGAGTCCTCGGGCGCAGTGCGACAAGCAGCTTTACCGCGTGAAGATGCGCGAGGTGTTGGAGGGGCAGGCGGGGCTGCATATTCGGCAGGCTGAAGTCGTCGATCTGGTGATCGACGACAGGGATCAGGGATCAGGGATCAGGGATCAGAAAGACAGAGACTCTGGACTCGGGACTGAGGGACTCGATCAGTTGACGGAGTTGCCGAGGCCGGTTCGTCCGCGGCGTCGCGTGCTGGGGTTGAAGCTGCGGGATGGGCGGAATCTGCTGGCAGGGGCGACGATCATCACTACTGGGACGTTTTTGAATGGGCTCATTCATTGTGGGGAGGAGCAGTATCCGGCAGGGCGTTCGGGCGAGCCCGCTAGTGTTCTTTTGGGCGAAGCGTTGAGACGCCTGGGGTTGAGGACTTGCAGACTCAAGACGGGCACACCGCCGCGGCTCGATGGACGGACGATCCATTGGGAGCAGTTTGAGGAGCAGCCCGGCGATGCGGAGCCTACACCGTTCAGTTTTCGGACGAAGAAGATTGTGCAGCCGCAGGTGAGCTGCCATATTGCATTCACGACGCCCGAGACGCTACGCTTGATCCGCGAAAATGTGCATCGTTCGGCGATGTATTCGGGGCGGATTGAAGGCATTGGACCGCGCTATTGTCCGTCGATCGAGGACAAGATCGTCAAATTTCCCGACAAGACGCTGCACCAGTTTTTTCTGGAGCCCGAGGGGTTGAACACACACGAGGTTTATGTGAATGGGATGTCGACCTCGCTGCCGATGGAAGTCCAATGGCAGATCGTGCATTCGATTCCGGGCCTCGAAAACGCGGAGATGCTGCGGCCTGGTTATGCGATCGAATACGACAGTGTCGATGCGACGGAGTTGGATCGGACGCTACGCGTGAAGAGTATGGAGGGCCTGTATCTCGCCGGACAGATCAACGGGACCAGTGGGTATGAGGAGGCTGCATGCCAGGGGATTATGGCGGGCATCAATGCGGCGCTGTGGCTGAAGGGTGAGCCTCCATTCACGATGGATCGGACGGAGGGTTACACGGGAATTCTCATCGACGATTTGATCTCGAAGGGAACGAATGAGCCCTACCGGATGTTTACATCGCGGGCGGAGTTTCGGCTGCATCTGCGGATCGATAATGCGGACCGAAGGCTGACGCCGTATGGGCGCAGGCTTGGGCTCATCGGTGACGAGGCGTGGGCGGAGTACGAGCGGAAGCAGTCGCGCATGGCGGCGCTCAAGCGCATTCTGGTCTCTGGCAAAGTGGATGCGGCTCGATTGGAGGCCTCAGGATTCGGCGATCTCACGGCAACAGCGGGATCGACCTGGGCGCACCTGCTGAAGCGGCCTGAGGTGACGATTGAGCCGGTGATGCGCGCCGTTCGCAGTGAACTGGCAGCCGAACCGTTGTTGGCCGAGTTCGCGACGAATTTGCTCCAGGACTCAGCGCCGGAAAGTCGCGAGGCGCGAGCCGCTCTTCGCAATGAAGCACGGGCAGTGGAAACGGAGATCAAGTTCGCCGGGTATCTCGACCAGCAGAAGAAATCTATTGAGAAGCTGAAGGCGGCCGAGGCAGTGACGATTCCGGAATGGATCGAGTACGGCACGATTAGCGGGCTATCGCGCGAGATGCGCGAGACGCTGGAACGGGTGCGCCCGAGCACCATCGGGCAGGCAAGCCGGATTCCAGGTGTGACCCCTGCGGCGCTTGGCCTAGTTCATGTGTCGATACGGGTGCAAGGCGCGGGTCGCGTACAAGGTGCGGACCGGCTACAGGGGCGGGCGAGGTGGCGAGTTAACGAATTTTAAGGGCTGCGACTGGCTCGCATCAAAATGAAATGCGCATCACGCCGCGTAATCCTGCGGCAACTCGGCCAGATGGAACTGTTCCACCATGCCTTCGAGCGTTTTGGCGGTGGAGAGCAATTGTCCCGTGGCGGCGACCACCTGCTCGGAGCCACTCACGCTTTGTTCTGCGCTCACAGCGACCCTGCGCATGGTGTCGCTCACTCCATTAGCGGCGGATACTTCCTCACGCGCGGCCGCAGCAAGCTCGTCAACTCGACCGTTCACTTCGAACACCAGCGCAGAAATCTGCTCGAACGTGCTGCTCAGGCCTCCGATCGTCTCGGCCCCTTCTGTGGCGCGTGTGCAGGCAACTTGAATTCCATGGGCTGCCTGCTCAGTCTCTTCAGCGATGCCGCTGACCAGGTCAGCCACCTGGCGAGTCGCCTCAGCTGTACGTTCGGCCAAGCGGCGCACCTCGCCAGCAACCACCGCAAACCCCCGCCCATGTTCGCCGGCCCGCGCTGCTTCGATGGAGGCATTCAGCGCCAGCAGATTCGTTCCCGATGCAATCTCGTCGATCACTCCGACGATCGAGCCAATCTGCCGCGCACGCGCGCTCAGAGCAGCCACGCAACTGGCGCTGCGCCGGGTGTCTTCGGAGAGACCACGGATCATCGTGACTGCCTGGGCCACCAGATCGTTTCCATGGCTTGCAGCATCGGCCGCGGCGTGGGCATGTTCCGAGGCGTCGTGGGTATGGCGCGAGGTGCTGCCGATGTTGTCGGAGAGTTGAGCTACGGCTGCTGACGCCTCTTCGGCGCACCGCCGCTGCTCGGTCATACTGGTCACCGCTTCATTGGCGATGCCTCGAATTTCGGTCGACTTTGCTGTCGCCGCAGCGGAGCCATCGCGGACTCCCAGCAGCGCTTGCCTCAGTCGCAGCACAAATTGGTTAAAGCTGGCGGCCAAGGCGCCAATCTCGTCGCCTCGCCCGGTCTCCAAAAGCGTATTCATGTCCGCGGAGTTTAGCCGCGCGGTCAAGCCGACCACAGGTCGTAGCACGAGCCGGTTCAGAAGCACTATCTGGACCGCAATAATCAGAGTGACCATCATGACGGTTCCAGCGGCCGGCAGGCTTAGAATCTTGAGTTCCCGAGCGAGTACGTCAGAAGATGGATAGGCGGTCAGCACTGTGTATCCCCAGGCCGGATAGGTTTCCTCGTGCATCACCCAGCCGGATGGATTCTTGCGCACGCGCGCCACTTCTTCGCTGGAGATCCGTTTGCTATGAAAGACCTCGGCGCCAGATGGCTTGAGCAGCGCGATAAAGCCGTGGTCCAGGATGCTCGCCTCTTCGATGTTCTTGCCCAGGGCGTTGATTGAGTCAAGCCGGTACCCGGTGCACCAAGCACCGACAAGCTTGCCCTGGGCGCCCAGCATGGGCACATAGCTTGTGGTGTACGGTGACCCGAGAATATCGACAACTCCCGTAAACTGCCTGCCTTGCGTCAACGCTGCATAGGCCTTTCCCTGAGCATCGAGCACGGTCCCTACGGCTCGCGATCCATCCGGCTTGAGTACATTGGTTGTCACGCGGACGAAGTTGGTTCCATCCCAGGCAAAGAGCGTAGCCGTACCTCCGGCCAGTTCTTTCAGACTATCCACCATGGTGAAGTTCATCACCTGGGACTCCTGCCCCAAATGGAGATCGGGGACGGTCTTTCCAGCGACTATAGCCTCGCCTCTCAGGGCGGGTGCGCCCTTGATCCGGCTCTGCTGTTCCAGAACCCGCATGGCACTTTCCACTTGTGCCCGTGAGAGCTGATCAATGGTCGCAATATGGCTGATGGCCTCACTCGATTGACGCTCCGCATCCTGTGCGGCACTGCTATAAATCCATGCGGAAGCGATCCGCCAGGCAAAACCCGCGCAGAGCAGGCAGGCAACCAAAACTGCAAGTAGCGTATAAGCGACGAGACGCAATCCAAGCGAAGAACGCTTCATAGGCGGAGATCTCATTTCCATTGCGGACGTGCTCTTGAGGGAAGCTGCCGGCATTCCGCACAGGTTCAAATGAAACTATCGGCAGCGGCAAGGGAACACTTGACCGTACAGTGGCCTTGAGCGGACTGATGGGATGCACTCGCAGAGATAAGGTATGGTATGCGTCGATATCTCCTTGTTGCCGTATTGCTCCCTTTCCCGGCATTGCCTGGCCATGCTCAAACCGTAGATTCCATTCCTGTGCAATGCAATTGCGGACGGCGGCCGCAACTGACGATTGCTGGAGTGCCGGTGGGTAAAGAGATTCCTCTGGATGTGCCCTCTGCGGGTTTGACCCCGCCGGAAAATCCTCCCGGCGGCGAGATGAGCGGCGATGTCGGGTCAATCATTATGTGCTCGCAACGGATGCGCCGCTGCTGCCTCACCAACTCAAGCGGCTGGCGCGAAGGGCCGCGTTGGGGCTGGCCCGCACTGGATCTATTTCAGGGAACGGATCGGGGGATATTTTTATCGTCTTTTCGACCGCCAATCCGCATGCCGATGCGGAGCCCAGTCCGAACACCGTCCAAACCATTTCCAATGCACGCATCAGTCCCCTCTTCACGGCGAGGGTTGAGGCGACTGAAAAGGCCATTGTGAATGCCAAGGTGGGAGCGACGACCATGACCGGTATTGACGGCCATACGGTGATTGCGCTGCCGCACGAACAGCTGCGGCAGGTACTGAAGAAATACAATCGATAGTTAAGACGAGCTTGTTCTCAACCCTTACTGATTGGTCTTGTCGCTCTTTGTGAAGAGGGGGATGTGGAAGGGAAGCTCCGCGTTCGACTGCTTCTTGCCTTTGGTTGTTGCGTCTGTGCGGAGCGAAGTGCGCTGCGAATTGATGCACGACCATCCGCCTCGCAGGCGTTCGAAGACATGCGTGAAAACGCCTTTCTCATCCACGGGACTACCATTCGCTGCTTTGTGGTGGAGCACGTATGTACCGTTGGCCACGGCGGTGTCGCCGAGCAGACGGACCGTGATCACTTTCTGATCCAGGTGCAATGTCTTGTCTTCGCCACCGATCAGATCGGCCAACTGCTGATTGCGCGTGGTAATGTCACCGCTCGCCGATACGTCGACAAAGAGAGCCGACAAGACGAGTTCGAGGCCGTACTGATCGCGCATATTGATTGCGTTGGACCAGTTGTCTTCAATTCTCTGGAATTGAGTGATCTCGGGCGATGCGGTCGAGGTGACGGCAACGGGGGTGGGTGTGGCGGCCGCAAAGGGACTCTGAGCAATCGCAGAAATGGAAAGAAGAAGAACATAAAAACAAACCGCAATGCGAATCATAAGTAGGACGAACTCCCAGTCTTCATCATATCTCTTGGACTTTGGGGGGCGGCTGGGGGAAGCGGCAAAACGGTCAGTTGACGCTAGTTCAGCAGCTGAAGCTGTTGAGGCTGAATTACCGTAACCAGTGCATCCTCGATGGAGATCCAGCCGTCCTTGCGAAACTGACCTAAAGTGCGCGTGACCGTTTCCCGAGTCGTGCAGGCCATGGAAGCCATTTCCTCGTGGGTTAAGAGCAGTGGAAAGCGGACTGCGCCTCCGTCGAGATTTTCTCCGATCTGGTGCCCCAGCTCGAGCAGCAAGCGCCCAAGCCGTCCTGCGACGGTTTCGGCCAGCGAAATGCGGCATGCATCCTGCAAGGCAAAGCGGTATTCCTGGCAAATGCACTGCACGGCGTGCATCTGGGCTTCCTTGTGGCTGCGCAGGAAATTGAGAAACCGCTCACGCTCGACGGGCCGAAGCTGCGCGGGCGTCAGGGATTCTGCCGAGACTTCGTAGACGCCATGCGCGAGGACGGCGTAGAGGCCAAGAACGGAGCCGGGTCCTGCAACGCGAACGATCATCTGGCGGTCTTGCGGACGTCCGGCAGTCAGCTTGAGGTAGCCCCCGCAAATCAGGTAGAGACAGCGCGCTTCCTCGCCCTGTGTGAACAGAGGGGCCTGGGCGGGAAGCGAAATTGTGCTGGTGACGAGTTCGAGGTCGGCGAGTACGGCACTGCCAAGCGAGCAAAACCAACCGGGACGGCGATGCGCACAGGCCGCACAGCCCACGGGTGCTTGCCTAGAGCCATTCTTGTGCTTTCTTTGGATGCTCACCGGAAACTCTGCGTCCGCCATCACTTTGCCCCGTCTGCCGCCGACGAAAGGCTTCCGGCCTCCTGTGGCGGCCCGCTCAGCGGCAGGATGGCTGCTGAGGTGAAACTCTACGGCCTCGGGAAAGAGACTTTTCGCTTCTTTGGAGTCTGCCGCACGGCGGGATGCAACGGATGTGATGGGCCTCACGTGTCTTCGCGTGAAGGAGAGACTCTTTAAGGTCGCCGAGAGCGTCTTTCGCTTCCCTGCGTTCGAATCCGAATGAAGCCCCAGAACTTCGAGTGATAAGCACTCCTTTTGCGTTGCGCGACGGCTCGCGCAGGTCCTGCAAATTCAACGAATTGGCTCGCGCTTCGCCGAGTCGCGCACTATGTGATGAAGGTCACCGAAACCAAACTACGAAAGACGTAGGATGCAGCGCATGAGGTGATGCTCCGCACAAAGAGCACCATCGAATCAGTGAGCCCACGAAACCTGCGGGAGTTCATGGCTACCACGCCAACCTGCAGGCCCCGGACGAGCTGATTTGAAGGCGGCAACGAGAGCACCCAAGGTGGTATTTGATGCATATAGAAGGGCCAGTAAGGCGATTCCTGATTGATACGGCTTCGAGGAGATTTTCGGGGCTCCGGGTTTGTTCCATGCTGTTGTTGGGCATGAGCGTGCTTTGCGCCACGGCGATGGCTGCTCCGGCAAAGGGAGATAAACCGGCCGGTGCTGAGGCAAAGCAGACCGATTCCAGCCAGTTTGTGGGCTCTGAGACGTGCGCGACCTGCCACGAGGAAGCCGCGAAGAAGTTTGCGGACAATCCGCACACCAAGATCGCGGAGATGCACGGCAAGGCTGGGGCGAGCTGCGAGAGTTGCCATGGGCCAGGCAAGGCGCACGTGGATGGCGGCGGGGATGTCACAAAGATATTCAACCCCGGCAAGCACTCGGCCAAAGAGGTCGACGAGACGTGCCTGAAGTGTCATGCGGGCACGCATCCGAACTTTGAGCGCTCGCCGCATGCCAAGGCGAATGTCGGCTGCACGAGCTGCCATAGTATCCACAAGAGCGAAGACAAGACAGAGCTGTTGAAGGCGTCGCAGCCCGCGCTTTGCTTCCAATGCCACAACGACGTGAAGCCGCAGTTCAACATGCCGTTTCACCACAAGGTGAACGAAGGCGCGGTGAGCTGCTCGGACTGCCACGACCCGCACGGCACGTTCGGGAACAACAACCTGAAGACGACGGCCGATCAGAACGCGATCTGCACCAAGTGCCACACCGAGACGCGTGGGCCATTTGTCTATGAACATGCTGCTGTGAAGGCTGAAGGATGCATGGGATGCCACACGCCGCACGGTTCACAGAATGCGCGCTTGCTGAATATGCCGAGCATCAACACGCTCTGCAATCAGTGCCACAGTCGGGTTGCGAACGCTACGGCTCACGGGATGGGAGCTGGATCGGACGAGTTGGCGCCATGCACCAGCTGCCACACCTACATTCACGGCTCGAACATGAATGCGGCATTCCTCAGGTAGGCGTCATGCAATCCGGCCGCGCTCGCCTCTGTGGAGGGCGCGGCACGGAACCGGCTCGAGCTAGACAACGGGATCAGGATTTCGAATGAGCAAGACTGGTTTTTCTCAAGTGAGGCTTTACATGAAGAAGATTGGCAGGAGAATCTCCACCGCAATGATCCAGCGAATCGCTGGCGGTATGGGAGTCGCCATTTTATCGATAACAGCGGGCGTTGCTGCCGCACAAAGTCCGGCGTCGGATACGCCGATGTCTGCCCCGACCGGGTATGTGCTCCACCAGAGCGTCGACCTGGGCGGACGCATTGCCAACCCGACGGGTAGCGGAGCCATGTACGACACGCTGGTCAACCTGCAGTCCGGCCCACGCGTGCAAAATGAATCTTTTGAATTGCGTGCGCTGCCGGGCCAGAAGAACACCCTGGTCGATTCGATCAGTGCGTTCGGCAGCGGGTTTGGAGGCGATCCGAATAACTTCGCACGGATGAATGCATCGAAGGGCAAGATCTACGACTTCACCGGCTTGTTCCGCCGCGACCGCCAGTATTTCGATTACGACCTGCTAGGAAACCCAAATATTCCATCGGGGCAGTCGATTCCCATCGGACCCACCGCCGCGCCAACAGGTAAGTATGCCTGGCCGCAGGTTGAACAATCGCCATTTCTGTTTAACACCGTGCGCCGCATGACGGACACTAACATCACCATTCTGCCGCTGTCGAAGGTGACGTATCGGTTCGCGTACTCGCAGAACATCCTCCAGGGGCCGAGCCTGACTCCGAGCGGCTATCAAGTTGGCGGATCTTTGGATATCCTGCTGCAGGAATATCAGCGCAACAGCACGGACGATTTCACCGGCGGGATCGACTGGAAGCCGGTACCGGGCACCAAGTTGACCTTTGAAGAGCAGGTCGACCACTACAAGGCCGATTCCTACTTCACCCTGGATCCCAGCTACCTCAATGTTCAGGAGCCGGACGGAACCAAAGTTGCTCTCTTCGCGAATTACGACGGTCTGACGCCCTACGCCAGCAGTGCCTGCAATGCAAACAGCGTCGGCACTACGCCCGTGCTCTCGGGGCCGCAAACGCCCGGCGGCCTGCCGGTCATCAATCCGGCATGCGCTGTGATTAGCAGTTACTCGCGTACGCAGCCGACCCGCATTCTCTATCCGACGGAGATCTTCCGGCTGCAGAGCTCGAGCATCAAGAACCTCTCGATGAATGGCGATCTTCGTTACACCAACGCGAACATGAATCTGCCGAACTACTATGACAGCTTCCAGGGCTTGTCCAAAACCACCCGATCGATTGCGTATGTGGGCAACGCGAACGCAAAGCGTGAAGTGCTTGCCGCCGACTATGGCGTCGTCTGGCAGGCGATGAAGACCTTCAGCCTCGAAGATCAGATCAGCTTCTCGAACGTCCACCAGCCGGGAAACTCCAGCATCACAAGCGGGACCACCCTGGCGACGCCCGCGACTGCGGGAAATGAAACCATCAACTACGCAGGCGCGTTAACCACCACGAACATTGCTACCGGCACCTCCAGTTTTGAAGGCAGCGCGCCCGTCGGCACCTCGCAACCGGCTTACTTCGGCCAACGGTTCTTGACCAACGACCTGACTGGAACCTGGGACGCGAATTCGCGCATCACGCTCTCGCTCACCTATCGCTACCAAGCGCACATAATTGCGGAGAACCTGTACTCCGCCGGCCCACCTCTTGATCCCGGCGGCAATCCCGGCGACGTTCCGTTACCTGTGAACGCGACTACCGACGGAACCGTAAAGATAAACGAGAACGGTGGAATCCTAAATGCAGCTCTGCGTCCGACCGCCAATTGGAACATCAACGGCAGCGTCGAGATTCTCTACAACGACAACGCTTTTACCCCGATGACACCGCGGCAGACCAAGCAATACCGGGTACATACCATGTACAGGCCCAAATCCTGGGCGACGATCTCGGGCGCCTTCAACGACGTGGAACACCACAACAACACCAACAACGCCCAGGCCGACGTGGCGGCGACAGGCGGCCCTGCCT
>Ga0182030_10019212_pt1 | contig 13035 bp, 9 predicted proteins | sample 812S3MmetaG_FD_121299 | JGI IMG/M metagenome (GOLD analysis project Ga0182030, IMG submission 121299) | Permafrost microbial communities from Stordalen Mire, Sweden - 812S3M metaG (Illumina Assembly) | ecosystem: Environmental > Terrestrial > Soil > Wetlands > Permafrost | place: Sweden... | reverse complement strand
CGAGCTACACGCGGGACATGTTGAAGCGGCAATGGCGATCTGGCGGGAGATCGCCGGGTCCGCAGAACCACTCGCCGCAGGCACTAGAGCTTGGCTCTACCGCAATATGTCTCTCGCTATGCCACCCAGCGACCCCGAAACACAGATCGCGGCGAAACTCTCGTCAGATGCCTTTTTGGAGCTTGGCGAGAAGGACAATGCTGTCGGTAGCCTAATGAGAGCCGTTCAATGTTCATTATTAGAGAATCCAGACGGCGCGATTGCGTTGCTGACAGAGGCTATCGGCTGGTTTCCTGACGACAGTTTGAACAGCGAGGACCGTAGAGCATGGCTGCTCTCCAGTCGAGGCAAGCACTTGTTGCGGTTACGCCGCTTTGCGGAGGCACTAAAGGACGCAGAACAAGCCGTAGCTCTAAGGAGCAAACACATCGGGCAAGAGCCTAACTTGATCGCGGCCCTCCATATAGCGGCCATCGCGTCGAAGTCCATGGGGGATACGGACGCGAGCGAGATCTTTACGCAGCGCGCCGATCAAATCACCGAACAGACCGGCACGGTCCACTTTTTGCTTGCGCAAGCGGTGGCGGAGCTATTTGCGGCCTATGATTCGGAACGCGCGGTGGATCTTCATAAGCGGGCGGTCGCAGCGGGTGAACACGAGATCGCGGCGGCCGTCCAACTGGCAACCACGCAATTCGACGCGTCGCTCACTATGCCCGCAACGCTCGCTCGTCTGGCGGATGTCGTCGAAACGCTTCAGAAGCAAGGAGGAGATGACGAGGCCCTTGAGCCCGCACGCATGGCCATGGTCGCGCAGCTGCGCGCCGCAGGAGATGCGCGCGGAGTAATCCGATGGTGCAAGAATATTCTCGCCGCCAACCCGCTCAACGAATTTGCCGAGAACTCGTTCCTTCAAGCGTGTGAGGAGCTTAGTCTTTACGACATGGCTATAGACCATCTGCAAGCACAACTCCGGCGCATTGGTCCGACTCCTAACCGTCTGCTGTATCTTGCACGCCGCTATATGATCGCAGGCCGTGCTTCCGATGCGGTCGAACCATTACGAGAGGTCCGCGCGCACTCTGATTGGCCGGAAAGCGTCCGAACGCAAGCAGACAAAATGCTACTAGAATTGCTCGACGTTGCGGACATATCCGCAAAGCCGCAAAGCAGTGCACCTTCAAGTACGCCGGTCTTACGCGACGAGGTCGAGCGCGCCCTTCAGCATTTCGCTTGTGCCGTGGAAGCCCACGTTCGGCACAGCTTCTGGCGGCCCGCCGCCAAGTCCAAACAGTGGGTCGAGAGACCCGAGCGCCATGCTCAAGATTTTCTGAAGCTCTTTTTGAAGGCAATCTTTCAGGAACGACTCGACATTTACGAAGAGGTCGCAGCGGGGGCCGGTCGTATTGACTTGGCGCTCTCCTTCACTGGTGGCCTATCGGTAATTCTGGAACTGAAGATGTGCGGCGCTCCGTACTCAAGTACGTACGCATTCAGCGGTTCGGACCAGGTTCTTCATTACATGAAGAACCTCCAGAAATCTCTTGGTTACCTTTTAATTTTTGATGCGAGAAAACGGGATTTCGGGACAGGTATCGAACCTGTGACCGCGATTGATAATTTTATAGTAGTCACTAATTTCGTTGATGTCAGACCCAGTGTTTGGTAGCTAGCCCTGCGGACGCTAGACCAGCCCATGAAATGTTCGCTCAAGCGCAGGGCGGTGCGATGAATGGCAGTCGTTTGCGAAGTTACTACAAGGTCCTTTATGTTGTAGTAACGAAGGGCACGGCATTTTGGAATCTTTATAAGTTTCCGTGTTAGCGAAGCGTTGCCTATCGAGGGATACTTTTACACAGATCTGGGAGCTACCCTCTATTTCAAGCTGAGCACGTCTTTGTACAGCTTCCTCAGATGTTCGTCCGACATATCAAGGATGGGCTCATACATGAATGAGTTGAGATGGATATTCTCTGGCGTCATCAGCACGACCCGCTGCAACACCTGTATGTTCTCCGCTTCTCCTGCGAAACGCTTGGTAAATTCCGTGAGCAGCGCGTGAGATTGATTCAAGGTGATGTTATTCAGGAAAGCCGTATCGGCAATCTTCGCCACCATGAATTTTTCTGCGCGTAGGCGAATTGCAATCGACAAGACAATCTTATTCTCGAAATTGACGCCATCGCCCGCGCCAACGCATACCGTCGCTTGCTCCGCAATCAAATCTGCAACCGGCTTGGTAGTGTCGGCAGAACTGCCCGTTGCGCCGAAGGTCGAGTTATAGATGCGATCCAGATCACCCACGGTGATGGAGGCAGAGTCCTTTTTCCAATGCAGAAGAGACGTGAGCTTTATGAAATCCGGATCGGTGTCGTCTCGCGTGTACTCAATAAGATTGCGCATAAAGGGTATGCACGCAATCTTCTTCTTGGGGTCAGTGTAGAAATTTGGCTTCCAATCCTTGACGAATACATTCTTGATACCCGTAGCTGGTTTCAGGGTAATGCCTGAAGCCGTCTTTTCAGCCATCAGGCAACCAGAATATTTGACGAATCTGCTGTTTACGGTGCGGAAGAAATCGAAGTTGTGCGTGAGGATAATCTGCCGAAAGTTGGGCCGCTCGGCGGTGTCCAAGAGATACTGGATGATCGCGTATTTGTTCTTGTAATCGAAGGAGTCGGCAATATCGTCCACGATCAGCAGGGTCTGCTGTCCTGCCTTCGTCCGTGTCTCAATCTCAAAGATGATGTTGAGGACATAAAGAGCCTTCTTCTCGCCGGTGCTGAGGGCCTGCATCAACGTGGTTTTGTCGACAGACGCTGATTCCGTGCCGTCCACGAAGGTAAAACCGAGGCTCAATATGGGCTCACCACCGAGGATCACGGCGATGCGGTTTTTCGCGACCAGCTTGAACGGCACAAAAAAGCGCTCGTTAAAAATATCAATGACCCGTTCCCATTCTGTGCGTTGCTTCCCGGCTTCCTCCTCGATCTCCCGTTTACGCTTCTCCGCTGCCTGGTGCTTCTGGAGAAGGTCCAGGTATAGGTCCTTCTTCGCGGCAATGTACGCCTTCAGGATTTCTTCCTTCAACGCATCAAGATTGGCAAGGCCCGGGAGCAGATTTTCGTTATTCGTCAGGTATGTATAGAAATCACGTGCCTGCGTGTTCTTTACCAGCAGTTTTTCAAGGTCAATATACTTTTTCCGCAGATCGGCATCTTTGCTGATCGCTTCCTTTTCCTTCGCAATCAGTTCCTCCAGTTGCTTCTGGCTGGTGATCTCCAGCGTTTCCGTCGCATTTAATCTGACGGTGTGCTTTGCATTAAAGAATCCATTGTCGGCGAGGTTTTTTGCGATCTGCGAAGCGTTGTAATAATCGAACGTACCCTTTTTGAAATAAGTCGATTTCGCGATCAGCTCATTATATTTCTCAACGTAGTCCTTGATGGCAGTCTTCGCATCCTTAGTGTTGAGGATCGCCAGCACCTTTTCATCAAACAGAACGTCATAGAGGACGTCGGCATAGGGACTGGGCTCCTGCCCCTCTACTTCATCCTTTATACGGGTAAGGGCGCGGTAGAACTCTGTGTCGCTCTTGGTGAACGCGGAGGCAATTTCCTTTTCGAGGTCCTTCTTGGATTTGGACTGCTCCTTGATGCCTTTGAGAAACGTATCCTTCGCCTTGTCGATGTCCTTGTGCAGGGCCTCATATTCCTGCCGGAGTTTGGCATCCACCAGCAGCGTAGAGGTCTTCTCGGTATGGCCTAGCACCTCATCATAAGGGGCGACGACAAGTACCTCTTCTTTCGCGACCGCCGCCATGTTCTCGTCCGTTATGTTCCGCACCGACACGCGCGTTGGGAAAATAATATCCTTGGAGGCCACACCCTCAGACAAGTCTTTGAACGTGTGGGCCAGCGAGGACTTCATGACGCCGTTTGGCGCATACACGGCATAAGCCTTGTGCTGAGAAAAATCGAGATCTGCTTTCAGCGCCTTGATGCCGTAGCAATTCGCGAGGTCGACGTGCAGCTTCTTCATTTCTTTTACCTTACGATATTGCGGCCCGCTTGCGACCTGCAAAAAAGGCATTGCGTTGGCGATTTCATGAGCAAGAGAGTTATTCAACGATGGATGACGGCGTTTAGGGTGGTTCGTGAGCAGTACGCATTCCGGGCAGTTCCGTCAAATCGTAAAATCCTGTTCCGCTACTCCCCATATTTCTTCTCCACCATCGACTACGCTTGGCACGCCTTCGAGCGGCAGAGCCGCGTCAAATAACGCCGAGGATACCGAGACGGTTGCTTCGAAATTGCATATGCAAAGACACCCCTTATCTCAATCCGTTGCCTTCAAGATTGTGGGTGGTGACTGTTGGGCCTAGGTCAGCTAGTAACCGATCATCCTCAAGCAAATGCCAGTTCTCTTGGTGGCGCAATTTCCACCTTGGTGTGAAGCCGCACATTGAGTGCGTCGAGAATCTTAACGGCTCGTTCCAGAGTAATGCCGAAATATTCATTACGCTCGTCACGAGACACCTGCGACTCGTGCACACTGAGCCGTTTTGCCAGTTCTCGCTGAGATACCCCCTGGGCGATGCGTATCGAAATCAGCAAATGCCCCAGTCCGCGAAGATTCTCAAGCTCCTCGAACTCGCCACGTTTTAGGCGCTCATAGCTCTCCACCTCCTCTTTCAGTTGAAGATGAAATGACTCGATCGGATCAATGACCCGCCTGATTTCCTCATCACTGAGGCCGGTCTCTTTCAGCCTCGACCGGTGATCAGCGAGCCGGCTCCGCTCGTCGGCGAGACGAGCCGATGCCTCTTGATATTCAGTCTCGTTGCGAATCATGGCTGACCTCCATACTTGATTTTCACGATGCCCCTCGGCTTGCCGTTACGGCGACACTGGCGAAAGGCCGAAGGGAATTCCAGTTCGTTACCATACTTGTCGACAATGCCGCTGCCGATACCCAGGCCCGGCACGTGCGGATAGAGTTCCACTCGATATGTATGCCACATGGGAAGCTGCTTTTTTGGATAGCCGCGATATGGCTTTCGTGAAGACGGGTCCCATGTCCATACCTTCGATGGGTCTAGCAGGTTTAGCTTACGCTCCAATTCTCCGCTAATGAGTTCACGGAGATCGCACTCAAAGTACCCATCAATGTCGTTAGGGTGTTCCTTGTCCTCCGCGAAAGAACCATCGGCAAAAACCTCGCGGATGCCAACCTGCCAGAGCTGCCGCGTCAGAATCTCTAAGTTGTTGACCAATCGCTCTCGCCATGACCCATCCCACGACGGATAAGCGCTCGGGTTGCCCGGACCGACTACCAAAGTTGATCTCCGGAGTTCGTCGAATGACAGTTCATAGTCACTCGGCGGAAGGAGACCGTCCGGGTCAAAAGGCGGGATCGTTGCCATAGTTTATCCGCTAGCCATATATTACACACTAGCCGGACTTGACGTGTAAGTCAAGTTAGTCTAATATGTCTAAATTGACCCTGTATGTAGTGTGCTTCATTGTCCGTTTTCTCAAGTAATAGTGCCGTATGAACATAATGGAACGAAGAGCAGCAGAGACCCCATTTTCGTCTCCGCAGATCAGTCACGCTGACATCGCGGCGTTTGCCGACGATTGCGTGAACCTGAAGCGCGAGGACGCAAAGGAATACCGTGAGCAGGTTAGTCGGCTTCGCGAAAAGCTCGAAAAATACGCAGCCGATCATCCCGACTACGGCTTAATCAAGACGCTGCTTTCCGGAAGCTTGGCGAAGGGCACCGCGCTCAAGACGCTCAATGACATCGACATTGCCTTCTATGTGAAAGCGGAAAAGACGCCGAAGGCGGAACCGGATCTCCTTGAGTGGCTTGCAAAGCGACTGCGCGAAGCCTACCCGCAGATGAAGCCGGATCAAATCAAACCGAACAATCACTCGGTGTGTATTAAGTTTGCCGTCAGCGGCCTCAACGTGGATGTGGTCCCGGTGCAGTACAAGGGCGATCCTGATGATCGTGGCTACCTGTTCGCTCTCGATGGAGGGAAGCCGGTGCTCACAAGCATACCCCTTCATCTCACTTTTATCCGGAAGCGGAAGGATACGCAGAAGACACACCTCGCCCAGGTAATCCGGCTCGTGAAGTGGTGGGTCCGTTTGCAGAAAGGCAAGGATGAGGCGTTCCGATTGAAGTCTTTCATGACCGAGATGATCATTTCCCACTTGGCTGACAGTGGCATCAGCATGGCCGACTATACGATTGCGCTGGAGCAGGTGTTCGGCTACCTCGTTAAGTCGCGCCTGAAAAGTAGAATCTCCTTCACCGACTACTATCCGGCATCTAAGCTTCCTGGGCCTACAGGCAAGCCCATCGAGATATTCGATCCCGTCAACGAGACAAACAACGTTGCAGACATCTACGACGATACCCACCGTCAGAAGATCGTCGCCGCCGCTCAGGACGCACTGGAAGCCATATCCGAAGCACGTTTTGCCACCACGCGCGGTAGGGCAATCGAGTGTTGGCAGGATGTGCTGGGGCCGTCGTTCCGAGGATAAACACCATGTCATTTAGCCACACAAGAACCACCACATCCACCTTCACTATCATCCATGCTCGGCACCTCGCATCGAAAGTGGCTGCCGACCTCCACCTCTGCGCCCAATACTACGGGCAACCCTCGGAACGGCGGATTCGCGATTATGCGGAGGAGTTGGCGCAGTACCTGAACGAAGGCTATCTGAAGCAATACGAGTTTGGTTACCAGAAGAATAATAATCGGATCGTGAGCTGGCGCTATCACGTGGACGAGAATGGCGCACTGACTACGGACGACCGCGCCGGAAAGATCGTGCCGTATGTTGATATCACCGGAGCCACGTTCTTCAACTTCCTGATGCGGAATTCTCGGTTTTCCCAACTCACAATCGAACAGCAGACCCGCTTTCAGAGCGGATTGCCAATAGAGCGGCCCGACGGGCAGCCGCCTTCCGATGGCTCTGGCCGCTGGGTTTCCGACCGCAATTATTTCTCCGGCGGCTGCGGCCTGAACCGGCAAACCTTCCAGCCACAGTTATGAGCGACTCCACCACAGGCATTTTTGAAGAGGTGCGAGAATTCCCGGACCCGTCGGCGGCGCGGCGATTTGCGGCGCTGGTCGGCCTGGATGCCATGAAAGATCGGCTGCTTAAGGAAGCCCGTCTGCTTTTTGACTCCGAAAGCCTAATCGCCTGGAGCACGAAACATCACCGGCATAAAATCCGCCTGGTCGATTTTTTCCGTGACCGCCCGCCCTTGTTTATCTTCGCAGGCGACGTTGGTACGGGAAAAACTGCTTTGGCGGAGACTTTCGGTGACGCAGTCGCGCGTGAGGCAGAGATCAATGTGACGCTCTACGGGTTGAGCCTTAACGCCCGAGGCACTGGGGCCGTTGGGGAGATGACAACCTTGCTTTCTAAAGCATTTGGCGAGGTCAAGCACGCAGCAAAGAAGGCGTCAGGACGTGCCGGAAAGCGCGGTGCCGGTGTGGTTCTCCTAATTGACGAAGCCGATGCTCTCGGGCAATCGCGTGAACTTGCGCAGATGCATCACGAGGATCGTGCCGGAGTGAACGCTCTCATCCGTGGTGTTGATGACCTAGCAACAGCGAATATTCCAGCGATCGTCGTCATGTGCACCAATCGCCTGGAAGCGCTCGATCCGGCGATACGACGCCGGGCGGCGGTTACGTTCACATTTACTCGGCCGGATGACGAGCAGCGGCTAGCGCTCCTGAGTCCGGTACTTGAGGAAATTGGATTCAGCTCGCAGCAGATTCAGTCGCTTGTGACTGCCACTGGCGCAACGCATGGCAGAAAATATGGCTACACCTATTCGGATTTAACACAGAGACTTCTTCCGGGACTCCTTCTTTCGGCTTATCCCTCTAAACCCATCACTTTCGATCTGGCCAAGGAGGCCGTTGAGTATCATCCGCCTACGCCACCATTCAAAGCTGAGGCTTCGTGAAAAAAGCCAAAAAGAGTTCTGTCGCTAAATGGTCACTTCCCACAGTACTGGCGGGACTTCATGACGATATCCAGAAGCGCCTGGAAATTGCGCGTAAAACGCTCGTCCATCCAGTGGCGAAGGGCGACGCCAGCGAAGAAGTATGGCTCGAATTGTTCAAAACTTATCTTCCGCAACGTTATCAGGCCGCAAAGGCCTTCGTGGTGGACAGTACTGGGGCATTCAGCGAACAGATCGACGTCCTTGTGTTTGATCGGCAGTACACGCCTTTCATCTTTAAGTACAACGGCCAGACGATTGTCCCGGCTGAAGGTGTTTACGCCGCATTTGAAGCCAAACAGACTGTCACATCCGGTCTCGTAAAATATGCCCAGACAAAGATTGCGAGTGTCAGGCGCTTGCATCGTACGAGCCTTCCCATTCCGCATGCTGGCGGCACATATCCCCCTAAGCCCCTGCCCTATATTTTCGGAGGGGTATTGAGCTTTGAAAGCAACTGGAAACCAGGACTTGGCAAGCCGTTGCTGAAGGCGCTGGCCAAAGGTGATCCAGACCGACGCTTGGACATCGGCTGTGTCGCTGCGCACGGCATGTTCACTTGCAATGCGACAGGCTGCCACGACATTAGCCCGTTGAAGAAGCCAGCAACAGCGTTCCTATTCGAGCTGATAGCGCTTCTGCAAAACAGCGCGACGGTTCCAATGATTGATGTCCGAGCCTACGCTAAATGGCTGGCGCACTAGGGGTTTCTAGCATTGCCTTTAGGCCTGACGCAATCTATGACGGGGTGTCTACAGGCGATGACATGCTCAGTTTGGCGCCGAACATCCCCAATTCTCGTAACGGACCGGAAGCTGGTTGAGCAACTGCCGGTACTGCATCCAATTCGGCATTACGCGATCCATCAAAGCAATAAACCGTGCGTTATGTGTCGGTTCAATCAGGTGCGCCATCTCATGGACAACGATGTACTCCAGACATTCCAGCGGTTTTTTTGCAAGATCGGTATTCAGCCGAATTGACGCTGATGTCCGGCTGCAGCTTCCCCATTTGGTGCGCATCCGCCGGACAAAGACCCGCTCCACCTTGACGCCCAGGACCGACTCCCATCGCCTAATCATTTCCGCCACTGCTGCTCGGATCTGCCCGCGATACCAGGCGTCTAAAAATGCTTGCTTCCGCTCCCGTGACCAATTTGGACGGACCTGAAGCACCATCCTGTGATGTTGAATGAAAACTTCTGCGGGACAGTCCAATTCGACTACCTTCAGCAGATAGCGCTTCCCCCAAACGTAGTGACTTTCTCGCTCCGCATAAATTCGCGGCGTCTCTCGCTCCTGGCCGACTATCTTCTTCCGCTGCTCCTTGATCCAACCTAGCTTCGACACCGCAAAAACCCGGATGGTCTCCAGATTCATGCGTAGTGGCGCGGAAATACGCACATCGCCGGCAGGCGGGTATACGCTGAGATGGACATTCTTAATATCCTTCTTAACCACATCGACGGTAATGGACCCGAGGGTGAGCGTCGTCATCAATATTCCCGCTGCTGTTTGATGATCAGGAATACCCGCTCCACTTCGACCTCGTCCTTGAGTTCATCGTAGAGTCCGCGCTTAACGACCTGTTCGCGGGCCTGCACCCCTCGCCAACCGTCCGGCCGGACCCGCTTCACGATCTCGTCAATCCTGAGGGCTAGATCAAGATTCTTGCCCAGGTTGTTAAACAATGCGCGAAGCCCCGGTGTGTTCACCTGTTTCGGCGTGTCCTCCCCGTGGCCGGCTTCCACCCGCTTGGCGAGTTCTCCCACGCGTTTCAGGTAGTCCTCGTACTCAATTGCCTTTGCCTTGCGGGCCGCAATGATCTCGTCCAAGAGCGCCGACATCTTTTCATAATAGGCCGGGTCGCTCAGATGCTCCTTGATGATTTTGCGCCGGACGTTGTTCTCAATTGTCTCCGCGACGGCTTCCTTGTTGCCCTTCAGGCCTCCAAGCTGCATGGCTATTGCCTTGGCTATGCCAGTCTTGACGATCAGATCGAGTAGGCCCATACCGTCGAATGGCGAAATTCTCCGTGGCTCGTCGGCTTCAATGTAGGTATCAATGAGGTGGCGCATGTCGGCCTCGTAGGCTTTGAGGTCGATGCTCTCGCCGCTCGCCTGACGCACAGTTTCACGAACCGCCAGGTAATGGTCCATTTGCTGCTTGATGCGCGCGCTTTCCGCGCCGCTATATCCGGCGAGGTCCATTTCGTCGGCAATGTTGGCGTAGGCCCGCACGAGCGCTACCGTTGCCTTGTAAAGCGCCGCGCGCTGGGGCTCGCGTTCCTCTAGATCCGAGGGTATTTCTGTGTTGCCGCAGAAATAGTGAATATATTCGAGTTCGCCTTTGGGCGGCTCAACGGGCTCGCACAGCAGGCTGATGGCTTCGAGCGCCGTATCCAGTCGCTCTTTGCCTTTCGTCAGCCGGTCCCGGATGAGCACATCGGGCGTTGCGCCGCCCGAACTCGTGTCCAGCTCGGACGTGTACACCGACATCGCGTTCTCAACCCGTTTGAAGAGGTCCTTGTAATCAACGATATACCCGAAATCCTTGTCTTCACCGTCGAGCCGGTTGGTCCGGCAAATGGCCTGAAAGAGGCCATGATCCTGCATCGACTTATCTATATAGAGGTAAGTGCATGAGGGCGCGTCAAAGCCGGTGAGCAGCTTATCCACGACGACGAGCAGCTTCATGTTCGCCGGTTCCTTGATAAACAGCCGCTTCGCGTTCTCTTCGTAGGTTTCCGTTTTCGTCATCCCCGGCTTCGCTTCCACATCTTTGAGAAGCTCGGTATAGGTGTTGAAGATGAACTGCTTGTCCGTCTCACTGTTTGCGCCGACCTCTTCCTTGGTTACGTCCCTGGCTAGCGGATTGTATGAGGTAACGACGGCGCATTTTCCCCGAAACGGGGTCTTCTGAAACTGCGCGAAATACTTGCACGCCTCATAGATACTGCTTGCCACAAGAATGGCATTGCCGCGTTCGCTCGACAGCCTGGGTTTAACGCTGAAGTCGAAGACAATGTCGCTGACCACCCGGTCCATGCGCGAGCGGGAACTGAGCACATGCTGCATGGTTCCCCACTTCTTCTTCAGCTCGTCCTTTTGCCAGTCGTTCAGCGCCTTGGTCTTGGCGTTAAACCAGGCGTCAATCTTATCTTCGGAACCTAGCCGCTGATCGATGTCCCGCGCCTCATAGACGAGATCGAGGACTACTTCGTCTTCCACCGCCTCGCTGAATTTGTAGGTGTGGATGTAGCCGCCGAACACTTCGAGGCTTGTGGCCTTGTCTTTCTTGAGCAGCGGCGTGCCGGTGAAGCCAATGAATACCGCGTTGGGTATCATGGCCTTCATCGCGCGGTGCAGTTTGCCGCTTTGCGTGCGATGGCACTCATCCACAAATACGAATACTTCTCCCACGGTCTTGCTGGGCTTCGCTTCGAGATCCTTGAGAAAGGCGTCGAAGTCGTCCACGTCGCGCACGCCGAATTTGTGGACGAGTGAACACAGAAGACGAGGTTTGGCCTGAGCGAGTTGGGAGATGAGGTCTCTGCCACTGCTGACGCGGCTGATGGTCTCGCCTGCTTCGGTGAAAACGCCTTCGATCTGCTTATCCAGCTCGTCGCGGTCGGTCATGATAGCGACGCGGGCGTTCGGATTGTTCTCTAGAATCCATTTGGCCAGAAACACCATGACAAGGCTTTTGCCGCTGCCCTGCGTATGCCAGATGATGCCGCTCTTGCGTTGCCGGACATGCTCCTGCGCAGCCTTGATCCCGAAATACTGATGGACGCGCGGCACCTTCTTGATACCGCCGTCGAACAGGATGAAGTCGTGCAGCAGCTCGATGAGCCGGTCCTTGCGGCACATTTTGAGCAAGTACTTGTCCAGCTTGAAGCGGCTGTTGTCCGCTTCGTCCTCCTTCCATTTCAGGAAATATTTTTCCTGCGTCCCAATAGTGCCGTACTCAAGGCCTTCCGTATCGTTCCCCGCGAAGATGAGCTGAACGGTGCTGAAGAACCATTGATTAAACTCGGGCTGCTGGTTGGAGAGGTTCTGGCGGATGCCGTCGCTGATGGTGACGCGGCTGTTCTTGAGTTCCAGCACGCCGATGGCGATCCCGTTGATGTAGAGGACAAGGTCAGGCCGTCGTTCGTAGTTACCTTTGAGCGTGACCTCCTCGGCAATAGCAAAGTCGTTCTTGTCGGGCTCCCGCCAATTGATGAGGTTGACGGTCTCCGTCACCTTCCCGGCTTCGACCTTCACCGGCACGCCATAGCGTAGAAGGCTATAGACGGCCTTATTGTTGCCATACAAATTGCGGCTGTGGTTGTCCGCTTCCGTTCGGAGTTTGTAGAGGGCGACGGCGATCTGCTCTTTGAAATAGCCGTATCGCTTTAGGTAATCCGACAGCAAGCCTTCTTCGATGTTGTTGTTGCCATCGCGGTCGCACCAGTCGCCAAGATCGCGATAGCCCAGCTCGTCGCGGAAGAGCGCGATGATCCGGTTCTGCGTGACGCGCGCGGATTTGCCGATGTCGCTCATACGAGGCGAATCCTACCCGTCAAGAGTTCCTGCATCAGGGCTACCTTGATTTGGCGAGCTTTCAACAGTCTCTGTTCAAGGGCTCCGTTTTCAGCATCCATACCGTTCAAAACCGAGGCAATGGCCACCTGCTCGTCGACGTCGAGCGGAAACGGTACTCGAAAGGAATTCAGGCTCTTGTTAGTGATTTGGTTGATGGTCGCACCCAGATGCTCGCGTATCTGACGCTTTATCAAGTCCGACTGGAATTGGTGATACACGAAGCCATGATACGGAGTTCTAAATACCGCCATGAAGGCTCCGAATGTCATCCCCCTTGCGCGTTCGTCGATTCTGGCACACTTGCCGATTAGATCCCGGCTGCCATTGCGAACGCAAATGAGAATGTCGCCCTGCCTGACCATGATTCGTTCGGGAATGTCCATCTCGACATAGACGGCGT
>Ga0182030_10019210_pt1 | contig 13036 bp, 13 predicted proteins | sample 812S3MmetaG_FD_121299 | JGI IMG/M metagenome (GOLD analysis project Ga0182030, IMG submission 121299) | Permafrost microbial communities from Stordalen Mire, Sweden - 812S3M metaG (Illumina Assembly) | ecosystem: Environmental > Terrestrial > Soil > Wetlands > Permafrost | place: Sweden... | reverse complement strand
TGAAAAGGCTACCGGCATCCATGCTGAAGCCACATTCCAGGCGTCGGCGATCCTGACCACCCAGATCCAGAATGGCGCGCCGTTCGACGTGTTCTTCTCCGCCGACGTGGGTTACCCGAAGCGGCTGATCGATGCCGGCCTTGCGGATGCGGCCGGAACCGCGGACTCTTCGACGCCGATTGTGTATGCCAGAGGAACGCTGGTGCTGTGGACGCGCAACGACTCGCACCTGACGCCGTCGCTCGACCTGCTGCGCAGCCCCGAACTCAAGCGTCTTGCTGTAGCGAACCCGGATCGCGCACCGTACGGACGGGCGGCTGTGGCAGCGCTCACCAGCCTGAAGCTTTACGACGAGCTGAAGCCGAAGCTGGTGACGGCGGAGAACATTGCGCAGACGGCGCAGTTCGTGGATTCAGGCAATGCCGATGCGGGTCTCATCTCGCTAACCTCAGCGCTCACGCCGCGGCTCTCTGGCGCAGGATCTTACTTTGTAATGCCCCGCGAGCTTTATCCGCCCATCGAGCAGGGCGCGGTGATTATAAGGAAAACCACGCAGCGGGTCGCGGTGCATAAGCTTCTGGATTTTGTGCTCTCCGCGCCGGTGCAGGCGCAGATGGCGAAGAGCGGGCTGACGCCGGTGAAGTAGCTCTCTCTATTCCGCCCTCTTCGCTCCGTGCCCCGTCCTTTTCGCGCCCTCTGCGAAATGGGCGGGAAACCCCGGACGCCTCAAACCCGCAAACCTCAATCCGACCCATTACTCTTAACCCATGGACTGGCAGGCGCTCGCCCTCACGCTGAAGCTGGCAACGGTGACCACCGCAATCCTGCTGGTGGTGGCTGTGCCGCTGGCTGCCTGGCTTGTCCTCGGGCGTGCGCGCTGGCTGGCCGCGGTGGAGGCGCTGGCGGCCCTGCCGCTGGTGATGCCTCCCACCGTGCTTGGCTTCTTCCTTCTGGTCATGCTGGGGCCGCGCACCGCATTTGGACGCGGGATCGCCGGCTTGCTCGGGCATCCGCTCGCCTTCTCTTTTGCCGGCCTCGTGGTGGGCTCGGTGATTTACTCGCTGCCCTTTGCCGTGCAGCCGCTGGTGGCGGGATTCGCCGCAGTTGATCCGGCCCTGGTGGACGCAGGCCGGTTGCTGGGCGCGGGTCCCGCGCGGCTGGTGACTTCCCTGCTGCTGCCGCTGGCACGGCGTTCGCTGGTAGCCGCGGCGGTGCTCACGTTTCTGCACACCGTGGGCGAGTTCGGCGTGGTGCTCATGCTGGGCGGCGACATTCCCGGCGCCACCCGCACGCTCTCCATCGTGCTCTACAACCAGGTAGAGAACTTCGACTACGCCGCAGCCGACCGGACGGCTGCAATTCTGCTGGGGCTGAGTGCCGTCGCCCTGGCGGCAATCTACCTGAGCCGGCGCAAGGCGGACAGGCTAGGTTTGGGCGGCAGACAGCGCGGAGGCAGCCGTGATTGAGATGGCCTTCGATGTGTGCCGCGGTGGATTTGATTTAGAAGTCGAGTGCCGTTTCCAGGCGGAGTGGACGGTGATCTTTGGCCCGTCAGGGGCCGGCAAATCGACACTGCTCCGGCTGCTTGCGGGCTTGGAGATCGACGAACCCTCTCGGCGGCCGGTCGTCCGGGTGGTCCTGGATGGCAAGCCGCTCACTGACTCGGCGCGCGGCTTGCGTTTGAAGCCAGGACATCGAAAGACTTCCCTCGTCGCCCAGCAGCCGGCGCTCTTCCCACACCTGGATGTGGCGGCCAATGTGGGATTCGGCCTGCACAAGTTGGGGCGCGATGAACGAGCCGCGCGTGTCGCGGAGATGCTTGAGCTGGTGGATGCAACAGGTCTCCGACGCAGGCGGCCAGCCGATCTCTCCGGCGGCGAGGCGCAGCGCATCGCCCTGGCGCGCGCGCTGGCGCCGCAACCCCGGCTGCTGCTTCTCGATGAGCCCTTTTCGGCGCTCGACGGAGCGGCCAGCGACGCGCTCCTCCTGCGTCTGCAGGGCTGGGCTTCGCAAACCCGCACCCAGGTGGTGATGGCCACGCATGACGCTTCCGACGCTCTGGCGGCGGCCGCTGAGGTCGCGCTTCTTCACGATGGGCGGCTGGCGGCTCTCGGTCCGGCGGGTCAAGTGCTGGCCGCCGAACGAGCGCGGCTGCTGAACCGGCTCCGCTGAGAACCGACGACTTTACTCCGTTGCCGCGCCTCGGCCCTCCGGCCAGAAATACGCGAGCGGGATGAGGATGAAGACGGCGAAAGCCGCATAGACGGAGACGAAAGCCAGGCCCACCGAAGCCGCGTAGCAGCCGATCGACACCAGGGCCTTGCGATCCAGGCGCTCGAATTCCGTGCGCCGGCGCGCATCGTCCCGGTCCTGGCGGCCTAGCACCTTTTGCAGCAGCAGGAACGCACAGCACGTCATCACCATCACGCCGCCATAAACGGCCACCGCCAGCGTCGCGTGGCAGTTCTCGCCCAGGTAGCCGGTCACAAACGGGATCAGCGACATCCAGAACAAGAGCAGGTTGTTGGCCCACAACAGGGCCGGTTCGGCGCGGAGAGCCTTGCCAATGAAGTGGTGATGATTGACCCACATGATGGCAACAACCGCGAAGCTCAGCGCATAAACCCCGAGCGAAGGCAGAACGGCAAGCAGAGCGGTGAGTTCGCCCGTGTGCGGCACCTTCAGCTCCAGCACCATGATGGTGATGATGACCGCAATCACACCATCGCTGAATGCTTCCAACCTTCCTGTTTTCAAATTCTTTAACTCGCTTTCATGAAGTCTCTCATTCAGAAACCAAGCATCACCGGTTCCATCTCCAACTCGATCCCGAACCGGGTCTGCACCGAGCTCCGAATCTGACCCGCAAGCGCCAGAATCTCGGCAGCGGTTGCATTGCCGCGGTTGGTCAGCGCGAGCGTGTGACGCGTGGAAACGGCTGCGGGACCGAGCGCGTCGCCCTTGTGAAAGCCCGCCTGTTCGATGAGCCATGCAGCAGGGAGTTTGACGAGCGCGCCGCTGTTCTGGCCAGTTCCAGCTTGGTCGGTGCCAGCAGGAAAGCGCGGCAGGGGCAGCGGACTTGCAGCAGCGATTGCGTCGGCAAGTGCTTCCGGGACGATGGGGTTCTTGAAGAAACTTCCGGCGCTGCGGCAGTCCGGGTCGCCCTCGACCAGCAGCATGCCCTTGGTTTGGCGGATGCGGCGGACTTCATTCGCAACTGCACTGAGCGTAGGGATGCGACCAGCCTCCAGGTCCGCCGCGAAAGCGCGCTGGAGATCGCTATAGCGGACAGTGGGTGCGCCGCCGGGAGTGAGCCGGTAATCAACGCGGGTGACGATGAAGCGGTCGCGATCTATCGAGTTGAAGCGGCTGCGGCGGTAGGCGAAGCCGCAATCAGAAGCTGAAAGCTCCTCAAAGACGCGCATTTCAAGATCGAAGACGCGGACGCATTCAATGACCGAGGCCACCTCCTGGCCGTACGCACCGACGTTCTGCACCGGCGTTCCGCCCACCGTGCCGGGAATCCCGGCGAGGCACTCCAAACCTGCGCAGTTGTCGTCAGTGGTGCGCTCCACGAAGCGGCTCCAGTCTTCGCCGGCGGCCACTTGGTACAGGCGTTTGTCGGCTGCCGGTTCGTGAGTCGCAATTCCCTTGAGAGCAATATGGAGCACCAGACCATCGAAGCCGGCGTCCGAGATCAGCAGGTTGCTGCCGCCGCCAAGGACAAAGAGCGGAAGCTTGCGTGCGCCAGCCCAGGCCGCAGCCTCTGCGACGTCGTCTTCGCAGTGGGCTTCAACAAACCAGCGCGCCGGACCGCCGATGCCGAAGGTTGTGAAGGGGGCCAGCGGTTTGTTTTCTTCGATATTCATGGGCAGCGCCTGTCGGTCGGGTTCGCATTCAGGCTACACGAGGAGGCGCCCCCGGACCCGAAAGCGCGCTGATGCGGTGGCTTTTGTCAGGGCAAGAATACCGCGGCTCCCGCCAGTTCCTGCGCGCAGCAGTTTCACGATAGAATGAATGCAGGCGGCTTCTCGCGCCGGAGGCATACATGTATCCAGAACTGATGGTAATCCCCATGCGCGAAGAGCTGACCCGCGCCGGCATCAACGAAACCCGCACGGCCGAGGCTGTGGACGCGGCGCTGGCCCAGCCCGGCACCACGCTGCTGGTAGTGAACTCCATTTGCGGTTGCGCGGCGGGCAAGATGCGGCCGGGCGTGCGCATGGCGCTGACCAACGCCACCAGCCAGCCCGACAACAAGATCACTGTCTTCGCCGGCCAGGACCGCGAAGCCACCGAACGCGCCCGCGGCTACTTTGAAGGCCAGCCGCCCACTTCCCCCGCCATCGCCATCCTGCGCGACGGCAAGCTGGTCTACCTGATGCAGCGCTACGTCATTGAGCAGGCTACGGCGCAGCAGATCGCCGGCGAGTTGCAGCGCGCCTTCGATGAGTTCTGCGCCAAGACGACTGCGTAGGCCAGTCTCTCAGACCTTGCGGATCGGACCAGGGTACTTTGCAATCACCGGGTCGGCCGTTAACAACGTGATCCCTTCGGCCATCGCCTGCGCAATCAGGATCCGGTCGAAGGGATCTTTATGTATGAGCGGTATGGAATCGACCAGGACCACATGCTGGCTTTCGATGGTAAGTTCTTCGTAGCCATTTTCGATCAGCCGTATTCGCATCTCGCGCGGGTCGTGCGGAAAGTCCGGTCGGCCGAGCGCTTTCTTGATGGCGATCTCCCAGATGCTGGAGACGCTGAAGACAAACTGATTTTCGCTGTCCATCAAGATCGAGCGCGCCTGGGTGCTTATCCTCGGAGAATCAATCGGAACCCAAACTACAAAATGGGTGTCAAGGAGGAATCTCATTCCTCATCCTCGGGGAAGAACATCTTCAGAACTTCATCATCCATCTCTTTGTCGACCTCCCAATAGTTTTCAGGGAGTGTGTACATGCCCTTCATGAATCCGAGACGGCGCTTTTCCGGCGCAGCAGCCGATTCGATGATCCTGGTTACCAGCACCTGCGGCTTGCCAGCCTTGGCAATGATGAAGGAATCGCCGTTTACGGCTTCGTCGACCAGCCGGGAAAGATGAGTCTTGGCCTGGTGGATGTTGATGGTCCGCATGACTCGCCTCCGAGTGAACTAAGTCTACTTAGTCTAGTTCATCTTAAGATTTGGACGCAAGCTGTCAAAAGCGCGGGTTCCAGATGTCGTTGCTTCTAAAAGAAGACCGGCCTCCTGCAAGGAGGCCGGGGAAGGCAGTTCCTGCTCAGAGATCACATGCCTCTTGTCGAGTCCGGCAGCATCTGCACCTTGCTGTGCTTGATGGAATAGAGGAAGTAGACGAACATTCCGATAAACAGCCACACCACCAGGCGTATCCAGTTGGCCTTGCCCAAACTGATCATCATGGTCAAATTGAACGCCACACCGAGGATCGGCACGACCGGCAGTTTGCCGCCAAAATAGATTCCCGGCGTGCGGAACGGGCGGGGCTGATCGGGCGCCGTGAAGCGCAGCACCACGATCGAGATGCACACCATGACGAAGGCCAGCAGCGTGCCGATATTGACCATCTTGCCGATGTTGTCGATGGGCGTTACCGAGCCAACCACGGCAGCAAGACACCCCACCAGGATGGTGTTCTTCCAGGGCGTATGAAAGCGGGGATGAATGGAGGCGAAGAACTTCTTGGGAAGCAGGCCGTCGCAAGCCATGGCGTAAAGAACCCGGGTCTGGCCGATAAGCATGACCAGCATGACCGAGGTGAGGCCGGCCAGCGCACCGCAGGTGACAATGTTGCCCGCCCAACCAACGTTGTGATCGAGGAAGGCGTGGGTAAGCGGCGCTTCAACATCGACCAGTTTCCACGGAACCATCCCGGTAAGCACGGCGGCAACCGAGACGTAGAGAATGGTACAGATGAGCAGCGAGAGGATGATGCCGATGGGCAGATCGCGCTGCGGGTTCTTGGCTTCCTGCGCGGTGGTGGAGATGGCGTCAAAGCCGATGTAGGCGAAGAAGATATAGCCGGCCGCGGCACTTATGCCGGCAAAGCCGAAGGGCGCGAAGCTGGTCCAGGTGTGGCCCCAATAGTCGGGATGGATGTACTTGATGCCGAGGCCGATGATGAACAGAACGACCGTCACCTTGATGAATACGATGGTCGAGTTGAACTTGGCGCTTTCCTGGATGCCGACGACGAGAATGGCAGTGATCACCAGCGCGATGAGAAATGCCGGGACGTTGAATCCGATGTCGATTCCGAAGATGTGCGGCGCGCTGAGCAGCGCGTGGGCACGGGCCATCAGGTCAGCCGAGGGCGCAGACATCACCTTGTCCAGCGCGGAGACGAAATCCGGGGAGCCGGGTACAATTCCGGGATTCGCTTGCACCACCATATCGCGGGCGATCATCTTTTCCGCGGTGCCGAGGCCGGTCCAGTGGTCGTAGCTGAGCCAGAGCGGCAGATGAATGCCGAAGATCTTGAGGAACTCGACGAAGTTATTCGACCAGCCGGAGGAGACCGTGCTGGCGCCCATGGCGTATTCAAGAGTCAGGTCCCAGCCGATGATCCAGGCGAAGATCTCGCCCAGCGTGGCGTATGCGTAGGTGTAGGCCGAGCCGGCCAGCGGAATCATGGCGGCGAACTCCGCATAGCAGAGCGCGGCAAAGGCGCAACCCAGGCCGGAGAAGACGAACGAGAGCATGAGGCTGGGTCCGGCGTAGTGCGCGCCCAACCCGGACATGACAAAGATTCCAGCGCCGATGACAGCCCCAACGCCAAGTGCGGTCAGCGAGACAGGACCCAGCGAACGCTCGAGATGCGTGTCCCCTGTCTCTTTCGCTTCGGCAACGATCATGTGCAGAGGCTTTCTTCTAAGAAGATGCGGCATGCGGATGGGCTACTCCTTTGGCTGGGGAATCATTTGAGTGCGAAGAAAGTTCTTACGAATCGAGCGTCTGAGAAGAACGAGCAGGCTGCTTGTTGATAGACGACCAGAACAGATAAACCGGGATGCCGAGTACGACCAATGCCAGGCCAGGCCAAGTGTACTGTGGCTTGTACCGCAATAATACGATACAAATCCACGCGGCCATCACGATATAAAGCGCGGGCAGCACCGGGTAGCCCAGCGCCTTGTAAGGCCGCACTGCGTTGGGGCGCTTGAAGCGAAGCACGAAAAGCCCGGCGATGGTGAGGATATAGAAAAGCAGCACGGCGAAAATAATGTAGTCGAGCAGTTGGCTGTAGGAGCCGGAGAGACAGAGGAATGTAGCCCAGAAGGCCTGGATGATGAGGCCCGCGGCGGGCGTCTTGAAGCGCGGATGCAGCTTGCCGACTGACTTGAAAAAGAGCCCGTCGCGGCTCATCGCATAGTAGACGCGCGCGCCGGCCAGCGTGAGCCCGTTGGCACAGCCGAATGTGGAAACCAGGATGGCGCCTGCCATAAGCAACGCACCCGCCGAACCGAAGATCTGCTCAAGAGCCGCAGTGCCGACGCGATCTTCTGCTGCGTATTGAATGCCGCGCGTCAGCAGCGTTGCTCCGTTGGGGTCGCCATGCAGCGGCAACACCAGCAAGTAGCCGAGCGAGGCGAGGAAGTAGACGGTGAGCACGAAGCCGGTGCCGAGCACCAGCGACAGAGGGATGTTGCGCTTGGGATTTTTGACTTCACCGGCAGTGAAGGTGATGTTGTTCCATGCATCGGCGGAGAAAAGCGAGCCGACCTGCACGGTGGCGAGGATCACCGCCAGGTTGACCAGCACAATGGGGCCGCCAATGCCCACTTGTACCGGGTGCAGCGTGCTCCACCCGGCGTTGCGCCATAACTGGCTGAGGCCCGCGCCAAAGTTTGCAGTCCAGGCAGTCGCGTTGCGTCCCACTGTGAAAGTGAGCAGCACAAGCGCAGCAAGCGAGAGTGCCTTGGCCGACGTAAACACGTTCTGGATGAGCGCGCCGAGTTTGACGCCGAGGATGTTGACGATGGCCAGGAAGAAGACGATCACGATGCCGGTGAGGTTGGCGGTGTTAAGGCCAATCTCCATGTTGCCCAGCACCATGGGTCCGACTTTGATCGCCGGGACGTGGGCGATGTGCAGCAACCAGTGGGTGGTCGAGATGGCGGGGAAAAATACGCCGAGGAATTTGCCGAACGCCACGCAGACGGCGGCGATGGTTCCTGTCTGGATGACGAGGAACAGCGTCCAGCCGTAGAGAAATCCCCATAGCGGACCGAGCGACTCGCGCAGGTAGATGTACTGGCCGCCGGCGCGTGGCATCATGGCGGCCAGTTCTCCGTAGCTGAGCGCGCCGATCATGGTGAGAACAGCGGTGACGACCCAGGCGCCGAGGTAAAGCGCGGGCGAGTCAGTGCCGCGGGCAATGTCTGCCTCTACGATGAAGATGCCCGAGCCGATCATGGAGCCGATGACCAGGGCTGTGGACGAGAACAGGCCCAGGGTCTGCACCATTGTGGGAGCGGCGGCAGGAATTTCGAACTGAGTTTTAGGCGCGTGACCTGAAGGATTCACTACTTCAAAGTTTTAGCGGATTTTGGTGCGGATGTCTTTAGTTTTCTTTCATTCCCTGATTTGCCTTGATGCGCCCGCAGCGGCACAGCCTGCCAGACGTTCAAGCCCGTCGTGCATGTTGGTATAAAGGATACGGCGTCGTATAAGCCGCCCCCTTGCTTCCCTAGCCTGACCAAAAGGATTCCGATGAACGTCAATGGAATGAGATTTGTCGCGCTTCCGTTGCTCGCCGCTCTCGCCCTGAGCAGTGCAGCCCTGACCTCCGCAGCGCAGGCCGCGCCAAGATCACTAGGTGCCCCCGCCATGGCCAGCCCTGAGTCGGTGGGCTTTTCTTGCGAGCGCCTGGAGCGCATGCACGCGCTGATGCAGCAGGCCGTGGACGACAAGAAGATCGCCGGCATCGTCACCATCCTGGCGCGCCACGGCAAAATTATCGACTACCGCAGCTACGGCGAGCGCGACGTGGCTGCGCACGCGCCTATGACAAAAGACGTGATCTTCCGCGACTACTCCATGACCAAGCCGATCACCGGCGCGGCCATGATGATCCTCTACGAGCAAGGCAAGTGGCTGCCCTCCGACCCGATCGCGAAGTTCATTCCAGAGTTCGCCCACTTGAAGGTCTTCAACGGGCTCGACGCCGACGGCAAGCCGCTCCTCGTCGATCCCGACCACGCGCCGACCATGCGCGAGTTGATGAGCCACACGGCGGGCTTCACGTACGGATTCTTCGGCAACACACCGGTGGACAAGATGTATCGCGACGCCCACATTTTCGAGTCAAAGAATCTGGAGGAATTCGTCGGCAAGGTGGCAAAACTGCCACTCATGTACCAGCCGGGCAAGGGGTGGGCTTACTCCGTCTCCATGGACATTGAGGGCTACATTGTCGAGAAACTTTCAGGCGAAACGTTGCCGGCGTTCGACCGCGGGCACATCTTCAAGCCGCTCGACATGAAAGATGCCGGCTTCTATGTACCGGCGGACAAGATGAACCGGTTTACGGCTCTCTTCACCACCGGGCCCAATGGCGAACTCGTACAGAACAACAACAGTGGAAACGTGGCGCGCGACTATACGGCCGAACCCACCATGCCCTCCGGTGGCGGCGGCATGGTTTCAACCGCCATGGACTACTACCGCTTTGCACAGATGATGGCCGGCGGCGGCGAACTGAACGGCAAGCGCATCCTGGCCCCGGCGTCGGTGAAACTGATGACCTCAAACCACGTGCCAACCGAACTGCTTACCGGGAAGTTCGGAATTGGGCAAATGGTCATGAGGCCCGGCTTCGGCTACGGCTATAACTGCGCGGTGGTGTTTGACCCTCCGGAGGCTAACCTGCCGGAGGGCAAGGGAACGTGGTTCTGGGACGGCGCGGCGGGAACCTGGTTCTGGGTGGACCCGACCAACGACGTCGTGTTCATCGGTATGATCCAGCGGATGCTGGGCCCGGCCAGCCCCAACCTCGAATTTGAAAGCCGCGCAGTGGTCTACGGAGCCCTGGTGGACCCGAAGAAGTAAGCCGGGCCGCGAACTACATCTCGTCCGCAGACGGCCCGTAGGTTCCGGGAAGCGGCTTGCCGAGGATGCGCAGATACACGCCCAGTTGCGCGCGGTGATGGATCATATGGCTGAGGACCCACGTGCGCCAGATCTCGGACTTCGGACCGCTGATCCAAACCTGGCCGCCGGCGCCCATGTGCCACGGCTCATCCCACTTTTCCGGTGTCATGGCGGCCAAGGCTGCCTTGGCCTCGCCGGTTTCCTTATCCAGCCGGGCGAGCAGGGCCTCGGTAGACGCCGGGACATAGGCCTCGAACTTGTGGTCGGCGGGAAATTCGAGCTTGTCGGTGGTAAGCGTGATCAAGCCCCACTCGCCTGCCGTCTCGGCGACATGGCCGGCCAGCCGGCCCAGGCTCATGGATTTGGCGTGCGGCTTCCAGGCAAAATCAACGTCCGCAGGAATGGCGGCGAGAATCTTGCGGGTGGTGGCGACTTCGCGGTCGTACTCGGCGATGAGATCTTTTTGAGTGTCCATTTTGCAACCTCCTCCGGTGCGAAACAAGCATAGCGCAAAATCCGAAGAAAAGGCGAATAAAAAGCGATAAGTTTCCCCGTGGATTCGTCCCTCATGCCGGGTAAACACGCACATTTATTTCGAAAGCTCCTGGAATGCTAAAATACCCCTCATGAAAACCGTTTCGGTCGACAAGCTCTGCAACGATTTCCCCGCGATTGAAGCGATGCTCAGCGCTGGCGAAGTGGTAGGTGTAACCAAAAGGGAGCGGGTTATCGCGCGGCTGACGCCTGAACCGGTTTTAGAGCAGGATGTTCGGCCACCATTGCCTGATTTTCTCGCGCGGATGAAAGAGATTATGGGCGACAAGGTTCTGAGCGTCTCTGGAGCGGAGATTATCTCCGAGGGCCGGGATCGCTTTTGATCTACATCGACCCCAGCATACTGTTCTCGCTCTATTGCGTGGATTGGAGAACAACTGCAGCGATAAATTTGATGGGGACGACTCACGAGTCTTTGGTTATAAGTCCGTTCTGTGAGTTGGAGACCCTGAATGCATTCGGCCTTAGTCTGTTTCGCAAGGCATTGACACCAACCGAAGCGGCGCGGATCAGGAATGTCTTCGAGTCCGATCTGAAGACCAACATGTATCGGTTTTTTCCCTTCCCGCCTGGCGCATTTGACCTCGCCAAGGTTCTGTCGGAGAGAATCACCCCGGTTGTCGGAGTGCGGGCTGCAGATTTACTGCATATCGCAGCCGCGCTGGAACTTAACGCCACCTCTTTCTATACATTCGATTTGCGGCAGCACAGGGCTGCACATATAGCGGGGCTCAGAGTAAATCCGTTGCCCAGCCAGCCATGAGCGTACAGTCTACTTCGGCAGGGCGAACGCCACATACGCACCGCCTTGTTTGCCTTTCGAGTCACGGGATCCGCTGGCCGCGATCACCACGTATTGGCGGCCGTCGATCATGTAGGTAGCCGGGGTGGCGACGCCGGAGTAAGGCAGCTCCGTCTCCCACAGCAGCTTGCCGTCGCGCGTGTCGAAGGCGCGGAACTTGTGGTCGTAGATGGTGGCGCCGATAAACAGCACGCCGCCGGCAGTGACCACCGGGCCGCCGTAGTTTTCTGAGCCGGTGTTCTTCATGCCCTTCGCCACCAGCTCAGGAAACTCGCCAAAAGGGATCTTCCACAGGTACTTGCCGGTTTTGAGGTCGATAGCGTTCAGCGTGCCCCAGGGTGGCGCGATGGCTGGGTAGCCCTCGGGATCAAGGAACTTGCGGTAGCCGCTGAAGGTGTATGGCTCTGCGTCGTATGTGCCGTAGAGGCGCTCGGTGGTGGTGCCCTCGGCCACGCCCATGTACCGCAGCAGCGCCTGCAGGTCGGCTCCTTGCAAATCGGGCGCGCCAGGCATCTGGTTTTTGCCGTTCTGGATGAGATCGACGATCTGCGAGTGGGTGCGGCGATTGCCCACGCCCACCAGCATGGGAAAGGCGGGCGCAATGCCCTCCATGTGGTCGCCATGGCATACGGCGCAGCGGTCGGCGTAGACGGCAGCGCCGGCCTTGTCCGCAGGCGCCTGCTCGATCAACTTCTGCGCCTCAACCGACCCCAGTTCCTTGGAAGCGTCCGTTCTGCCCGCATTGCCACTGCCCTGCGCGGGGCCGGTGCGGAGATAGTCGATGAGATCGGCAAGGTGTGCGTCATCGATGTTGGGGAACGACGGCATGCGGCCGTTGCCCTTCTGCACGTTGTCGGTGACCTTCTCGACCGTCAGACGGCTCAGTACGCCAACCAGCGACGGAAAGGCCGGTGGCGCGCCGCTGAGGTCCGGTCCGTGGCACACCGCGCACTGGCTCTGGTAGACCTGCGAGCCGGGGCTGCCGCCATGGGTTGCCGGGATCAGTCCGCCCAGCCACCCCATCTCGTTGGCGTTGACGTACAGCACGTCGGTTGCTGGATCGATCGCCGGCCCACCCCACTCCGCGCCGCCGTCAAGGCCGGGAAATATGACCGTGGGCTTGCCAATCGACAAGGGCACGAACTGGCCGTCGCTGCGAGCTTTGGCAAACTCCTTCGCCGCCCATGCATGTGCCTCAGGGGTGCGATTGGTAAGCATGTCGGCTGTGAGCCGCTGGCGGGCGAAGGGCTCGGGCGCATCCGGCTTGGGCTGCGTGGGTGAAGCAGACTCGCCGGGCACATCGCTCTTGGGATAAGGCAGCTCGTGGATTGGAAACAGGGGCTTGCCGGTGACGCGATCAAAGAGATAGAGATAGCCCTGCTTGGTGGTCTGGGCGAGGGCAGGAATTGTCTTCCCATCGCGATGGAGAGTAAACAGCGCGGGCTCGGAGGGAAAGTCGCGGTCCCACATGTCGTGATGCACGCCCTGAAAGTGCCAGATCCGCTTGCCGGTATTGGCGTCAAGGGCCAGCAGCGTGTTGGCATAGAGGTCGTTGCCGAGCCGATCGCC
>Ga0182030_10019209_pt1 | contig 13036 bp, 10 predicted proteins | sample 812S3MmetaG_FD_121299 | JGI IMG/M metagenome (GOLD analysis project Ga0182030, IMG submission 121299) | Permafrost microbial communities from Stordalen Mire, Sweden - 812S3M metaG (Illumina Assembly) | ecosystem: Environmental > Terrestrial > Soil > Wetlands > Permafrost | place: Sweden... | reverse complement strand
GATAAGCATTGGCCAATCCGATTTGCACAGTTCGACTGTTGGCTCCCGCCTGGCGTGCCTTGGCAAAATAGGTTTCCGCCAAATCGAAATCGTGCATCGCGAGGAAAGTGTTTGCGGCCGCAAGAATGTCATCCGGCGTGACGGGAGAATCGCCAAGACTTGCTTCCGCGAAGCCGAGCGCGAGTTGCCGCCGTACATCGTCGTAATGACCTTGGCGCAAGAAGACCTGGGCAATCGCCAGTCTCACGCCGATGCGGTCCCCTCCGGGCACTTCGAGCGCACGCTCAAAACGCTGCATCGCCGCATCCCGCTCGCCGAGCATCAAGAAAGCCCCGCCGGTCGCCATGAAGATATCGATCTGATTAGCACCGTATTGCTCGGCTAGTTTTATATTTCGGAGCGTTTCCTCTCGATTGCCTTGGCGCGCATAGATCTGCGCCCTCAAGGCGTAGAGGGAGGGGTTGGCGGGTGACAACTTTTCCGCTACGTCCAGAGCCGCGATCGCCTCGGGGAAGCGATGTAACCGGTAGAGCGTATCGCCATATTGCAATTGAGTGGAGAAATCCTTTGGATCTTCCTGCAAGGCAATTCGATATTCCGATTCAGCATGCACGAAGTCCTGTTCCTGCCGAAACGCTTCCGCTCGCGCCAAATGGAAGGCGTGGGACTTACCAAGAATTTTCTGTGCGGCCGCTAACTGAACGAGCGCCGGTTTTGGACGGTGCAATTGCAAGTCGGCATAAGCTAATCCGAGGTGAGCTTCGCCGTAGTTTGATTGCAAGCGGATTGCAGTTTGAAAGTCTCGCGTCGCCTTATCGGGCTCGCGAAGATCATTCAGAATGAATCCGCGATTCACATAGCCGGTAGCCATGTTCGGGTCGCGTTCGAGAGCGCGAGTGAAATCGGCCAGCGCATCGCGCGATTCACCCTTGTGTGCGTGCACATAGCCCGCGACCAGAGCAAGATCTTTGTCGTCAGAGACAATCGAATCGTACTTCGTGGCTAGATTCAGAGCATCCTGATACTGGCCAAGGTAGTAAAGGTCATAAGCAAGGTAGACCGCACCTTCCCGATCTTTGGGAAGCTTGGCGAGAACCGTGTAACCAAGTTTCGCCGATTCCGCGTAATCGCCCTTCAATGTGAGATATCGTTCGCGCTCGCGGTTGACCTGCGGGCTATCGTTCATCTTTCCTGTGGCTCGATCGAGCCAGTGTTGCGCAAGCTCTGAATTGTGCGCTTCGAGGGCGGCATTGGCTCCTCCGGCGACCGCCAGCGGACTGGTTGGCATCCTCTGAAAGGCGTTCTCGTATTCGGTCTCGGCTGAATGGAAGTTTCCCTGTGACGTGTATAAGTCTCCCAGAGCCAGATAGGGAGCGAAATCCTTCGGATGGGAACTTATTGCGCGCTTAAAATATTGTTCTGCGAGCTTGTTGTCACCGCCGTCGCGAGCCAGGAATCCAAGAGAAGAGAGAGCGGTGCGATTGTTGTGGTCTAACTCCAGAACCTTGGCGAAGGTATCGCGCGCACCGTCTTTCTGGCCGATCTTCCACTGCAGGTTTGCGTAATTCAGAAGTGAATTGACATTCGAAGGCGCGAGAGCGAGCGCTTCTTGAAGATCTTTGTTTGCCCCGTCGAGATTTCCGGAACCTGCCTCGATGGCGGCTCGCAGTCGCAGCATTTCGGGACGGGAAGAAGCTGGCACATTCACTTGGCCGATCTCTGCAAGCGCCGTTTCGAGTTGCTGCTTGCCGGCTGCTTCGTCCTCTTGGCGCAAGTCCAGTTCGTATAAATTGAGGCGCAATTCAATGGGATAAAGAGACCCTTCCGGTACACTTGGCGGCAAGCTCTTAAGCGCAAGGTCGTATTCAGTACTCGCGTCGGCGTAGCGATTATCCGCTTCGGCGATTTGAGCCTGGATGGCGTGCAGCCTGTAGCTATTGCCATCGACTCGCCGCGCGTCGTCAACGAAGGCCCGAGCTTCGTCGATTTGGCCAAGTCCGATGAGAGCCTGAGCCGCACTCAGATCGAGTCCTGTATTGCCTTTCGCATTCCTGGCGAGGCGAACGTATAGATTTGCCGCCTCCTGTTGCTTTCCAGCCAATTGAAAGGTGTAAGCCAATTCGGCCTCGATGTCTGGGGTCTTCGAGGGAATTGACTGCAATGTGGCTACCGCCTGGTCATAATGGCCTGCCTCGCGATATTCCCCAGCGACAGCGCGTAGGACTTCCGGGTCGTTTGGCGAGCGGGCTTTCGCTCGATTCAGGTAGTGAGCCGCCTCGTCGGGCTGCGATAGACGTTGGTAGGCGTGCGCGATCAGCAGATCACTATGCGCGGAGGTTTGCAGCATGTCGGCGCGGCGCAGCAGTTCAAGGGACTTCTCCGGGTCTGAATTGAGCAAAAGTTCCCCGGCGAGTTCCAGGCTGTTTGCATCTTTTGGATTCGCGTCGATTACACGCTTTAGCAGTTGCTGTGCCTCATCGTCGCGGCCCATCCTGACGAAAGTCTGCGCGAGTCCTGCCATACCTTTTACGGAATGGGGTTCGATCTGTAATCCGCGACTGTACGAGTCAGCCGATACTTGCAGGTGCCCGTCAAGCCGGGCGGCGTAGCCCAAGAGAAACCATAATTCAGCATCCTTCGGAGCCAACTTCGTCGCCCGTTCGGCGAACGAAACAGCGGCGGCGTAGTCGTTCCTCTTCAAAGCATCTTGGGCGGCGCGAGCTTGCCTAGCGACGTCAATACTTGATCCCCAGCCCAAATTGGTTTGGCCGGAGTCCCCGCCTTGTCCCTGATTGGCCGAGGCGTTTGCCTGACCATTGACGCCATACGTTTGGGCCCAGGCTGAACTGGCAAAACTGAAGAAAAGAGAAGCTACGCAAAAACTAGCGAGCGGCAGTCGGAATTTCACGGAGTCACCACGCCATATACGAGTCTTGGGTTAACCTCCCGCACGGTAGTCTTTGCGGTTCAAGTCAGATGCCAATCCTCGGCGTATGGCTGCCGCCGCGATCTTGCGTTTTGTATACCAACTGACCTTAGTTTGCCGGTCCAGCGCGAAAGCGGCTGCCTGGCCGGTTCCGGGGAAAAAGAAGTAAACCCAAATTATGGTTTTCGAATCCAATCTGTTCGCTATGGTCTACCGGATTGCACGGAGCACATGCTAGTGCGCACGTCTCACCCCTATTCCCGTCCCATTCCACTTCTGGCCATTGTTTTGATGGCTTTGGTCGTTCATGGTCCGCTGCTCTTTATGCAGCTTCCGGCCGGATCCTTTGACACGAATTTCCACATTTTTTTCGCGTCGCATTACGCCCATCACTGGTTTGATCCCTGGAACGAAAAATGGTTTGCTGGGTTCTCGCAGACCACTTATCCGCCGCTTACGCACCAGTGGATCGCACTGCTATCGAATGTCGTCGGCTTGAAGATGGGGTACATGCTGGTGCAGTTGATCGCCGTTCTACTGTTGCCCGTAGGAGTTTTCCGCTTCGCGCGAATCTGGGTGGAAGAGCGCGAAGCGAGCTACGCTGCGCTGGGTAGCATATTCCTGGGAGCGCTGGCTTTTCTCGTCTACCAGGCCGGACAACTTGCAACGGTGGCGTCTGCGGCTCTTTATCTCAATGCGCTGCCCTATCTCTATGAGTGGATGACGGAGGGGAGTGGCAAGTCGTTTATCAAGGGAGTCGCGATCAGTCTGACCGCGGCGGCTGCCCACCACGTAACCTTAATTTTTGGCGTAGTGTTGTTTGCCGGTCCTGTGTTTTGGACCGCGTGCATCGATGCTCGTGAGGAGCGGGTGCCGGGATCGCTGGGCGGCGTTGTGGCGCGCGGTGCGGCTTTTGCGGTTGCGGTAGGCGTCGGCGTCGGGCTTGTGTTGCTGCCCTATTGGCTCGCGCTGATTCAGCATCCCATCCACCAAATTCCGATTCCACACGACAGCCGCGCCAACTTCCTGCTGAATTCAATCACGGCGATTAACTACTTCGTGATCCCCTATGGGCTTTTGATTTTGGCTCTGCCATTCATTTTGATCAAGGGAGCATCTTCACGGCGGTTGGTACCCCTGCTCCTCGGATTTTGGCTGACCATGATTTTTGGCCTCGGCGGAACCACTCCCTTGCCAAGATGGCTTCTGGGTCGAGCCTTTGAGGTTCTGACCTTCGAACGCTTCACCTTCTGGGCGACGCTGCTGGCGATGCCGATAGTGGGATTGCTCGCTGCTGATTTGGTTGATCGCTTCCGGCTCAAAGGCGCGGTCGGACTTGCTCTCGCCGCCGTCACTACCTTTGGGGCCGCGCTGTTCTGGCTGACCGCGAATCCCTTTCGGCCGATTGGCGCATCGACCAATGTTGATCCGGTCATCGCGTTCCTGAACCGCGACGGGCACGATAACTTCCGCTACGTTGCGCTTGGTTTTGGCAGCGAATTGGCGAAAATCTCGACCTACACCGACGCCAATAGCGTCGATGGCGACTACAATTCGGCGCGACTTTTGCCGGAAATGACACACTACGGCTCGGCACAGCTTACGAACGCGAAATTCTATGGTTCGGCCGGTATGGCTGCGCTGCGCGCCATGCTTGAGCACGCCAACCGTTACGGCCTGAAGTACGTCTTTGTGCGCGATCAATACTACGAACCGCTTCTGACCTTCGTAGGATTTCGGAAGATTGAAGTCTTCAACAATGGCGAGATTACGGCCTGGGCTAAGGACGATGTACCGCCGGCACATAAGATTTCATCAGACGCGATTCCGCCGCATTGGGAAGGATTGCTCTGGGGAACCTTACCCATCGGTGTGAGTTTTCTGGCAATTTTCCTCGAAGTGTTCCTGCGTGACGAGCGCCGATCGAGCGTACTCCACGCGGTACCGGTTCGTGTTGAACACTCCGTAGCCTGAGGAACAGAATGAAAATTATCCTGCCGATAGTCCTGGTCGTTGCAACCGTGGCCCTTATTTTCCTAGCTCTGACTGGTGTCGGCCGCGCCAGTGGAACAGTTGGGATCGCGGTCGGTTCCACGCTGGTGACCCAGAAACCGAGCACGCCCGAACAGGCGCTCACGAATCTGCTGATTGACGCCAAGCGGCACAATTGGGACCAAGCGTTTTCGGATGTGTCCAACGCCGCCCCGGGCGACAAGCAATCCTTTATCCAGGATTGGACCGGTTCCAACGGCAGTCTTCGGTCGTTTTCGAATCTGGAGAGCTTCGAGACTCGGCCGATGCACATAACGAATGATCAAGCCCAGATGCGCGTTCATCTGCACTGGAGCACGCCTGTCGGCCCGATCGAAGATGTGCGCGATTTTCACCTAACTCGAGAGGGAGATATCTGGAAGACGGTTTGGCCGAAAAACCAGATTCCAAGCGTGCCGGCGCAAGTGATTCCCGTCACCGCTCTGCGTTGGGATCTGGTTAGCGGAGGCGCCGACGATGAATGGGGTGCCAAGAATATTGACGCGCCGCATGTGCGAATCGTCTCCATGAATGCGGTTGACCTCGCGGAAGGCGCCGTTGTGATGGGGGAAGTCGTCAACGAAGATACGATTCCGGCTTTCGTGAATGTGAACGCGACGCTGGTCGACGGAAGCGACAACCCAATCGATGACGAGAGCAGCTTTGATCGGATTGCGCACGTGCTTCTGCCCAAACAAGTCACGCCTTATCGCATCGACTTTCCCAACATCAATCTAAAGAACGTCAAGAATGTGCGCATGGATGTGAAGGCGACTCTTGTTCCGGCGTCCGCCGATCCGATCATCGGCGTGATGAATCAGAAGCTGGATGCGGATGTGCAGGGCAAGAGCGTATTGCGGGGTGACCTCTTCAACCAAAGCGGTCAGACTGTAAACATTCCGCATGTGATTGCCAGTTTTTATGACGGTGACGGCAAAGTGGTGTGGGTGTCCGACGGATACGTGGAACGCGCCCTCCTCCCGCTAACCTCGGCGCCCTTCACAGTCGATATTCCGAAGTCATTGGCCGCGAAGGTGCAAAATTTTCACGTGGTCGTGAATCAGTACAGCATAGGTAGAGAATGAGGATGCGCAGTGTGCGACTGATCGGTATCTCCATATTTCTAGCGCTATGCTTCGGCGGCGTTTGTACGGCGGAGGATGCCAGCGTTCGCGTTCCAACCTCGGTCGTTGCTGGGGAGCCAGCGACAATATCGACGACTGGTAGCGGCAAGGCGACGTTTTATCTGCTGGGGCCCGGGGTCTCACGGAAGAGCGACGTAAGTCTCGGGCAAGAAATCCATCTCCAACCTCAATACACGCGCAATGCTGGCGCTTATCAAGCGATCGTGTGCGCCGATAGTTGCCAGAGTGCGACGTTTTATGTGACTGGCGGCAAGACTGCGGGACTCACGTTTCTCGTTCATCCTTCGCGCGTACCCGTCTCACAGAGCGGGGCCGTGAGCGGAGTGGCGATTCCATTCGATCAATTTCGTAATCTGATCTTCATTCCATTGAGCGTTAGTTTTCAACTCACGACGGGCGGCACTTCATTACTGACTCGCGTCGTTCGAACCCAGGAGGGGATTGCTTGGTTTCGCAGCGCATCGGGCCATTCAGCCGGCGCGTTACAGGTTTTGGCTTCTCTGGACGAGGTGTCTGCACGTCGCGTGGTGCAACAGGTTGCTTCTGATCCCTGTAACCTGCGCATCGAAGGGGAGCGGACCAAGACCGGAATCACGGTCCAGACTGAGCCGGTGCATGATTGCTCTGGAAATCCTGTTCCTGACGGCACGATCGTCACTTTCACGGCGACGGAGCAGAACGGAAAAAGTACGGTCGATGCACCAATCAAACAGGGGGTCGCCCGCGCTCAGATTTCCGGACCCGGTGGTGCCGTGATATCGGCCGCATCTGGCGTTGTGATGGGGAACGAAGTCCGCATAGGAGCGCAACCGTGAAGAGAGTCATTCGGGATTCAATCCGTTGCCGAAAGGCCACTAGAGCAGCAACGCTGGCTTTGCTCTTGGCACTGCCACTCGGCTTGAACGCAGCCGATGCCGTCAACGATTCTGCGAGCGTTTCAAAGGTAGCGGTTCAACTCGACGCCAGGAAAGCCGGTCCCCGTAGCGTTGAAAACCTCACCGAGCGCGCCATCGTTCGCGACTATCGTGCCGCATGGACGAGTATGTCTCATGCTCTTGAGTTCAATATCCTTGATCCCATCGATGTGCCCTTCGCCGGAGATGCAAAACGCGTGCTACGCGACACGCTGATAAGCCAGCAACGTTCCGGTATTCGCCAGCTGTTTACCGACCAGAACCATCGGCTGGAAGCTGTGTTTTATGCCCCCGAAGGAGATGTCATCGAACTGCACGATACCGCGTCCTACCAACAGCAGGTTCTCGACGGTAGTAAAGCGATTCAGGATCAGCATGTGGTCGTGCATTATGTGGTGTTGATGACTCCAAGCGCCGACCGCTGGGTGGTCCGCCAGTTGCAAGTGGTACCGCAGTTCTAGTCAATTCACCGCTCATCCGGGTGCCAACCGAAGCATCGACCGGCGCATCTTATTTTCTCTGTCGAAGGTCGAAAAAGGGAGTCATGATTTGCCAAAGGTGTTTTTATGCTTGGTGTTTGCCTGTTTTGCAATAGCGCGAGGATGTGACACTCCGAGCGCTGGCATCAATCACGTCCTGCCAGCAAACCATACGCCGGCTCCCACGCCCACGCTGCTAGCGGTTTATATGCCGTGGTTCGGTGATCATACGCACCTCGATGTCGGCTACTCCAGCCACGATCCGAAAGTCATGCGCAAGCAGATTGAGCAGGCGCGCGGGCTAGGAATTGCCGGCTTTGTCGTGGACTGGTATGGCGATAGTGCGCCGTTCTCCGACAGCAATTTCGCCCTGCTGCAGAAGGTCGCGAGCAAGAGCCATTTCCAGGTCGCTCTGCTCTATAACGAGCCTGAGGACGAAGATGCGGAAGCGACGGATGGCGCGATCGCGGCGCTGGACAAGGCTTACAAGTCCTACATTGGACCTACCGCGAAATACAAAGATGCCTACCTGACCTACCAGGGCCGGCCTGTAATTTTCGTTTTCCCGAAGCAGGGACACGTTGACTGGAATCAGGTTCATGCGCACTGCAGCAACTGGGCTGCTGCTCCTCTGCTCATCTATAAAGACGAACCTCCCGCGGCCATTGCCGGCGATTTTGCGGGATCGTATGCCTGGGTTCAGCCTGGAGCGGGCGGATGGTCCACCGACGGCAGCAACTGGGGCGAGCAGTATCTCGACTACTTTTACAAGATGATGACGACCAAGCATCCGGACAAGATTGCGATTGGTGCAGCGTGGCCGGGATTCGATGATTCGGCGGCGAAGTGGGGTCTTAATCGCCACATGCGGAATAATTGCGGCCAGACTTTCGACGACACATTCCACCTCTACAATCGCTACTATGACAGCGCGAACCCGCTCCCCTTTATGTTGATAGAAACCTGGAACGATCATGAAGAAGGCACAGCTATCGAACGCGGCATCGCATCTGGTTGCACCGCCGACGAGAAGCCTGCGCCGGGCCTGGGAACCCCGCACGACGCCGAAAGAATAGGCCCGTGAAGTGTCAAGGTGAGCCGTGGAAGTTACAACTACCGATGGTCCGACACCAACCTCGTAGTTGAAACTGTCATCGAACTAAAGCTGGCGAAACGGCGGCCGGTCCGCCGACATGTTCCAACGACCGTTGAAACAAGTCGAAAAAATATGACCGCAACAAACTCGACAAAATGTTTTTCGCTCCTCTCCCGGGCCTTATTTGAAGGCGATCGAGAATCTGGCTTGCCTTCGGAGGCAGAAACCAGTGCGGCTGGGCATGGGCCGATCTCGTCCTTGGGATCGAAGGAGTTTGCTGATTTTTTCGGTGACCTATGGAGTCTGGCAAACGCTAATCATGTGATCATGCGCGCATTTCCCGCTCTCCATCGCATCCTGGCAGAAGAAAGCACGGAGAGTGCAGAGTGGATCGATCGAGCGGTCTTAAGAGAGCAGGAGCGCATCTCGCATGCGTTGTCCTACCTGGCTCCTATTTGCCAGGCTTTGGAAGCGGCAGGCGATGTCATCGTAATCAAATCGCTTGATCATTGGCCGGATCTCGGAAACGACCTGGATCTCTATACCAATGGGAGCTCTGACGATGTTGTTGCCGTTATGCATAAGAATTTCAACGCACACCCAGATGAGCGCAGTTGGGGAGATCGCCTGGCGAATAAATGGAACTTCATCGTTCCCGGCTTGCCGGAATTAGTCGAAGTGCACGTCGCCCGTCTGGGCCAAACGGGCGAGCAAATCAACATTACTCATTCTTTGGTTGCAAACTCGAGTGTCCAGCAATTTGGCGGCTACGCGCTCCGGGTCGCAGCGCCAGAAGATCGAATCATTATCAGCACGCTGCAACGAATGTATCGCCACTTCTATATACGGCTCTGCGATATCGCGGATAACGCGAGACTCGTGGACTCCGGTGTGATCGATTATGTGCACTTGAAGTCGCTTGCGGAGTCGGCAGGCCTATGGAACGGATTGGCGACATATCTGGCAATCGTTTCTGATTACGTCAAGCTTTATAGCGGCGAAGCTTTGCCCTTGCCCCATCTCGTGAAAGAGGCAGCCAAGTTTGGTAACGAACTCGTCCGCTTCAAGCGAAGCTTTCTGCGCATCCCTATTTTTCCCCAAGCCGCAAGTCTCTATGCCGCCGAATGGAAAAGGTTACTGCTCAATGGAGAGGTGCGGAACACGTTTCGTCTCAGTTTGCTTCCGGGGCTGGCGACGGCTGCGGCTCTCGAATTGAAGCTTACCGGAAGCGATAAAGGGATTTGGTGAGGGCGTAGCGGCACGGGAGCCAATCGCCTTGGATGCTCGGGAGTTCACAGTATTGTGAACCCCGCAAATCGATCTTACTTTTGGAAGTACTTAAAAGTTGCAAATTGATGGCGGGAGGGAGATCTGTTTGGTTCGGATTCTAGTTGCAGATGACAATCCGGCGGTGCGCCACTACCTCCGAGGCCTCTTGGAGTTGAAAGCTGGCTGGCGAGTTTACGCCGAGGTTCCCACTGGCGTGGAGGCCTTGCAACGCATTAAGGAAGATCAGCCCGACGTCGTTGTGTTGGACTTCCAGATGCCCGATCTGAATGGCTTGGACGTTGGCCGCGAGATTGCCAAGCTGTTTCCCGAAATCCCTATCCTTATGGTCACCATCCATGTATCGAAACAACTGGCTGAAGAAGCCAAAAGAGTGGGGATCCGAGGCGTCTGCTTGAAGTCGGATGTGGGCTCGATTGTGGAGGCGGTAGACACTGTCCTGCACGACCGGACGTATTTTCCACAGACAGCTTGACCGCCGGAACAAACCTCGCCCTCGCCCCCCAAGTATCGTTTCGGCAGTTCCGATATACAGGAATCCCTGTATTCGAGACTTGGCGAACGCCATGTTAGCTTTAAATTTCTTCGGTAAGGACGTAACCTGAAGGGCGTACAGGAACAGCGCCTTCTCGGGCAGTGCTCGTGAGGTTTAGCACCCAGCCAAGGTGTGGCCGTCCGAGGGGTTATTCTGACGGTGGTCGATAATGGAAGAGAGTCGGGAACAAATATGACGGTCCGCATCCTGCTGGTGGATGATCATCCCGTGGTGAGGCAAGGACTGAAAACCCTTCTGGAAGGGCGATCTGAATGGGAAATCGTCGGTGAGGCATCGGACGGGATCGAGGCTCTGGAAAAGGTGACTAGCCTGCAGCCCGATGTGGTGGTGCTTGATGTGACCATGCCCAGGATGAATGGGATCGAAGCATGCCGGTTAATCCAGGAAAAAACTCCCGGCCGCGAGGTCTTATTCGTAACACAACATGACTCTCCGCAAATGCTTCGGGAAGCGCTGGCCGCGGGCGCCAGGGGTTATGTCGTGAAGTCAAATCTTGCGCGTGACCTGGTGGAAGCAGTGGAAGCGGTGAGCCAGCATCGCCCCTTTACGGCTTTGGCGCGACCTCGTCAGAGTTAAGAGTTGCGGTATTTTTGAAATTCTGTGGTGGGAGGATCTGCCGTGAAACTTCGTATCCTATTAGCCGATGATCACGAAATTGTACGCCGCGGACTGTGTGCGCTGCTTCAGAAGCGTGAAGGCTGGGAAGTTTGCGGAGAGGCTTCGGACGGTCGCGAAGCGATCGAAATGGCCAAGCAGTTGAAACCCGATGTGGTGATCCTCGATATTGGTATGCCGAACCTCAACGGGCTCGACACGACTCGACAACTTTTGCAGTATGATCCTCAATTCAAGATCATCGTCCTCACGATCACAGATTCCGATCAGGTCATCCGCGAGGCTTTGGACGCTGGGGCCAGAGGCTTCGTTTTGAAATCCGACGCTGCCCGCGATCTCGTCTCAGCTGTCGAAGCCCTCCAAAGCAAGCGCATGTTCTTTACTCCGCGGGTCAATGATCTTGTGCTGCGGGGATTCCTCGATAAAGGGCACGCGATCTCACGGAATGAGCCGCCAAGCTTGCCGATTCTGACTACTCGCGAGCGCGAAGTCACGCAGCTTCTGGCCGAGGGAAAGAGTTCGAAGGAAGTCGCGTCGCTTCTGAATCTGAGCACTAAAACCGTGGAGACGCACCGCAGCAACATCATGCGGAAACTCGGTCTACACTCGATCCGCGATCTAGTTGTTTACGCCATTAAGAACAACATCATTCAAATTCAGATGCCGGCGCAACCGGCTACAACGCAGACGACTGTGGTCTAGTTCCCGGGGCTACTTTGGCGAAGTGGTGCGGTCTCCAACCTGCGACGCTGCGTCGGGCAGACTGACTAGTGAGCGCTTTGACCGGAAAACGAGTGGCCGCTTCTTGTTTCCACGGATAACTTTCCGTAGCCAACCGCGCGCGCCTCAACCCTCGCTGCGCGGTCGTCGTGCTTGGCGTTCTGGTTCTGGGGCCGATACGCGATGGTGTACTCCGAACGCAGATCATGAGCGATCGTTCGTGTGATCTCGCTAACCCGATCGAGAGATTCGGGAAAGTATGCCACGCCACCCGTTGCTTGGGCCAATTTCTGCAGGGCTTGTCGCCCCCGCCCCTCTAGCCCGCCGCCAGTGAGCCCAATCGCATAAATCGTGGGAACGGACCCCGGTGAGGCGTTCTCCTCTTGCAGTTGCCGCAGCGCCTCCGAAAGCGTCTCCTGGCTCATATTGTCTTCGCCGTCCGTAATCACGAGAAGCGCCTTCTTATCCAGGTGCCTGTTGTTCTTGAGATGCTTTGCCGAAGCGACCACCGCGTCATACAGTGCCGTACTCCCCGCGGAAGACACTTGATGCAGTGCTGTCTGCAACAGATTCACGTCCGAAGTGAAATCCTGATCGAGATAATATTTTTGGCTGAAATTGACGACGAAAATCTCATCCTGCGGATTGCTGGCGCGAATGAGGTTTAAGACCGCCCGATTCACTTCGTCGCGTTTATCGCGCATGGACCCGGAGTTGTCGATTACTATGCCCAGCTCAACGGGAACGTCCTGGCGATGGAATGAAGTCACAGTTTGCGGAACCCCGTTTTCAGTAACTGTAAACGCGTTACGATCTAGCCCTGACACTGGCCGCCGCTGATCATCGACGACAGTGGCGTGCACGATAATTTCTTCGACATTCTTTTTGAATACGAACATGCCCGCTTGATCATTGGCCTCGGGTCCCGTCGGGTCTTGAGAACTGGAATCGGGAGTGGCGGAAGCGGCATTTCCTTCCGCCGTTTGAGGAACTGGCTGAGTGTCAGAAACGGCAGGCTGTGGATTGGAGGAACTTGGGCTTACGGCTGTCGCCGGTGTCTGGCCCGAGCCCACGGTTATCGCCGCCGATAGAAAGGCCGCCGCCCCGAACGAACGAACCCAACGGAAACGCAAAGAACACATGAAGAATTTCTCCCGAGTGTAAAACGGAAATAACGTTTTTACCTAAAGGAGAGTCCCGGCCAGTACAGTCGGGACTCTGCGGTGATCTCACTTCCCAAACAACTAGGAAGCCTTACGCTCACGGT
>Ga0182030_10019207_pt1 | contig 13037 bp, 10 predicted proteins | sample 812S3MmetaG_FD_121299 | JGI IMG/M metagenome (GOLD analysis project Ga0182030, IMG submission 121299) | Permafrost microbial communities from Stordalen Mire, Sweden - 812S3M metaG (Illumina Assembly) | ecosystem: Environmental > Terrestrial > Soil > Wetlands > Permafrost | place: Sweden... | reverse complement strand
CCCGCACGAGAATCGAATAGGGCGGTTGCTCAGTCGAGAAGCGTCCGAGGTGACGAGTAGAGGAGACCCACTGGGCCTCAACGGTCATGTCTGCGGGGAAGGTTGAAGAGCCGAAGTAGCGAATCTTGCCCGCGTGCACCAAGTCCGTGAGCGCGCCGAGGGTTTCGTGGATATCGGTTGATTCGTCGGGACGGTGAATCTGGTAGAGGTCGATGTAGTCAGTCCCGAGTCGACGCAGACTGTTCTCTACTTCGGCGGTGATCCAGCGCCGTGAGTTGCCCTGCGCGTTGGGGTCATCTCCCATGGGGAAGTGGACTTTCGTCGCGAGCACCACACGCGAGCGGTCGATCGAGGAGAGCGCCTTGCCGACAATCGTCTCGGATTCGCCTTGGGAGTACACGTCGGCCGTGTCGATGAAGTTGATGCCCGCGTCGAGCGCACGGTGAATGATGCGTACTGAATCATCGTGGTCCGGGTTGCCCCACTCGCCAAACATCATCGCGCCAAGGCACAATGAACTGACTCTTACTCCAGTACGACCAAGTACTTTAAGGTCCATGAACCCACCCTATTGCTGGCGTCGCCGACAGTGACACTCGTCAATTGGCCCCGGAGGATGATTAGTCCTGTCTGATGGGCTGGCCTATCCCGATTCACTCGACGAGAAGAATGAATTGGCTGCCATATTGTCTCTCACCGCAAAGTCATTGTCGCCGGGGCACGGTTGTGCCTCGCGGTTTATCCATCTCGCATCGAGCCCTTCAATCGTGGGATTAGTAACAGGGTTTGAAGTCAGGCACGGCTCAGTTGCGTTGGCGTATCCAGTCCGTACTCGAGGACTCCGTACGGTTGACACGGGTTCGTCGGAACGGCAAGTTCCGGGAACGTTCTCTATTGGCGCTTTCCAACTCCACTGGACCATCTCGATCGAACGCAGGTGTCGGGGGTTTCGCCGTCCTAGCTGAATACAGCTTGCAATCGGCCCGAGACGATCCAGCGCTGTGCGATGAGTAATACGAAGATTACCGGTGCGGCGTTCAGGAGTAGCAACACGGCTTCGGCTGACGGCGGTCTGGCAAGTTGCAACTGAATATTTTGGAAATAGTCACCCGATGTGGACCCGGGGAAGAGTTGTTGTGCGATGCCGAGCGCCAACGGGTATCGGCCAGTGATGTCGTACTCCGCGTACATCACCCACGGCAGGAAGTAGTTCGTCCAGCTGGCAATGAAGTCGAGCATCACGATCAAGCCGATGATTGGCGTCGACAGGGGCAGCATGACCCGCCGAAATGCCTGCCATTCGGAGCAACCATCGACGCGGGCCGCGGCGAGGAGACTGTGGACGTTGGGAGTGTTGTAGAAAAGGTAGGCGATGTACACGCCGAACGGGAACAGGCCGTAAGGCAAGATGACGGCGAGAGGATTGCCCAGCATATGGAAGGAGTTAGCCTCAAGAAAAAGCGGCAGCGCAAGCGCGTTGCTGGGGATAAGCATCGCAATCATCGTCCCGATCAGCAGGGGCCGCCGACCAATGAACTCGATGGTAGCGAGACCGTAGCCGGCTGGTATCCCGAGGACCACGGCGATCAAAACGCCCGTGCCCGAATAGAAGACCGAGTTCTTTAACCAGGTGACGGTTTGTCCCGTATCGAAAGGCTTGAGCAATAGCCAAACTATGGGCACGAGGAAGAAGACCGATGACAGCGCCAATACTGCCCACACCATGAGCCGCGATGGTGGACCCGAGCCCTGACGTGTCAGACGCTTGATTGTGGTCATTCAATCCTCTCGCATAAGGCGTGTCCGAAATACGAGCAGGGTGGCGCAAACTAAGGCAATGACTAGGAGGTCAACCGAGATAGCGGCCGCGTAATTGAAGTTATCGGTCATGAACGCAAGCGAGGTAGCGAGTTGATTCGGTGACCAGGCATCACTTACGAGGATGCCGTGGGTTGCCTGGCTGAAGAGTTCGGGTTCGGCGAAGAGCTGGGTCCCGCCGGCAAAGGAAACGATCAGCATGTACACGATCCATTTCTTGATCAGCGGAAGCTTGATGCGCAGCGCGGTCTGAATTGGACCTGCGCCGTCCAGTTCGGCGGCTTCGAGCACGTCCCTTGGAATGTTGGTGAGAGCCCCGTGGATTACGAGGATCCAGGCACCGGCACCAGTCCAGAATGCGATCAGCGCAAAGACGATTGGGAGGTTGCTCGGTATCAATGAGGCGCCAAGCGTTCGGTGGCCGAGCGCGCTCAGCACAAAGTCCCACGGGCTCAGCCCGGGTTGCAACATGAACAACCACACCAGCACCCCGGCTGAACCAGCGAACGCTGCAGGCAGATAGAAGAGGAAGCGGAAAGTTGCGCCAACTCTCGGAGAGAGGGTATGGATCACCAGTGACATGCCGATGACGATCACAACCAGCGCGGTTAACCAGATTGCCATGAACTCCGCGATGTGCTCAAACGCAGGGACGAAGCGAAAATCGTGATAGGTGTTGATGAAGTTCGTAAAGCCGGTGAATCGGCCGTTAAACGAAGTGAACGCTAGTTTGAGTGCGTACCCCGCTGGCACGATGCCGACGAGCATTAGCAACACTGCATACCCCCCGACGAACAGGTAGCCAGTCCCCGATCGCTGGCGCGGACTCTCAGGCTTCGTCCGTCTGGTGCGACCAGTCCGACTCTGCAAACCTTTTTCAAGTTGAATCACGTGCAAACCGGCCAAGACGGACGTGTTTGCCTCGAAACATCAGACATATGATGAATACTACATCCTCCGTCGCCAGAGTGCTCGCCGTCACTGCATTGTCGCGAAACTTTGAGCCATCAGAGCAAGGAGTCTGGGGTTGATTCGCCAATTGGAAATTTGCTGACCCAGGCGTTGCCGGCAGAGATGTCCACCCAGGGGCGCCCGTCATATTTCTCGTCATGGACGGCCGTGCAGACTGGGCTGACGATCCGTCGTTTTCACCCTGATACCTTGCGGCCGTTCTTATCGCGGTACTTCCTGGGAGCGACGCGACTTACCAGCGCGAAGCTGACAGGAGTCCCGCATCCCAACACTTGTTGTATGGGACGGAGGGAAGAGACTCAATAGTCGCGAAGTGATCGCCGTACGAGAATCGTAATGACGATGTGGCGGCGCGCAGTAGCGAATACAACGTAGTAACCCCGGTTCGGCTTTCGACCGATGCCGCGAGATCGATGGAGCGATGCGACCTTCGGGCCACACTGACTTGATATTTCGGGATGAATCGAGTTAGTCAAGATCAACTGTTGTGATTGGTCTTTGAACTAGGTGACTCTCGTGGATGCGCGCGGGTGGGGAGGGAACAACGTTCACCTCTGTCGAAGAAGAGGAATTCAAAACTGAATCCGGAGTCGTACGAAGTGATTTACGTGACCATATGACCCACGCTGTCGTTCGTGTTGAAACAGGAGTCACACGATTACTTGTGGCACAGGAGAGTCCATACGAAGAAGGCCAGACTCCTTCAAATCCGTCCAAACGATGCTGGGCGTAGGTACCGTGAGCAAGTCAACATTGCGTTCGACTTGGTCGGCCGAGCGAGCGCCTACGCAAACACTGACGACCGCGGGATGTGCCAATGGAAACCCCAGAGCGACGGCTGGGAGGGAAGTGCCATCGCGTTCGCAAATAGTTGAGATAAGGCGAGCCTTCTCAATCAGTTCAGCCGGAGCTTCATCGTAGTTATATTTCGCGTCGTTGCTCGGCGTGTTGCGCGAGAGCAATCCACTGTTGAACACCCCAGCCGCAACAATGCCGATGCCCCGCTCGAGACAGGTTGGCAAAAGATCATCTAATGCCGCTTGCTCCAGGAGGGTGTAGCGACCTGCCAGCATGAATAGGTCCATGTCAGTGTTGCGGGCGAAGTCTGCCAACATTTCACTTTGGTTCATTCCCGCACCAATAGCCGATATGACACCTTGCGATCTGAGTTCCTCGAGCGCCGGGTATGCCGTGTCAAGAGCTTCGCGCCAGTGTTCGTCCGGGTCGTGAAGGTAGACAATATCGATCGTGTCCAAATTCAATCTCCCAAGACTCTCGTCGAGCGACCTCAGGATGCCATCTCTACTGAAGTCCCAGACGCGTCGATGCGTCGCTGGGACTTCGAAGCCTCCATCATCGTGCTCTCCGGGGGGGACCAGTGGCTCAAGGATTCGTCCGACTTTCGTGGAGAGAACATATTCATTTCGCGGGCGCTCGGCGAGTGCCGCCCCAAGACGGCGCTCCGAGAGTCCGAGGCCATAATGGGGCGCAGTGTCGAAATATCTAATTCCGCAATTCCATGCGGCATCGACGGTGGTGCGGGCCTGATCATCGGAAATGGCTTGGTAGAGATTGCCGAGTTGTGCGCACCCGAGCGAAAGTTCGGTCAATTGAATAGCTGATCGAGGCAAATTGCGGTTCGGAAGTTTCACGTCTTCATTCTCCTTGTTGGTCGGCGACTCTGAACGACCGCTCATCGGTGGTAGATGAGACGAAGGCGGTCGACGGCTGCTCCCTCGCCATTCGCAGCCATCACAACGTATTTCGACATCTCTGCTTGCCAGAGCATGTCAACGGGGTGTCCGGCAAGGTTCGCGACCGCCTGCTCGAAGTTCTCACACTCAATCGTGTGGAACAACTCGACACCGTCACGAAAAATCAAATATCGCTTTATGCCGAATTCGCGTTGGGCAGCCAGTAGTTCGGGCCACACGTCAGCGTGTGCCTTCTCGTAGGCCTCCTCCATCCCCGGCTTTAGCCGAGTGCGCAGGCCGACAAATTCTGTCATCGCATTGTCTCCTTGGTTCTCAGGGATTCTTGTTGTCGAAGTAGTTCGTCACAAGGGTGGATCAGGGCCGATTGACGATGCTCGAGCAGAGAGTGAGCATCGTGAACGGATGTTGGCACAGCGTGAGTTATCTCAGATCCTCCTCCAGAAGGTCCGCAACTCAAAGTCACGGAGAATTGCGATTCCGCGAATCAGTCTTCTTCGCCAACCTGACTACTCTGACGACAATCCAACAGGCACTCCATTCCCGTTCTGCCCGCGACACGACGTCCCCTCATTGTTTGAACACGGGGTACAGCCTCTGGTCGGAATTCATTCTCCGAAGACTGGAATACCAAGATTTGCCTTCAGTCAGAACTTGATTTCGATTCTCTGAGAGACTGCTTGTAGGTTTCCCACGAACCGAGAATGTGATTTTCCACCGCTGCTGCCGCCCCCTCAGGATTTCGATTTGAGATCTCTTCATATATCGCCGCGTGGCCATGGTGGGAGCGCAGATTGTCCTCCAGGCTCCGGTGAGTACGGCCGTAGTAGGCATTGGCAAGTGCAATGGGTTGTACGGTCCTCAATATTGAGCGGGCGAGCAAGTGACCTGAATAGCGATTGATTAGGTCGTGGTAGGCAATGTCGGCTTCCGTATAAAGATCAGGGTCATTCAAAAGTGATTCAAGGACCTGAAGTCGCGAGTGAAGTTCCTCGAGTTGCGACTCGGACATCGTCATTGCGGCCCTTCGCGCCATTTGCCCCTCCAAGGCGGCGCGAACCTCCATGAGATCGTCATAAATAGTCAGGCTTCGGTCATTTCGAATATAGGCATCGAGGACCAGAGGGTCGAGCAGATTCCATTGATCGACCGATTGGACAGTTGTTCCTTGACCTTGCCGGGCCACGACCAACCCCTTCTCTTCGAGAAGCTTGACCGATTCGCGTATTACCGAGCGGCTGACCTTGAACTGCTGACACAGCAAGGGCTCTGGGGGGAGCGAGAAGCCAGTGGAAAGGCTTCCTGAAATAATCTGATCCATCAACGACGAGATGACGAGATAGCTGAGGCGAGTTGGCCGTGATTGCATCGATGATGGGCTAGTGACATGTTCTTCATTTAGAAGCGAATCTGGTTTGTCGATGGCAGCCATTTTCAGTTTCCTGATTTCAATACATCGTCAACTAGCACTAATTGTGCGGTCAAAGTCAATGTTCTCGAAATGGATGAGCCTTTACCGGCCCCCACGTTATTGAGTCTGTGCGATGCAACGTCCCGTCCCAACAGCCAACCTCCAACCTCATACGTCATAAGTCATTCAAATAAAGGCTACCTTTACTTGCGGTCCGTATATACATATGATAACATACGACAGTCGTATGATGTTTAGGGGGAAGCATGCGAATCACTGAAGTTGAAACTTTTACGGTTTTTGCGCCGGGCGCCAACCCCCCCTTTATTTGGCGCGATGGCTTGCGCGGTAGCCCACCGGATCGTGAGGTGGGTGTGATCCGTCTTCGCACTGATGAAGGTGTGGACGGAGTGGCAATTGCACCTCGCCGCGGCAGTGCCCCGGTGGTGGCCGACATATTCGAACACGTCCTCAAGGACGAGTTGATTGGTGCGGATCCGTTGCAGCGCGAGTGGCTGTGGCATCGGATGTGGGAGATCGATCGAACAGAGGAACTCCCACTTTGGCTGATTGGCCTCGTCGACACTGCACTTTGGGACCTCGCGGGACGGTACTACGGAGCCCCTACGTGGGAAGTGCTGGGAGGGTTTCGACGTGAGATTCCGGCCTATGCCTCAACATCAACTTTCTCAAGTATCGCTGAGTTCCTCGATGTGGCGACCCAATGCATTGAGCTTGGCTACCCGGCATTGAAGCTTCACGCATGGGGCGATGCTCGACGCGACGCAGAATTGTGCACGGCGGTGCGCGATCACGTCGGCGATGACTATCCGCTGATGTTCGATGGATCAGCAGGATTCGACCTCCCCGATGCCGTCTACGTTGGCCACGCGCTCGCTGCCTCTGGATATCTTTGGTACGAGGAGCCGATTCGCGAGTTCAGTATCACTTCGTACAAGTGGCTCGCCGAACGCGTGCGGGTCCCTCTCAACGTGGGCGAAACCTCCGACGGTGCCCACATGAATACCGCTGATTTCATCGCGAGTGGTTCTGCCAGTTATGTGCGTACGAGCACAGAGCTCCGTGGCGGTTTCACGGGGGCGATGCGCATCGCTCATCTCGCGGACGCCTACCGGCTGCGTGCGGAGCCCCATGGTCCTACCATGTACGCCCGGCATCTCTGCATGGCCATTTCGAACTGCACCTACTACGAATCGCTCGTCACCTCGAATCCCGTGAAGCGCGAACTGGGCGTAAGTGAGACAGGAATGGTTACGGCCCCGATGGGCCCAGGGGTTGGTCTCGAACCGGGACCGCACTATCCCGATGAGTTGACGCCATACGTCTTTGACATGTCGACTGGCGCCGTCGGATCCTCGAGCCCAGCTGTCACTGAGGTCTCGTCGAACTGACCAATTGATTGATCTAGAAATCGCGAACAGCAGTGATGCTGTCCTCGAACCAAGGGAGGGAAGTAATGACAATGGAGGAGAAAGAATAATGAGCTTGACAGGATCATCGAAGAGGGGAAGGGCAAGATTGCTCCGGCCGGTGCGTGTTGCCGCGGCGTTGGCTTGTCTTGCGGGCGCGTCTGTCGTCAGCGTGGGTGTCGGCTCGATAGGGGCGGGAGCTTCATCGAAACCGACGTTGACGATCTGGTACGACACTGCTCGAAAGCCGATGGTGGAGGCGTATATCAAAGCCCATCCGAACGTTCACGTTGTCGCGGTGCTAAAGGATGGAGACACAAACGGTGACGGTACGTACCAATCCGCTTTCGCCCTGTACAACCGAGTTGGACACGGTTGGCCGGACATCTATTTCAGTGAGCAGAACAACGACGCGGCTTCGTTATCGCAGGCTCCGTTCAATGATGCTGCTGTGCTGAACAAAGGACTTGTGTCGAACAGCGTCTTGTCAAAGTTTGCGCACGGCTCAGCAGGCCTATGCACCATCGGTGGCAAGGTCTACTGCCTTCGTAATGACCTCGCAATGAACGTGCTGTGGTACAACCCAGCGCTGATGAAGCAGGACGGAATCACCTCAGTGCCGACTACCTGGCAGGAGTGGCAGGCGGATGCAACTCTGGCCGCAGCCCACGGTGACATCATTGGTACGCAGGGAGACTCATGGGATGCGGACACCTATTATTGGGGTAACGAATGCCCGCTGAGTAAGGAAACCAGCCCGGGAACACTGCTGATTAACCCGAGCTCAACGAGCTGCACGGAAATGGCGTCGTTGCTTGACGCCACACCACGAACTGCGTTGCCGGTGGCGTACATGTTCAGTTCCACTTTTGGAAGTCAGTACGGTGGAAAAATCGTCTTCTATCCGGGTGCGGCATGGATGGGCGGCGTCTTTCCTGGACTTGGATCCTGCAAGACTTCAAACCCTGACTGCACGATGGCGGCTGGTAACCCCATGACGTGGGGAACGAAGGGCCCGGCTGTTACTGGAGCGATTGGCGGGGGCCTTTGGTTCTTGTCGTCGCACAGTAAGAACCAGACCCTGGCGGCGTCCGCATTGGTGTGGTTGGCGACGAGTAGCGGTGCACAAGGGAAGTTGGCTCCGGGCTATCCGGCCTATGGACCTGACGACGCGGCGTGGGTTGCTGCCCAAAATGCATCGGGCAATTACGCTGCGCCTCTCAGTGGAGAGCCCACATTGGCCCAAGCGTTCAGCAACGCCGCGAACGAAATATGGGCTGGATGGTCTGCTGTGCCTTATGCCAATGACCAGATTTGGGCGTCAGATGTTGTGCCCTCGCTAGCCAGTGGTGGCACGCAGGTGGCTGGACTAGGAATATTCGCAACAGACGCGTCGAACCTCGCTCGGTCCGACGGTTTCCAGGTACATTCCTAATCCATGACCACTCCATCGGCTGCGGCTGTTCCTAACGGTCTCCCCAACGGGAACAGCCGCAGCGATGGAGACGAAGTAATTGGTGGTTCACGGTTCGCTGGTTACTTCTTTGTAGTGATGTACGTCGTTCTTCTCGGGCTCTTCGGCGTCGCTCCAACGGTGTACGCCATTTACTTGGCATTCACGAAGACGGGCGGTGGTTTCGCAGGAGGCTCGAACTTCTCTCGCGCCTACAACGACTTTCGGTTTATGCCGGCCTTCGAGCACGTGGCTGAGTACCTACTAATTTGGCTGAGCGCCGAGGTTGTCCTCATCTTGGTGCTGGCACTGATGCTGCACTCTCTCGCCCGACGTACAAGCTCAGTCTTCAGATTCCTGTTTTATATGCCAGGAGCACTGGCGGGCGCGGCCAGCGTCCTCGTGTGGCTATTCATGCTGGACCCGACGTTGAGCCCGTGGCACCTACTGATTAAGGCCTGGGGCTTCACCCAAATCGATCTGGTCCTCCTGCCGGGGCACCTTCCATTCATCTTTGCCTTGATGGCATTTTGGACTGGCGCCGGGGGATGGATTGTCGTCATGTATGGCGCCTTGAACAACATCCCTGACGAACTTCTTGAGGCGGCCAAACTCGATGGGGCGAATGCCTTCCAGGTTGCGGTACGGATCAAGCTGCCCTTGATCAAAAAGTGGGTGGTTTATATGTTGATCCTCTCGTTCGCTGGTGGAACGCAACTCTTTGTCGAGCCGCAACTGGTCGGACAAGCCTCTGCGGGTCTCGTCAGCAACACGTGGTCGCCGAATCAACTTGCCTATTACATCGCATTCATCAATGACAATTTCAATGAAGCAGCTGCGATTTCAGTGATCCTTCTCGTGGTCGGATTGATCGGCGCCACGCTGCTTGTTTGGCGAACCAAGTTGTTTGAGATCAGCTGATATGAAACTCTCCCGATACAGTTGGAAGTTCCTTGGGCTACTAGTGCTCCTCGGTTTCACAGCGTTCTTCTTTGTGCCGGTGGTGTGGGTATTACTTGCGACCACCAAGACCGATCACCAGCTCACGTCCTCGGGTCCATTTGCGTTCGGATCGTTTCATAGTTTCACGGCTGCTTGGAGCGCCCTCTTCGGTTTCGACAACGGTGCGATGACCTCCTGGCTCAAGAATTCAGCTATCTATTCCTTCGGCGGTGTCGCCATAGCGATCATTGCTGCTGTTCCGGCCGGCTACGGTCTCGCTCTCACTCAATTCATCGGACGGAAGACACTTCTGGCAATAACTCTCGTCACGATGATCATGCCCGCGACGGCTCTGGTGTTGCCGCTCTTCCTCGAGATGAATTCAGTTAGTCTCACCGATACTCCGTGGTCGGTAATTCTTCCCTTCTCGTTCTTTCCTTTTGGCGTCTACCTCTGTTACATCTTCTTCTCTTCGACCATCCCTAAAGACTTGCTAGCGGCGGCCAGAGTCGATGGTTGCAATGAATGGGGAGTCTTTCGCCATGTCGCGCTGCCACTAGCTCGACCCGTCGTTGCGCTGGTCGCTTTTTTCGCATTTGTTGCCGACTGGAATAACTACTACTTGCCGTTCGTCATGTTGTCGGATAACAATAAGTTGCCAGTGCAAGTCGGACTTGAGTATTTGATCTCCTCCACGGCAGCTTTCAACCCCGGGAATCCCGGCGCTGGGACCGAACTGGTTAAGCGACCGGAACTTGCATTGGCGGTTCTCGTTGCCATCGCACCAGTGGCAATAGTTTTTCTCTTCGCTCAGCGAACGCTGGTCAAGGGAATGCTGGCGGGCGCTACGAAGGAATAGTGCGGCATATGGACTGGAGCATTCATCAAGAATCACGTGGACGGCGGTTGAATCGTCGGCGACAAGTCACCACTGTCCGGGAAGTTACAACTATCCTCACATCCACACTCACTATGAGTAGGGGGTCTTGGTCGGCCACATTGTTACCGAGTTGTCGCAACATCGGCCGAAATCGAGGAATACCAGCCGGGCATCTGAGTCTGCGATGCAGAAGGTTTTGTCAGAGCGGTTCGCATCAGAGTGTGAATCATCGGTCAACGAGGTGCGACAAGAATCGGTCCGTCGCCGTTGCACCAAAGGAATGTGGTGGATCGCTCGGCTGCGCTGCCCCCACCTCAGCAATTCACTGGCAAGCATCTGTGGGGCAATCGTGTGTCCTCCCAGTGATCTCGTTCGCGTGCGAGAGGCGCAATGTCGCGTCTCGATTCATTGGTTGGAAAGGACTTGCATGGCCACGGTAACTTTCAAAGAGGCAACTCGGATTTATCCGAAGTCCGAGCGGAGGGCAGTCGACCGACTGAACCTTGAGGTAGGCGATGGCGAGTTTGTCGTCCTCGTCGGACCTTCGGGGTGCGGAAAGACTACGAGCCTCAGAATGCTTGCGGGCCTCGAGCCAGTCAATGGAGGCGAAATCCTGATCGGTGACCAGAATGTCAATAGTCTTCCACCGCGCAGCCGTGACATCGCAATGGTTTTTCAGAACTACGCCCTCTATCCGCACATGAACGTTGCCGAAAATATGGGCTTCGCGTTGAAGATTGCCAAACAATCCAAGTCGGAGATAGCAGATCGCGTACGAGAGGCGGCCAAGATTCTCGATCTCGAGGAATACTTGGACCGTAAGCCCGGTCAGTTGTCGGGTGGCCAACGCCAACGCGTCGCGATGGGTCGTGCAATCGTTCGCCAACCACATATGTTCTTAATGGACGAACCGCTCTCGAATCTTGACGCGAAATTGCGCGTCTCGACCCGGTCCCAGATATCTGAGCTGCAACGCCGACTGGGTGTCACGACTCTTTACGTGACCCACGACCAGGTCGAGGCGATGACGATGGGCGACAGGGTGGCAGTCATGAAGGACGGTTTGCTCTTGCAGGTGGATGCACCGCGAAGGCTCTACGACTCTCCTGCCAATGCTTTCGTCGCCGGCTTCATCGGATCGCCAGCGATGAATCTGCTCGCCGGCATGATGACCGACGATGGGGTTCAGGTCGGGTCTGCCGTCTTGGCGATACCGCGTACCCTTCACCAGGCTGCCGGCGTGGGTCCGGTGACTGTCGGTGTGCGACCCGAGTCACTTGAGATCGCAAGTGACCACAATGGCATCAATGCCGTCGTCACTCTCGTGGAGCAACTCGGCGCTGAGGCGTACGTCTATGCCCAGATGGCTGAACATACGCATAAAGGTTTGACTGCTGCACCAGATCTCATTGTGCGAGTCAGCCCGTCGATCACGGTCGGCATTGGAGACAAGATCACGTTACGGGTCAAGAGTGATTCGGTCCTGCTCTTCGACGCCGAATCCGGTGCCAGGATTTCGGCGTGACAGACCGACTTAAATTGAGTGGAGATTGTGGCTTCATCGGGTGCCAACCATCGGCGATAAGTGATATCGGTGGCATTGGAGGCACTCCACATACAAAGGGTAATCACAGGTGTCCCTGTTCGCCCCACAATTGCTAATTGAGAACGAAGGATAAGTTCGTGGCAACCATTGACGCGCACCAACACTTTTGGAATCCGGCAAGGGTCAATTATCCGTGGCTTGCGACTGCTTACCCCGAACTTGATCGCAACTTTGGCTACGAAGATCTGGCACCACACCTCAGCGCCAACGGTGTCGACGCGACTGTGCTCGTTCAATCTGAGGACGACGCCACAGACAACGAATTGATGGTGGAGATCGCCCTTCGCCATCACGAAATCGCTGGCATCGTCGCTTGGGCCCCTCTCGAAGACGCGTCGACACTCGAGACGACGATTGGGGAGTTGCGCAGGACTGGCAGGCTCGTGGGGGTACGCGTCCTCATCCATAGCCAGCCAGATCCAGATTGGATCCTTCGTCGCGAAGTGATGGAGGGTCTGGCGACGCTCGAGCGTGAGAAGCTCACTTTCGACGTGGTCGCAGTCCTCCCACGACATCTCGAACTAGTACCGGTGATTGCCGAGTCATTTCCAGACTTGCGACTAGTGATCGACCATCTCGCCAAACCGCCGATCGGCGCGGACCTGTCACTGTGGTCGCAACGATTGGCCCTCGCTGCACAGTGCCCCAATGTCTTCGCGAAGGTTTCCGGTCTGTATCTCGCTGGTGGGTATCGGCAGCCATGGTGTGTCGACGATCTGCGGCCAGCATTTGAACATGCCCTCGGGGTTTTTGGGGCCGATCGACTGATGTTGGGAAGTGACTGGCCAATCTGCGAAGTGGCGGGAGGCTATG